>Ga0233429_1000080_pt1 | contig 180183 bp, 221 predicted proteins | sample SI_118_April2016_3_FD_179879 | JGI IMG/M metagenome (GOLD analysis project Ga0233429, IMG submission 179879) | Seawater microbial communities from Saanich Inlet, British Columbia, Canada - SI_118_April2016_135_MG | ecosystem: Environmental > Aquatic > Marine > Inlet | place: Canada: British...
CTGCTGCCGCCAACTCCTGCCAAAGACAGTCCTGCTCGTGCTCAGCACCAGCGGGATCGTACTCCGACATGTGTTCGAAGCAAGGAAGTAGCTCGTCACTCATTGGTGTCCTCGGCGGGCTCTTCCTCAACCTCCACGTACATCTGGCGGTCGTTCCAGTCGACGTAGTTGCGCACGGCGCGGGCCAGGGCCTTCATGCGCCCGTTGAGGGGGTTGTACGCGTCGCCGGGGCAGGTGGGGTTGAGGTCCACCAGCTCCTTCCAGCGGAAGCACGCGGTGCAGGGCGAGGGCACCTTGAAGCGGGGACCACCAGTGTGACGCTTGGTGGCACCGACGTACACACCACCGGGAGGCGGCGGGGCCTCGTTTTCGGTGCTCTCCACCAAATCTTCGGGGGGCAGCGGGTACAACATGGCGACGGTGAAGTCCCCACCCTCGCGCTGATGCCGGTACGTGACGCGGTAGTTGCTAGTCAGGAGCAGCGCCATGGCGTTGCTGTCCTGCCACTCCTTGGAGTAGCGCTTGCAGGTTTTCCAGATGCACGTTTCCTCGATGGAGGTCAGAGCGGGGATCTTCTTCTCGGATGCGTCAGGCATCTTATTCAGTCCTTTTTCTTACGGGTTGTTGCTTCTTGGTTGGCGTGTAGAAGGGTACTTGTTGCATCCCGCGCTTACGGTCGAGACCGAGACGCCGCCTTTTGGTGTGGCGCCGCTTCATTTCGAATAACCGTAATACGAACTCTTTGAACGACAACATGTGCGCAGAGCTACAGCGTAGACGCCCTTCCAACAGGGTGGCTTCCTGCGTGAGTATGTGTTTCTTGATGCGTGCTTCTGGAGTTCTACCCCAACCACGGTGTGCCTCATTTTTCCAGAGTGCACAGAAGAGGCAATCACATTTTAAGCCAGCAATGCCCGCTTCTTCGTCTGCGAGAAACGTCTCCCGGCGAGCGGTGTACAACGGAACACAGCGCACTACTCGTTGTGCAACCGGAGCAAGGAACGTTGCTGTTGGACTGGTGCTCCAATGGACCTCGTTTTCCAGGGGACCAAGGCTCAGTGATCCACACTTTGAACACATGCCCAAATTGATGCGGGGCCACCCCTCCTGTATGCACGGAAGCACCAGGGGGCACCCCTGGCACTCAGGACTTAGAATCAGACCCGAAGTCGGCGGGGTCAAAATTGTCCCAGAAATCCTCTGCGAACGGACGCCCCTCGCTACGGACGACGCGCTCAAGAAGTAGCGCACGGAGGAACCGTTCGTCATGGAGGCACTGTGTAACAAGGGCGTTGAGCAGGGATTGTTCCTCATCATCGTCCAGCCTCGTGAAGTCTTGCACCTTTCCTGCGTAGTGACACGACACGCACCAGCAAGATGCACCGGTGTCCCAGTTGTGCCCTGTTGTCCCCTTCGAGCCGTCGTCGTGCATGGTCACAGTGGCCCGGCACTCGATGTTAAATGGGCCGTACTCCTTGCATTTGGGACACCGAAGCCCCGCAAGACAATTTTCGTTGTGTGCGGTCATCAGAACCCCAGTTTAAGTTGCCCCGGCGAAGGGTCTTTACGACGGAGCTTGCGCCCTCGTTTCGTGGTGATACGGGGGATACGCGCCCCCGTATTATCGAGCATGTACTCCATGGTATGGAAGCAATTACTGATGTGGCGCATCGCTGCGACCTTGGGCCAATCCTCTACATCAGCGTGGAAATGGAACAACCACCCCAAGTAACGCCGCAGCTTGGCAGCGTCTTCATCGCCGAGAGTGTGCCCCAACTTCTTCAGGGGGCCGAGCTTGGACTGCCTGCCCGAGTACGGGCGTCGGAAGAGGCCATCACCCGCCATCGTGGGGCTCCGGTTTACCCGGTAAATCGAAGTTGGTCATCAGTCTCCTAGATAACAGCAGAGCCCCACACCCAGCGCACTGGGATGTTGGGGGTTTCAGGATGGAACTCGTTGTTTCCGTACGAGTCGTCGATGTCAGTGAGGGCCACATCAGCAGTCAACCCGGGGAGTATCTTGCGAGCGTCACCACAAAGAGTGTACAGCTTCGCGTCACCAAGATGGCGTTCAATGCGCGGGAGTACCCAGTTGCGTAGGGGCTTCGACCTCTCCACGAGAGTCACCGTCTTGACAGTTCTCTTGCGAGTCACGTCGATGAGTTGGTGTCCGAGGCCCAGACCGGCGATGACCGTGTGCTTGCGCGCCTTGGTGACCCCTGGACGCAGCGTCATGATCTCCATCGGGGTTAGAGACATCCAGGTCTTATCACGACCACCATCGCCTCGCCGAAGTGAGGGGATAACGACGTCCCCGTCGAAAGCGACCCAACCGATGCGGTTGCCGCAGGCAGTATAAAGGCGCGTGTGCTTCGGCAGGATGGCGTTGAGGTAGTGCATATCCGTACCGGGGATGCTGATGTACTCAGATGGCGTCATGTTCTTGCGTACTTGGTTTTCGGTGGGGCGCAGTTCGGGAGCCAGGTTCCGAGACCCCAACCAACGATTGTAGCTGTCAGCGGAGATCATCATCCACTCGCGCCACTTCATCTTCGGGTTCCATGGTACTGCGTTCTTGGCGTCCTTCTTTATGAACTGTGCTACCTCTTTCCCGAGCGCATCAATGCGCTTCTTGAAGAGTATGTACGGGATCATTGCTTGCTCTATTCTCCGCAACTCCCGCATGGCCCATAAGCTCACCCGGTGCCTCCTTCGGCAAAATGCTTATCCATGTCTCTGAGTTCAGCTAATCGCTTTGTGTGGTAGTCGTGGCTGTAGTCCACAAAGATATGGTGCTGACTAATACACGCCGTCACCATATCCATGCGCAGGCTTTGTTCGTGTACCTGAACACCGTTGAGTACCGCGTGAGACCCCGGCGAGATGTAGTATTGCACTAAGCGGAGCACGTCGAACGTCTGGTCGTTACCTACGAAGGGGTACAACCACAAGGGGACCCCGGCGATGTCCGCGTACGCCTGGCGCTGTTCCTTGGCCCAATCCAACGGTGGAACAGGGTGTCGTCGCAGTGCGTTTATCAGCGCCAGTTCGCCGAAGTGGTGAGACCACGACGCGTTCTTACCAACAACGACAATGGGCCACTTATCTTTGGACCCAGTGCGGGTCACTACTAGCCCCGTGCTCGTGGCCATGGTGCTTTGCCGCAGGATGTAGAGCACGGTTGATTTACACGCTTTGGATAGATCACGGTTACGACCAACCTCCGTTGTAACCCTGATCTTGATATCGAAGTCGTGCACAAGGAGCTTGGCGAGTCTGCGCAACTCTTCCCACTTCTCGTCTACGATGTGGAAAGAAACAGGGGTGCTTACTTGAGAGAGGAAGTCCACGGCGACCCTGCGTTTGAACCCATGGAGAGGTTATCGAAGATGTCGTTAAGCTCCCCACTCTTCAGCATCTGTGCGAATTTATCAATCTTGGGCACCCCCTGGAAGCTCCCCAAGACGCGTACCCACATGCGAGCTGGAATAACCCCGGTACCAAGCCCCAGGTTCAAGAGCTGCTGGAGTGTATTGAAGAAAGGGATGATCGTACGTACGAGGAGTTCGAACAGTTTGTGGGCCTCCATCGTCTTCACTATGTGTGCTGCGTTATCTGCCGACGCTTGTGCCGAAAGGGACACGCAGGTCTGCGATAGGCTCTCATGTGAGGAGGCGATGCGCTGCAGGGAGTTGGACCCTAGTTGGATGCACTCAAGGATGCTCTGCCCCGTGGGGGTACTGAAGAACTCACCCAGCTCAGTTGGCATCGCCGCTTGCACCCTTCTTCTCTTTCTCGTAGTCCTGCCGTAGAGCAACACCACCCCACCACACGATGAACTCGGGGTTGATGTCGTCACCTTTGAGGAGGTCTTCCATCTCCTGTTGTAGCCCCTCCTTGAAGCCCGGCGAGCGGTGCACGTCTTCCCCACGATTGAACTTGTCCAAGAGGCCAATCTTCTCAGCGACCCTGGCCTCTACACCCTTCATGGTGTTGGCGTACTCACATGCAGGGCAGTTTGGAAGATGTGCACGTAGCCACTCAACACGTTTCGCCGGTTCACGGGCGTAGAAGCGGCCTGCCTCAACCGTCTCTTCGCAGTACCCTGAGCGCCAGATGTCATTGAGCTTGTCAGCATTGGATTTGGTGGTTGTCATACTGCACTCTCCCAGATGACGTTCCCCGGCTTCATGCGGTCACAGGGGTCGTACCCCCTCTTGGACCACTTCTTCGCGAGTTCGTCCGCTCGTGCGTGTGTGATGTAGCAGTGGTCAGCGACGGCCCAGAGGTACCAGGTGATGGAACGCCCCGTGGTGACGGAGCGCCCGCGCTGTCCGAAGTCTGTGATGCGCTTGTTCGCGTGGTCGTACCCAAGACAATCGGTGCCGTGGTAGCGGAAGAGGATGAGACCCTCGGGGTAGTGGCACCCCCGCCTTTCAGCCTGTGCGGTATCTACGGACGGGGGTTGCCCCTGCTGCAAACACACCAAGCGGCGTTCGCACCCTTCGCAGCATGTACCTTCGTCCCAGGACGGGAGCCGCATTGCACCTGTGACTACCACAGAATGGTTGCCACCATTGCCAGAGAAACCAGTGCGCAGAGCCTCGCTCAGCTCTTTGGACCGCAACTCATTTGATGAGGGCATTACTTGTTATGCGTGCATGTGGGGCCGTCCGAGACGCGGATCAGCTCCATGCTGGCGAGCGCGGTGTTGTCAGGGAGTTCCGGGTCGGACATTACGCAGTTGAGACACGTGGGGCGCGTACAGAGGGGGAGGCAAGCACTGAACCGGAGAGCATGGCACCCAAGACGATACATCGCTGCTCTTGCCTGCATTGAGTCACCTGTCTGAAGGAGTTGATCCATGATGTTACTTGCTATTTCTGGAACTACGAGTTCGCATTCGTGCACGAGGTTGTGCATCACGACACAGTAGTGTCGGTACAGATCGGTGAAAGTTTTATCTATGCGCAACCACGTCCCTACGTTCTGATGTGCCAACGCAAGCATCCCCTTGGTGGCAGGGGTGATGGTCCACTGCAACATGGGGGATACTGGGATTACAACGTCAGTCAGCGATTGGCCGTCTATGAACAGCACGGTAGTCCTCCTCGATGGAGCGTACCACGCGGAGGGACATGTCCGCATCCCCCATCGCGGTGTGCATTGCGAGGTCCGCAGCACCGGGGAACAAGGAGGAGGCGAGACGCTCCAGGCTGTAGCCAGGGCGCTTTGTACCGTTGCGGATGTCGAGGTAGCGCGACACCGCCATGAGGTCGAGCGGGTGGTAGTGGAATGGCCAGCGCAGAGACCGCTCATCTTCTTCGTCCAGCACCTCGAAGTTACTGTCGTCGGTCCACTCACCGTGGCCGTGACTTGTGCTGAGGTAGTGGCCCCGGAAGAGGCGCTTGATGAACTGCATGTCGAAGTTTGTGTTCCAACCCACAGCGACGACACGCTTGTTGTTCTTGATCTCAAAGTTGCGGCGCAACCATTCGTTGAACTTCATCCAGGCCATGAGGGGGGACAGCGCCGAGCGGTACCGCTCACACACAGGGGTGTACACCCAGTTGTGCCCGTTGATTTCAATGGCACGGGGATTGATCAGCGGTGCAACGGGTGCCTCCTTCCTTACCGGGTGTGCGATGGGCTTGATGAGGGTCAGGAACGGTTCTGCGTCCGGGTGCAGCTCCAGATCCGGGGTGAGGATCTTGGCACCCAGCTCGATGGTGGCGTGTTCGCGTGGGTTGAGACCGGTGGTTTCGGTGTCCAGGAGAACGTACCCGATGTCGTCGATGTGCATCAGTCGCTCTCGCTCTCCTCACCGTCCGCGTTCGGATCCTCCACAGGCGCGTCCTCGGGGATGCTGTCCACTACCTCGAAGGTCGTGGTGGTGCTCTCCTTCTCCATCCCGATGGGGGCCTCCATCTTCTCGCGTAGCTCCACCATCTCCACGGCACCCTCGGGAGTGACATCGTCCCCGTCCACGGTGTAGTACCGGATGGTCTCTATGGTTGCTTTAACAATCATGAGTCTTTGTAACTCTCCTTCCCGCGTGACGTAGCAACTAATCGCGGGGGTGATTCACCATTCATGATGAGGCGATGCTCCGCCTCCAGTTCACTGATTGCGTCGTACACCTGGCCCTGCAACGTGATCGCCACGAGATGGGCCTTTCTGTTGATGTTGGGGTACAGAGCAGCGGCAAGCTCTTCTCTGCTCATGGGGTCCTCCGCTTTGTTGATGATTCCAAGGACCCGACTCTTCACACTCGACTTCGTGGGGATTGCACTCATTTCTTGCCCTTCTCATGCTCGTAGTACCTCACCGCGTGTGCCGCCACCGTGTCGAATGCCTCTGGACCCCCGAAAGGGAAGGTCGTGCGCAGATTATGCCAGGCACGCCCAATACCGTATGCTGCCTGGTCGTCGTGCACATCCGTCTGGCGCCGGTGCAGCGCGACGTACCCGGAGGTTAGCTCCGCGAAGTTGGTGGCTTGGCGCATGGTGATCTCCGTCCACGGAGGGAGGGGGTCATCGTTAGCGTGGGATTTACCCGGTAAATCAAGGTCCTCCCCAGCCTGCGCGACGATGCGGTCAAACTCTATGGCACCTGCGGGGTACTCGGCGCGGATGCAGAAGATACCCAACACGAACCCCCACGCACGTACGTGGATGGGTACTGTCTTGTGCGCTGCGATCCACTGCACGAAGTTGTTACCGAAGGTGCTGGCTTCCTCCAGGATGTAGTCCTGGTGTGCCTCGGCTTGCGCAACAGGATCCACGTGCCCACCTTGATGAACCTGTGCATCATCTTGTCCGAGGAACGTTTGGGCGAACTGATCCCCGAAGTGCTCACCGTCCGGCTTAGCTGGTTTGTTCGTTAGGCGTGTTGGGTTTATTGTATCAGGCATCGTCCTGGTCCTCGCTTATTGTGTCTGCGTCAGGTTCTTCGTCTTTACGTAGGTACGGAGGCGTTGTACGGAGCCCTGTTAGCTCCCCAAAAGGTGTACCGGCACGCCTATACCCCTCCAGGACTTCCTTGTGAAGGGGTGAGAAGTGTCCGACGTACTTGGCTTCGTATGCAACACGTCCGCGTATCAATACACGGCTGGCTGCTGCAGGGCGTAAGTCCCCCAGTCGAACACGTATAGGGGCGCACCCACTGATGCACGGAGGCAAGGTTTGGACACACGTGCACATACCTATGCGCCCCCCGTTGATGGGGCAGCGTATATGGATGGAGAGCTTTTCGTAGAACGCGATGTCCAACGTGTCGCTCTCTTCGTCGTCTACCTCGATCGGGGAGTGGTTGGCGCAGAAGAATTGCAGCGCACTCTCCTCGAATTCGAAGAGGCTTTGGCACATGGCGTAGTCATCCAAGGGGTGCTGTGCTTCAACCACAATCGCGTCCATGCTGCAGTCGTGACAGGTGGGTGTGAGTAACTCCAGTTCATCATCAGTGAGTTGGCGTGCGGGTTTGAACATCCCCGCCCAATCGTGGACGCCGCTACCGGAGGACTCGGACGCCATCTTTATCCTTGAAAGTCTGCATCTCGCGCTTTCGCTCAGCGGGGTCGTAGTCGATGGGGCCACGTGCCATCTCACAGGGTCCGATGACTTGGTCAGCCTCCACGATGTAAGGCACCGCGAGTTCACCAGCAGCTACGCGTGTGACCCCCGGGGGAAACACCTGCCCAGGACCTTCGTGTGCCGCGTACTTGCTACGTGGGATGCACCACCCGCTCCCGATATGCTTCTCACCGGGTCCGAGACTGGGGTCGTAATTCTCGCACTGGCCGCAGGGTAATTCGTTCATGTCGCCTCCAAACGGATGCCACCCAGGGCACCCGGATTAGTTATGTTCAGTCTGTGCAGTATGGCATATAAACGATTGAAGCCGCGCACTTCGTCAGTCTCATCCCGTAGGAATATTGATTGCCGCACACCGTCCACTCGGTAAAGCGGCGCACCCCTGACGCACTCACTTGCGATGATCTCAAACCCATCGAGGTGGGCATCCGAAGAGCCCAGCATATCCAACACCGTGTCCACCGCGCACTCCACGCCCCGGCGTCCCTCTGTCTCTGGAACAAGGATGCGCCCAATCCCACCAATACACATGAGGGCAATGGTCCCCGGAGGTGGGAGGTCGTCACCTTCAGGTGCGTCAAACATCCGCCACGGGTCTGCATGTGGGTCAGGGCTCACAGGGACACCAACTTTCCGTCGAGGAATGGATCCTCACAACGGGTGTGTACGAATTCGTAGTCGGTGCCCAGCTCCAACCCGCGTTCGGTGAGGCTGTTCGGATTGATGGCCTGTGGGTCCAGGAGGATGAACACCATATGGATGCGGTTCCCTTTTTCAAAGGGGCGTCTGCACGCAGCACAGATGTGGTCAGGGACACGCTTTTGTAGCCGGTCCTGGTTGAAGGTCTCTTCGTGTGGCATTACAAACGCTCCTTCACAGTCTTGTAGCTCTTGCGGTGGTGTGCTGTGACGCCGTGTTCATCGAGAGCGGCACGATGTTTCTTGGATGGGTAACCGTTGTTCGACGCCCAATCGTAGCGACCGTCCTCTGCGTGCAACGCACACATCTGTCGAACCTGTTCTGCCTTGGCCAGGATGGATGCGGCCCCCACTTGCCACACCAGGGTGTCAGCCTTGGGCAAGAGGCGGTACTCGAACCTCTGTTCTCCGAGGTCCATGTCTCCATCTATCGTTATTCGGTACTTCGCTGGGTCCGCGTGACCCAATACCACGATGCGCTCAAGGAGGCGGTGCACACAGGTCGCCGTAGCTTGCTTCAACGCACGACTTACACCCAGTGCGTCGATTGTGCCTGGGGACTGCGCGAATAGGCTGTATTCGATGCAGCGCTGCTTGATGAGGCGCTCGAAGTTCTCATGCAACTTATTGGGTACGCTCTTCGAATCCCCGATAGGGAGGTCATCACGCCGTTCGCGCTTCAACACAATTCTTCGTACGCTGGAGTCGAAAGCCACCGCTGCCACGATGAGTGGCCCTGCGATAGACCCGTAGCCTACTTCGTCTGCGCCTATGACCAGATTCATTTCTTTTTCCGGGGGATGAAGACGCTCTTTCCACAGTAGCGGCAGATAACGAACTTGGCGGGGGGTCCTGTAACACGACCACCGTTGCAGTTGGGGCACATGATAATGCGCGTCCCCTTGGCACGAGAGCTGCGCCGCCCCTTCCTCATTGGGGCACGAGGAGTACGGATAATAGGTGCCACGCCTTTCATCTGCATTAATGCAGTCATCGTCAACCCTAGAACCTTTGCGAGGTTGTAGAGCTGCGTGTAGTTGACCACAGTCTGACCATTCTCGATGGCCGTGTAATGCGGACGAGAGATACCCAGCCCCAGTGCAACCTCATTCTGTGTGAGCCCTTTCTTGAGGCGCAGTGTAGCCAGCTTTCGTGTCCAAATCTCGTACTCCATTGTGTCTCCTACGTATCGAGCCCCATGCTATCGAACAACATCTTTACGTAATGTACGCGGTGAGTGTACTGCGGGAAGGGCAGAGCCTTGATGATCTGCTGGCCGTACCCCCGCCACAGACGCGTCTTTCCAACATCCTTGGGGTTCAGGCTCTTGTTCCCAGCAGTCCAGATGCGCGGGTCAAGGATCGCCACCACACCCTTATCAGTGCGTGTACGAATCAGCCGCCCGGCAGCTTGCTCAATGTCTGCGCGCATGCGGGGGAAGTAGTAGTCCTTCCAGAACCGCTGTCCCAGTGCCTTCTCCTTGGCCTGAATGAGGGGGTCTCGCGGGTTGGGGAAGGGAATCTTCGGGATGATGACCAGGCGCAGCTTGGTTCCCTGGACATCCACACCCTCAAAGAAGGATTTGGACCCCAGGAGAATGGCGTTGTCTTCGTCCATGAAGTGTTCGAACACCTCAGCAGGGCGCACACCCTTGCGCTGGGCGAAGAGGGGGTAGCGCTCATCCAGACCCCACTCATCCACGAGAAGATCATGCACTTGGGAAAGGTCAGCGATGGAGGAAAACAACACCATGGCCGCGCCTCGTGACAGCCGCGTGAGAGCGTCCACCTCCTCTGCAATCTCCATGTGCCAGCCTTCGGTGCCAGGGCGCGAGATGTGCTTGGGGATGTAGACGAGGCTGCGGTCGTACGGGAAGGGGGACGCCACTGAGATGGAAGAGGTGGGACGCAGGCCCAGCTCGACGCGGAGGGAATCAGCGTTGAGGGTGGCACTGGTCATGGTGGTCATGTGGGGCCGTGATAGAACAGGCCCGGTGAGCGGCGCTAAGTTGACCGGCATCTGGACGATCTTCGGACGCCCGTCTCGCAGCTCCTCGCGGGCAAAGACGTAGTTCTCATCGTTGTCCTCGGCTTCAGTAGCGTGCAGGAAGTCCCGGTTCTTGTTGATGCCATCCACCACACGCTGCACCACCATGACACCATCCATCTCTGGGTCATCGTCCGCACCACCTTCGACTCCACGCTTGGACCGCTTGGCCATACGGTCGGCGGTAGAAGACCACATCTCATGATTGATGGTCTCCAGCATGTCGGCGGTCGTGGGGCCGTCCTTCTCGCTTTTGCACCCCTCCGCGTAGTCACCCCAGGTGCCCTTGGCGTACGTATCCAACTCTTTCTCCAGCTCGTTGAGGATGCTGACGCCGTCGTCCTTGGCATCACCCATGAAGCCCGGGGGCAGGAGGTGAGTATCATCGGGGTTGGGGATGTTCTTGAAGATGGCTTCCCACCGAGCACACGCGTAGTCAGGGTCCAGGTTGTACTCGATGTCCTCCCGATCCAGCTTACCCAGGACACGCTTCATCCAGGTGGGGGTCAGCGTATCGGAAAAGGCGCTGCGGAAGAACTCGGGTGATGTGTGTGCCTCATCGACGACGAGGACCTCGTACAACCCAAACAAGCGTCCGGAGCCGAGGCGCATATCGAACCCGAGGAGACTGTGGTTGACCACAACTATCTTGGCGTCGCGAGCGCGCTCCTTCATCTCTTTGTACCCACACGTGCGGCGACACCCAGAGCAGTCCTCCGCTGTCACCATGTTCATGGGGTACGCCGTACTCCCGGGGAACTCATTGAGGTCTCCAGGGTGGGACCCATCCAACCACTCCAAAGCGTGCTTGCGGAGCGCGGACTTTCCCTCCTTCTCAAACAGACGATTGGCGCGGCGAAGCTCGTGCTTGCACAGGTAGTTGGACTTTCCCTTGATGGATTCGAACGTGAAGGGCACACCCAACACAGCTTGCAGGTGGGGGAGATCTTTCTTGGCGAGCTGATCCTGAAGGGACTTCTTGCCTGTCGAGATGACCACACGGTAAGGGCTGAGTACAGCGGCGATGGAGTAGGGAAACGTCTTGCCGACGCCGCAGCCACCCTCCGCCATCACACAACCACCATTCTGCATGGCGTCGTTGAGGTGTCTGGCGATCTCAATTTGGCCAGGCCGCACTTCCTTCACCACACCGAGGCGCGGATCGCTGACAAGCTCCACGACGTCAGGTTGTAGCTCCATGCCACACTTGAGGCACTTCTTGTCGACCTTCTCTGCCATGTCGAAGGCGACAACCAATTTACATTTTGGGCAAATCATCACTATCCTTTTACAGGTTGGTGTCTATGTAGTCAACAGCCCTGCTTATGACCCGGTGTACGCGTGTCAGCAAGCTCCTCTTCTTGAGCAGCGCAACGGTCACCTCTTGGATACCGCGTCGCTGCCCACTGATTCGGTCCCGCACACAGCGAGACACGTCGAGTACCCCACGGTACGTTCCACCGGGGTCCGTTGTGTGGTGTGTCCACCCTTTCCTGTTGCGAGGTAGGGCGCGAGTCTTCCACCCAGTCCTGGTCCGCACTTTTACGAAGTGTCGCCCTTTGCAGCGCCACTTGCTGGTAGGGCTGAGGCCAAACTCGCACGCGCCGAAGGGGCCAGTATCCCCAATATACGTGATAGTGCATTTCTTGGTGCGAACGGAACACACACGTACAGGCTTACCAAGCTGCCAAGGTCCGTCCTTACGGTGCGCTACGTGGCATCTATCAACGGTGAACGGTTCTCCGTCTGCACACGTTTTTCCACTGTACCCATCCCCTGGGTAGTACGCAGTAGCAATACCCGCTTCACGTGCCACTACCTTATAGTGGTCGGTGTAGGGGCCGGAATTAAAGAAAAGAAAAAGAAGCAGAACCAAGGACTTAATCATAGGAAGCACTCCTTCTAGTTTACGGCGTAAACTTTGAAGCTCCGAAGGGCGGGCTTCACTAACTTGTACCAATAAAATCTATGTTTTTTGCCACTTAGCCGGTATACACTATTGCCCAAGGAGAAGACTACCCACATGACACAACAAGGCCCCAAGTCCGACGACCCCAATGCTTCCGCCAACAAGGATCCAGCACCCACACCAGCACCAACCCTGGGAGATTACACTCGTGGTGGCGCACCTCCACGTCCCGCACCCCCCACACCGCCAGCACCACTCGCATCCCCTGCTGCACCCGGGGCACCTGCGCCCGAGGCGTCCGGTCCTGCCGTGGAGAAGAAGCCCGGGGAATCAGGGGCAGATACAACGGTCACTGCCTTTGAGCGTGTAACGGATGCGTTGTCCCCAGTAACGGATTATCGGAGCTTTCTGAAGCAGAGAAAGATCTCTGTTGAACACGCGGCGGAGATCGTGGACAACATGCTGATTCAAGGCTTCCACGAAGAGAGCTACCCCCTCACGTCGAAGTTCAGTGTTACGTTCCGCACACGCGAAAAGCGGGACAGCATCCGGCTGCAGACTGCAATCCAAGTACAACAACCATCCTTTCAGATCATCTACGACGACATCGTGGCGCGCTACAACCTGGCGGCGTCCCTGGCGTCATTTGGTGATACCGCGTTCTCGTTTCCGGCAGCGGGTGCTGACACAGCGGAGACCGGCGCAGCGTTCGAAGAGCGCATGAAGTACGTGGAGGGCCTCGCGGACCCAGTGTTCGACAAGCTGCGCACCAAGCTGGCGAAGTTTGACCAACTACTCATCGATGTGATGCGCGAGGGGGTGGCCGAAAATTTCTAGCAACCCCGTGGGGTAATGCTCGCGCAACCCTACGGGCGCGCGGGGTTCCTGTCCCGCCGCTGCACTCGGTTCAGGACCGCGTTTTGCGCGAGGTGGTACAGCGTGAACGGTTTGAGACATTTCAGAAGAACGCCCACTTGGGGCGTGTCATCGCCATGGCCTTCGGGATACCCCGAGAGGACCTCATGCGTCTGGAAGATATGCTCGAACTCGCTGTCTACCAAACCGCGTACGACCCAGAAGCAATCCAGCGACGCCTGGCTGAAGCCCGGCGAGCGGCGAAGGAATTCCGCACCGAGCGGGAGTCTACGGCAGCAACCCTCGCGCGCACTGCGTCATACACTGAGCCCCTTGAAGCCCCGCCCCCAACCCGATTCATTAAGCGGAAGGGGGTGCCTGAACCCTGGTAAGGTATACACATGTCCGATGACCCCACAGTAACCGTACGAGAGTTCGTTGAAGGCGTTAATCTGATGCAGTCCCAGATGGGGCTGTCACAGGGGTCAATGGCTACTTCCGGTGGGCTCCCTCAAGGGTTGAATACCACTGCGCCTTACAACCTAACAATCCCGAAACCACACCCGGTGAAGGCGCCCGGGGAGTTCGCACAAGAGGTATCCCACACTGCTCGCGCACAACAATCCTACGCGGATCAGTTCGCTCAACGTATACGCCACGTTCAAGCGCAGTACCTCACACCCCACCAGGCACAAGCCTACGCTACTTCTGCAGGGGCAGCATCGTTTACGTCGCTACCGAGTGCGGCGTTTCAGACAGACCCGTCCATGGGGGTGTTTCGCCCTGGGTTTGCAACGCCCGCTCCGGTAGGCCACCCATCGTCCATCAATCCGCAGTACCCAACAGCGCAGTATGTTCACCCCGCGTTTCGCCCACACATGCCAACGGGATTCCGTGATCCTCTGGATATGCAATCCGATTGGCAGAACTACGATAATCAGAAGAACTTTGCGTCGTGGACAGCGGGACAGGTGCACTCCCCAGGGTGGGGCACCACGGCGGTAGGAGGGGGCATCGGCGGTTTCATGGGGCTTGCTGCAGGTGCAGCAGGTGCATCGTACATGCCAGGCATGGGGCGCTTTGGGGGCGTCGCACGTGGTCTCACCATGGCAGGGGGTATGGCAGCGGGTGCGTGGGCCGGGGGTGCTGCAGCACCAGGAATGACGGGAGGGATCACTCGGATGGGGGGCGCCATAATGTCCCCGCTGGTGGACACACGCGCACAGGGGTTGGCGCTACAGAACATGTCGCGCGGGTTCGTGACGAGTGGCAATGATCTCAACCCCCTGACAGGGCAGGGCCTGACAACACAATCTAGCGTCGGGTTGTCGAACAATTTGCAGCGTATGGTCAGCAACGGCGAGACGGGTGGTTTCAACATCCAGGACATGATTAAGGTAGCGGGTCTGTCTGCTGATTCCGGTATGCTCAACATGTCGCAGACCGGGGACCAGATTGCAACCCAGGTTAAGAGTGTCGCGAAGGCGCTGAAGTCCTTCATGCGCATTGCGCAAGAGCCAGACATCCGCTCTGCCATGCAAGAGCTGTCACAGATGCGCCAGTTTGGCCTCAACCTCCCTGAGAGCCTGACTACTGCTGCAGAGACGGTGCGCTACGCGCGTATGGCGGGTACGACGCCCGGCAACATACAAGCCACGGCTGGCCTCCCAGGGGCAATGACGTACCAGCAGCTTGGCATGACTGCGGGTCTTGGTTATCGCACGGGTATGGCTGCAGGGGGCATTGCACAGCAGGCAGTGAACCGAGGCGTGTTTACACCAGGGCAGCTCGCAATGTCCGGAGGTATGAGGGGAGTACAGCAGACACTAACCGAGGGAGCGGGGGCCGCGCTGGGTATTGACTTCCAGACGCTGGGTCTCCTTTCTCGGGGCAGTGAGGGGCAGCTCTCCATCGACCAGGGGCGGGTCAACGACCTAATGAATGGGAATGTTTCGCTGTCGGACATGGCGGGCATGGCGGCATCCAATGTGGGGCGCCTCTCCCAGGGCGTGGGTGCAGAGAATCTCTTCTCCGAGTTCAGCACACGGCGTAATGAGCTACGCAATGAGCTAGGCAGCACACTGGGACCACAAGGGTCTCAGATGCTCATGATTCGTGCGGCACAAAGTCTGCGTCAAGAGTTGGGTGGGAACATCTCCATCGGTGCAGCGCTTCAACAAATTGCACCTGGGATGGCTACAAACCAGATTCGAAGTCTGGAACTCCTGGCCACGAGTCCTGCCTACTACGAGAGCCAGTACGCTGGAAACGAACGGCGGATAATGGGGATACGTGGGGCGGAAGCTGAGCGCTTGCAGCGTATGCAATCAGGTAGTGAGGCGTCCAACCAGTTGGGGCGTGCCTTCAGCGGTGTAGGGAACGCGGCGTGGGATGCCAAGAGCCACTTCGGGGATTTCTGGGAATCAGCCAGTAGCCTCTTCTCAAGTACCCCCATGGAGGAATACGCGAAGTCCATGGGCGCGGATTACGTACGCCGCCCTGATGAATTGCTGATTGAATCCAGCAGGGAGTCTGCTCGGCTGCAGGAGTATGTAGGATCCGAAGAGTACGGACGCTACGCAAGTAGCATGGGACTCCCGAGTGGGAAGACGTCCATGGCAGGGCACTTGAGGCCATCTGGCTGGACGCAAGCCAAGAGCGCTGCAGCAGGGCTGCTGCAAGTGGGGGGCACCCTCGCTACGTTTGGGGGCGGTGCTGTTGCTGCAGCGGGTATGGCAGCAACCATGGGATCTGGAGCCATTAACGTAAGCTCAAACGCAACGAAGATGCGCAACTCCCTCGGAGGGGTGGGGGCCTGGCTCCAACCTGATTGGCTGATCAACGTCGACATGGGAGGGGAGAGTGATTATCGGCGTAAGAAACTCGCCAACTGGCACGCAGACGCTGCCACAGCAGGGGCAGGGTTGCGCGACGCTCGCGGTATGTCCGTCACTGATTCAGTGGCAGTCACGGGGAAGGTACGTGAGGAGTATACGCGCCTGGCAGCTAAGCACGGTGTCACTGGAGACAGAGATTTTCGAGGAGCCATCGTAACAGGGCTTCGCGGTGTGTTCGAAGAGCATGGGAGTATGTTTGGGGATAAGGCAGTAAGCGATTCTGTGCTGAAAGAGAAGGCGAAAGCAGTGGTAGCACAATCGACGAGCCCTGCGTTCGCTTCTGAGTTCATCGCAACCATGTGGGACAACGGGCTCCGCACGTCCACCCTCCGAGAGCTACAAGACAGTACCCCCGAAGATAGTACCGCTGGTGGTGCAATATCCAAGACCGCGCAAGTGACGGAAGGGGTGCTTGTTGCGGCGAATTACGGTGACCTCACCAAGGTGTTAACCAACCGTGTTGAGCGTCTTGACCAGGTCATGGGGACGCACGGTAGCAGCGACGAAGTGCGCGATGCTTTTCGCTCCGCTCTGTCCACGTCGTCCCCAGAGGAAATGTTGGTCAAGCAAATACGCGCGGCGGAATCGGGGGGCAATGAGGGACGCGCTGCTACTCTGCGCTCCAAGCTGAGCGACTACGTAGGTGACGAAGATAGAGTGGAGTCTCTCTTGAAGGGCTACACCGCTGCGGCCTACGAGGGGGAAGACAAGGCAACCCGTGTTGCGCTCTCACGCGCCTCTGGGGCGTCCGAGAAACATGAGGGAAACACAGGCATTCGCTTGGAGGTAGCCAAGAAGCAGCTTGACACAATTCGCGCCACGGACGCGATTGGTCTCGGAGCGTCCAAGCTCGCTGCTGACTACGGCATCTCATCGTTGAAGACAGGAAACGTAACAGACGCTGGGTTGACTTCTGCCATGGACAGCATCGCCAATTCCCCAGGACAACTGGGTAAGCTCAAGAATATGAGCCAGTCGATGTACGCGGCAGTACAGGACAAGGACCTTGGGGCGTTTCGGCAGGGATTGAAAAACATCTCTAGCCGCTACGGAAGTGAATTAACGCTCGGGGGAATGGGTACAGGAACCAAGGCAGAGGGGGACATCGCAGCAGCGCAAGGGCAGGTTGAGACGCTGCAGTCTGATGTCTTGGGAGGTAGCCAGGGGTTCGCTAACGCTGTGCCCGCCTTCGCTGCAGCGGTCAAGAAGCTCAACACAGTGGTTACGATGCAAGAACAACTCACGCGTGCGCAGTTGAACAGAGAAGCACGTCAAGGCGGAGGCAACTAAACATGTCTTACCCACCCCGGATTGATAGTGACGACACCGTCCGTGAGATGCTGGTACCCACAGCACCCACCGTCTTGAATCTGGTGCACGACACCATCGTTACTGATCTTCGTCGAGGACACTCTGCGCGGGTAGAACTCCCGAGCCTCTATCGCTTGGCGCACATGATACACTACGGCACTAGCGAACTGGTGTATTCCAAGCAGTTGGAGAGGATGTAATGCCTAAGCCCAAGGTTGTACCTGGAGGTGAACTCCATGTCATGAGTGGGGGGCGTCATCGTGGTCAGTTCTCAGGGTTTCCCGGAGCCACGCCCAAGTACGCCATCAACCGTGGAGCACGTGATGCAGAGAATCGCGAATCCATGGCGCGGCTATTCATCGAGATTCCGGAAAAAAAGCGTGCAGCGTTCATCAATAGCGTCCCCCACGCTAGTAGACCGCTCGCACGTGTACTTTGTGGTGGGCTTACAGGGCGGGCCACGGGGTTCATTGACTTCTTGATGACGGCAGCGCAAGAGGCGTTTTCCGAGAAGTATCAGGTGGTGGAGACGCTCAGCGATAACTTCATCGTGTACTTCTTCGGACAACGTGCCCCTACGTTTCAGTACAGCGGCACGCTGCTCAACACGTACCAGGATGATCAACGCGTGTGGATGATGCGGCTCTACCAAGACATCCTCCGGGGAACACAGCTTGCACGCCGCAAGCTCCTCGTGCGCCTCCGGTATGACAGTGTCATCGTGACGGGCATGTTGATTGCGCACGGGCAGGCTATTACGGGGGATGCCGTGGACCACGCATCGTTCAACTTCTCCATGATCCCTACCCACTACACCATCTTCTCTCCCAGCGTATGTGACCCAACACAACTGCGCACCGCTGCAACACCGGGGTCAGCGTACATGCTCCAGGAAACCACAGACGATGTGGACCCCCGCAGACTGCGGGTCGTTGCAAGTGCTAATCCACCCCAGCCAAGCAAGAAACCCGCTGCAGCACAGACGGCAACGAGCACGCCAGGTAAAAAACCAGTAACAAAAACAGCAGCACAAAAACTGAAGGATCGCGCGGACCAAAAGACGGAGAAGAAGACGCTCGACGCCGCAGTGTACGAACCTACCGCGACTGAGAAAATCTACAGTAGCGACACCATGGCGCTCATGCCGTAGCTGTAAGGGACCCCATAAATGTTCACGCTTACACCCTTTGAAGAAACACTGGCGCAACCCTTCAGCACGTCTGTTGCGTTGGAGAACATCCGCCTACGTCTACTGCAAGGTGCGTTGCTGCCTGCTGATACTACCCGCTCTGCACGCTATGTTCACCTGCAAGCGTTTCGTAGTGAGCTGGCTCTCATCCTTCGCGACCTCACACCCCCACCCACCACTTCCATGCTCTCTACCCCCTTCGCAGACCGCGCGCCAGTGGTGGCCTTGGCTACTGATTTACGGCGTAATTCGGATTTGAGACTAGCGGTGGATGAGCTATATGTTTTGGGGGCACCAGGCGAGTATCGAGAAATGTTGGTTCCTTATACCGACGCAAAGAACCCACGAGAGTGGGTGGATTGTATGTGTGCAATCCTTTGCCTGGCCAAGCTGTTGGAAGCGACCCCATGACCGCACCGCTCTACGACTCTGCTGGGTTCCGCAACCGGAAGAACCATCGTGTGTTCTCCAGCAATATGCCACATCGCGCACCTGTGCTGTGTTACATCGCGGGCATTGAAGCACCGATCGTGGAGGCGCAGGTCACGTACGGTGTGTGGACCATCCCTGAAGCGGTCATTACGATGTTCCCGGATCCCAACATGCAGCGGTTCGGAGCAGAGGACCGCGTCCCCATGGTGCTGTTTTACCTCGATGAGTACATCGAACCTGGGAAAGCGACATGGCGGCTCCTGTTTGATGGGGAGATTGCAGGGTGGGGGTACACCAACTCTGCGGCAGGGAGGAGCATCTACTTCAATTGTCGCATGGGCATCGCAATGTGGACGCAACTCTACATCCACTACATGACGACCGTAGCGGGGATAATGAAGGGACACACGACGTCCGGTACTGCTGAAAAGGTAGACCAAGCGGTGAGTGACTACCCAGGGTCTCTGTTCCGCAAGGGGCTCTTCTCTGACGGGTCCACGGAGTTGGTCACACGCCCCTACGACTTCGTGTACAACACAGTGCGGTCAATCACATCACCCTTGGTGCCCAATGCGACGCGCTCTGTTCCAGCGGTCAACTTCTTTGTTCGTTGGGTGGCGAAGAACAAGTTCCACAAACGGTTCGTAGCTTTGCCTTACCTGGACGAAGTGGAAGGGGAGTCAGATACTAACCAGCCCGTAGGTTTGTTCCCCTTGTGGCGGTCCATCCAATCCTCGGCTGCGGTGCGGGCCATGATTGAACGCACCACCAATGATTATGCAGGCGCGAGTATGTTTGCGCTCATCAAGATGGTGCTGGACACCGCGTACATGGACCTGGCGATGCTCCCAACCGCCCCTGCTGTAAAAGTTGACTCAAGGGGCATTATTCTGGGACCCCCACCCACACCAGAAGAGATAGCCAAGGAGCTGGAGAAGTCAGCAGGGAGTGGTTTGTCTGACCCCCTCACACCTTTTGACACGGGTCCTCCTGTACGCCTCGGCAACTACTTTGCCAAACCAAAGATGTTCTTCGCGGTGCCACCTGCGTGCAACGTCGTGTTTCCCAGCATGACACCTCGGGTTTCGTACAACGAAAACTACTGGACGCAGCCAACACGGCTGTACTTCGAGGACCCCACTACACTCAACCTCGTTGGCCAAGGTGGAGGCAGCGTACGCGACTTGGTGAGCGCACGTTTGGCGCGCGGATATCCTCCCCAGGTGGATAAGCGATTCCAGGCAGCGCTCACGGACAGTACGCAGTCAGGCAAGAACATCCTTGTGTGGCCCGAGGAATTCTTCAAAGGACCTGTTACGGCGCAACAAACAGCCCCCGTGTGGCTCACGTATTACGCATTAGAGGAGATGGAGAATCAACGCAGCATGCTCGCGCGCATGGAAAAGCTCCTCGCGTCACTGCGTACCTCCAAGGTGGGGGATCCCGTTGTGGCAGAGGATCTTTATGCCATCTACGCGCAATACGAATACGCCATAGAGAAGTACACGAAGCGACAGGGGTCAGTGGACCTGGGGTTTCAGCCATACATAATTCCTGGGTTACCTACCTTCATCTTCGATGATTTTGAGTCCCGAGCACACTTCGTGGGGTACATGGAGAACGCAACGCAGAGCTTCTCCAACGGAAACATAAGCACGTCGTTTGATTTCACACATGGGCGCACCTTCTACGAATACCTGAACGACATTAGCAACGAAATTAACCATCCCGTTATTGAAGAGCGCAAAGGGCTTCCCATTGCATCAGCGCCCATGGACCCAATCCCAGAGATTCGGGATTACACCCAACACTTCTACAACGCAGACAAGCTCTACACGGCCCTCTTGCAACGTCGAGACACGTCCAAGCCTGCGGCCTGCGACTTTCGACAGCTCCTGGAATTCGTGAACTCCGATGGAACCACGGAGAACATCAAGATCGATGGCGTCAATGAAGAGACTCGTCGCGTAGTAACCAAGGAGCACGCAGCAGCGCTGATTGAGGTGGGGAAGTACCTCAGCGACAAGGCGCTGCAAGACTCCATCGAAGCGAAGGGGGAGAAAAAAGAAGGCGGCACGGTGGACACCACAGCACTGAGAAAGGCATTGCTCGTGGCGCTGACTGGGTACACAGACGACGACCTCCCAGGAGTTACCTTGGACGTCGCCACTACCGCTGCTGCGAAGCTACGCTTGGCCGCATTCGGTGACTTCGAAAACACCGTGCACAACCTCGCGTCTGGAGGGGCCAAGGAACTAACTCCACGTGGAGGGCGCGAGGGGTACTTCGACTCTTACGACACCGCCATGGAATACTGTGCGCGTCCCATCTGTACTCTGGATGAATACGTTACCCAGTTTCTGGGTGAGACGCCATCGGGACGGAACTCAGACGCTGACGCGCTGTACTGGACGCGCATCCAGACCCTAAAAGGCGCAAAGACCACAGACAAAGCCACGGACAAGAACCAGCGTCTCATGGGCAACGCCCCTGAAGCTGTAAGTGACGATTTCCCTGTCATGCGTGCAGAGTGGCAGCAGGCTGTGTTAGCGTATCGCAGCAACGTAATCGCGAAGGGAGCCAGTCGCTGATGTCCCACAAAGAAAAAGACTTAGAGCTATGGCGGCAGTGGAACCAGAGCAACCGGAAGAAGGACCTCCACGCTCTCTTGGTTAATCTGGACCCCATTATCCAGACCCAGGTGAACAAGTGGTCGGGCACACTGGCTCGTCCCATGCTCGAATCCAAGGCTCGCGTACTCGCGGCCAATGCGCTGCACAACTTCGACCCCAACCGGGGGACAGCACCTGCGACACACGTCACCAACCAGCTCCAGAAGCTCTCACGTACGGTGTACAGCCACACACAGGCTGTCCGTATCCCTGAGCACAAGTCAGTGGCGATGGCGTCGTTCTCTGCAGGCTTCAACATCATCCGTGACCGTTTGGGACGTGACCCCACGACAGTGGAGTTAGCTGACCACATGGGCTGGACCCAGAAGAGGACTGCAGAGTTCCAAAAGGCATTCGACCGTAAGGAGTTGCTGGGGTCCGGTGAGTTTCAACCCGCTGCGTTTCCAGTCGTGGATGGGTATGACCCGGTCGTTGCTTTCGTGTACCACGACCTGGCACCGAAAGATCAGCAACTGTTCGAACATGTAACAGGGTATGGAGGCAAGGCCATCATGCCGAACGCCCAACTCATGCGCCGTTTTAAGCTGACGCAGGGGCAGCTCTCCTACAAGAAACGTAAACTGATTGACAAGTTTCAACGTGCACAGACGGGCTAAGGCCGATGGCTGAAGAATGTATTACCCCAAGTAAGGGCTCGCAACTTGTCCCCTGGAAACCAACCCTCACTAAAGACAAAGTGTCTGCTGTCATCGCAGGGCACTACCAGAGGTACTCGAAGAGATTTGAGGAGGCTGCACGTTCCTACCGGGGGCTCCGCGCTGACCACGGTCTCACGTCCGAGGATAGCTTCATTATTAGCCCCTATGGACTCACGTCCAACAACGCCTTGCACCCTGCGGTAGTGCCTGGGTACACATATGTTGCACCCAACCCAGGGGGTTACAAGGTAACTCCCAAAGGTGTGACCCGCCCCTGGACATACGTAATGTTGCACTCATTTGGGCATGCGTGGGATTTGGGGCAACTAGGGTACACTCGGCAGAAACAAAGCAATGGTAAGTACAAACAAGCGCTAGTACGCAACGGGTCCTTGATGCGCGCTCCGGGGGACACGTATGGACACAACCCCACACGGTTCTTCGCCGGTGTGAAATCTCTGTGTGGAGGGGGTGCCCGCCCTGTGGGCATCCATTTTATAATCAGCCGACGCGGGGATGTAGTTGTTAGTTGTGATTTGAACGATATCGCGAAACACGGGTATGGAGACGCGTACACCATGCACGCGCGGGGTAACAACTACGTTACGGTAGGGATTGAGCTGGAAGTCGCCCTGGTGCGACTCAAGAAGAATAGTTATCCCGTCACTAACACGTACTCAACTTTGCAACTTCAAGCCCTCGCCATCATCCTACGGAAAATCGGAGCATATCGGTCTATCAGCAATAACGTCATCTCCAAAGAACGCAGTGACTCAGTGTCCTCCCAATGTCAACAGTGGAGCACGGGGTACCTTCAACATCGTGACGTAAATACGAAGACACAACGCCACGATGCGGGTGGGGAGTTCAACATCCTTCCAGGGCAGACGGGCACTGTCGCGGGTGTAACGCAAATCACGTCAGGGTGGACCACCTTGTTTGGTTACATGGCCAAGGTCCGTGACTTCGATTTGGGTACTCAGGTTTTCCAAACGGGCATTTCCCCACTCCAAGCCACACAGATGTCGGAACTCAATCGCGCGATCACACAGGCCAACGCAGGGCAGAAGGCACCTCTACGGAAGCTACGGGGGCGCATGGCATCGATGGCGCGTGCGGAGCGTATTCGCGCTCAGAGTCGACGAGGTGCTGCTGCGCAAGCGTCAGGACAGCACATAGGGTTCGCGGGCGCCCTGAAGCGCATACTTGGGCTCGGCGCGCGACAAATGGCGCAGTACACCCTGGACACCACCAACAATGCTGCCATCACCGGGAATATTCCAGCGTATAATGAGTCCAGCAACACCTGGGTAAAGGATAAGGACTGATGCCTACGTACGACATCTACATAGAGCCCGCCCCCATCGTGGAGCAGAGGTACGGTCAGGGACTACTCACATTTGCATTCCCCAAGACAGTAGGGGTGCGTGGTCCGTACAAGCTCGTCGTGCAGTGGGTTAAGCGTTTCATGACCCCCAAGGGGTCAGACCCCATTGAACCAAACAGCGGAACAGAGTTTCCTCTACTCATAGGTGCCAACCTCGAAGACATAGAGGACGCACGGGACGTCGTGTTGTTATCTGTGGAGGACTGTAATAAGCAGATCATGCAGGCCCAGAGTAGGTATACGCTGGACGATGATGAAATCCTGGGTACGGCGGCGTTGACCAAGTTTGAAGCGGTAGGGGTTGATGGTTTCTCTGCCTGGGTTGATATCCAGAATGTGTTGGGACAATCCATCACAGTACGCGTGCCCCAGCACGTCATAAGGACCGTGTAAAATGATAACGATTACCCCTGCGGATGTAACCGACGCAGTCAAGTTCCTCGAAACGTACATGACTGGGCGCCTCACAGACGGCGACTTTTCAGAAGGTGCGCTTCTTCGCGACCTTGCAATCAAGGCCATAGCGTACGACTACGCGTATCTCCGCGCCACGGATGAGCAGATCCGCGCACGGCAGAGCCTCTTGTCCATCACTTCGATTGATACGACCGATGATAGTGAAGCTGCGAACGACGCGGCTGATGCCATCATGTCAAACTGGTTCGCGTCTCGTAAACTGGGCAAGTACGCACGCACCACAGCACACCTCTTCCTGCAAGAGCGTACGGACACCGTGATTCCTGCAGCCAATCACTTCTACGTATCGAGCGACGTGTCCTTTACATTGGACAACGTCGGAGAAGACTTGCTCGTCGAAGCAGAGGAACTCGTAGCACAGTGGGACAACTCGGGAGACATCATCGGGTATGTCGCGTCCTTTCCCGTCGTGGCGGAGTACCCCGGTGCGCAGTACAACATCGACCCCATCAGATTCACCTCTTTTGATCACATCGATGATGCTGAGCTGTATGTTGAGACCCAGGCGAAGGCGTCCGGGGGTGGGCCTATTGAAACGTCCACTGAGATGCGTACGCGAGGAAAAACCCTGGCGGCAACGCGCAATCTCATCAACGCACGATCGTGTGATGCGACCCTCCTGGACAAGTATCCAACCCTCCAGGCACTCACCGTCATTGGGATGGGTGATGTTGAAATGATCCGCGACTTGCGCGAAGAGATGGCCACGCGTTGGCGCATGCACGTAGGAGCGCATCAGGACATCTTTGTCTCCCTCCCTCTGGTTGAGCAGACAGTGAACCTTTCAGTGGGGGCCATGTTTGCCCGCCCTGACGGCTGCGTGTGCATCTTCCGCGACGAGGTGTACACCTCTACCAACAAGTTTACGGACCCCAATCCCACGACAGGAAAAACGCTAGTTCCTGGGATGTGTCTGCGCATCTGGGATGGCTTCCCCCAGAATGCGCGCGACTATGTGATCCGGGAAGTGCGTGACTACGAGCTGCTCGTCAGCGAAAAAGTCCCATTCCCCCTCGCAACCGACGTAGCAGGGACGTACGTAACATGGTCAGCGGGTGTGTTTGCCCCCAACTTCCTCGACGTCATCCCACGCAACACCTCAGTAACACACGCGGAGCGCACGTTGTACGGTGAGACATCCACCAGCATCGCAGCGGAAGGGGCGGTAGTGCTCCCGGCGCTACCTATCTACAAGATCACCTCCGTTACAATCGCAGACGCTACGGACCCAGACGCAGACCCCGCCGATGGTCTCGTGCATTTCGAAGTGCGCGGCAACGAGCCTCCCACCACGCAAGTAGCACCTTACAACGAGTACCAAGTGGTAGTGCACAACCCCTCAGCGCACCAGTCAACACGTAGCTTCGCAGAACTGATTGTTGGGCCTAGCAGTACCCCCACGAAGTATGATGGGAAGACTGTGCGTGTGACGTTTGAAACGTTGTCCGGCTTTTCCAGCATCGCACTCTTCGTTCAGGGGCGATCTCAACGTATCTCCACACAGCACAGTTTGGTGCGTGGGTACCACCCGGCGTACCTCTCCATGGTGGTCGAGTACCGTAAGAAAACAGGGGCCACTGGTACCATCGATAATGCGGCTGTGGCATCAACGCTGCTGAGCTACATCAATGGCTTCGACCCCACGGAAGTGATTGATACATCTCAGGTCAGCGACTACCTCAAGGGCATTTATCCCAACATCGGACATGTGTACCCCTTCACCATCTACTACGAAGTGCACGTTCCAGATGGACGCGTGGTACACTTCTCATCCGACGAAGACGTCACCGTGCCCCACGACCCCACAAAGCTGGCAACCAAACAGCTCAGCCCCGGCAGCGCCATCAATGGGTTGGATAACCCAGTAACGTATGGAATCAGCGATGATACATTACGCTACGTGGCACGGAGCCGGGACCTCACCATCCAGGAAAGGGCATGACGATAACAGGGCTACGAGGGCACGGACTCCTCCAAGGTCTGTCCGATTTTTGGACAGTGTACTTCAAGGACCGCGACCAGCTTGAAGCATTGTACGAAGCAACGGAAGTGCTCCTCGGACAGGCGTACCTGGACATGCTCTCGTCGTTCTTGAACATCGGACTCGGGGACACCCCCATCTTCAATAAAGAATTTTTCAAACTCATGTCCGCGCGTGAGAGCGACATTACCTACCGCGAAATTTGGTATGCGGGTGTCGAGGTGGAACGCGCGTACATGAACATGCCGGACAACGTCGCAAAGGCACACATATTCCAGAACAAAGTGTTCGACCCCACTGCATGCTTGGAGGTGGATTCAGATTTCGAAGTGGACGAGGAATACTACTGGTTCAAGTTCCTCACGGATCCTTCCGGCACGTTTGGAAAAACCCTGGGAAAAGCGACGGCAGGGTCACTGGTCACCTACGGTACGTTGTCCAAAGCGTACTCAGGGAGTACCGAGGCACCGTTCCAATACGCGAAGGCAGGGGATTGGTTTGAACTTACCGGCAGTGGGTCCGGTAACGATGATACGTACCCCATCGTGCAGGTATTGGACGCGCAGACAGCAATTATCCAAGGTACGCTGACGTGCCCCGACGTAAACAACGGCGCGCTCACGTTCAAAGTAAGGGATGCTGAGTTCACTCCTGCGTCTGGATTCGCGGCGCGCAAGGTACCTGTAGCAGTACACGGGTCCTTCGATGACCCCACCCTCCGCGCTACATCGTCCATGGCATCTTGGGCGGCTGACGCTCCCGTGGGCATTGAGGTTAAGAAAGGTGACGTACTTCGCCAATTGGTGCCCAATGCCACCCCGATGCGCAAGTTCGCTGACTACGACATCTCAGTTGTACGCCACGGCAAGCTGTTCCTGAAGCCCTCAACTACGGCCCCCGCTATCAGCGCGCAAACTGGTGTTGATTACTGCATCCTGCGAGACCCAACAAGCCCATACGTGTACGACGAGCCCGTAACCTTCGCGCAGAGTGGGACACCAAAGGGGGACGGCAATGGAAGCCTGGAGGTGCTCACCGGGAACAAAGTAAAGCTCACGCTCCCAGGTGGAGCGCCTACCACCTTTGACCTCACAGATTCGCGACGGTACGTGACGTTGACGAATTGTGGTGCGTTGAAGTTCACCGCAGACGTCGATTTACGCGGTAACTTGACCTGGACAGGGGGTGTTAAGAACCCGTTTACACGTGCTTTTCCCCAAGGGCAAGTCACCATCTCTACCGTCGGACCACCGGGGCCAAACGATGGAGACCACACCATCGAGTCAATCTCTGCGGGTGGGGAGGCGAAGTTAGTTGGCACCTTCGCGCCCGAACTAGGCGCAACCGTTACCATCAAGGTGGAGACCAACGCAGGCACGTACCAACTACGGCAACGCATCAGCTCCCTGGCTATAGAACTGGACCTGGACGCAGCAGCAGACGACTTGAACAACGGTACCATTCTGTGGGTCGTGCATGATGGCTACCGCACGAACCTCTCACCACACGCGCATTTGGTGGAGGGGAGTGTAGATGTAAACAAGGGCATCGGGAGCCCCACCACAGGAGGCTACCGCGAGCTAACCACGAGCGACTACGCAGTGGTGCCTGAGATTGGTGAAGTGCTCCAGACGGGACGTCTCGCGGGTACGTGGGCTCTTACCGCAGCGACGGCAGCACATATCTCATACCAATGGAAAAAGGAAGTCGTGCCTCTGACCAGCACCGGGGTGTTCGCGGTTGTAACAGAGACGCTCGTCAATGAGGTGGCGTTGTGGGCACCTGACGTATTGGTGGACAAGTATCACCTGTACGAGACTTACGGCTACATGATCAATCGCTTTGAACCCTCATCCGAAGCCTACCGTGCGTTCCTTCAAGGGATCTTCCGTCTGTATATTGTAGGCCCTGTGTTGAAGCACATCGAAGCAGCGATGAATGTCATCGGGCGCTTCCCCGTTATTCGTGACGACGGCGAAGTCATGGTGGAGTATGACACTAGCGAGACTGAGTACGATGTGGTGCGTACCCTCAACCTGAACGGGGAGTATGTAACCTACGAGTTCACGAAAGGAACACCACTGCGTGAGGAAGTAACGAGCTACGTGGATGGCGTGTCAGACGCTGTTACTTTCGAAGCGGCTGACCCCCTCACCACCCTGTTCGTTGTCACCGATTCTGTTGAGGACCCCGTGTGGTGGGACGATGCCATCATCCCCCACGCCCTACTCCCCGAGGAGTCCATGGCCCGGCGAGCGGCGCAGCCGTCTCTCATCGAACACATTGTGGGGCCGGTTGATGGTGCCAAGGTCGGTGACCCTGGACTCTTCGTGGGTGCGGATGATGAAGGGGTTGTCCCCGCGTACGGTCACACATACCCACCACTACGCCGCCGCATGGCCAACGTGGTGATGAACACGTTTCTCAAGCACAACATCCTGTACGTGTACTTCGATGCGGGCATTCATACGTACATGACAAAGGATTTTGTCCAGGATATCCGAGAGCTGTTGCTCATAGCAAAACCAAGCGCCGTCATGATGTACATCGAACCCGCGACAGAACTGCGGGACACCCTCATGCTCACCGAGGATGATGTCGGGATGACGGTGGGATGGTCCTTGTCTGATGGAGTAGTGATGGGTGACGACGTCATTACAGTTCAGTCTGGGACCTGGAAAGTAGGTGCGACTTTTCGACGTCGCACTCCTGTGATTGGACACGCCATCTCTTCCACTGTCCCCACCAACCTCCCAGATGACAACATCATCGCGGCGCGTATAAAAGGTCCGGCGCACCGGGACGAGTTTGTGGATTACCTCATCAACTACGAGGACGGTATAATAACTCCAATAGTAACCCCGACAGCGTGGCCCGGGGGGAGCTACACCATTGACTACAGTTCGATGGAAATGAAGAACCAAGCAACCAAAGATGCGTCGCTGGGGGACACGGATGTCATTGTTGGGGGGCTTGACCCGAAGAAGGTGCGCCCCACCCGCGAGCTGAGTGTGTGCAACGTAACAGCGGCGGGAGCCTCGGGGAGCGCCCGCGTATTGGAGGACGCCAACGCCTCCTTCTCTGCACTCCATGTAGACGCCTACGTCAAGATCGCTGGTGTCCTTGAGCGAATCATGAGTGTGCTCTCCCCCACCGAAGCAGTGCTACGCAACACCACAGCGACTCTGGGTGTGAATCTCCCGTGGTGCTTCCCCTCCGACGAACCAGCGGACGGTGTCACAGCTTTCAGTGGGGGTGTTTGGTACCTGGAATCAGCGGGTGCCTTTTTTCGTCCCTGGCACGTAGGGCGCTACGTCCACTTCAAGTCAGGGCTCAACCTCAACACGTACTTCAAAATCCAAAGCGTGGTAGATATGAGCCGTGTTGTATTGGAGGGAACGCCCCTTGCAGACACCACACAAAGATGGCAATGTGTTGGGTCTGGGCAACACGTCGATATCGTTGAACGTCCCTTGCAGATTACCATCACCTAGACGTATGATAGGCCCATGCGATCAGTCGACCTCCCCACATCCAAAGTAAAACTACGCGGTATCCTCACTGTTCGAGTTCGGGACGCGTCAACAGGGCGCGTTATTCGTACCGTCATCAAGAAGAACACGATTACGTACAACGGGGGCAACAATGTGCGCGCCCTGTTGGCACAGCGTGCTACGGATGACCCCCCTGCTCAACTGGCTTTTGGGTCCATGCGTTTTGGGCGCAGTACCACTGCACCCAATCGAAACGATGTGGACCTTTTAGACGAGGTGGTCACGGTACGCAAACAGCTCCAGGACAGCGACAAGGTGAATGGCATTGATGGCGAACTTACTCTCCAAGCAACACTGGGGAGCGGGGACGGCAACGGCAATACATTCACGGAAGCGGGATTGTTCAGTACAGGCCCGGCGTGGAACGGTAATGTTGGCAGCTCCCTCCGCATATTCTCCCGCCAACTCCACGCTGCCATCGCAAAGAACTCAGCCATCGTGCTGGACTACAGTTGGACGATCCAAATCGCCACCGTCTAAAAAGGACGCGCAATGCTAAAGCTACACCGCCCCGATTTCCGCGTAGGTTCTGATACCGGGTACCCCGAAGCCGCGTCCATCGCGCCCATCATGGATGGGGAGTCTGTCAACGAGATTACGCTACAACGCTCTGATGAGGGGCTCCGTACGCGCACTGAGTCTCTGCGGAACATTCTGCACCTGGGCAACATGTGGATGCAGTACGCACAGTCCCAGGCCGTATTCGAAGGTGGGACACTCGCGTTCACGGGCGCGGCTCCGACGGACCCAGGTACGATCACCATCAGCAGCGATCTGTACATCACTCCGTTCACCACTGGTGGTGGATCAGGTTCGGTGCCTTACCTGGCGTCCACAGCGGCCAGCCTGACGATCGGCGCTTCTGGAACCCAGCTCATTTTCACGTCTGTCCAGAAGCAGTATGAGGGGTCCACGTTCCCGGCTGCTGACCCCAACAACGCCTCCATCGAAATGGTGGATGACCCTGCACAAACAACATGTACGGTGTCTGTGGAAGGTGCAACTGGTCAGAAGGCCCACGTCCTCATCAAACTGAAGTCAGGAACATGTACCTGCCTGGACGTCATCAATGGCGTAGCAGGTCTACCCGCTGCGGCTGCGCTTGTTACCGTGGTCCTGGGGGCTGGCACCACAAACGGGGACAACGCACCCTTGTGGGGCCAAGCAGAGTGGGGCACGGACTACGGGCTGCGTTTCCTCAATCACGGCAACCCAGCCGTCGTTCACAAGATCACCGCCGCCAACCTCGCCAGCTTCTTCAGCGCCAGCGCCAGCAACCTCCTGCAAGCAGGCGATACCATCGCCATTTCGTATAACGGTCTCGTGGATGAGACGAGTACGGGAGGCCGGTTTCAGAGCACACCGGAAAACGGTAACACCGAGATCCCACACGGGAGCATTTTCAACACCCGGCGTGAGCCTAACAAGGTCCCCGACTGTGTACCCATCGCCAAGTGCATCAACGCGACTACAGTCATGTTCGCGGATGGCACCCTCATCCAGAAGGGTGTTGAAGGGCGCCTGGGCGCAGGGGCTTTCACACAGTACGCTGGAGTTGGTGATGTGGCGGCGTGGACACACCTGAAAACTGGTACCCACAGCCCCCCAACTACCATCCGACAAGTCCTGAATAACGCAGACAGCAATATCATCACGGTGACCGCAAGCATCGCTACGGTGCAGGGCAACGTGGACACGGTAACGACTGAGGTGGTAACTGCGAGAGACTCTTTTCGCTTCGGCCCCCTCGGCTCTCTCGATGCGCGCCTTGAAGAATGTGAGCAGTACAAGGAAGGAGCCATCACCGTCACCCCAGCCCTCGGTGGAGGACACTACGCGGGTGTCACGGCGCTACAAGACGCAGTGGACGCACGCAAGGACATCGGGGGCGTACTGTTCGTCGCAGCGGGGACCTACACCTGGACCGCAGGAGTCAGCGTAACGAAGCAGATGCACATCATCTGCTCTGGTGTCGTGACCATCAACTGCTCCCACGCCTCCGGATACGCGCTGACGCTAAGCGCAACCGCAACCGGGTCCACCATACACGGTGTGTCCAACATTGCCATGGCGAGCAGCACTGACGCCATCTATGTGGACGCCTCTTCTTGCCAGCTCAGCGCCATATCCTCCCTGGGACGAATCTACGCGGCGGGACAGCGTACCCGACTCTACAGCGTAGTGGTCGCGGCTCCAGGTGAGTGCATCTATGTTGCAGGCAACTACAGCCGTCTGGAGTCTTGCAACGGGCAGATGAGTGGGACCCCCACAAACAAAACCGCCATCCACATCGCAGGGAACAACGTGCACCTGCGGAACATCTTTGCCCAAGCCCCCAATGGCAACAACAGCGTTCACATCGCGGGGTATCTCTGTGTAGCCAAGGACGTCAGGGTCTACGGTGACCCGAGAACAGCACCCGCGAGCGCGGATCCCTTGTTCTACTCCACGGGGATCAACAATTCCTTGGAGAACATTCAGGTCGTGTGCATCTACGGTGCCAGTGGGTCCGCTGTAAACGGCGCCGCACACATAACGGGCAACGACACCCACATCGACGGTCTGTACGTCTCAATGTTGGGTGTAGAGGCCAACCCTCTCGCTAACGGAGTGAGCGGGTCCCCCATACACATTGCAGGGGATGGTATTGTGTGTCGCGGTCTGCGGCTGAGTGGCCTCTACCTAGATGAAGACGGAGGTATGAACGTCGACTACCCCATCGTGTCTTTGTCGGGCACCACGGAAGGCAACTGCGTCACGTTGATAGACGCCAGGATCCACAGCTTCGGACACAAGGCTGCACCGACCGGAGACATGGAAGTAGCTGTCGTTGGTGCCCCAGTGACAAGTGGGGCTGTTGTGGGCAGCGGTTACTTTGTGTGTGACCGCGTCATCGTGGACACCACAGGAAAAACCTACGACAACAGCAACTCAATGGACTTCATCTTCAGTAGACCCCAACCAGGGTCCACGCTTCGAGACTGCAATGTCATTGGTACGGGGCGAGCAGCCAGCGCCTACTGGCTCGCGGGTGAAGATGACGTGTCCTACGTCCGCTGCAAGACGGATGTGTCCAACACAGCGTGGGGGACCCTTATGAGTGCAGAGGCGATGAGCGCCACACGTAAGGGTGTCAATTTCACGATGGACCAGTGCCATTTCCGCTACGCAAATCTTAACTTCGGTGGCAGTCTCAATTTTGTCATCATGGTTGAGGGGCACGGGGCCTCGGCAGATTTGCAACTCGGAGCCCGCGTAACCAATAACAACTTTGAGTACACTGGAACCACGCCCAATCACCCCTCCGCGAATTTCGATTACAACCTGATCATGTACTCAGGGAATGCGTTCTATGCATCCAACATCGGTGGAGGTGGGTCCCACAGTGCTGTGGTGCCTAACAACTCGACCGTATATCCTGTGGCCGACAACGGTATCTTTAACTTCATCGGCTAACGGAGGGCACCGTGCCCGACGAGAAGAAATCCAAACCCACCGACGCCAAGATTGACGAACTCATCTCGTCGCTCACGGCACGCAACGCCACCACACAGGAGCAGAAGAAGAGCGGCACTCCCTGGGGGTGGATCGCTGCGGTCATTAGTGCCCTCATCGCTCTCGTGGGCATTGGGGTAGCACTGTGGATGCACAACAAGCGGTCCAAGGAGTTGGCTATCGCCAAAACAGAGCTGGAGCAACAAAGGGTAGACGCAGCCAGCCAAAAGCACCACGCGGAACAGATCAAGAATCGGGAAATACGCCAGGCGCACCTCGCGAAAGTTGTGCTGCACAATAAGAAAATCGAGAGACAAGAAGGTGCCTTGGCAGAGTTGGTAGCAGCCCACGAAGCCCGGCGAGCGGCGCTCGATGGGTTGTCCTCATGGGGAGACATCAATGTGCAGTAGCGCGTACACGGCGGGACATCAAGCAGCGATGGTAAAGTTGGGTGCACTGCAATGGCACCGCAGCATGAAGGGAGTAGTGGGACAACTTCGCAAGGAAAAACCACATGACAAAACAACACCTCCGCAAGACAGCGCTTCTGCTACTCCTCCCCCTACTTCTTCAAAGCCTCCCGGCGAGCGCGGACCCGGACGCAACCTCTACACCCCCGCAAGTAGGTGACGTCGCCCAGAACCTGAAGATCATTCCGCCGTGGACCATGCGGCTGTGCCAAGTGGAGTCCAAGCTCACCTTCCACGCCACGTACCTGCAGCAGGGGGCGCTGCAGCTCAAGCAGCTCGACAACGACTGCGCTCTGTGGAAGGAGGGCTTCAGCAACCTTCAAGTGCAGGTGACAGAGTTCAAGGAAGTCACCGCGCTCTTCAAGAAAACGCTCAAGAGCTTCGAGGAGGCGGAGGCGCGCAGCGAACGGCGCATCGTTGACCTGGAGTCACAGCTAAAAAAAGAAATCGCAGAGAAGAACAAGCACAAGTACAAGACCAGCTACGGTTGGGTAGGGTACGTCGTCGGAGGGGGCCTAGCGCTCGCCGCGATCGGCGTGCTAGTTGGCGTCTTCGCCACCCCCTCCGACTGATTTACCCCGTAAAGCACTAGACGGGCCGAGCGACTGGGGCACCTCCGCCACCTACCACTTGGCACCGAAACTCAACGTACCGCACCTTCCGCTCACCCAAGAAGAACTCAACAACAAGGCCCCCCGCATACTCACCGGGAGTGAGGGGGTTCTCCTTGAATGCGTAGAGGTCCCGCACCACTACCTTGTCATAACGACTGTGGCCCGGGACCGGGTACTCACCAAGCCCGAGCTTGGTGTAGTAGTGCGCAGTGCGCATGAGCACCGGGGTGAGTCCGATGCCGCGCAGCGTGGTGTCCTTACCCACCGACGTCGACCCGCTTGAGGAGCTGAATGACCTTGGTCTGCCGCTCGTTGGGCTTGAAGGTTCCGTCCACGATGCTATCTGCGATGGCACGGAGCTGCTTGTACACGCGGTCCCGGCGCGGTTCCATCATGTAGTATTGCATGGACGTGAAGTTGGCCACACGACTGTTGATGTACGACTCGTGGATCGTCCTATACCGGAGGTAGTAGGTGTACAGGTTGATGGCGTACGCCTCCATCTCCCAGTGAGTACGCCAGGGGTCAGGGAGCTGCGGAATGAAGCACACCGCACCGAGGACAACCCAGAGGGGAATCCAGATAGCGAGGTGCCACCCAGAGGCCCAAAGCACCGGGAGCCAGCACGTAAGGATGAGGAGCCCGCCCAGGGAAAGCGGGAAGAGGTACAGGAAGGAAAACAGTACCGGGGTCCACTTCTTGGCCTGCAGCACATGCATGATTTCGTGGAGGAGAATCCACCAGGCGTCCAGGCCCAGCGCCTTGCCGCTCTTGTACAACCCATGCTTCAACAGGAACGCAGTGTCTGAAGTATGAGCGATGCCTGCTTTGGCGTCACCATCAGGCCCAGCGATGGACTTCCAGATCGTGGTCCAGAAGCGCTTGACGTAGGAGTCGTCTTGGGCCACGGGGTACACGAGGTTCAGTAACCAGTTGATGGCCGCGTGATACCAGAAGTCGCTCTTGACTCCGATGCGGAAACCAGCAGGGACCAACTGTGTGGTCACCGCCAGCAGCACGAGACGCTGGAACTTTGTAACGTTGGACATCTTGACAACCTCATTGGTCGTGGACATCAGGCCACCTCCAAGGTGAACGTCTGGTAGTGCGTGACATTGGCGCCGTCGCGCACCACTGTGATGGACATCTTCGCGGACGCTTTCACACAGGCGTCGCAGGTGACGGACACGATGGTGTCCTGGTACTTCAGGACGAGACAGTCCCGTGTGTTGGTGGTGATCTCCTCACCACACCCGCTGCACTTACCGTCGTACTCCATATCAGCCTCCACATCCGCTGGACCCACCACAGTTGGTGCATGTGTGGCAATTGCCACGTCGCACTTGCACGTTACCACACTCAGGACAGGGTGGACCGTCCATGAAATCAGGGGTTGACAGCGCCGGACGCACCACTTTCGTTGTGGGTGGGGGCGCAGCCTTCTCCTCCCCGTTGGGGGTGGGGGCGCGACGCTCACCCAGGAAGATGGCGCTCAACTTCCGAGCCACCGCGTCAGGGATGCTGTGCACGAACCCCAGGTCAGGATCAGAAGAGAACCCAGAGGGCTCGAACTTCATGTACGCAAACTTCTTCACCACCGCATCCAGAGGGATCCCTGACTGCAGAGCGTAGGACATCATCTGGGACCAGGATTCAGTGAGCCCCTTTACGGTAGACCCCTCCTTGGCGATAGTGATGAACACTTCCCCGGGCATCTGCGTGTCGTAGTACGGGGTGACGATGACGTACATCTTGTAATTCCCGAACTCAATGCGGATGCGGTGTGCGTTGTCGTGGTGGTCGAGCAGCTTCTTCCGTGCGTAGCCGTCGGAGCTGTCTACCGGATGCTCGTGTGTGCTCTCATCCGTGACCAGGGGCTGGCTGGACCTGCTGCCGTCTCGATACACGATGACGCTCTTGAGTCCCTTCTTCCAGGCGAGGAGATGCGCGTGACTGATGTCCTCCAGGGATGCGTGTTGCGGCAGGTTGATGGTCTTGCTGATGCCCCCGGACAAGAACGGCTGTGCGACCGCCATCATACTAATATGTGCGTCCACAGACAGGTGCCGAGTACCCTTGCCCTGCGTTGCACAGTCGAACACCCCCAGGTGTGCTGGGGGAAGCCCCGCGTCCTCGAAGTGACCCACATCCTCGAACCGCTTCAAGATGGGGGCGACGGCGTCCTCGGAGTACCCCATGGCCGCAAGTGCATTGCTGACCAGCGGGTTGGTCGTCTGGACTGTGCCCCCACCCACCAAATGCTTCACCTTGTTGAGCCCTATCTCGGGCTCGATGCCTGTGGTGACACAATCCATCATGAAGCTGATGGTCCCCGTGGGCGCCAGAAGCGTCACCTGGGAGTTGCGCACCCCGTATTCCTCCACCAGGGCCAGGGTCTCCTTCCAGAGCACCTCAGACGCCTGGAACTGCGTGGCGGCGTCGTAGTGCTGCTTGAGCACACGCATCACGTCGTCGCGATTAGTCTTGTAGCCCGCGAAGGGGGTCTTGGCTGCTGCCAGGTACGCGGAGGTGTTGTACGCGGTCGCCGTCATGTGGGATGTAATGGCTGCAGTGAGGGCGCGCGCCTCATCTGAATCGTACCCGAGGCCCATGGACATAATCAGCGCACCGAGGTTGGTGTAACCGAGGCCCAAGGGGCGGTAGTCCAACGCCACATCCCTGATGGACTCCGTGGGGTACGCCGCCTCATCAATCAGCAAGTCTTGGGCAATGATGAGAACTTCTGCCGCGCGTGCAAACTGGGTGAAATCAAACTCCCCTTCCTCCAAGAACTTGAGGAGGTTGATGCTCGCGAGGTTACATGCACCATGGTCCAGGAAGTGAAATTCCCCACACGGGTTGGTTGCGTTGATGCGGCCTGTTGATGCACAGGTATTCCAGAAGTTTACGGTGTCGTCGAACTGCAACCCCGGGTCACCACACTGGTGTACGGAGTCGCAGATCTCCGCCCACACCTCTTGCGTGCTCAGGGGCACCTCATGTTCTGGAGCGTTGTTGTACTTCGGTTCGTATTTCACATCTTCGTCCACACGGACCAGCTTTTCTACCCCTTGCATGAACTGGTCCCCCACGCGGACGGCGTGGTTCGCATTCTGGAATGCCACCGAGTAGTATGCACCGTGGGGATCGTCGAAGTGAGGGCTGTACCCTGCGGCGATGAGTGCCTGTGCCTTCCCTTCTTCCAGTCGCTTGCACCTCACGAACTCCAGGATATCGGGGTGGTCAGCGTCGAGGATGCGCATCGTAGCTGCCCGGCGAGTCTTGCCCCCGGACTTGATGACCCCGGCCCAGGCGTCGAGACCCCGCATGAAGCTGACGGGACCTGACGCGATGCCGCCCCCACTGAGCCCCTCTTGGCTGGACCGCACGCTGGAGAGGTTCACCCCCGCGCCGGACCCACGCTTGTACACTCGGGTCTCTTCGACCTGGAGCTGTGCCAAGGATTCCATGCTGTCGTCCACGGCCAGGATGAAGCACGCAGACGCTTGGTGCTCAGTGCCCTCCACACCCAGGTTGAACCACACGGGACTGTTGAAGGACGCGTGCTGGTGCAGGAGCAGCCACGCCAGATCCGCGAAGTACGCAGTGCGTGACGCCTTGTTCTTGAAGTACGGGCTGAGAGATTCCCAGTGCTGGATGCACCCCACAACACGCTTAATGAGCTGGCGCACGCTGGTTTCCCGGGCGGGTGTGTTGAGGGTGCCCCGGAAGTATTTCTGTGCCACGATGCGAATGGCCAGGTTGGACCATTCCGAAGGGGCCTCTACGCCACGCTGTTCAAACACCATTTCACCGCTGGGGTCCGTGATGACAGCGTCTTCGGTCTTCCATGAAACCGTAGCGTAAGGGTCCTGCTTGGGGGGACAGAATTGTGGGGTGTACTGAAGGAGGTTGTTTGCTGGAGGCATACCTATACGGCTCCTATATCGTCTTGGGAAAGAGGCGTTTGGTTCTCTTTTTTTTAACTGGATGAGTGATTGCTCGTACTGCTTCTATTTGATGCCGCACAGTGCTTGTGCATTCGTGTGCTTCGCGTACAAATTGTGCCAACCCATGAGCGTCGCAGGCGTCGTCGTCTTCACCACAATCCAGCCCCCACCACTTCAACGTGGCACGGAGCATCCGAGCCTTGGATGCGCTGCCGTTACCAGAGACGAACTTCTTCAGGGAGTTGGGCGGAACGCGTAATAATTCGGTGCCCCCGAAATCCGCGAGCACGAGCATGATGATCCCTGCAGCCTGCCCAAGTTGGTCCAGGTCTCCCGACGCATCCAGAGCCTGGCCCTCAACAGCGACGTGGCGCATGTGGCCTTTGTATGGCAAGAGCGCGGTGTGCACCTGGTCACGCAAATTCTGCAGACGCTTGGGTCCACGCATCCTGGGAGGGGTACCAAAAGAATGTAAGAGTTCCACTGTTGTGTCGTTGAGGACACAAATCCCTATCCGCCGGATGGCGGGGTCAACTCCCACGTAGATAGCCATTGTATCCAAGTCCCTAAATGCATTAGTATTTGTACACAGACTGGTCCCAAACGCAAGAGGAGCCCCCCTCGTGGCAACCACGGTTACCCTTCGACAAGAGAAGATCCTAATAGGTGCGGCAGGTGCAGAGAGCTACAACGTTGTTTCTGAGATCATTGCCGCAGCGCCCACGAGCATGTTCCCCTTGTTCGTTGTTTCCGAGGGGGTGGACGCGCAGGATGAGCAGTTCCAACGCGTGGCTAAGTTGGAAGATTTCGACAGCTACGTAGAGAACCCACTCACCAAACTCGTAGCACCCACGTCGGGTGGTTTCACGGGTGTGGTAGCGGGGGATACTCTCACAATTCCTTTCGCCGCGTCTTCAGTTCCAGAGTGGTTCACCACCAACTTCACCGCCGCGTCCTTTGCAATCGAGAGTGTAGATGCGAGCGGAGACTTCCTACTCATCGAACCCGTCACCCCCTTCCCTACCGCCGCCGCTGGTCTCCAGTGGAATATAACCGGAGCAGCGCCTGCGTCCGGGTCCAATGCCAAGACCGCACGCTCGCTCGCAGCGACCACCTTCCTACGCCGCCACTGGACGTCAGAGCTGAATAACATCCAGAAGGCGGAGTCCCGGTTCGAAGCTATCCGCGCGCATGTGGAGGCGATCATCAAGGACGCTAACACCTACGGCGTCACTTTCAAGGGCGTGTCCACGGAGATTTACGCATGACCGTCACCATCAACCTGGACCTGGAACAATCGCTCGTAGCACCAACAACCCCTTCAGGGGCACCCACGTACAAAGTCAAAGCGACCGTGGCATCCGCGAGTGGGGTGTCCTACAAATTGTTCGTCTACAAAACGGTTGACCAATCCTTCAGCCACCCAGCATCAGTGCTTGACGTCGAGACGTACCCAGATGAACTGACTACTGCACAAACTGGAAACGCCCTCTTCTACCGCACCAACACCATGGAGAAAACCTTCGCTACGCAGACGGAAGCTGTAGCTTTTCGCAACCTCATTCAGACGCGTTTGCTGTACCTGGCGCGTGACTACCCCGAGGCCCACAAGACGTTCAGCGGGACCACCTCTTTCGTGATCACCGCAACAGCGGTGACGGAGCAATAACGTGGCGTACGTAAAGACAGTGATGGATTGTACGTCGGAGACCATCATGGTTTCTGGCGCAGAGAAGGTGCGCTTCAAGGTCGTTGCGCTCGTAACGGACAAAGGGGACTTTCCTGACAAATATCTGTACGTCATCAAGATCGTAGACCCCACCGACGCCAAGGACGACACCTTCACACGCGTGGTAACTGTGCCCGATTTCAGTGAGATCGGGATAGACCGCACCACAGCGGTAGCCGCCAGCGCGTCTTACTACCGTGTGCTCACCCACACTTTCTACTACGACAACGTTCACACTGCAGCCGCTGCGAAGGATGTCCTCAAGGCGCGCATCGACGAGCTGGCCGAGAACTGGGTGGTGTACGACACTGCGTTTTCCGCATCATCAGAGGTCACAGACCACCCACGCCCCCAGCCCAGCGCATTCACGGCAGCAGTCAAGGACCACACCACACAAACAACTGCCACCGCCGCCGTGCTGAAGCTACAAACAGCAGCCAAGACAACGTACGAAGCTGCCAAGACCGCAGCTACGGCTGCTACCACTGCAGCCACAAATGCTAAAAAAGCGCTTGACGATGCTGAGGACTCCAAGGAGTGGTTCGACGACCTCCTCTCTGCGTTGTCGAACATACGCACCACAGCAACCCTGTACAGCGCCACAGGATCCGGGGGTGGGCTGTTCTCCACAAAGTCCAAAACCTTCAAGGCCGCAGCCGGGTCTTTCTACACCCAGGGAGGCACCTTCCAGTCTGCTGCACAAGTCCTCCTCGGACAATGTGCCAGCGCCACCCCTACCACTGCGCAGAAGAGTGTCTACAGTGCGGCCAGTAGCCAGTTCGACAACGACGAGTCTGCCTTCAGCAGTGCGAAAGCGATCTGGGACAGCGCCTTAACGCAGTTCGACGGTGACCTCACCACGTTCCGCCAGGATGTAGCAGCAGCAACCCTCGCGGAAAGCACTGGGCAGTCCAACCAGGTGCTGTTCGCCGCGATCGTCACCACATTGGGTGGTGCGTACACCACCGCCCAGGCAGCACAAGTAACGGCTGACCAAGCGGTGGCAACGACACGCACAGCGTACGAAGATGCGAAAGCAGCGTACACAGCATCACAATCCCTGCTCGACGAAAAGCTCACGGCGGTTCGTGCCCTCAAACCAACGTGGACACCTACTTGATCAAGGGCTGAAGTACATCCCTCGTGTCACCATCAGTGCACTGTCCTCTTCGTCCGTTATGTTCATGAAGGGAAAACCCCTCCAATCCTTCAGGTAGCGAAAGAGATCGTCGAAGTCATAGATCCGGTGCTCGTCAGTCTCTTTCGTGGTCATCACAACAATTTCCACCGGCCCCGTATCGTGCCTCGACATCTCAACATGGTGCATTTCAGGTTGGCACACAGCGAAGCCACTCTTGTAGCTACACGTGTATGGCCTTCCGTGTATTAACGACGAGACGCACAACCACAGCGCGAACTTCGAGTGCACCAACAGATCTTTGGTTGCCGGTGCTTGTGCCCACTCTGCATCCAACCTCCGCTGCATGTCAGCGGGGAGCCACGCATACAGTCGCCGGTAGCTGGAAAACTTCAGTGCGTCCTCGTGGTACGCAGACACGCTGTCGCGGCGCACGTAGGCATTCAGAGGGAGTATCCCATCACCGTACAGCGACGCGGGGTTGCGCACTTGACTCAGCGTCCACCAGCACTGCCTGTTCGTCTCGGGATTTTGCTTTTTGAAAGACACCCCAGCGACCTGTGCAAAGCACCATATCTGGCGCAGCGTCCATGAGGTGTGACACCTCTTCAAGATACCTTGCACGGTGCTCATTATGTAACGGGTAGCGTGTTCATCAGTCCAACGCTTATGCTTACATCCGCGCGACGCCCAGGGGGTACAGGGGGACCCAAATACGCCAGGTTTAACGACATACGCACTAAAGATGCAGTTACTGCATTCCTCCCGATGCATCTTTCGGGTTTCTGCCGCGCTGACCGCATTGGCACTGCGCGCTGCCCACGCTTCGTCAACACCAGTAAAGTCCGCGTGTACAGGCGTGATGAGACCCTTACCCGGCATATCGTGGTCCGGGGTAATGTACTTGGGAGGGATTGCAGTGTACCCAGCGATCTTTGTCTTCCAGTACCGAACGTCTTCACGCCATTCATCCGCGTCCAGTTCGGAATCGGTGTCTGAGAAATCAGTGCTGATGGGGACTGTAAACAACTCACGCTGAGCCGGAACTGCGATGGTGCGGATGTATTTACGCTGTAAATTGTTGTTGAAGCACTCTGACGTTGACCGGATGGGGCACCCTTCACAGGCAGCAACAGCGTACAACTGCCTACAGTATTGCCGTATGTCGTCCCCTGCGGGGACACACCACACAAAGTCTTTGCGAGCAAAATACATCGCAGCAATACGTAACTGGAGTACGTACGCCATGCTCGACCCAACAAACAGCTTGGTCACTTCAAGAGAGTCTTCGGATTCGGCGTTACCGTATCCGGCGCGACGTGCTCCGAATGTCGCACACGTGTACGCGAAGACCCCATCGGGAAAGTACTTGGTGATGTCTGGATGACGCATCACTCGCGTTATCTCCGTTTCAGACCAGACTGCGTCTTCTCGGTGAAACACGAGACCGACCCCTATCCCTTCATGGGGGCGATGGTGTCTTGCGTATCGGGGTGGTCTATCGGTGCACAGCGTAACCATGAGAGGGGGTATGGGCCTCGACTTCAGGATGCTATCAGGCATCCGGAGGACACTGTACTTGTATTGCACGATCCAGTTGTCTGCGCAGGTTCGAAGCGCGCTTCGGGTTGATACCGTGGAAGTAGTTAATCTTCCCATCCAGGTGCGCGATGAACGACCCCACCAATGCGTCTTCCGCCTCCAACGCCATGTTGTCAGGGTCAAACCCGTAACGCACAGCGTTGACCGCGAAGCCGTGGTGGAGACAGTTGTGCAGGAGCGCACGGTAGCGCCTGTACTCATACTTCGGAATGTTGGGATGCACGTTGCAGACCATGCCCAACATACGCTGCTGCGCGGGCTGACGCTGCACTCTACGCTTCTTGCGGTGCTCTCGGTACTCACCACCCTGGACGAGCTTGACCACGGCGTCGATGATGTGCTGAATCTCATCCCGTGTTTTCTTGTCAGGGTGAGAGATGGTCAGGTCATCAGCGTAACGTGTGTACACCCACCCAGACCCCTTCAAGAAATTCAGGACGGGAACGTCGATGGCCTCCTGCGCCATGAGGTTGCACAACGTAGGTGACGCAGGTGACCCCTGGGGGGTGTAGTGCCTCAAGCGGAGTTCCCCTTTCATCTTCGGAGAGGCGATGCGCTCCCCGACGGTACAGAGGTCCGCAATCATGCTGCACACGCGGTGGTCGTAGCCAAACGTACGCTTCAGGAAATTACGCACTCGTGCCCGGGAGTGCGAAGGGAAGAAGTCCTGAATGTCCAGCGCGATACGGACGTAGTGCCCTGCATGGCGCTCAACGCTGTAACGACACCCGATACCGGGGCGGTACGCGCCAACGCTGTCACCCATGTGCTGGGTGCGTAGTAGAACGAAATCAATCTGCTTCTGTACGTACTTCAACCGCGCTTCGGGAGCGTGGATGATCCGCTTACCCCCAGACTTCTTGGGAATGCTAAACCGCTTATAGAGGTCTTGCTTCGTCGTAATGAGGTACCACAGTGTACGACATCGCACACCGAGGTGCATGGCCAGGGAGAAGTCATCAAGGACGTACGGCACGTTCTCCGGGGGTAGTGCCCCAGGGATCGGGATGATGTCGGCTGTTGTATCTTTGTAACTACTCACTGGGCACCTCCTCCTCAGCAGGAGTGGTGATGTTCCCTGGCCGGATCACCAGGTTGGTGTAGCACGCTGCGCTTCCGAGTTGACATTTACCCTGGAGGCGTAGCATGCCGCGAGGGCACGCACGGCAGATGGGGCGCACTGGACCTTTCGGAGAGAACAGAATGGTGTCAGGAGTGAACAGGTGTTCGAATGTGTTGGTATTCTCTTTGCCCTGGTGGCGCGTCGCGGTGATGTAAGCCGGAATCTTGTTTCCACGGGGCGCGTTATGTTTCTTACGCCGTTGCTCTAACCCCATTACTGGAATCACCAAGAAGTGATCCTGCGCATTCTGCAACACGCGATTTACGTTCGTTGACACTACGCGGTGTGGGCGCCCTGGATTAGGAAACCGTTCTGCGTATTGCACGGTGTCAATCAATTTCAGCAGAGTCTGGATCAGAGGTGTAATGGTGAAGCAGAGTGACCAGGGAAACAACCGGGGTATCACACCCCCGTGTCCCACAGGGACTAAGTAGATGAGGTCGAAGGGGAACTTCTTCACAATCTTTTGGTCTACACGTACTTTGAGAATCTCGTCGGGAGTTATACGCGTCGGAGACGCATTACTGCGCGGGCACATTTTCCATCGGGAGGTGAAGGCCGTATCCCGGGGATGGCATCTTGCCCCCCGGAGTTATGAGCCACACCACAGGAATCGGGACACGCACCTCGGGCTTCGGCTCGGGTGCGTACCCGTCCGTGGCGTACACCAGGACATCAGGTTTTTGCATACTGGTTTTCAACAGCTCCTTGGTCTTGACGAACACGGGGTCAAAATCAGTACCACCCCGTCCCACCATATCGAAGTCGATATCACTCACCGACTCCGCCGGTTTTACATACGCTACCTTTGAATCGCACTGCATGACCCAGATGTACACATCGCTCTCGCTGGTAGCCAGGGACAGCAGCTCTTCCATGGCCAACTTCAGGTCGTCGTGGGACATGGACCCACTGGTATCGATGGCGAAGACGATGGTGAACTTGTTGTCGTACTTCTTCCCAGGGTAGGGCAGGATATCGTCTATCTCGTGCAGCCTCCGATTAGGGCGCTGCATCCCGCGTGCGGACTTACGCTGTTTGGTACGGATGCACATCCTGCGCAGTAGCACAGGCCAGGGGATCACTGGCGGCTTCAGGAATGCCTCGATGCGCTCCTTCAGATAAGCAGGTGTGACACCACGCGCCTTCTCGTGCTGCGCCAGCGCCTTCTCCACGGTATCGCGTGCTTGGTGTCGCAGCTCTTCTGCCATGGACACCAGCTCTTCGGACGTTCTGCCCTTGATGAATTTGCGCCAGTGCGCGTGGGGGTCCCCACCTCGGCTATCCGTGAACTGGTCACGGAGTTCTTGCTCCGATCCACACCCACCACCTTCACTTCCACCTCCGCCTCCGCTCCGCTGGTCCAACTGCTGCAGCAGACCAAACTGATACACCTCGTAGGGTTGAGCGCGTGGCATCTTGTACGTCTCAGGAGTCAGGAACAGGCGCCCGTCTGTCTTATCGGACCCAAAGAACCAGTCCTTGTACTTGTCATCGAAGCCTGGCTCCAGGCGCATGACTTCATTGGTGGCGAGATCCGCAGCGATGTTCTGCACCGCCTTGAACCGCGCTTTCTCTTTCTTCGTGCGCAGCGTACTCATCAACTCCACGCACCGGGGAATGTGGTCGTTCAGGATGTGAATCAGTTCATGTGTGAAAGTGAGCAGCAACTCCTGCAGAGGCATCTTCGAGACCATATCTTCGTCGTAGAAGAGGCACATACGCCCCTCTTTGCTGACACCCACACCCATGGTACCGAAACCAGGGACGTTGACACGGTGCAGCGCTTCAATGACGCTCGCGGCCAAACTGCGGAACTGCGGCTGTAGCCAGTACATAATAACATCACCCAGACGTTGTCCATCTGCGTCCGGGAGTGGCATACTCAAGGTTCACCTCTTGTGGTTTGAGGGTTGTTTGCTTACAATATAGTAACTTTTCCGGGAGAGTAGCAGTGAGAGACCAATTCCACGACCCAGCACACGCACACCTCTACGCCCTCCTCGAAGGGCAAGAAGAAGTAAAGACATTTGCAAAGCACGCCGAGCTGGATGTCGCAAAGGCTGAAACGCTGCCCGCCGGTGCCTTCGCGTGGCCGTCCAAACGCATGTATCCGGTGAACACCCCGGAGAACACGGTGCTTTCTGTGATGTACCGTGACAAGTCCGCGTCTGCGGTCCCCCCGGAAGTCGACGCAGCGCTGAGCACCGCCTGCGAGATTTACGGCGTAAATGACCTACTCAGTCGTGCCCGTGTCGTGGGTGCTGCTCGCCACCAGGAGAAGATCGCCTCAGTGCAAGACGACGCGGTGTGGATCCTCCCGGGCCTAAAACGCCTCCGGGTCAAGACCGCCTCCGACCTTCAGCAGGCCGAGACACTCCTGCTCAAGCAGTACAACAAGCTGGCCCTGAATGACCGCGTGGAAGGTTTTGTCAATCTCGTGAAGACTGCACGGGACTTGGGCGTGACCCTGCACCCCCTGACCCACCGCATGGCGGGCATGACAGTGTGCACCGCAGAGAAGACCGCTGAACTCATCGAGGGACGGCGCTGCGCCGTGAAGGACCCCCTATTCAAGCAGGCGTACTCCCGGCTGGGTGGTGCGTTCCGTGAGAGGGGCGGCATCATCAGGGACCGTGAGGAACTCGTCAAGGCCGCATCTGCGCTGGCGACCATCGACAGCAACGCAGGCATCGCCCACCAGTATGGCACCACCATTCCCGACCCCATGCTCACTGTCTTCAGCGAGAAGCAGGCCGAGGACGTGGTGAACCTGGATGGTTCCGAAATCCCACTGACCACACTGCTCGGCCTCCCCGTGACATTCTGGGAAGACCTCCTGGGGCCTGAGATCAGTGCAGAGATTGCACCTGATGGCGCCGTGGACCCACAAAAGCTGCAAGAGGTGCTCCCCACGCTGCCCCTGGACCTCCGCATCGCCTTGAAAGCCCAGCTCCCCTCGTAACCCTATGACCTTTGCACAGGCACTGCAGAGCGCAGCCCGGCGACGACGTACTGTTGCCCCGGGGACCGAAGCAGCCACACTCCAAGACCCCGAAGCACCAGCCACCGCCTGCTTTGAGGCTGTACAAGCCCTGCTCGGGAAGGCGAGCCTCAACTGGGAGCCAGAATCCCTGTGGCTGACGCTGGAGAGGGAGCACAGCGTTGACGTGCCTCTACCCAACCGGGCGAAGATCCTCGCAGCCAATACCCTGGTACTTGTGCCTGCCTTCTGGTGGGAGGTACACGCCTTCATGCACACCATCTCAGCGTTCAGCGGACACGTCACAGATAGTCGCGAAATCTTCGAAGCAACACCCGGAGAGCTGGCCTGGGGCGTCTTTGAGGCAGAGCTGCTGTTTCAACAGTCCTCCGACATCCAAGCACAGCCAGAGTTCGACCGCGAACCCACGCTGTACGTCGCACAGCTACTCCACGACCAGGGATTCAGTGAAACACCCGTGCTTCTCGACTTCGCACAACCAGCATTGAACGCCCTCGTCCGAAGCAACAAACCCAACGAGGGCGTCCAAAAGGCCAAGCGCCAAGGGGTACAGGAGTACGTCCTAGAACAGCTACGTGTGTACCAGCTCTTTACGTCGCCAGCGCATCCGGGCTTCCCGCCGACTGCTTGATGCGCGCCTGCGCTTCCGCAATCTTGGTGAACAGCCGCTCGAAGGACTTCTCCGTGCTCAACGCCTGACTGATGCTGTAGATGTAGTCGTTGCTCTTCCCACCAATCTCCTCCGCCGCTGCCGTTAGTTTGGACACGATGAAGGACACCGCTGCGTCAGACGGGAGGTCCCCCATGAAGCGACCCAGGTTGCCCTTCACCTTCTGCGGGTCAGGGTTGGAGGTCATGAGTTCCACTGCCACGCCGGTGCACACCTCACTGATGACGTCGCTGCGCCCTTCCTCCAGCATGGCCAACACCTTCTTGCGGGCACGCCCCTTGGTGCTGTACTCGTACACGATCTCACTGGGAGTGATGAGGCTCGCCTTGTTCTTGACGAACTCCAAGAAGCGCACAGCGGGGGTGCGCCCAATGAGACCTTGCATGGTGGTGGAGAGCGCTCGGTTAGCGTGAATGTCTTCACGCAGCTTGTCAGCAGTCTTGCACAGGTCGCTCACCGCTTCCCAACCTGCCGGGGAGGGGTACTGCTTACCTGCGTCACGAAGAGCCGAGTCGTGCAGCTCCTTGCCCGAGGATTTGATGTACTCAACAACCAGGGGGTGGAAGTCGCCCTCACCCTGTGCGTAATTGACCCAGGAAGCGGCGTTGATGTTCACGGGGAGGAAGCAGATGCGGCGGCGAAACGCCGGGTCACGCTCAGGCTCAGAGACGGAGTACGCAGCGCCGCTGGGGTTCATCGCGCACACCACCTGGATGCCCTCGGGGATGGTGTAGGAGTGGATGCGCCGATCGCCGAGCAGGGTGAAGAACACCTTGATGACTCCCATGTCAGCGCGATTCCACTCGTCGAAGAAGAGGAGACCCTCGGGTGGCAAGTTCAGGAGATCGTTCTGCAGCAGGAACTCGAAGGCACCCTCATCCTTTGTGCCCAACGTCCGGATGTGTTCCATAGTCAGAGCGATTTGTACCTCTGCCTCTGCGACGTTGTCAGCAGCCTCGGTACCGTTGCCCTGCGCGAGGTAGTAGTTCTTCACGTCCATCCAACGCGTAACCTGCTCAAGCAGGCGTGCCCTACGCGCAGACGCTGGAGCGGGAATGGCCACATCCTCGGGCTGCAAGTGCTGCAAGTTCTTCTCAATGCACGGGACTGATGTTTCCCACAGCTTTCCGTTCCAGTGGAAAGGCTCCGCTGGCACGCGACTCTCTGCGACCTGCCTGCAGATGTCCGTCTTACCCATTCCGGAGGTACCAGTGAGGCAGCAAACGCTGCGGTGGTTGTACCTGTTCACCTCGATGACTTCACGCGCAGTGGTCAATCCAACTGCGGGGACACCCATCTTCTGGTGAAACTGATCTTCACGAACTTCTCGGTCAGCCATTTATCCTCTTCCTCTATATCCATTGGTTGTCAGGATGACGATGGTCTACGTGGTCTCCATCCAGGGGCACAGACGCGAGGTACGCCTTGGTGTCTGGAGCAAGAACCGCATTGATTGCACACACAACATTGGCAGCATCCGCACCGTTGGGTAGGTCCATCTTTCCTTGCAGGTACCCCTTGTTGATACGCCCTGTGGGGTAAGGTAGACGAAGACACCCTTTGCCTTCAATAGCTAGAATCACGCGTCGGTTTCCAAAGGGGGTAGCGCCCGCATATTCCACCGCTCGCGTAGGGACAATAAGGATGTCGTGACATGTTGCTTGTGCTGCAAAATCCATGAACACTACGTGCCCCGCTCTCACTCGCTGATTCAGCAAGGTCAACAAAGGGACGTTCGTAAGCCGTACGCAATCAGGTCTTTCCGTTGTCATCCTCCATATCCTCTAGTATGTTGAATCTGTGCAATTTCCTCCACGACTGCGCTCTGAACTAGCGCAGAAATTACTGTACCTGGACGGGGAGCCCTTCACGCTCCAGGACTATCCGTTCTTCCGTGCCGTGTACGACGGGAACTTTTCTGAGGTCCTCCTCAAATGTGCACGACAGGTAGCTAAGACCACCACTCTCTGCAACTTCATCATTAGCGAGAGTCTCGGCATCCCCCACTTCAAAAGCCTTTACCTCTCCCCGAGTCAGGAACAAACGCAGTCGTTTTCCAATACCCGTCTCGGGAAGGTGGTGCACTACTCCCCCATCGTGCGTAGATACTTCTCAGTCTCCGACTTCACGCACCGCACCATGCTTCGTATGTTTCGTAACGGATCCGAGGTGAAGCTCACCTACGCCACTGATAACCCCGATCGTGCACGCGGCAACTCGGCTGACCGGGTGCTGTACGATGAGGTACAGGACATCCTCTACCGCGAGGTCATCCCTGTTGTGAATGAGTGCATGGCGAACTCGTCATACCAGTGTGAGATATACGCGGGCACACCCAAGACGATGGAAAACACCATCGAATACCTGTGGAGCCTCTCCACGCAGTCGGAGTGGATCATACAGTGCACAGGGTGTGGCAAGCACCAATTCATTGAGGGGGTGCGCTCGCTAGGAAAACACGGACCCATCTGTTTGCACTGTGGAAAAGGGCTCAACCCGCGCCTGGGCCAGTGGTACGACTTCAATAAAGAATCGACCATGAAAGGCTTCCACGTCTCCCAGCCCATGCTCCCACTGAACTGCGAGAACCCTCATCGCTGGGGCAAGCTGCTGACCAAGGTAGAGCGTTATCCTGAATCACGCCTCAAGAATGAGGTGTTCGGTGTCTCCGACGCAATCGGCGCACGCCTGATTAGCAAAGACGAACTGGAGAGTCTGTGTGAAAACTACGACATCTTCCGCACACCACCCCCTACAGCCCAGGAACAATTCTCCCATGTTGTAGCGGGGGTCGACTGGTCCGGCGGCGGTGTAACAGGGGTCAGCCGCACTGTCCTTTGGATCTTCGGCGTTACCAAGGACCACCGACTCAAGACCCTCTACTTTCGGATTTACCCCGTAACCAGCCCGGTCACCATCGTGGACGACATGGTAGAGGTGATGAACAACTACCAGGTGGAGCGCGTTGTAGGCGACCGGGGAGAGGGGCACCTGGGCAACGACCAGCTCCGACACAAGATGGGGAAACACCGTGTTACCGAGGTACAGTACGGAGCACAAGCGAGCGCCATCTCGTGGAACGACTTGGGCAGCTTCTACACCGTGGACCGCACCATTGTAATGGACAATTACTTCATGGTACTGAAGAGGGGGGCTGTTGTGTACCCCAACCTCTCATACATGACAGTGCCCATCCAAGACATCCTGAACCTCTACGAAGAGGTCACAAAGGTGGGCCGCAAGGTGTGGCGACACGCGCCTACACAACCTGACGACTCCTACCACGCACAGCTATTCGCCTGGCTTGCTGCAAAGATGATTCTGATGGACCTGTCGTTCAACGGATAACTGATCTCACTTTCGGTAAACCTTGCGTTCCGGTCACCAACCGAGCGGTGAAGTTTCTTTGGTCGATGGTGGCTGGAGTGCCCACAGACGCGATCGGGTAAAGAAACTTTACCGCGACGGGCGGGGACCGGAAGGGATTGTTTGCTGACCGATTGTTTATTTCCCATCTGGGGGTGTAGCACCCCCTAAGCCCACTACGGCTGGCTTATTCACTGAGATCAAATAGGCAGGTGTCCTACTGGGAGTACGGGGTGCTCACTGTATTTTCTGTCTTCCAGCGGCCCGATTTTCAAGGCGCCTTTCTTTAACCCCTAACCTCGAATGCACCCCTTTTCTTATAGGGTGATAATAAATTCGAACTTATAGGGATAAAGGAAAAGTTGCTGGCGTTGCGCCAGCATCCTTCAGAATGCGAAGGTGACTGAGCAGTAGACGTTAGCTCTCAGCCCCGTCGTCGCTTGGCGGTGCATCAGCAGATGGTGTCGACAATGCTTCGCGAGCCTGCTGCGAAGCACGCATTGCTGTCATCTGCTGCAACTGCCGCGCCCGTTGAAGCTGATCGGCTTCTCCGGACTTCAACGTCGGGGTGAGTCCGAACAGGGCTAAGCGCACCGTCTCCAGACCGACTGACCGGACCTCGGCGTTAGCCGGATAGTCCACGTCGATGTGGTGGTATGCGCTCATGGACCGGTACTCGTAGTTTCCGTCCCGGTTTGCTTGCACGAAGTCGGCGAAAGCTAACGCCACGCTTTCCTGCGGTGCGCTCTCCCCCGTACACGAACTCCGGTACAGGGTGAAGTCGAGCCCACCAAAAGCGATTGGTAAGAAATGCACACGGCCCTGCTCAATGTTGGGGTCGAGCAGGGTCGGGGAGTACAGTACGGCACGATTGGAATCCTGGGACTTGAGTGCACCCAAGATGGGACCTCGGAACGAATGGAAAACCCGCAGCTCCATTCCGTCCATCTTTACCTTATGGGTGTACATGACAGGCAACCACACGTTCATCTTCACCAGCGGGGGCTTTGCCTCTTCATCGGCGTCATGCGCCGCCTTGAGACCCTCCCATGCGGACAACGCGGCCTGATACTTCTGGGTTTCCAGATCAGTAGCATCAGCGCCGGGGTCCACGGGCTGCGGGGTTGGAAATGGGGTAACGGGTACGACGACGGGTTCACTGATCTGATTCTCAGACGGCACCAGCGATACTTCATCCTCCGGAATAACGATCTCGCTGCTGCGCTGCCCGGTCATCTCCTGTGTGAACTCGAAGGAGTGCCCACCCACCTCATGCCTCTTGGTGAACAGGTGGCTGTTACTGGAAGCTGAGCCTCGCTGCTGCTTCTGCTTCCCTTTCTTCTTGTTGGCCTGTCGTGTCATGTGTGTGTCCTTTCAAGTAGTCGTCGATGGGGTTTACCTCACCGTAGTTTGGACCCGCATCAACATCCCAGAGAAACGGTACCGTGAGCCAGTTAAACCTCTTTGCTACTCGGCGAGTGCCGTACTCATAAATAACATCTTTGATCTGCGAAGTGTACTTGTGTGGGATTGAAAACACAATGGAATCGTGCACGGTTGCATGGTAAGCGCCGCCCATGTCGTTGGTGACCACGGGGAACAGCTCATTCATGACCCACAATACGATGTCTGAACTGGTGCTTTGAATCTTGAAATTCACGCCCTGCCGAAAACAGCGATTGCGAAACATGTACTGGTCGGCGAGCGGGAACCGGCGTTTCCGTCCTGTCTTGGTGTACAGGCTCTTGAACAACCGGATTTCATTATGCGTAGCTTGGATGTACTCAGGGATGGAAGGAAACATCTTGAACATCAAGTTGATGACGTCCTGTGCCTCTTCTTCTGAGATCCCTGCCGTTAGCGAAATGGTGTACTTGCCTGCACCATACAACACACCAAACACAACGCGCTTGGTAATGGTGCGCTTCATCTTCAGGAAATCACGGCGTTCCTTGGGGATGCTCTTATCGCCACGCTTCGCCGCTACGATTTCATCGTAGTCCAGGCCGAAGACCTTGGAAGCGAAGAAGGAGTGAGTGTCCATCCCGGCCAGGATGGCGTCGATGAGCTGCTTATCTTTCGCGTACGCAGCGAAGATGCGAACCTCTGCACCTTGCGCGTCAGTGTCGATGAGCGTCATTCCAGGCAGGGGCCTGAAGATCTTCTTGATGTTGTGCCCTGCCAGCCAATGCGGGATGTTCTGCAGGTTTTCGTCTGACGACGACAAGCGCCCCGAGTTGGTACCGATGATATGCACTGAGGCGTGCATCCTACCGTCGATGCGTGCGTGGTCTCGCACATTAACGAGGAAGGGGCTCCGCGCTTTAGATGCTTTACGGTGCGTCAGGAGGAGCTTCGGGAAGTTATACCCATACTGCTTTTGGATGTAGAGCAGCGTATCTTCATCTGCGCTGACACCCGTCTTGGTGCGTTTAATGTCGTCGGTGAGGGGTACCACAACCCGCTGTCCGTCTTCGACGAACCCTGTGTTGAACAGGATGTTAGAGACTTGCGGAAAGCTGGAGACATCAAAGGGGCTACCGACGCTTTCGTATAGCTCCCTCTCCGCCTTATCAATCTCACCCTGGAGGGCCGTATCCACGGACTCCAAATACGGAAGGTCTACAGGGAACCCCGTATACTTCATCCGCGATAGCGTATTACTGGTAGGGATGACGTGGGTACGCATAAGGCGCCCCACGGGACGACTATCCGACGCACGCTCTACCCCGAGAACAGTCCTGCGCAAGCGTAGGTCCGTAGCATGCTCCGCCCGAAGACGCCGCACCTGGTGCAAAACGTGCTGACGCGTTACGTCGGCATCGATAGCAGCGTAGAACTCCAGGTCCGGGATAGGAATCTTCGTGTAGTCGAAGGGCTCTTTTGCGGTTGGGCGTGATGGTGGCTTGGGTGCTCGTGGCTTGGGCGGTTTTTTCCCCCACGCAGCCTTATCCATGCGCCGCTTCTCTGACTTCGCCAGTATCTTTTCAGCGGCTTTCGCACCATGCCACTTATCCATCGCAGCGCTGTACCGTGCGTACAGGGGTTCGTACGTGGTCTGCTTTACGGCGTAAATCCGCAGCCGATCCTCGTACTTTTCCATGGCTTTACGAAAGCGCTTTGCTTCCTGCGCCCTAGTCCCACTGCCGTAGCGCTCCCGCTCTTCATCAACCTTGTCTTCGTACCCCGCGTACTTGGGGAGGCGTGCTCGGGTCAAGTTCTTCAAGCCGTACTGGCCTTTCTTGTCCTCCTCCAAGAGGTGCTCACCGGGCATGGTGTCCCACGCCACATTCTCCAGGGGCCACCCGTACGCACACTCAATCATCTGCGAGTCGTACTGATGGTTGTGCAGCGCTTTGGGCTTCTTGGACGCCAAGACTTGGATAACCCAGTATTTGACCTCTTCCAACTCTTCTGGAGTCCACCACGCATCTGGGTGGTCTAGGATGATGGTTGTAGCTAACCGCTCATCCCACGCAAAAGAGATGGCAATCATCAACCGTGTAGGGTCCCAAGGTTCCAAGGTGTTCGTCTCAGTATCCACTGAGATGAGGTGCGCTTCAGGGTCCCCACCATTCACTGAGTACCCAATGATTTCTGTGCACACATCTTTGACTTCATCCACGGTGCGCGGAAAGATGTAGGTCTCTCGCAGGTACGCCTCGCTGTGCTTGTCCGCACCGAGCCCACCGCCCTCAGCGAACGCAAACGCTTTGGTCAGGTCCCGGCACATCTCATCGAACAAGCCCGGTTTGGCCAACACTGCTTTGGGTGCGAGGGTGGGGCACACATAGAACTGCTGACGGCGCACGGCACCCTGAACAAAAGTACCTCTCACACTTTCGAAATTCTTTATATGAGGGAGGAGAACCTCGGTCGCCGCTGCACCGAATGGGATGATCAGCGTGGGCTTCAGCGTTTGAATCAGCGCATCCAGGTGCACCTTGCACTTATCGTGCGCGGCCTTGCTTGGCTTCTCCGACGCACACTGGACCGTGTACGCCTTGTGTACCTGGAGGGCGTTGAAACGCGCCATACCTTCTGGGGTACTATCGTACTCCTTACGCACGGCGTTATACGCTGCTTGTATAACCTTACCAGGACGGTCCAGGAAAGGGACAAGCTGACTGGAGTATTCGAGGTCTGGAGCTTCGCCTAAAAGGAGTACCGTGGTGCCACCCGGGGCAGGAATCGCATCAGGGTGCACCCGTATCGGCTCTTCGAAGAGCGGACAACCTTGGCATGCAATTGGTTTTAACGGAGTGACATTTCCCATTAGTAGTCGAGCCCGTCGTCTTTTTTAACCTTACGGGGCTCTACTTTGCTTGTACCAGGGGTAGCTTCTTTTTTAGGACTGGGGACAACAACGAGGTGCCTACCCGCGCGCTTCATCAGCGCGTCTGAAACAGGGTTCTTCAGCACTTCATCGAAGCCACGCATGTTGGGGATGCGTGTGCGATCAGGGAGCACGAGCGAACCGTCAGGCATAGCCTTGACCGTTGCGACGTGGTCCCCTGTCGCGTCTCCTTTCTTTGCAGTAATGTCAGACACGAGCCCATTCATATTGTAAGCGCTGATAGGGAAGTCCCGCACCATGCGTCCCATATAGGGTCCGAGCCTCTTGAACACACCACTCTTTTCTAGCTCGCGATCCTTGATGTGGTACACACTACGTTGTGCCTGGTTCTTGAGCCAACTGGCACTCTTGTTGCGAAACTCGGAGGACCCAAGGACTGCGGTCTTCACCGTCACCCAATTAACGATCAACCACCCGGTAATGGGGTCGTAATACAATCCGCTACTCGATTGGTTGAGCGCGTTGGGCTCCGCGCCTCCTAGAATTTCTATAGCGGTACGTGGACGTATGTCACCGATGTTGCCGGTCCTGATTGTGGGCGTCGAAATCAGTTCTCGGAAAATCTCCTCACTGAACGTGGACGTCGCAAGGCGCTTCATGTGGGATTGGTGTGCTTTGTAGTAATCCTTGATGAACTCATCGGAGTTACGCCCACACACTTCCATGATTGCCATGGCACCATAGTAGTGTTCTCGCACGCGTGTCATGCCCTTATACTTCGTGAGGGCACCACCATCTTGGTAACGCTTATAGATGTCGAAGTAGGCGTCACGCACGTTCTTGGCTGCGTGGTACATCAACAACGGCAATTCGTATCGGAGCTTCTGGATGACCTCCTTACCGAAGTCGCGGAGCAGCACTGCTTCAGGGGAGCTGCGTGTTGCTTTGCGATCCATTTCGATAACGATGAACCGAGACAGGTCCTCCAGTGTGTGCAACCCACGAATGCCCGCAGTGATGACAGGACAACGGAAAGCATACTCCAGGTGCCTACCAGAAGTGCTTCCGATGACAGTGAGCCCATCCTCGTTGGTCAAACCACGGAAGAGCTGGAGTAGTGTACGGCACACAACGCTTCGCCGATCATTGCCACCCGTATCTTCGAATTCATCCAGGCAGCACGCCTCCGTCGAGTGATTGAACTTCTGGCGCACACCTGCTGCCGTGTAGTTGTCCATGAACAGCGCCGGGAGAACGATGTTGATGCTGGGCAAGTTACCGCGCCCAATGAGCCCACCCATGAGGCTAGACTTGCCGCTCTGGGCCTCTGCGTTGAACATCAGAAGGATTTGGCGGGGCAGCGCATCAGAGATGAAGATTTGTAGCACCAACGCCGCTACCAGGTCGCAGGTGACTTCGTGGTTCTTGAAGTCCCACCCTGCGCTTACCATCTCACGAATCTTTGCGAGAGCTTCCGACAACGTCAAGGAGGGCATTCTGTTCAGGTCATCAGCGTTCTTGATGTGGGGGTAGATACACCGAGGCCAGTGCCCGGGTTCCGCGTACACGACAACGTTGTTCTTGACATCGGTGGGACCTGCCAGCTTCTCCCACACTGCGCGGTCCTTATCGTAGTGTGCTTTGTACAGGTCCATGCCGTTGACCAAGTACGCAGTCATCTCTCCTTCTTCTGTCACCACGGTGTGGTACCCAGCGCCCAGCGTCTTCACTTCCTGCTGATTTGGGAGGTTGGCGCACAAGTTACCTACGGCAGTAGTAGCGTAATCGCTCAACGCCTTCTCGTAGCGCAGATAGAAGATGTCTCCCTTCCCCGCGTACTCTTCCAGAAACTCAGGCTCTCCGATGTTTTCCTTGACCCACTGGTAGATGTCACAGCCCATCATGACCTGCAGAGTCACACGCAACTGCTTGGGGTCTCCGAGAGGGAGGTCGTAGATGCACTTCGTCACGATGTCCCACACCTGCAACTTTTGCTGGGATCCAATCTCGTGCCGCTTGAGAATGTGGAGGCGCGACGCCAACACGGTGCGGAGCCGCTCAATGAACGCCTCTTCGTTTTCGTCCCCTGACACCAGCTCAGTCAGGACTTGACCACCATTGATGCTGTGCTGTGCGGCCACAGCCTGTATGTACGCTTGCTGCTCTGTAGGGTCTCGTACAAAGCGGCCCCACTTCGCCGCCACGTTTGTCAAGTAGCGAATATCTTCTTCGGGGATGGACGCCATCTCTTGCAGCGCCCTCGCCTCCGCCCACTTGTACGGGAATTCGAAGTTCGTGGGATCACGGAGGGAGGCTTCCACTGTGGCCAAACCGAAGGTGTTAATGAGGTCATCCGGGTCGGGCGCATCATTCCCCTGGATAGCCATGGCAGCGGGCCAACCGTACACACGCAGTGCCAACTTCAGCGTTGTACTGAGTACCTGTCGTACCCACCCCTCGCCCCCGTCGTCGTTGTCCCCAACAAGGTATCCAGAGTTGAAACCGAACTCACGCAAAACATCCATGCTATCGACGGACCCACCTCCCCCACTAAAGACGAGCATGCCCACGTTGTGGGTGGCCACTTGCCGCGCATGGAAGGCGAGGGCATCGAACTCCCCCTCAACTACGTGACACGAGTCCACATCGTTCGCCGCGATGTACGCGGTGTAGGGTGGGATGCCGTACAACCCGAGCAGGCCATTGGACGTCTCCAGATCGTCAGGGAGGTACTTTGTGACCTTCGGCGCCGTCGTGCTGAAGCCAGCCCCAGAAGCCGCAGGGACCTGGCGCACCTTAATGCGGCAAATCTCCTCCGGTGACGCCCCTGTGTAGAACATCACGGACCCGAGCCATTGGGAGTTGTTGTACACCGGCTCCAGGTACTTCTGCGTGTCGGCCCAGCGGTCTTTCAGGTTGTGCAACTTGACGTACTGGTCCACCAACACCTGAAGCCGTGCTTTGGGTGGGAGGACGCCCAAGGGGAGGAGGTGGTGTACGCCTGAGATGCCGCGTGATGTTAGATAGCGTACAGCGTTCAGCGCGTAAGCCAAGTCAGGAGGAGCATTGGGCTGTGAGGCGTCAATCAGCTCACCCTGCGTAATCTCGTGCAGCATCCGCTTGATGTCACGGCGGTTCTGCCTTTTGGATAGTTCACGAATCGCCGTCTTCGGCAATCGAATGCTGAAGCGGTCCTTCATTTCGTTGACCGCAGCGGCGTAGTTCAGATTATGGAGCTGGGAGTAAAAGCGGATGGGGTCCCAGAAGTACGCGTCACAATTTGTGGAGAGGCACTTCGCGTACTTGTGTTCCAGGTTGACCATGAACGACGGACTTCGGTCGCTATGGAAGGGACACAACCCCATGATGCGGGGACCTGAGATCGCCCACTTGTTTCCACCGTGGACGTTGTTCAGTATGTGCAACCAGTCGCGTACGTTGATGCTACTCCACAGCGCACGCAGCTTGGTGGGATGTATCTTCGCTAATACTTTATTCGACGGTCCCTTCTTATCATTCCCTGGCATATCATGTGCTACCTATAAGGCTAGTATGCGGGACACACGGGGCGCTGCCCGCAGTAGTCACACAACCAACCTTTGATGGCCTCCCGTTTCTGTGTGGCGTCAGCCGCTGAGGCCAGCCACGTTTCGAACTCACGACGTAGGATCGGCAAATCATGCGTACGAGTCAGCGCGGTACCCCAGCGAATACGACTTCCGTCCTTATCCGGGTCGGCTCCCGGGTAGTGAACAGCCGGACGAACCGACTTCAGCTCAGGGTATGCTACGAATGCGCCAAGCGAGTACACGCGGAGCTGCGGGAGGCGCTCCTCGATTGCGATCTCTTCGCCTGCTTTGTGGTCAAGCACGATGCCGTGCCATTGAGGGGTGATGAGGAGGAGGTCAATGATACCCCGGAACAGGGCGTCCTTGCCCCACCAGCCACACGGCTTGTACAACGCCGTCATCGCCAACTTATGTTCCGGGTATTTACCGCGTAAACCAAACTTGGCTTCGAACGCTGCCATGCGGTCGCGGAAGTCCTCGATAGCTTCGCGGTACATCATGACCCGCTCTGTCATCTCATACGTGAGTGGCTTCTTGCCCAGCGCCATTTCGTACGCGACGCTGACCTTGGCACCCTTTGCCACCAGTTCCAGGATGTAGTGCACCGCGTCCCCGATGCACGAAATAGCAGAGCGGGGCTCCTTCGACTTGGCCTTCTTACGGTACTGTTGGTGATATGCGAAGGGACACGTCTTGGCTGTGCTCCCTTTTGAATACGTCCAGGGGCGTGCAGCCTCGATGTCGGGAGTCACCAATACCACATGCTGTTCAGAATCGGCCACGAGAGGTCACCTGTCCTATCAAAAAAACGGGGGCCGACGCGCCTACATACGCCGACCCCCGAAACTGCTCAGAACAAAAAGCGCCGGACTCGGCTACAGCTTGACGTCGGGATTGGGGCTGTCGCCCTCGGTCCCTGCCGTCAGCTTGTCAGGATCGATGTTCTCCTCGATATCCGCCGCTTCCGCCTGCTTCGCGGTGACCTCAGTCCAGTGCTTCTCCAGGTACGTGGCCCGCGCGGAGCGCACCATGTCATACAGCGCGACGCACGCCTCCCGGAAGTGCGCCGGGGTGTCTTCGGCCTGACCGCTGGCCTTGAAGCTGTAGAACACACCCTTGTCGTTCTTCTCCTCCTTGGAGGAGAGCGTCATCCAGCGATCCCAGAGGTCATCGACCTCGTCAGCCAGCCCGATGATCTGGTTTCCGGCCTTGCGGGAGGTACGGAAGAACTCCAGTTGGTACAGCTTCAGGTTGTGCTTGGCCAGGACCATGGCCACCCAGCCGTTGTCGCAGTCCGTGAAATCGCCGCCCTTGTTCTTCCCGAAGGGGAGCTGGATGCACTTGTCGCAGAGGCCGAAACGATGGCCGAGCCGGGCATCCGGGGCGAAGCAGACGGGTGCCGCCTGCTGGTCAGCCGGGAACATCCGGTTGGCCTCGAACATGTACAGGGGCACGAACTCGAAGGGTGCCTGCACGAGCGCCCCAGAGGACGTGAAGAAGTTGCCCGGGACAGCGCCATCGGGCTTGTTGCGCGTGGTGCCCTGGACCATGCGGAGCACCGGGGTCTGGATTTGTGCTTGTGCCTCCTCCAGTCCGCGACGCTTGGGGTTGATGGTAGCCATGATTCGCTCAAGCATGGCGACCGCGTCCGGATCGTCCTTGTGGCGATCCACGATGTCGGTGAGCACCGTGGTGGCACCCTCCTTGGCCTCGGTCAGCGCGACAAGGTACGGGTCTTGCGTGGCAATCTTGTCACCGGTGTCGGCAGCGTCGCCACCGGTCTGTGCATCAGACATGGGTAAAACCTCCTGTTGTTTTAACTACTTTCGCCGTGTGAGAGATCCACACTACATTTCTCAAACGTACGCGTCAAGCTAATTGTATGTCGATCACATCGACATCCCATTTTGTACAATTAATACGGGATTGTAGTGAACTATGCGCCATGTATAATCTGGCACATGCCCCAACACGACGAAGTTGCCGCAATCTACCACCGTGAACTACACGCCCTCGACCTGTGTAACCCCCGCCAAGAGCGCGAGCTACTTTGCCGATACCACGAGCACCGAGATATCGCGGCGCGCAACACACTCGTGAAGAAGAACTTGAGATTCGTTGTTCGTGTTGCGCGGAAGTGTGCCAAAGGGGACACAGAGGCTCTGGCCAGTTTTGTATCTGCAGGAAACGAAGGTCTAATCGTCGCCGCAGACAAATACTGTCCGTGGGTGATCCCTTGCCCCGAATGTGACACTCCGAACTACGTACATCAAACCAAACGCCAGCGCTGCAAACGATGCAACCGCGCCCTTCGCAGCGCTGACGCTAAGAAATTCACCACGCGCTTTCTAACCTACGCAGGGTGGTGGGTCCTGGAAGCCATTCGCACGGACATGTATCGGATGGGCCATGCTGTCCACGTACCACCCCACAAGATCAAAGAGATACAACGTCGCCGTGACAAAGGCGAAGACGCCCCGGGCATTGTAGGAGTTCCCTACGCTGACGCTGCTGACGATGAATCCCTTACAGGTACAGACGCACTCGCAGCCACTACCCTACGCCACAAAACACGCCGCGCCATTCAACAACTTCCGCCACGCAAAGCCTACATCGTCGCAGCCTACTTCGGCCTACGCGGAGACCGCGCACGCACACTCAAAGAGATTTCCGTGCTCTTGGACATATGCCCAGAACGAGTACGGCAACTCAAAGAAGTTGCGATGCGGATGTTACAGGGGTACTTGGCGGAATACGCTGAATCAGCGGAGGGGGGAGAACTGGCGTTGTTGGCCTAGAAGGGGGAGTCGCGGAAGCCCGCGACCCACTCCAGAGCCTTGGCAGCGCCCTGCAGCATGGTCTTGGTCTTGTCGCTGCGCGCGCTGGCGTGCTTCTCGTACGTGGCACCCAGGGTGTCCTTGATGTCCGTCTTGCCCCGGGTGTTGATGGCGTTCTTCTTGAGGCGCTCCAGGAGCGTCTCCAACCCCTGACGTGCCACATCCGGGGTGCCCTTGTCGTCTGCCGCCGGGGGACGACCGCGCCCCTTCTTGCCCTTGCCGCCCTTCTTGGCCGCAGCCTTGGCAGCGGTGGTGCCGACGTCGCTTGAGGTGCGGGACTCCCCACGCAGGATCGCCTTGAACTCCTTGAGCTGCGCCTCCGGAGAGGACAGCTTGCCCAGCTCACGGCAATGGGCGAAGGTGATCTTCTTCTTCCGCAGCCCCTCCTGCACCTGCTCCGGGAGATCCAGGAGCGACAGACGCTGGGAGATGTACCCCGCCGAGCACTTGAACACCTTCTCAGCCAGCATCTTGGCGGTGATCACGACCGACTTGGCGTTGCCCGGGAGCACGCCCTTCTGGCCGATGATGCGCCTGAACTGCTCAGCCTCCTCCAGCGGGGCCAGGTCGGAGCGGCCTGCGTTCTCCACCGCCCGCACCAACTCCAGCGCGGTCTCGTCGGTGCCGTCCACGATGATGACGGGAACCACCTTGCGCCCGGCCAGCTTCGCCGCACGCCAGCGCCGCTCACCCGCGACGAGCTGGAGCACACCCTCCTCCACGTAGCAGGACAGGGGGTTGAGAACACCCACCGTCTTGATCATCTGCGCCAGCCCTGCCAGCTCGTCCCGGGCGAAGTCCTTGCGGACATTGGCCCCCTTGATGCGGTTCACGTCGCCGATGGCGACATCGTACTTCTGGCCCACGACGTACTCAACGACGGTGGGCGTTTTCTTTGCGGTCATGTTCTGACCTCCTCCTGTTGGGGTGGTGGTGATACAACTTCTTCAGCCTCTTCTGCTTCGGTCTCTTCTTCGTGGGGCACGATCTGCTTCGTCTTCATCGCCTCGGTAGCGGCGTTGGCGATGCCCATGAACTTGGTGGCCTGCGCCACGATCTTTGCGCTCGGAAACAGCACGCTCGCGGCTTGCACTGCCGCGTTGCTGAGTCCGAGGATGGTCCGGAGACCCCGCTCAACGCGGTCACGATCCAGCCGCTTCTTGCGCCGGGTAGCGAACTCCAGATCATCTGCGAACTGATTGAGGCGATCGAGAAATCGATCGAGTAGGGTACGTGGTTCTTTGTTGCGGCGAAATAGCACTCGTTTAGCCTTCCTTGAGTATCTTCTGTACTTCATCAAGGTCTAGGTATCGCAACCGTGTGGCCCCCAGAGGCTTCCCCTCCAGGATGTCACCGACTACGAAAAAGAATTCCGTGGCGATGTCTTGCGCTGGTACGTCTAACGCTGTGTAGTACGCACGATACACGGCACGGATAAGGCGATACCGATACAGGATGTCATGAGTGACAATCCCCGCTTTACTTGTTTTCTTCGGCATCACTCTCAAACGGTTTGGTGCCACAATCCGCAGAACACTTCGGAACGTTGACCCGATCTCCAGGTACCAAGGGTGCACCGCAAATAGGGCACACAGCCCCATCCGTGCTGGCCTCCTTCACCTTCCCAGGGTCTTCATCTACTCCGAGTTTTTCCACATAGCACCTATTCGTAAAGAGGGTGGACTGGTCCGGCTTCAACTTGCCGTGGTAGCGGTAGCGGTAAAGACCCCGAGTGGAGTCTTCTGCAATGCACACAATGTGGTGTCTTTGCTGTCGCAGATCCGAAATGCGCCCGGTGTACTTGAGAGCGATTCGACACAATTCCCAGTTGTACGCACCTCGTTGGCCGCGTTCTTTCAGAAATTGTAGGATCTTTGCGCATTGGTTATCCAGGCGTCCCATCTAGCCACCTAGAGGACCCTCTTGTACCACGGGAGGTCCTCAGTTTACGGCGTAAAGGGTGGGGGAGCTACTTGACCTTCTTGTCCGCAGCAGCCTTCTCCGCTGCCTTCTTGGCCTTCTCCGCCGCCGCGTCTTCCTTGGCCTTAACCTTGGCCTCCTCCGCCGCCTTGGCGTCAGCCTCCTTCTTGGCCTCGGCGTCCTTCTTGCGCTTGGCCGTCGCCGCCGCCTTCTCCGCCTTCTCCTCCTTGGAGAGGCCACGCGCCAGCATGATGTTGTTCGCCACGGCAGCGTCGCACTTGTCGCAGACCTTGTCCTTGATGATGGTCGTGCCCTTGTAGAAGATGACCAGGTCCGGCATCCTGCCGTTCTCGTTCATCTCATCCAGGTACGTCTGGAGGGCCTGCACCTCCTCCTCGTGCTTCAGGGCCTGGTCTTCCTTCTCCTGGGCCTGGGCCAGGGTCAGCTCCAGCGTCGACGCGCGCTTGCAGCGGTCGCAGTGCTCGGGGACGGTCACCTTCATGGGGGTTGCGGTGGGTTTTTGGTCAGACATTTTCAGGTGCTCCTTCTGTCATATCAGATGTCATGTTGTGTGTGCGTGCTGAGGCTACGCGTCCTGCAGCACACGTTCCAGTTTCTCCATCGTTTGTACTCCGGGGATACCATCCACGTCAATGAGATCCTCACGATTCCTGCGGTTCCAGTCCTGTTGAAAGTGCGTCACTGCCGCAATCGTCTCAGCACCAAGGTCACCATCCACCCCATACTTCGGCAAGATGGGCACCCCGTAGATCTTGATCAGCGCCTCCTGCACTTCCGTGGTGGTATCAATGCTCGTGTCGCGGTCGTTGTACGGAATCTTCTGGTCAGGATCCTCTGCGTAAAGGATGGCGCAGTCCAGCTCAGAGAGATCGGCGATGTCGTCCGCACCTTCTGCCGTCACGAACTCCTCCATGAAGGAATATTCCTCAATGGGGTAGTGCTCGAACGCCGCAGCGTTGGCGAGCTTGCGAGGCCACAACGGACCCATATCGAACTTGGATGCACGCCAATCGGCGTGGTCCGACATGCGCGCCTCCGTCAACTTCCCGGTAGCGATGACCGTCAAGCGCTTGAGCTTGATATTCGTGACCACCTGACTCCAGGTGTACGGCATCATGTGTGTGGCCTTCCTGTAAGGCACGTCCAGGCGCGTCGGCACCTGACCACTGTCAAGGACCGCCTGCTTGATGGGGCCTGCCCAGAAGTGCCAGGCGTTGTCCTTGAAGGTGCACACCAGGGGATTCACCATCTCAACGTGGATGCCGTCCCCGTTGCGCTTGGGCTCGCCCCAACACTTGTCCTCCAGATTGAGGAGCATGAATGGGGTGCCATCGCGGAACACCACGAAGTGTGTCACTGCGTTGGCATACCCCTTCCACGACACGACGTATCCTTTCTTACCCTTCTTGACCTTCCCGTCCCGGCGAGCGGCGTACTTCTCCGCCGATACCTCGGTCTTGAATCGCCGAGAGTGGGACCGAATAGCAGATGAGAACCAGCCCAGCGTACCCCAGCCATTGATGCCTGCGGTGCTGTGGTCCACCCACCAGAGAGACTTCACGTTCTTCAGTCGCCCCCGGCGCCCCTGCTTCGTCGGGAAGAGTTTCCGGTAGGTTGGATTCATCTTGTGATAGATGTCCAGGTGAGACCGCTCATACAGGAGCCGCAGCGTCCTACGCGCATCTTCCTGTGTGACGAGACCGCTGCTCGTCGCTTCCCACATCACCGCAAACTCTTCGCGGATTTCTGTTTCCCGGTCCAGGAGGTCTTTCCAGAATTCGTCGTGTTTTGTCATCGACTCGCCAGTACCTTTCCTCTGCAATCAAACCAGTAGCCGCACCACCGCGCACTGCAACACCAAGCTGTTGGGTCGCACGGAGGGAACACGCCCGCCGAAATAGCGCGCGAGACGCCATCAATAATCATAAACATCCACTGGTAATCTGCTTCGGTGCGTAGTGTGGTTGCTTGTAGAACTTTTGGTTTCTTGAGGCGCAAGAACATATCCATGCGCACCCTGGGAATCTTCTTCGCGTACGAGTAGAACGTGAACTGAAGGGACCCATCCAACTCAACCTTGGTCGCCTTCTTCGCTTTCGTTTTGTAGTCCACCACACTGCGCAGCAGCTCTGGTGGGGGCGTTAAACCGTTGTCCTGTATCAAGGCCAGCTCTGCTGCTGAAAAGCCGGTGAGGTCATTCGCGTCCACGAGGTCGATGAACCCAAGCATCGGAATGCCGTTGACGTCTACCTCTATCTTCTCTTCGATGCCACGCGTCCCATCTGGGGCCACGTAAGGCTTTACGTCAGGTGCGAACTCCTCATTGTACTTTGTGATGAGCGTGATGCCCTGGTCCTTCGCCACGCCCCTATCAATGTCGCCCCAGTCTTCGATGGCTGCAGCCCCCTCCTCATACGAGTCAGAGTACGCCGATGTGACCAGCTCATTGCTTGCGGGCACGCCATGATCCACGATGTGATGGTTCGTGACTTCAGCGCCCTTATGGCAGGCGGTGCCCTGGGCCATGAGCGCGCCGGGAGGTGTGCGCTTCTTGAGGATGTAACGGAAGTAGTATTGATGTGGGCAGCGCTGGTAGCACCCTACCTGTGAGGGGCTAAGGTACCCTGTTGGGAGCACGATGCGTGGCGCGTCGCTGCGCAACTTCTCTGCCGCCTCCAACTGCTCTGGGGTAGGAGCGAAGTCTTCAATTCCGCGCCCCACTATCGACCACTCCCTGACCCGGGCCTCGGAGGCCGTCCACTCTCACCGCCGATGTTTCCTGGTCCCGTCAGTTTGCTCCGGGCGAACGGCCCCGTCTTACCCGCCGCCAACTTCTTACCCGCTGTTGCTGCTGCACGTGCGGAACCGGAAGTGGCACCTGGCTCATCTGTCTGATTGTACTCGGGTGGCTCCTCAGATTCTCCCAGGTCTTCGTCCAGCTCCACAGGGAGTAGTTCCATCTCCAGCTCGTGAACCGCTGCGCCCTCGGCCTCCTCGCGGAGTACCTCCAGCTCTTCGTCAGACACGTCGAGGGGGGTCATCTGGGGTGGGGCATGCGCCGCCGAATTGTGCAACGCAGCCTGGCCACACATGATGCACTCTCGGTCCTTCAGTAGGGGGGCGTCAACCGCAGTGACCTCGATCGTCATCGCGGTTGCGTCATCGCCGTACTCCGACACCACCACCGTAGACACGTCCAATCCTTTGTGCTGTAGCGCAGCCCTGAGCAGGTGTACGATATCGTCGTAATTGAACACCGCTTTGTGTTCCAGTTCCATTTATAGTTCCCTTACCCGCGTCACCGGTCGTGCCACGGATCTTTGGTATTTACAACCAGCGTCATAGATTTTGGCGCACTTGCACCCTTCTTGCTGGGGGCATTTGGCACACACAATCGCAGTAGTTAGCGTCTCTGCTACGTCTGCACGAAACGTCAGTGCGCGTGCTACGTGCTCATCTACTGTGTCCTTGCCCAAGAGACGGTACACCGTCGTATTGCGCGTCTGCCCAGCACGGTGGTTACGGTCACGCGATTGGTCATAGGCTCCGAGTTCCCAGGGGAGTGCGTAGTAGATCATGTAGTTTGCAGCGTTGAGCGTAATGCCCACACCCGTCTTGACCTGCGCCAAGTAGACCCTACATCGGGGGTCATTGTTGAAGCGGTCTACCAAGGTCTTGGCTTTCTTCCCCGTCTTCAACCGTGCGATGGTCCACTTGGATTTATCTTTCTTCCACGACTTCGCGATAGCTGCTTCAATGAAGTCCAGCTCTGCCGTGAAGTTAGCCCAGATGATGACCTTGTGCGTAGGCTCCACCAGGATATCACGCAGCTTCGAGAGCAGCGCATCGAGCTTCGCGTTTGGAGTGTAGAGTTCCACTTCCCGAGGAACGGGTTGGGGGTGTACGACACAGCGATTCGTGTGTGGTCGAATATTTCCGATGATGCAATCGCGTAGATGAGGGCACTCATCGCACAGCCCCTCGTCCTCCTTCCGTTTCTTGTAGACGAAGCCACCTGTTACCTGCAGCAGCTTCCCGACGAGTATTGCTGCGTTCGCCACATCCAACAATCCATCTCCGTGCAGAAGCCCCTCTTCCTTGAGCAAATCTGTAAGCAAGTCTTCGGCGTTCTGCTCGCGCAGCAACGTCCGATACAGTTTTTGCTGAGAGGCACCCAGGGGGACCGCTACGTCAATAACGGTCCTGGGAGGTAGGTCAAGGCAGTCTTCCTTTTTACGACGTAAAGCAACCAAGCCGAGTCGCCGCTGCACAACATCCAGATTCTTGAACCCTACAATGATGTGCTTGCTCTTCGGAGCGCGTGTGCAGAACTTGTTTGTGAAGTGCCAGTAGTTTTCACGTGCAAAGCACGGGGATAAGAGACGCAACTGGGCGTACACGTCACGCGGGTCCCCGAGAGATGGTGTCCCCGATAGGAGAAGCCTACGCGGAGCTTTCCCTGCGAGGTCCAGCACTGCCTTCGTCTGCCCGCTATTGTGCGTCTGGAGGTAGTGACTCTCATCCGCCACAAGCGCGGAGTATGGGAGCGTCGCAAGCAGTTCTTTGTACCTGCGCGCCACGCCATACGTCACCACGCACCCTGAAGTCTCCGGGGCTTCAGCGATCTGCTTCCTCTTCTTCGCTGGGCTGTACCCATCAATGACGGTATACTCCTGCCCGATTCCGTGGATCCCGGCCTCCTCTGGCCACACATCGAGGACAACCTTGGGGCACACAATAAGGGGCCAGCACCCTGTGGCCCGCTGCCAGTCGATGACAATCTTGGTTTTACCCAACCCACACGCGTAGAACAGCGCCGCACGCATGTTGTAGATGGCGTGAAGCAACCCTTCTCTCTGGTGGTCATATGGGTCTGTTTTGTATTCGAAGCCATCGGGAAGTGTGGCTTCTTTGATGCGATCCCCGTATGCGTCCTGCGTGTGTATCCACTTCTGCGCTGTATCGGATACCTCTACAGGAAGCTGGAGCACCTCAATGTCGTTCAACACAATGCGATGCACAGGGAAGAAGGCGGGGAAGTACCACCGCAGGTCTGTGCCTGCCATTGCTCCGTACACCTGGCTCCACTTTTCATCCACGCCGGGGATGACAAAGACAGGGGTACCCATGAGCCGGGTTACTTTGAGTGGGCTAGGTTTCATGTTTATCTGCTCGACCTTACGGGCTCTCAGTCTTCAGGTCAAGCAAACAACCTTCACACTTGTAAGAGTGAGTCTCAAAGTTGCGATCCCCACCAAACCTTAGCTTCCATGCATGCTCGCTGGTAAGGAGTCCTTTGAACTGCCGACAGCGAGGGCACAAGACAATATCGGGTCCCCCCACCGGGAGCCGAATCCACGCATCCTCCATCATGGCGTTGTACGCCAACAAGCATTTACGCGGTAAATACTTCCACAACTCCAAGTCTGGGTCTGAGCAATACCCTCCGCTGCTCTCCTTGGTGCACCAGACCTTGGCTGCACACGTGTCACAGGCGTACAGCGCAACCGTGGTGTCACACTTGAACTTATCAGGACAGAAGGTGCACGCGAGGCGGTTGTAATCCTCGGTTTTCTTTTCATCTGCCATGTTATACTGTACCCCTCCTGGGCTGAGGAAAACTCCATGATTGAATCACTTTATCGGAAAAACGCATCGCACCCTAACCCCGTGTTCGACTTCATGACGGGGTATGTTCCGCGCCAACTACGCGACCTGTTCATGTGGATGGAGTACATCTACTTCAACAGCGCTCAAATATCCGCCGCTCTGAAGAAGTTTTCGGAGTACCCCATCACGGACATCTCGTACGAGACGCAGAACGCCAAGCTGACTGGGCGCGTCAAGGAGCTGCTGGAAGATACACTCAACGTCAAGGACACCCTCATCTTGGCGGGACGAGATCGTTGGATCTACGGTAACTGCTTCCTTTCCATTTACCAGCCATTCGCTCGGTTTTTGAAGTGCCCTTCCTGCGGAAAAATCACGAACATCAATCACGTGAACTACCGCTTCCGTTTCAAGAGCCTCGCCTTCCGATACAAGTGTACCAAGTGCAAAGGCGAAGTAGATGGGCAGGTACGCGACCGCAAGCTGACTGACCCCACCCGCGTCAACATTATCAGGTGGGACCCGAAGCAAATGGACATCGACTGGAACCCCATCACAGGGGAATCCGAGTATTACTACAACATCCCGTCTGACCTTCGCGACAGGGTACAGAAGGGGAACAAGTTGCTCCTCAACACCATGCCCATGTCGTTCTTGCGCGCCATCCGTGACAACAAGATGTACAAGTTCTCCAAGGACTTCTTGTTCCACATGAAGGTTGCGCCCCCGGCGGGAATCGATCAGCACTGGGGCTTCCCACCCCTCACCCCCGCCATGAAGCTCTTCTTTTACGTCATGACGCTCCGCAAGGCGAACGAGGCAATCGCGCTAGATTACCTAGTGCCTTACCGTGTCCTCTCCCCAGCGCAGCGCATGGCTAGTGGTGATCCCGTTCAGAGTATCAGCCTGGCCAACTTCTTCAGTGAGATTACCGCTGGCATGTCTCGCTGGCGGCGTGACCCGCTGGAGATCATGACATCACCCGTCCCCGTCGAGCTGTCACAGATAGGAGGCAACGGACGTGCACTACTCACACTCGGGGAGGTCAAGGACGCGGAGGACTCTATCATCGCTGCCCTCGGCATCCCCCGGGAGTTCATCTACGGTGGCCTGTCGTTCACCGGGTCAGCCATTACGTTGCGCATGTTGGAGAACCAGCTCCTGACCTACACATCGGAGCTGAACGGCCTCCTACAGTGGATCACCAATCGCTGCTGCAAGATGCTGGGCTGGCAGACTGTTCGTGTGTCACTCACCGAGTTCAAGCTCATCGACGATGTGCAGCAGAAGCAGCTCATGCTCAACCTGAACCAAGGTGGACAGGGCATCATTTCGAACACCACCATCGCGGAGACCAACGACTTCGACTTGAAGAAAGAGCGTTCCCGGCGACGACAAGAGGCTCTCGACGAGGTCCGCTTTCAGCACGACCTACAACTGGAAACCATGAAGCTCCAAAACTCCCTGGCACACCAGACGCAGCAGCAGGCCAACATGGGCCAGGGCCTCACGTACGATCAGCAAGCAGTCATCGCTGCCGCTGACCAAACCGTGCAACAGCTCATGGGGCTGGACGCGGGTTCGCGGAAGAGTCAACTGCACGCCCTCCAAGTGGAAGACTTCGTGCTGTACTCCGTCGTCATCCAGCGCTTGGAGGAGATACAAACACAACAAGCACAGCAGGCTCGAAGTCAGGGTCAAGGCCAGGGCGGTGGCCAGGGCGGAGGTATGTAAATGGAACAGGGCAAAGGGAGCAGCTTCGCGGGTCTACTAAACGCCGCAGGGGAACTTCCGGAAAACCAAGGACAGGGGGCGAACGTTGATCTACCCTCCGGTGCCATGGCGCTTGGCGGATTCCCTATCCCCGCCGATGAACCCGTGGTTAATGACCTCGCGCCCCCCGATAGCTTAGCTGACAAGGGGAAGAAGGGCATCCAAGGACTCCCGGAGTACAACCTCACCGCGCACATGGAACGCTTCGTCATGGGCACCGTGTGGGAAAAGCAAGAGCAGAGTGAAGAGGCAGGTGGGGGCTACAAAAACGTCCCCGTAGAGCGCGACGATTCAGCGGAGTACGAACGCATCATCAACATGATGCTCACCGGAGAGGCTGTACGCTCCTGGGAAGAACGCAATGTCCTGAAAGACGGGACCGTCATCGTCGCACTGTGCTACCTCATCAAAAAAGACAAACCCAGGAAAGACGCCAGCATCGCACCGACACACACGCCTCCGTCCTGAGAGGTAAAAAGCAGCCCGGGGAAATCCCCGGGCCACTCCATCAACCTGTTAACTGGCATGTACGCGACACCGTCGCCTTACAGCACGATGATGAGCAGCAACAACGGCGCAATGCTCATGCCTGCCTCCTTCTTGTAGATTGTTGAGATGGTGCGTGAGGGGCCTACTGCTGCACCTCGTCGGCGGTCTCGACGTCATCCTCCACCTGCACGTCGGCCTCGGGCGCAACCACCACCTCGGGGGCCGGGGCGTCGTCCTGCACCTTGACCTCCTCGGCCTCAGCCTCGGGCTCAGCGCCCTCCCCCACCTTGGTCGCGTCCTCATCCACCACAGCGTTGTTGCTGGGACGAAGAGCATCGGCCTGGGCATCGGCCTTGGCCTGAGCCTCCGCGCGAGCCTCGGCCAGGGGGTCCTTGGCCGGGGTCGGGGTGACCGGGGCCTTGCGCCGCTTGCCCTCGGGGGCGGGACGCTGCTGGGGCGAACCCACATCCTCGGGGGACGCGGTGGCCACGTGGTTCGCCAGGGCCTTGTCGATGAGGGCGGGGATGCCCGCCTTCGTCTTGGCCGCGCCCTCCTTGAAGCCCGCCGCCTTGGCCTGGGTGAGGTTCTGCTGGTACTGCTTCTCGGTGAAAGTGACGGGCTTGCCGGGGGTGGGGCGCCCCTTGGCGCGCATGGACTCAGCCATGGTGGCGCCGAACGTTCCGACGCCGTGCTTCTTCTCGATGTCCAGGCAAGGCCGACAGAGACGATCGCCGGGACGATTCCGCTCGGAACCGTGCTTCTTGACCAGACCCTCGATGCGGTACATCTTGGTCTCGACGAGGATCTTGCAGCGGGCACAGGGCTGGACGGACACGGTGGTCTCGCGCAAAGCCTTCCACACGGCCTTGACCTTCTTGGGCGTGTCGCACGTCTCGAACCGCTTGACCCAGTGCTCGGCGGCGTCGTCCATCACCTCACCCAACATCTCGGCGAGGTCGTTCATGTCGGGCTTGGTGCGCTCCATGGCGAGCAGCGCCACGAGGTTTTCACGCTGCACCTGGCCATTCAGGGGGATGTGCACACGAATCACGTGCTTCCGCTCAACTTCGGTGAGCGGGGTGTGGAAGTACGCGCGGCCAGCCCCGTACTCGGGCGCGGGGGCCGTGACGTACTTGGTGCCCGGCACGCCGGGGATGGACCCGATCTCGACCCAGTATTTCCAGTATTTGGCACAGACCTCTTCGAACGCAGCCAGCACGTCCTCATCGAAGCTGTAGCCCTGGGCGGCGAGAATCGCGAAGCCGTCATCACGCTGACCAGCGCGGTCGTTGGCGATGACAGTGAAGACGTCCTCGGGGAGGATGACCACCCCATTGGCGTCAAGCAGCAGCGACAGGTTCTTACATGTCATTGGTACCTTCTCCTCAAACTTCCGTGGTTAGTTCTCCCGACGAAAAAGAAATCGTATGTGTGTACAGGTTGATTATCATGCCCGCAGAATCCTCCCAGTCGGGAGAAGCATGGGTGACCCTGGGGCACATTCTTATACCAAGACTCGCGCTTTATTTAGACTTTCGTCTATACTACCCAGCATGGCACTGACACCCGTACTCATTGATGCAAACACCAAGCGCGCCCAGATCCATAAGCGCGCGATTGAAGGTGTGCAAAATGTCTTCCCGTTCGTAGCAGGGGACGAGCACACCTTCGACGTCGAGAACCTCAATGTGGACGAGCGGACCTACTCCTCTCGTCAACAGAAGGACGCGATGATGCGTGGCCGCACACTGCAAGAACCTCTGCGCGGTGACATCGTAATTCGCAACAAAAAAGGCAAGGTCGTCGATCGACAAAAGAACGCGGTCCTCGCTCAGCTCCCATTCTTCACCCCCCGGCATACCTTCATCGTGGATGGCAACGAGTACAGCGTACCCCACCAGAAGCGCATCCGCCCCGGCGTTTATACCCGTGTACGTGGCAACGATGAACTGGAGGCCGCATTCAACCTGGGCAAAGGAGAGAACTTCCGCGTACACATGAACCCTGAAAAGGGGCACCTCTTCATGCAGTACGGCTCAACGAACATCCCCCTGTATCCGGTGTTGAAGCGCCTCGGCGTACCCACCAGCCAGTTACAGCGCGCCTGGGGCAAAGGTGTCGTTGACGTAAACCGTGATGCCTTCGCCGCAAAAGATGTAGCGGCAGTTGACAAACTGTACGCTCGTCTCACCCCTGAGCACAGACTCGCTGACGCCCAAACCACAGAGGAGCGTATTGCCTCCATCCGTGAAAGCTACGAACACACCTCCCTGGAGCCAGAAGTTACGCAGCGCACCCTGGGAAAAGCGTATGACCGTGTGACCCCCAACGTTCTCGTGGACGCATCCAAGAAACTCCTTGACGTCCACCGCAAAGGCATCGACGTCGATGACCGCGACAACCTGGCGGTCCAAACACTACACGGGGTGGACGACTTTATCCGGGAGCGCATCGAACTGGAAGGGAGAAACCTCACTCGCAAGGTGCGCATGAAGGCCCGAGGATCAGCGGCACCCAGAGTGGCGGAAGTCGTGCCCCCCTCCCCCTTTACGCGGTCTGTCCGAAACTTCGTAACCACGTCGTCCCTGGCCTCCATCGGCGCCCAGATTAACCCCATCGAAATGATTGACAGCGCCATGCGTGTCACCTCCCTCGGGGAAGGGGGTATCGGATCAGAGCGCGCAGTGCCCGATGAAGCCCGGCGCCTGCACCACACGCACTTCGGTGTACTCGACCCAGCACGCACCCCTGAATCCTTCCGAGCGGGCATTGACCTCCGTGCTGCGCTTTGGACAAGCAAAGACGAGAAGGGGCGCATCCATACCAAGATGCACGACGTACGTAAGGGTAAGCTCCGCGACGTCCCTGTTGACACCCTCGAAGGATCAACCATCGCATTTCATGGGGAAGGGAAGAAAAGGTACGGCGTCTCCGCCATGCGCAAAGGGGAACTAGTCTCTGTCCCTCGCAGCCAGGTGGACTACGCAGTCCCGCACGCCAACTTCCTCTACAGCCCGGCGACGACGTTGGTACCTTTCATCGAATCCTCACAAGGCAACCGCGTCCTCATGGGTGGCAAAATGGCGACCCAGGCACTGCCCCTGCTTGAGCGGGAGGAGCCTTACATCCAGGCAGAATCGTACAATCAAGGCCGCACCATGGAGCAGGAGATGGCCCAGCTCGTGGTGCCCACATCCCCCGTCAACGGGGAGGTGGCCAAGGTAGACCAAGACTACATCTACATCCGCCCTAACGGCACGAAGACGGGCAGTTCCGAACTGGAACTCGCACCCATCGAGCACGCCTGGACTGCGAAGGAAGGATCCGAGTGTTGTGATGTTTGCTCCAGCTCCGCCACGACTCGGGTATTGTGGGCAGAGGGCCACGGATACATCCCCGCGTGTGAGAAACACAAGGAAGAGATTGCTGAGTCGAAGGGGGACGACTTCTCTGGCTTCAAACCCTTTCCCCACGACAAGCAAGCGTCTGGTGCGACGCTCGTCCGCGTACCTTACGACACCGACTACCCACTGTCTTCCAAGACGCGGCTACACAACACCGTGACCGTCAAGAAGGGGGATAAGGTGCGGACCAACCAACACCTGGCGGAGTCCAACTTCACGCGCAATGGGCGCATGGCACTGGGCCGCAACATGAACGTAGGCTACCTCGCGTACTACGGACTGAACACCAACGACGCCGTGGTGGTCTCTGAAACCGCCGCACAGAAGCTCACCAGCGAACACATGTACAAAGAAGCGCTGGCCCTCGACACCGACATCACGCTGAACAAGAAAAAGCACCGGATGATCTACGGGACACGCTGGACCGCAGCGCAGTACGATAACCTGGACAACCAAGGCATCGCAAAACCAGGTGCCACCGTACACCCGGGTGACCCCATCATCCTGGCCCTTCGCAAGGCCGCGCCCTCTCCCGAGCAACAGATGTTGGGGCGTCTCCACAAGACACTGGCCACCCCCTTCCGCGAGCAAGCGGTAACCTGGGACCACAAGTCTCCAGGCACCATCGCCGAGGTGGTTGCAACCGGGACTCGCATCCTGGTCACGGTCAAGACCAACGAGCCCGCATCCATCGGTGATAAGCTCGCGGGGCGCTACGGTAATAAGGGTGTCATCTCCCACATCCTCCCCGATGACGTAATGGTGCAGACCCCAGACGGGAAGCCTCTGGACATCCTGATGCCCCCAACAGGGGTCAACAGCCGCGTCAACCCTGCCCAAGTGTTGGAGACGGCGCTCGCCAAGGTGGCGCGCAAAACAGGGGAACCCATCGCTGTAGGTCCGTCCTCACAAAACAACGTCACGATGGTGCGCGCCGCACTCAAGAAGCACGGACTCACTGACAAAGAGGTGCTGTTCAACCCCCGCACTGGGAAACATATCAAGGGGCCAGATGGCCGAGGTGTCATGGTTGGGCCGCAGTACACCTACAAGCTGGCCAAGTCTACCGACACCAACTACTCCGCTCGTGGCATAGATAGTTACGACGTAAATCAGCAGCCATCCAAGGGTGGATCCGACGGTGCCAAGGCTCTGGGGCGCATGGAGATGAACGCCCTGTTGAGCCACAACGCTCGCAACGTGGTCAAGGAATCCGCCACTGTCAAGAGCAGCCACAACGACGAGTTCTGGCGCGCGTACCAGCTCGGACAACCCCTCCCTGCTCTCCAGGAGCCGTTCGTCGCAAAGAAGTTCACTGCTATGCTGCAGGGGGCAGGCATCCGTGTGGACAAGGGAGATGAACAAGTAACTCTCGGGCCGCTGACCGACCCTGACATCACACGCCTCTCGTCGGGCCGCGTCGAAAAGCCCACCATGCTGCGCGAGCGTGACCTCGCACCCGAGAAGGGGGGCTTGTTTGACCCCGTCGTAACTGGGGGTTCTCAAGGGGAACGCTGGTCTCACATCAACCTATCCGAACCCATCGTCAACCCCTCCTTCGCTGACCCTGTACGTCGGATGTTGGGAATGACGGTCAAGCAGTATCGCGCCACGATTGGTACGGAGGGCGGGCGTGGCATCCAGTCCCGTCTCGCAGGTCTCAACATGCGCCAGCGAGAACAGGACCTCATCGCTACCACGCGCACTGCGACAGGAGCCAACCTCGACAACGCAGTGAAGCAGCTCAAGGCTGTGCGTGCCCTACGCAAAGAAGGGCTCACCCCCGACAAAGCCTACGTCTTGTCCAAGGTTCCCGTGGTGCCCCCGACCGTGCGCCCCATCCTCCCCTCACGCGGTGGGCGTGACATGCTCATCGCTGACGCCAACTACCTGTACCGCGACACCATGTTGGCGAACGACGCTCTCCGCGACGCCAAGAAGGTACTTCCTGATGAAGCCATCGGTGACGCCCGCCGCCACCTACACGATGCGGTGGGTGCGACCTTCGGCCTCAACGACCCCGTGAGCCCATCCATCAAGGCCAGGGGCGCGAAGGGCTTCATTACCACCATCGCCGGACAGGGGAGCCCGAAGCGAGGCTTCTTCCACTCTCGTGTCATGTACCGCCCCCAGGACTTGTCGGGACGCGGGACCGTTGCTCCAGACCTCACCCTCAACATGGATGAGATCGGTGTGCCAGAAGAGATGCTGTGGACCACCTACGGCCCCCACATCGTCAGACGCCTGGTACAGAATGGGTACCCCGCGATGCAGGCCAAGGAGATGATCGAACAACGACACCCTTCTGCCAAGAACGCACTCGATGCAGAAATCAAGGAGCGCCCTGTCTTCGTGAACCGCGCACCCACGCTACACCGCCACGGCATGATCGGCGCGTACCCCATCCCCGTTCCAGGCAAAACCATCCGTGTGAACCCCTTCATGGAAAAGGGCATGAACATGGACTACGACGGCGACACCCTCCAGCTCCATGTCCCGGTGCTGCATGAAGCAGTACAAGAAGTGAAGGGCATGACGCTGTCCAATCTCCTGTTCGGAGACCGCACCAAGTCCGACCTGTTGATCTTCCCCCAGCACGAGGCTGTGCTCGGAATCCACATGGGCACGCAGCCGGGGAAGGGTCGCGCCAAGAAGTTCAAGAGCCCCGGCGAAGCCATCAAGGCGTTCAATAAGGGGGACCTGGACTTGATGGACTCGGTACTGATCGACTAGGATGTAACCACACTGCTGGAGACACCCCCGTGAAAACTGCACAAGCCCTTGGCGTACGCGCTGCACTAATGAAGCTCGGCGCAGACCTACCCACCAATCAACGCGAGAACGCGTACCAACACTCCGACAACTTTCTGGGCATGTCCGGCGAGTTCCTGCCCAAGGTGACCGGGACCATCGGGGGCGCGAGCGCGGGCGCTGCGGTAGGGGCTGGCCTGGGTGGTGGTGCTGGGATACTCGCCAGCCTCCTCAGTCGTGGGCGAATTCCAGGTGCTGCCGCTGGCGCTGGTGCCTTGCTCGGCGGCGCAGCGGGAACGGGCCTGGGTGCCATGTCCGGGTACCAAACGGGCAAGAATGAGGGGCGTGCCAACCGTTACATGGCCGAACGCGGCCTACACCGAGAGCGTGGGTTGGAGCGGCACGACAGGCTCCACGAGCTGCGAAATAAACACCCCGCGTTCAACACGAAGTTTCGCCAGATTATGTTGGGTGGGTCCACCCCAGCACCCGCCTCCCCTCCTACACCGTAGAGCACGGTTGAATAAAAGAATTCGCAGACCTATACTTGCTTCGTAAAGTTTCCCGGAGAAATGTATGTCCCATATCGACACTGCGTATCATCTCGGCGCTCTTGCTGCCCAGGAAAAAATTGCGGAGGAAGAGAAGAAGGGCTTCACGCTAATTGAAGCGCTGATCCTCGCGGGGGGTATCGGAGTTCCCGCCGCATACATGGGGAATCGGGCAGCAACCGCAGACCGCGAACCCGTTTCAATGGGGCGGCGCGCTCTGAGAGGAGCGGCCACGGGCACCGCTGGTGTACTCGGCGGAGCGTTCGGCGGGGGCATGGGTGCCTGGGCCGGGTCCCATCTCCCTGGACGCCTCCAAGCGCCCGGAGCCATGCTCGGTGGTCTCGCAGGTGCCATCGGCGGGGGCTACATAGGGGGACACACCGCTGGAGACCAGCTAACTCCTGGTGCTGCACCCAAACCACCAGCACCACCACAACCAACACCACCACAAGGAACCTAAGCCATGTCCCATCTTGATACCGCATACCGTCTCGGTGCCCTTGTGGCCCAAGAGAAGTTCGCAGCAGAAGAGCAAGCTGCACTCGAACAAGCACAAGGTACCCCGCCCCAGGAAGATCCGAGCATGCTCGCCCAGATCTCTCAGCTCGCCCAGACCCCCGAAGGTATGGGCGGCGCGGCGGGCGGCGTGGGCGGCGCAGCAGCAGCGGGTAGCGCGGCGGGTCTCGGCCTGCGCGGCAGCAGCATGAGCCCCAAGGCGAAGGCTGCGCTGATCGTCGCCAGCGTTCTGGGTGGTGGAGCAGCAGGCGGTGTGGGAGGCGCAGCAGCAGGTAACGCCCTCGCCCCTCCGCCCCCAGCACCGCCCGCACCCCCGACACCCGCGCCTGAGCCAAGCGCCATCGAGAAGCTCAAGGGCATGTTCGGCGGCGGCACACCGGCAGCAGCACCACCCCAGTAGTCCCCGCACCTGATGCGATGGCCAGATATGACGAGCACGTACAAGAGAAACTGCGTGAGGTCCTAGCGGCCTACGCCCCCGGTATCCCTGCTCGTCGCACCTCCGCACTCCCCACCATCACCCAGAACACCACCAACCGTTGGGTCATGGCCATCCAGAACCACAAGGCGCAACGCGCCGGTAAGCACCACGACCTGCGCCTCGTTGACCCCGACGCAGGCAAGGCGCACTCCTGGGCCATCCCCAAGTCACGCATGCCAGCCCCGGGAGAGCGCCTCCTCGCTGTACAAACCCACACGCACACACCGCAATATGCGTTGCACGGCAAAGGGGAAGGCGTAACCCTTGCTCGCAAGGAGCCAGTGAGTGTACTGGAGTCGTCTCCCGATAAACTGCGCTTTCAGCTTGAGGATGACGCTGTGAGTGAGTTCCTTTTACGGCGTAAATCCAAGGACAAGTGGCTCCTCATGAACACGACGAAGACGAGCGCCGTGCTCGGCCAGACCCACGCACTTCGCAGCCTGGGGCTCCTAGAAAAGGACGCCGCCTGGGGCGCAGCAGCAATGAAGGGGCTGGGCGCTGCGTGGAACTGGGGCAGTAAGATGTTGGGACGCGTTGGAGGTGGAGGAGCATCCAAGAGCACCGCACTCGTCCCCCGCACTCCCGGTATGCCCCCTATGCCAGGACCAGCAGGTCCAGGACTAGGACAGAGATTTATGTCCTGGGCAGGGGCCAGTCCCGTGAATGCCTACGCCGCACAGGGTGGTATGGGCGCAGGCATCGGTGGCGTTGCTGGTGCTGCGTCCGCAGACCCCGGTAACCGCATGGGTGGGTTCATGCGCGGAGCAGTAGGAGGTGCTGCGCTGGGCCTGGGAGGCGCGCACTTCGGAGGCAAGGCAGGACTAAACTACGCGGCGGGCAAGGGATTCAACCTGAACCAAACGCAGGGTGCCGTCGGTGCCATGGGGCTCGGTGGGCTCAGCGCAGGTGGACTCGCCGGGGGCATCGCCGGGGGTGCAGGTTTCGGAGGTGCGCCGCCACCACCCGCTCCACCCATGAACCCAACGAACCGTAGCCCGTGGGGTGGGCAACAAAACGCCGGTGGTATGAGTGGCACGTTTCCTGGCAAGCCCTGATGACACTTGCACAAACAAAAACAGCCTTCTATCATGCGGGTAGACAGTCTGCTCTGCATGCAATAGGGATTACAGGAGAACGACAATGAGATATTACGCACTCCGCGCCGCAGCTTTCTGCATCTGGGTTGCTGTTACCGGACTCACCATCGGCGCACCCCTGGTTTCCATCGCGGCTGACGCTCAACCCACTGCTGCGGTAGGCGACGCCGCAGTTCCCGCCGCCCCGGCTGTGCCTGTTGATGCTATGGTTACCGCCGCGCCCGTGGCTCCTGTGGCTCCCGTCCCCACCGTTGAGGCGCCCGCCGCCCCGAAAGAGCAAGCCTGGTGGCAAGCCGCTCTCCTCCCGATCCTCAGCGCTCTGGGCCTGGGCATCGCTGCGTTCATTGGTGCGGGTCTACGCAAGCTCACCCAGCTCATGGAAGCCAAGTGGAAGATCGACATCCCCGATCGGATGGTGGATATGCTTATCAAAGAGGCAAAACACCTTGCGGCCTGGGCTGAGGAGGTCGCTGAGGATCGCCTCCTGAATGGGGACGGCGTGAAGACCCCGGGCGCTGAGAAGTTCTCCGGTGTCGTGGATGGTCTGGAGACCTTCGCCAAGGCCCGGGGCTGGGACAAGGAATGGCGTCGTGCACAGCTTGAGAAGCTGGCCACGAGCGTCGTGCACCTGGAGCGCAGCGGTGATACCGGCGTGGGCACCACGAACGGCGACCGGAAGAAGGCCCTGGACGCGGCCAAGAGCGCTGCCGCATAGATATGGCGAGCACCGCATACAAACTGGGGTCTGACCAGGCGCTCCACTCTCTGGGGATCATCAAGGTGAGTGGGGACACCCTCGACCGTGTTCCCTTCCCCAACAGAGACTCCAACATCACAGCGGAGCGCCTGGCAAAAGTGCTGCAACAAGATGAAACCCCACGCGTGGAGATCAGCCCCGACAACCAGAAGTTCGATCGCTGGTCACGGCCCGTTGTGTGGAGCGCGTCCCACCGAATAAGCGATGAGCTGCCCAACCCCGGGCTGTACACACCACACAGCACACGAGCCTAACTTTGGCGCAGCAACGCACATCTGTCGGGCGTCTCCTGCTCAACGATGTCCTCCCTGAGCCTTATCAGCTACCCGAGGACGTTACGAAGAAGGTCCTCAATGCCACCATGGCTGACTTCGCGAGGACAGACCCCCAACGCTACGTCCAGGCCATCGGGGACCTCAAAAGAATAGGGGACCAGGTTGCTACCGACATGGGGCTCACCGTAGGGCTGGATGATATCGAACCAGACTACGCCCGCCGTGACCGTGTTCTTGAGCCCGCTCTGCGCAGAGTCAAGGCACTGAGCGACCCTACTGCCAAGCGGCGCCTCATCATCAGTACCCAGGATAAGATGTTTGAAATGGCCCCCCAGCACCCTGGTCAGATGGCCATCGTTGCCACGAGTGGTGCACGGGGCAACGCGGGACAGCTCATGCGCACCGTCACATCCCCAACGGGAGTGACTGACGCACAGGGTGCAGTGATCCCGTGGATGATTAGTAAGAGCTTCTCGGAGGGGTTGAAGCCTGCTGACACATGGATCGCCATGGCGGAAGCCAGGCGTAACGTGGTCGAATCCAACATCGCTGTCTCTGGCCCCGGTGAGATGAGCAAGATCCTGGTCAGTAATATGAGTGACCAGCTCGTCACGGTGCCTGACTGCGGAACAACGAATGGGGTTTCATTCGCACATACCGACCCTCACATCGTTGGACGCTACGCTGCCAGCGGAGGGTTTCTGAGCGCCCACCACGTGTCTGGTTTACGGCGTAAAGAGCCCAAGGGGAGCATCATCGTACGATCCCCTATGACCTGTGAAGCGCCGAACGGCGTCTGCCAAAAGTGCTACGGACAAACGCCAACAGGTAAAGACCCCCAGATTGGGTACAACGTAGGAATGATCGCAGCCCAGGCTATGGGGGAGCCACTAACCCAGATGGCGCTGAGCGCAAAGCACGCAACGCGTACTGCCAAATCGCAACGTGCAGTCCTCCAGGGGTTGAGTGGCCTGAAGCAGCTCACCGAGATGCCACAGAGCTTTTTCAACCGCGCCACCTTGGCTCAAGAGCCGGGACGCGTAACCGCTGTCCGCGAAGCACCTCAAGGTGGACACTACGTCAACGTCAACGAACAAGAGCACTACGTACCCCCAAACCTGGACGTAACCGTCAAGCCTGGTCAGCGCATCGAACAAGGAGACGCGCTATCCGACGGCATCCCCAAACCCGATGAAGTGGTGCAGCACAAAGGTCTCGGAGCAGGGCGGCGCTACATGGTGGACCAGCTCCACCAGATCTACACGCGTAATGGTCTCGACCTGGATAAGAGGCACCTGGAGCTGCTCGCCAAGACCGACCTGAACTACGTCAAGGTGTTGGACGCTGACAGCCCAGAACTGGGTGTAGCTCGCGGAGAAGTTGTGGATTACAACCGCTTCCGCGCAGCCGTCGCAAAGAAAGCGAAGAGGCGCCCCACCGCCCAAGCCCAGGGACAGTTCCTTGGAGACAACGTCCTGCATTACACCGCAGGCACCGAAGTTACCCCCAGTGTAATGGCAGACTTGGAGCGCAGTGGGGTGAAAAACGTACCCACACTCCCCCACGTACCCCAGCACGAACTCATCCTCAAGCCTATCAGCCGTACTCCCCTGTTACACTCGGACTGGTTGGCGCGGTTAGGCCACCGCAATTTGAAAGCATCCATCTTGGATGGCGCAACCTTTGGTGAATCATCTAATATACACGGCACGCATCCAGTCCCAGCGTTTGTCTTTGGCGAAACACTGGGGCGCGGGCCGCAAGGACGATACTAACCCCCAAATCGAACACTTGGAAAAGACAAGTGCTTGACCTATACTTGTGGTGATTTTACGCAGACTCACGCCGAAGAGAGTCACCCGGACGGAGGACAGAACCAATGCAAGCATCGCTCTTCAAACGTTCCAGTGTACGAGGCATCAACGATGCCCTCATCAACGCCGGGCTACAGTACCCATCCAAGACCGCAGCCGACGAGGTAGCGGACGCGGTGGCTGATGAGATGATGGTGACCGAGCCCGCGATGGAAGGGGCCGAGGGAGAAATCCCCGCTGAGGAAGCCGCTGAAATCGCCACCAAGCTGGTGGAAGTGGCCAACGAGCTGATGGCCAGCACGCAGCCCGCACCCGACGCACCCGAGGAAGAGCGCATCGCCGCCTACCACGGCGTCATGGGGAGCAAGACCGCCGCAGCCCGGGACGTCAACACCCGCGCCGGGGAGCAATCCTACGCCTGCATGCAGAAGGCAGCGGAGGAAGCCGACACCAACGTGTCCGGCGCAGGCGGCACCGGGTCCACCATCGGTGTGGGCGCGGCAGCGCCCGAGAACACCCTGCCCAACGCCACCTTCGCAGAGACGCAGATGGAAGCGTCCCAGCGTCCCCCAGGCACCCACGAGGTTGGGGTGGGCAACACCGAGCAAGCACACGCTGGTGTCGTGGGTTCGGAGGATGTCGGCGCAGACACCCCGGCACCGCACACCACCGCTGGTGGCGCAGGAACCAACTCGGTGATTGAGCACTCGGAGAAGAACAGCACCCTCCGTCAGATCATCCAGAAGGTGGCCGCAGGGTCGAACATCGAGGGCGGCGACAAGCCCGAGAACACCCTGCCCAACGCCCCCGCCGCCGAGACCCAGATGGAGAACTCCCAGCGCCCGCCAGGGTACGCTGCACTCCCGCAGCTCGGTGGTACCGTCACCGACATCGGCACCTCCCCCGCCGCAACCGTGGGCACCGAGCAGCCCGTCGACGCCGGTCCCCAGAACACCCCAGCAGGCGCGGTCCCCGGAAGTGCGGGCAACTCCGTGGTCGAGCACTCGGAGACCTCGATGCCAGGCAAGACTGCAGGCGTCGACCCCGCGTACCTCCATCTCTTCCAGAAGACCGCCAACCACGTGGTCGACTTCCTGCCCAGCCAGTACACCGAGAACGACAAGGTGGCGCAGGTCCGCTACATGATGGGCCTGAATGACGGCGAACGCTCCGCGCACATCTCCTCCCTGCACAAGCACGCCGGGACCATGGACGCACAGAGCATCGTCGACATGTACAGCATCTACGCCGACAAGGTGGCCGAGGAAGAGGCCGCTGCTGCCGGTGCACCACCCCCGGCCCCGAAAGCGGAGAAGGGCGACTGGATGGACCGCATGTCCAAGACCACGGACGGCGCGTACGACTGGGCCAACGCCAAGGCCCACGACGTCAAGACGTGGGTGCAAAAGAAACTCAAGAAGGACCCGAAGCCCGCAAAGCCCGCAGCACCGGCGGCAGCACCGGCGAAGTAGCTTCGGTTTCGCCCGGTAGAGACAGCCCGTGGCGCACTCACACTGGGCTCATCAGTATGGGGTAGCGCTATGGCTTTCGATTTCACAGACGACATCTTCAAACTCGCCGAAGTCCTGATTGAGGACCAGCTCGCCTCTCGCGCTGAGCAACCCCAAGCACAAGGGCAAGAACCAGCCGACCTGGGTGTCCCCACTCAGGGCCGATCCGTCCTCAATTTACTGGGTAAAACGACCGCCACCACGACCGAACCCGCCCCGAAGATTCTGCACGTGGACTCGGGCAAGCGACAAGTGTCCACGCCGACGAACGAATGATCCTCCGCGACCTCACACAGGCCAAGGGGCTGAGCGAGCTACTCGCCGCCACGGGAGGAACGGACAGCTTCTTCAATTACCCAGAGCGTATTGATGGTGTACGCAACGTCGCCCAACAAGCGATAGCCAGCTCTCCTGCCATGGCAAATACGCAGGTGCGCATCATGCCAAACATCGCCAATGCGTACTACGACTACGAGAACAACGAAATCCTGCTCGGCCTCGTTAACCCCGACGCACTCGCGCACGAACTGGGGCACGCGGAGAACCTAAAGCAGAAGGGGTTGTACACCAAGATATTGCGTGTGGCGCAAGGTGTCGCTAAAATCAACAATATTGCAGCGGTACCTGTGATGTTGGGACTGAGAACCATGGTCAAAGACGAAGATACCCGAAACGACATACTCAGCGCACTGTCAGCCGTGTCATCCGCTGTCGCCGCTCCCCTGTTGTTGGAGGAGGCGTCAGCCAGCTACCAAGCACTACACAACGCACCTGATAAACTCCAAGCCCTGAAGACATTAGCACCTGCCTTCCTGGCGCACGCAGGTATGAGCCTGGCTCCAGTTGGTATCTACCAAGCGGGGAAAATCTGATGGAACGAACTGCACAAATGTCCCCACGGACCCAAGCCTTCATCGACGGACTTCCTTCAGGTGACGAAGCGGAGAAGCTCTTCGAAGAGGGGTTCAACCAGCTCGCCTACAACGTGATGATCAGCAAGTTCCCTGACCTCACACAAAGCATCGTCACCTTCAAGGTTCTGGAGACAGACCTCGATGCAGGCGCCGCCGTTGGGTCCTTCGTCGTGCAGTACGGCCAGGAGAATCTGTACATCCCCGTCGTGATGGCCGACAACCAGATCAAGCCACTGGACATGTTCTACCACAAGAAGCTGAACGTGTTCCTCCCGCTCACCAACGACTGGTTGGACGAGGTACGACAACTCACCATCGACGAGATGGGTGAGGGGGTACAGCGCCCACCGACCCTGCAGCACAACGTGGACACGCGCAACACCGTCATCCCTCCCTCGCAGCATGGGAGGCACGTCTACGCAAGCGCGCAGATCACTGATGCTGATATCGACGTAGACCTACGCCGCATGATCGTGAAGTGCGCCGACGCCCCTCACAACATCCCAGCCATGCTCCCCGCAGTGCTCGCGCACGCACCCAAGGTGTACAGTGACGCCTTCGTGGGTGTCATCCAGTCCCGCACCAAGATCGCTGCACACCTCGGCGTGTTCTATGACCTGGACACGCTATACGCCAGTCTGGAGGCAGAGAAGACCGCTGCCGCTGACACGCACAGCGGAGGTGCACTGAACGTAGTGTCGCGTACCGACGGCGCCGACCGCTTCAAGGACGTGTTTGGCAAGAACGCTCCCGCTGCATTTCAAGGAGCGCTCGCCAAGGGCTACGCCGCCAAGGACACACGCACCAACCTGAACAGCGCGGTGCAGATCCAAGAACCTCAACACCTGGTCACCCCCGAGGAGTCCGGCTTCTACCGTGTGTTCACCACGGATGGCACCGCGATCCCCGCCTTCGTGCTGCACAACCCCCGGAGTGTCACGAAGAGCTGGTCCCGGAGCCCCACCTCCCGCCCCAGCAAAATCCACCCCAGCAAAAACTACATCGTGGTTCTCAACGGGGGTCGCTGGCTGGACACCGACACCCTGGTGGGTGAGCGTCTGGTGAACGCGGAAGACCTGCGTGGCCTCGACGTCTTCCACAAGCTGACCACTGAGAAGGGTGGCGACACGCCTGGTGTAGACAAGCGTGGTTTCTTCGTTCTCAAAACCGGAACGGGGTTCATTGGCACCGGCGTGTTTGGTGTGCGGCGCTCCACCACCTCGAAACAGATCAAGCGGCTGGTCTGTGATGACCACCAAAGCACCACCCTCATCATCGACCCCAAGGTGACCAAGGGTACGCTGCACCGCCCTGACAGCGCAGCCCTGATGTACATCCCAGCCATGGCACGCTTCATCAAGCTGCAGGACAAAGCAGCCGACTCCTGGGAGCACCGTGAGAAGGGTGACCGACTCTCCCTGCTCTCCACCAAGGAAGATGTGATGCGGTGGTTCCAGGGCAACATGAGTACCCTGGGTGCCAGCTCCATTTCCGTGAAGGACGCATCTGCCGGACAGTTCTCTTTCAACGGTTCCATGGGTGTGGGTCCCGCGCCCTCCGCGATGAAGCACGCAGCGCTCACGTACCACATCCCGTTCCCCGTGGCTGAAGCTCTCGTGAAGACTGCTGCAGAAGTGGGCCGCGCTGTCTGCTGGGTCATGCCGCGTGCCGCACTGCAGAAGTTGGCACAGGGTCCCATGATGGACCCAGCGATGGCGGGTGGTGCAGGTGGAGCACCCCCGATGGACCCGGCGATGGCAGGCGGCGGCGCAGGTGGAGCACCCCCGATGGACCCGGCCATGATGGGCGGCATGATGCCTCCCCCAGGACCACCAGCTCCTCCCGTGACTCCCTCCCCGCTGGACATCGCGGTGGGTGAATCGCAGGCGCAGATCAACCAGCAGAACGCTGACCTGCAACAGCAGCAAATGGCCCTGATGGATAAGGCCCAGACCATCCAGATGATCCAGATGCGCGCCCAGGAAATCGCTGGCGGTGGTGCTGAAGCCGTACAGGCCGGTGCGCCCCCGATGCCTCCACCCGGACAGCCCCTTCCTCCTGGCCCCGAAGCAGGTGGCCCCGCAGGTATGGCTCCCCCGATGGGCGGCGCTCCCCCGATGGGCGGCGCTCCCCCGATGGGCGGCGGCATGGACCCCAGCATGGGCGGCGCTCCCCCACAGGGCGGGGGCAGTGGTGGTGCTTTCATGCGCACCGAAGCACCAACTTCCATGGAGGTGCAGCAGCAGGTCAACCCCCAGTTCCTGGAACAGGCAGCAGCACTTCAAGACTCTGGGACGTTCGATGCTGCCACCCTGGCGAGTATGGCGCGTAACCCCAGCTTCCGTGAGCTGGTCATCGACTACGTTCCGACGCTGGAGCGCGCGCTGGACAACCTGGGGCGATCTCTGCTCACCATGTGGATGCAGGAGAGTGAGCTGAAGCAGCAGCTCGGTGACGAAGACTACAGCGAACTGGAAGACAACGTCCGCTCTGTGTTCGAAGGGCTGGGCAAACTGATCCTCCAAATGAACCGCAACGCAACGGTGGTGGACCCACAAGTGTAATGGACGTATTCGACCCCCGAAACCTGGACCCGCACCACCGCATCAACGACGCGGTGCGGTACGCAGAGTCTCCCGACGAGGACATCCCCAATGACCTCGACAACCAGACGCTTGCGCTCATCTACGGTTTACGCGGTAAACCACCCACGGTTGATCTGTACCACGCACTGCGTAAATACCAGAACCCCTTCTCCAGAAACGTCCTGACAGGATTCCTACTCGCGGAAGCGAAGGAAGAACTGATCACCAAAACCACGGGCATGGCTGCAGGGGTGCTCACTGCCTACGTCACCTACATCTTTGATAACTCCATTTTCTCCGACAAGATGGACCGCTTCAGCTATGCACACGCGGTACGCAACTTCGTATCTGCGGAACACGCTGCATTCCTGGAGGCGGCTGTAACCCACGGCCCAGAGTACCTCGTATGGATGCTCAATGGAGACCCCAGCCACACCCCCAAGGACATCATGGCCTCCGTCATGGTAGACGCGCTGTATCGTGGTCGCGCACACCGTAACGCGGCCATCACGTCACCCGCTGCAAAGGAAGCTCGCGCCTGGTTGTCCCTGGCGGGGTCTACCGCGACCAACGCGCATAGGCTAGACCCGAGTGGTGACGCAGACGACGCCCTGCGCGACCTTAAATTAGCGCTGTCCTACGAGGACGAAACCACCAACGAAGAAACCCCCGGGGCACCTGCGCCCGGTGATATACTGCATTAGGAGCGCACCATGCTGATGGACGAAGTAAGACTGGAGAAATACGCCGCTGAAGTAATCCAGGGCTACAAGTCCGCGAACGTGCCGTTGACGGACGGCGTCGTCAAGGTAGCGGAGGCGCGCTCGCTGAACGAGGAACAGGTACGTCGCCTGGTCGAGCGCGTGAACAACGATGTCTTTCAGCACCACTTCAAACAAGCAGAGGAAGCGAAAAGCGAAGACCGGAACGTGACCTTCGAACCCGCGAACCCCGACAGCGTACTCACCCGGCTCATCAACTCCGCCAAGGACGCCATCAACCCCACTCCCGAAGACTCGGCGGCGTCTGACCCTATGGACCTCATTGGAGACCTCCCCAATGGTTCTGACGCAGCGGGCCTGGGTGAACCAGAAAAGACTGCCTCCGCGCCAGAAGAGGAGCCCCTCCCATCCAAAGCAATCGTCATCACGCGACTGCGGAAAGCAGCCGGGGAGATGCGCATCGCTGAGACACAGGCCCGGTCCACCCTCACCGACGCCATGCAGAAGCTCGCGCGCCACTTCACCTTCCTGGACAACAAAGAGAAGTTTGCTGGCTTCGAGCGTGATGCGGTTTACCACCGTGGCAACGACGCCGCGCCGTACCTCGCCCTCACTCGCCGTGCTCTGCGTATGCCCCGCATGACCTACGACGCCACCGCACTCCACAAGGTGGCACGTGTGGTCGACACCAACACCACTGAGATGCGGCTGTTGGATGCCTTCATCGCGGCTGACCAAGAAGTGGCGCGGCTGCACGCAGGCGTGGAGAAGATGGCAGCATACGAGAAGCAAGCAGGGACGCTGACCAGGTGAGTTCACCAGGCGAAAGGCCACTCTGGGGGGCTATCCCAGGAATCGGTGATGCGCTCCAGAACTGGGTGCAGACAGGGAACATCCGTAAATCTGAGGGGTTCCTCAGCCCTATCACCGACCCCAGTCATGTACCCATACCAACCCTGGACGCCCAACAAAAAGGATGGCGTGATACCATCCTTCAAGACCTGCTCCGCGCACAGACCACACCCCCGGGAGAACGCGTCATGACCTCCTCATTCGTAAAGAAGCGAGCCTCCCTCCAGGATGACACGGAGAAGCGTGCCGCATCCACCGCCCGGCTCGTACGGCAATTGATGAAGACAGTACCCGATGCCCCACGCATGCCGGGTATGTTGTCCCGTGTCTTCAGTGGGCGAGCCCGTGCCGAAGCACGGCAAGTTAGCACCCTGCATGATGACGTCATTCGCCGCATCGAAGCAGCAAGAATTCATGGCCCCAGCAACCCAGCCATCGGGCAGACTGCCCCCACTGCACCTCACGAGGTAGAGCAGCTCCGCAACATGATCCAGGGTGAACTGACCAACATGCAGGTGCGTCGAGGCTTCAACGCAGGTGACGCAGCAAAGAGGATGTACCTGGATGGTGTCGAAGCAGAAGCACGCGCAGGGATTCTCCGCTCCAACCCGGGCGTTGACCCCGCAACCCTGGACCGACTCGCGGCAAACGCCCGCTCCGCTGCGAACCAGTCCGGCAGCAAACACAAAGACCTCATCGAGCAAACCGTTGCCACCGCCCGCGATTCCGCACTAAAAAGCCCCCTCCCGGGGACTGTGCACACGCCGATCACGGATAACCCAGGGATGAAGGGTCTGCTCGGATTGGGCCTTGGTTCCACCGCCCTCATCGGTGGTACGGCTCTGACCCTGAACAACTTCGCGGACCCCACCACGCAGCGCGCCGGGTTCGGGGTTCGTTCTGGCGTCTACCCCAACATCATGGAGCGTCTGCGCTTGGATGAAGTAGCCGCTGACTCCTTCGCCAACGCCATAGGCAAGGAGATGGGGAAGAGCACCGTGGGATTGCTGGGTGACCTCGCGTCCAAAGCTGTTGCCTCTCCGGGTGACCTGGTCAAAAGCATGCAACGCAAGAACGTTTTCGACCAACTGCAAGAAGAGGATGACGTCATCGCCCGTGCAGACCCAGCACAACTGGACGAGGCTTACCACACGATGGTACGCTTCGCACCGACGCTTGCCACAGACAAGAACGCCGTCAAGACGTTCCTTCGCGAAAGCGTCCTGTACGGCACGGGACCGAACTTCGTTGCTATCAAACAACTGGCTGACGCCGAACGCGCCGTAAGCGCGCCCCCCAGCGTCGTAGTGAAAAAATAAAGGACCGCGCCATGACAAATCTATTCAAAGCCCTGCAACCCCGCGTTCGAAGCAACCTTCGCGGGAATATGCACAAGGTCGCCGCAGTGATGGCGCGCGGCGAGGGTATCCCCCTCACGCGAGACGAAGTCACCATCAAGGAAGCGGCACTCATCCTCGGCATCAAGTTCCACCGGCAATACCTCGAAAAAGCGGCCATGCTCGACGGCCTGATGTGCCTCAAACGCCTGGGATAAGTCATGACCCCCGAAGAAGCGTACCACCAGTTAATGGCAAAACTCTCCGCGTGCTCTGCACAGGAGAAGACTGCCTCCGTGACCCCCACGGATGCCGCCCTGCTCCAGAAAACTGCAGCGGATGTGGACGCGTTCGAGACTTTCATGAAAATCGCCTTGTCCTGGCGCGGTGTGAAGGATGTTGCCCGTATCGCAGTACCAACTGCGATAGGTGCAGGTGGGGTCGCAACGGGTGGTGTTTACCTGGCGGGCCAGAACCTCATCAACAACGCAGACGCCAAAGCAAAGGCGCGCATTGAGGAGATGCGTGCGAAAGCATCCAAGGTTGCACTTGGTGCAACTGTAGCGGGGGCCACGCTGCTCGGCCTGCACCACTACCTCTCCAAGGACCGAGAACGGGCGCTGCTCCCTGGACGCCGCCCTGCACCACGCCGCCGCCCTGCACCACGCCGCCTCGCACCGATGATGCCCACTTACAGGGGCTACGCATCGAAGTTCGGCTCCGCATTCAACCCAGCAGAAGCCGAGACCCTCGAAAAGATAGGGACGGTTGTGTACCTGGAAGTGATGCTGCAAAAAACAGCACACAGTGATACACTGCGTCTACTCAACGCAGAACACGGATCATCACTACTCCAAGAGCTACTGCCGTGACCCACGACCCCACTGACCGCCTCAAGATAATCAACCTGGGTGAACGTTTTGAACACACAGGTGAGCCCACTGTACAGCCAGTGGTGCTCTGGGGTTTACGCGGTAAACCATGCTTCGAAAAAGTGTCCGCAGAGCTTCAGGGGAGCCCCGCCCTGGAGTACGCACGCAGCATCGAACCCGTACCCGGGAAAACGATATCCCTGATCATCGGGCTGGGTAGTTTTGAATTTTACGGCCTGAACCGCAACGGTGATGGGTTCAACGAACAACCCTACCGCGTCGGGCAGCAGCCAACCTGCGGGTGCTGTACTGATAAGACGCGCACCGCGTGGATTGAGGAAGCTGAGTGCACCACCCACCACTACCAGAGCTACGAAAACGGTGCGGTGTTTCGCCACCACGTCAATAAGGACCGGAAGAAGGCTGTTGGGCACATCCTCAAAGCGTTCTGGAATCCCATCATGCACCGTGTCGAGGTCATCGAAGACCTGAACAACGCCAAGGCTCCCGACCTCGCAACACGGATAGGGGACGGGGAATTCCCTGCCAAGAGCATGGGGTGCCGCATCAAGTTCGATGTCTGCACCAAGTGTGGCCATCGCGCCCCAACCAGGAAACAATACTGCGACCACCTCAAGTGGGAAATGGGACACCTGGACCAAGCGACAGGTATTCGCTACGGCGCCCTCAACCCTGCCCCCAACTTCTTCGACAGTTCCTGGGTTTTCCGCCCCGCTGACCGCACAGGTTGGATGCTCAAAAAAGTCGCAGAACACGCGTACGAACTACAGGGCTCCAGTATCCTGGGCGAGCGTGTCGAAGACCTGAATCACAAAGCTGCGGCTGCGCAGAAGCTGGCCGTCATCGACAAAATCGTACAGGGGTACCCCGCCGCTGCATTCCCCGATGACGCCGACGCACCCCTCATCGAGCGCTTCTGCCAGACAACGCTACCCACCATGGTAGAGAACACCGAAGAACTAACCACGGAAGATATGTCGCAGTTGAACCCAACTGACGACATCGCTGACGTACTCGCGTCTTTGGCTGAAGAAGGCATCACCCTCACTACCCCTGAATTCATTCGTCTGTTCGTATCACGCATGGCACCAGGTGTTGAAGTTCCTCCCGCCATCATGCCATACGCAGTTATCCTACAGTCGGAGTTGTTCGACCTTCTACGGCAACACCCCTCTCTGGTTGAAGAGGTGGTTACTCCTCTGACCAAGGAAAAACCACAACGCATCAAAATCCCAGAACCCATTCTGGAGAAGCGCTCATTCATCGGTGAATATCTACAACGCCGCCTGGCACCCACCATGCTGCAAGGCAACGCCGCTCCTACCACCGACCTCCTGCACGTACTCCCTTCACAGGGTCAAGACGGCTTCAAAACCACGCGAGGCGCTGCACAAGGAACACAGGATGCCATCGCAGAAGCGAAGCTCAAGCAGGGTGTAGTCGCGGGCCTCCTGAGCAGCGTTGGCCTGGGCGTAGCTGGTCTCGTAGCCAAGAAAGCCCCTGGTGCACAAAAGTGGCTCGCTCTGGCCCCACTCGCAGGTGGGCTGGGCCTCGGGGGATACTACGGGGCAGAGGCCCTGCGCCCTGTGAAAATGAGGCGCACTACAGAAGGTGGTCTGATCCCCGCACGAACCCCCATGAAAGAGTATCCACGCGCCGATGTTGAAGAGAGCGCACTCATGGAAGCAACGAAACGAAGTGGTTTGAGCCACCGCGTAAAGTCTGGGTCTGTCATTGCGCACTTGCGCAAGTACAGCGCAGCACAGCACCCCATGGCGCTGTTTGTTACAAAGCACGCCAGTCACGGCGCCCAGTGCTCACACCTGTCTCTCGCAGCCATCGCACACGCACTCGAAAAGCGCGCATCTGCGGGCATATTTGAAGAGCCAATTGACCTAGACAAAGTAGCCGATTTGGTCGGATGCCTCATATGGGCGTAATCTGACTTGTTTTTAGAAAACCTTCGACCTATGATTGAGAAGAAATTCGCCGACACCCAGTGAGGCCAACGACATGGAACTCAAAGACATCCTGAACCGCCTGGACAAGACCACGCAAGCCAACGAAGGTGGCGTGAAAACTGCCGGTGCCCAGCCCACCACCCCCATCGCTCCCGACGCATTGCGCGATGCGGTGCGCAACGCCTCCGGTGACGGTGAGACCAAAGTGGCCTCTGCACCAGAAGAGGACACCAGCGCACAGCTCCTCAAGATGGCGTCCGACCTGGCCAGCGCAGAAGACCAAGCGCTCACCAAGCGGGCCTCCGTGCTCGGCGCCGCCATGTGTGATGGCTTCATGACCCGCTTCGCCTCCTACGAGGAGGCCGCAGGCGCCGTCGCCCCGCAGGCGGAAAAGGTCGCCGCCGCGCAGGAGTACCACGGCGACATCACCGTGGACATGATCAAGCAGGCCGCAGCGAGCCCGGACTTCACCAAGTTCGCGGAGGACAACCCGCAGCTCGTGAAGGAAGCCTTTGACCTGGGCTACCAGCAGACCCTGGGTGCGATGGAGAAGCAAGCCGCCGCCGAGTACGAGCAGGGCTACAACGAGACCATGGCCACCGTGCACAAGATCGCCGCCGAGTGCTACATCCAGGGTGAGACCAAGATCGCCCAGATTCTGGCCGCAGGTTAGCCCCGACGGGCATGCGCTACGACGCCGCCACATTCGCGCTGTACGACGAGGTCTTCGCTGAAACGCTGGGCTTCGTGAAACGTGCTGGTCTGTTCGGCACCCTGGGAACGAAGTTCAAGGACTTCGTAACCGGGAGTCGGCGTGCTGAACAAGCGACTGCCACCCTGAATGCCACCGAAGCAGCGCGCGCCAGAGCGGTCCAAGAAGCAGCGGCGTTACGCGCCCGCATGCCCTCGGGCAACTTCAGCACTTTCGAAGACGCGGCACACAGTGCCCAGCAAGCGGAGATGCGTGCAGGTGCGGCAGAGGCTGCGGCTATCGAACGGCAACGTCTCGCTGAGGAAGCTGCTACTGTTGCACAACAAGGTGCACGCCGTAACAAGCGCCTCGCCATCGGCGGGGGAGTAGTAGGCGCGACCGGGCTAACCGCTGCTGGAGCTGGCATCCCCATGGCATACGACAAGGGAGTTGACCAGGGGCAAGAGCACCAGACGCGCACGCGAAACCTTGCCTTCGGGTCGGGCATCGTAGCCGGGACCACCGCACCAAACATCATCCGTGGCCTGGGTGGCATCGCCAGGTCTGCTGGACGCACGGGATTGTTCCCCGAGTTCCAAGGGCTCCGCTGAAATGAAACAAGTACCCAGCATAGCGCAGATCGCTGCTGACATTCTGCGAGAGGTGGACGCCGAGCGGCAGACCAAGGTCGCTGCGGCCCAGCTTGCTGGTCCCACGGCCTCTCCTGTCCCGCACTCAGAGGTTGCGCGGGGCCTGAACAAGATCGCACACCGTCTCCGCGAGCTGCCAACAGAGCCCGTCGTCACCATGACTGACATCCACAACTTCATGGGGAGGGTGGGATGATCGACAAGACCGCCGAGGGGCTGCGCAAACTCGCAGCAAAACTGCGCGAAGAGGCTGACCTCCGTGACGCCGCGCACACCGTAAAGTGTGCGCAGGTAATCCGGGGAGCTACCTCGCTGTACCAACTCAAAAAGAAGCTGGGAGTGTCCTGATGACCAACTCACAACTACTCCGCGACACAGCCGACGTGCTGGAGAAGGTCGCCGAGCACATGGATCAACAAGCATCCGTGGTGGACTCCGAACGCGCCGCCGCACATGCCGCGCAGGTCTCCGAGCTGTCCACCAAGGTTGGGTCCAAGGTTGACGTCGACGACGCCACCCTGGGCCGCATCGCCGAAGACCCCGCCCTGGTGGAGATCGTCACCAAGCTGGCATCAGACAGCGACGCACCCCCCGACGACATGGGTGAGGGCCACGACCTGGATGAGGGCAACACCGCCACAAGGACCAAGACGGGTTCTGCACAGGGAGAAATGGCTCCCGAGGACGCCCGGCTCTTGGCCTGGGTCAACGGCGACTGAAAAAGATCGACGACGAGGAACACCACCTCTTAGCAAGCTACACGCAAAAGGAGCATTGAAATGTCCGTACTCGCATCCAAGTTCGACATCACCAGAGGGTACCCCAACGGCGCCCTGGAAGAGGACTTCCCGATCAAGAAGACCGGCACCACCTACGAGACCATTCCCGCTGGTCACCTCGTGGTCCCGGAGGCCGACGCCGCTGGCGCAGCCGTCATCAGCGCGGGCACCACGCCCGACACGTCCCAGACCGACAACGCCCCAGTGTGGCTGGTGGTCGAGGGCAACGACGACTTCTCCGGGGACTACGTCAAGAAGGCGCACTGCCTGCGCCTGGGCTCGGGCCTCATCTGGGAGACCGATCAGTTCGCCGCCGGAACCTACGCCGTGAGCACCCCCGTGTCGTTCAGCGCGGGCAAGATCAAGGTCAAGGGGTCCAACGAGCAGATCATCGGCTACGTGGTGGCGAACGAAGTCACCGCGCGTGGCGTCCTGCGCATCGCCGACACCGCGTAAGGAGTGGTGATTCCTCGTCGGTTGTACTAAGCTAAACACGAAACGCACCACGTAAACGGTTCTGGAGGACCAAACAAATGGAACAGTACGCCACGCAAGAAAGCGAAGTTGAAGCGCGGCTCGTCAACTCGAACTTCGTCAAGAAGATCGAGGAGGGGCGCACCAAAGAGGCCCAAGACGAGGGCTCCGCATTCATCCGCATGAAGGTCCGTCAGGAATCCTTCGCCCGCGAGATCATCCACCCCATCCTTCTGGAAGACGACCAGATCGACCGGGACGAGAACTCCGACCAGCCCAAGAAGATCGTGGAGAAGGAGCCAGACAGCGTGGCCACCTTCGTGACCTTCCAGGGCACCGGGCGGCGTACCTGGTTCCGTGGCCTCCGCTTTGCGGTGAAGTTCGGGAAGACCGAATCCCAGCGCTTCACCAAGAACAAGTGGGAGCTGATGACGTACCAGAACGACATCCGCAAGATCCTCTCAGACAACTCGGTCAAGGACATGGCCGACCAGGAGGACACCCACTTCATCGGCACCATCGATGACCTGATCGCGCTGAACCTCGCGACGCAGATGACCACGGCCACCGGCTTCAACTCCGCCAGCTTCAAGAAGGCGTTCCAGGCCATGGTGCGTCGTCGCCAGCCCATCGGCAAGATGCTGATGACCAAGGAGCTGTACTACGAGGCCCTGGACCTGCCCGCCACCTCCGTCGGCAACACGGTCGCCTCGCGGCACTACGACGAGGGCATCGAGGACGAGGACGTCCTGTGGGGTCTGCCGGTGGTGTCCACCATGAAGAGCGACGTCCTGAACCCCAAGAAGGCGTACGTCTTCGCCCCCGAGGAGTTCCTGGGCTGCTTCTTCCTGCTGCAGGACGCGACCCTGTACATCAAGCACGAGGCCGACATCATCGAGTTCTGGAGCTACGCGGCTCCGGGCATCGGCATCGGGAACACGCTGGCTTTCCAGGCCATCACCTTCCCGGCGTAAGAACGGCTGCATCACTCCCAGGCCCCCGACTAATGAAACGGGGAGGGGCCTGGGCTGCTTGACTGCTACAAGGAGTACGACATGACGAAAGTCCGTCTGACATGGTGTGGGCAGGGCGCTCTGGATCTTTCCCATCTCACCACCGACGAGGGGCTTCCCCTCATGTTCGCCGCCCCAGGGTGTACGGCAGTTGTGAGTACGGACACCACCAAGCACCCGCTTCTCTCCTCGTTCCTCAAGCCACTGGGGGATCTTCACAGCGTGGACGCCGAGTCCCCAGAAGAACCCCTCGTAGCCGCTCCATCCCCGGAACCACCTCCTCCAGAACCAGTACCGGAGAAGGAGTCAACACCCGCACCCGCCGTCGTATCTGAGCCGGAACCCGAGCCCGAGCCCGAGCCCGCCCCGGAACCCGACAAGCCTAAGCCGGGCCGAGGTCGGGGACGTGAGAGGGCAGGCGGTGAGAAAAAGAACGACAAGTAGAGGGGCATCACGCACCTCAACCTCAACACCCGATTCACCCAAAGGCGCGTGCTGCTCTGCGGTGCGCGCTTTTTTTACATGACATTTACGCGGTAAATCACATGACAGAAAAAACAGATGAGACAGTAGATGTAACGGAAACCCACGACCTCAATATCGCAGCCTACATCAAGGAAGTGAAGGAGGTACCTACAATGGGGCACGTAGTTCGGGACCGGAAAGTCTATATCCAGTTCGGACTATCTGCTGAGGTGTTTGCGGCACACCAGAACGACTACTGGAACTCGGTGCACGCGAGGTGTGACAGCACACGGAAGAACTTCCTGCAGCTAACGAAGCGCGCCAAACATAGGTAAAACCAATGCTGTTATCAGCGGTACCCGCCCAACCCAACGAATTCCTAGCGGTGTCGTGCCTGAGTGCTGACGCAGTAGGGGACGTCGTCTACTTCACAGGGGTGGACGCAGTGGCGCGAGTGGTCATGACCGACCGCACAAAGGGACCCGGCGTAGGGATCATCATCAAAAAACGCGGCGCTACTTCTGCCGTAGTCCAGACACGCGGAATAGTACGCAACGTCTACGCGGGTCTGCCCACACGTAGTACCCTCTTCGTCTCCGACGATGGTGGACTCACCGCACTGGTGCCCTCGTTTCCTTCTACCGGAATACGCTACATTCACCGCTTCGCAAAAACAATAAATCCGACTACATTACTGTTGTTGCACGAAACGCCTATTGTTTTAAACGCGTAATACCTTTTCGACTACTCGGAAGATAGTGCTCACGCGGTGGTGAGCGGTGCACAACGGGTAGTCGAATTTTTTTCTACACCACACCACAAGGAGCAGTGCCATGCCCAACACCAACGCCCCCACCACACGAGCCCTCGAAGAAGACGTCGACGTCACCCCCGAGGTTGAGGAGGAGACTCCCAAGGAAGAAGAGCCCGTGGTTGAGGAGGAGACTCCCAAGGAAGAAGAGCCCGAGGTTGAGGGAGAGCCCGAGGTTGAGGGAGAGCCCGAGGTTGAGGGAGAGACCCATGCCGAAAAGGTAGCGCGCATGGTCAGCGGCGACACCATCGAGCTGCCCGACGGTACCCCCGCCGTGAAGCTGTCCGACCTGGAATTGTGGGCCTTCCGTGCCAAGACCGCCGAGCGGGAGTCTGCGTTTCACACGCACACGATCGCAGTCCAGAAGCGGGACATTACGGACCTGCGTCACCGTCTCACCATGTCCGAGCAGGACAACCTCATCCTGCAAGCCAAGCACGCCGCCGAACAAAGCATCGCTGAAGAGGCTTCGTACACCCGGACACTGTGCGAGCGGTACAACCTCGAACCCACCAAGTTGGGTATTGACATCACATCCGGGTTGTTGCACGATCTTCGTACTCAGAGTTAAAGGGTACGCAGTACCCCCACCACCGCTAACTCTACACGGAAACCATCAGCAAGGAGAGTTAGCCTCATGACCGCACGCCCACAATTTTTCAACACCTCCACCGGAGTCGTGGAGTCCCTCCCAGCAGGGACCGCACTCGACCTCGGTACCGGGGGCCTCAACGTCGGCGGTAACATCGCCTTGTCCAACAGCGCCAAGATCACCGGCATGGGTGCAGGTACCCAGGCAGGCGACGCGGCACGCTACGAACAGGTCCTCCTGCGCAGTGGCGTCAACGCCATGTCCGCTGACCTGGCCATGGGTGACAACCAGATCACTGGTCTGGGGAGCCCGAGCGCCGCAACCGACGCAGCCTCCAAGCAGTACGTGGACGGTGTGGCCCAGGGTCTCAGCGTCAAGCGCAGCGTCAAGGCCGCGACCCAGGCCAATCTGGTGGGCACCCGTACGCTCAGCGTGATCACCGCCGGTGCCAATGGCGCCTTCCCCACCGTGGACGGCATCACGATCACCACGGACGGCTCCGCCGGGGCCAACGATGGTACCGAGGCCGCTTCCGACCGCGTGCTGGTCAAGAACCAGACCGCCGACGTGGACAACGGCGTCTACTTCCTGTCCGATCCCGGCGACGGCAGCAACCCATGGAAGCTGACCCGCTGCTCCGACGCCGACGAGCAAAGCGACGACATGAGCGGCGCCTTCATGTTCGTGGAGCAGGGCACCGTTGACGCCGACACCGGGTGGGTCTGCACCGGCGACGGTGACATCCTCCCCAACACCCACGACATGGTCTTCACCCAGTTCTCCGGCGCAGGCAGCTACACCGGCGGCGACGGCGTCGCCATCACGGGCACCTCCGTGGCCGTGGACCTGGGCACCGCCCCCGGCCTCCTGTTCAACGCTGGGAAGCTGCTGGTCAAGACCAAGACCAACGGCGGCGTCACCCTGGACGCGGACGGCCTCAGCGCCACCATCGGCAGCGGCGACGTCGGGGTCAACGGCTCCGGGCAGCTCTACGTGCCCGACGGCGCGCTCGACAACGACCACATCAACGCCTCCGCAGGCATCGTGGACACCAAGCTGGCCACCCTCGCCACCGCGAACAAGGTGTCCGGTTCCGCCGTGCAGCTCGGCACCAACCCCGGCATCGAGGACAGCACCGGCCTGAAGATCAAGATCGGCGACAGCAACACCCTGTCCCTGGATGGTGACGGCCTCGCCGTCGATGGTGTGCCCACCACGTTCAACATCGGCGCCACCGCCGTCGGAGCTGCCGTCACGGCCCCGAACCTGGACACCCTGACCGACGTCAGCCAGGCTGACAGCCTGCACACCCACGGCCAGGTGCAGAACAAGGAGAACTTCACCGCCGACACCGCTGGCGTGACCGCCGACACCGCCGTGCGCTGCAGCACCGCAAGCAAAGTCGTCACCGCAGCCTGCGACACCGCCGCCAACGCCCGCATCATCGGCGTAGCCCCCGCCGCCGCAACCAGCGGAAACCCTGCCCTGTTCGTGGCAGCGGGTTACACGGAGGGCGTGACCGTGGCTGGCACCCCCTCGATCAACGACCCGGTCTTCCTGCAGTCCAACGGCACCCTGAGCAGCGTTCAGCCCAGCACCGCTGGCCACCAGATCGTCCGCGTGGGCTTCTACTGTGGTACCAACGCGATCTTCGTGCAGATCGCCTACCTCGGCACCGTGCCCGCAGCGTAATCCTGAACACCCCCTCCTGTAACACCTCCTAGCTGAATCCTGCTCCATCCAAGACTGGTCAAACCCAACCGGGACCGCTACAATACTGCGTAGCGCAAGGAATCCAATGAGTTCTATAATCCAGACAGGTGAAACCGAGCCCGTTGAAATCTACGTTACAGATATCGTAGGTGACGCGCTTCTCGGAAAAACGGACATCAAACTGCGTATCCGCCGCCACGCAGATGGGTACTATCTGGACTGGAGTGACGATACCTTCAAAATTGCAGGCTCAGTTGTCACGATGTTGGAAGCGTTGTCTGAAGTTGACGCCACCAACAGTCCCGGAATGTACGCTTTAGACACCGCTACACACAAGCACGGCTTGGATACTAACGCGATAACGAACCCCGGCACTAATGACATCTACGCCATCACCGTCCTACAGGACGGAGGTGCGGACGCCACCGGACTACCCACCAACAGCGAACTCAAAGTAGGCTTCTGGGCTGACCAAATAGGCGGTGTACCCGTCAGCGTAGCCAACGCCGTGTGGAACGCCATGCAAGCTGACCACGTCGTACAGGGGTCCTTCGGCGAACTACTGCTCCGTGTAGAGGCACTGAAACACGGCAACCACGTCCTGGACAACCTCGTCTACAACAGCCAGAACCTAATCATCTCCGGACGCATGCGTCTATTCACCACAAAAACCGCTGTTGCCGCAGCCACGGATGGGGGCACCGGAGAAGGGGAGTTTGCTTCCTACTCCTTCACCACTACCGTTGATAGCCAGAACGACTACCGCGCAGATGTGATCCGCGCCAGCAAGGATAGTTGACGATGTTTAGTCTACTAAACCTCGTAACACGCGGTTCCGTGACCATAGGACTTAAACCAGCACCGATCACCGCCCCCAAGAACACACAGGCAGTGATCGACGCTGCGCCTGCGGCGCCCCAGGGGGCTTCCGCCGTCAAAAAAGAGACCAGCTAATGAGTGTGCGCATCCAGTGGTCCCCGAACACTGAATCAGATATTAAGTCCTACGAACTGGTGCGCTGCGCCACGAAGACGGGAACCTACGCACTGGTGACCACCATCGTGCACGACCTGCTCGGAGCCAACTACGACGCCACCGCGTCCAAGTTCTTCTACGACGACACTGCAGGCACAACCGCGCACTGGTACAAACTACGCGCCGTGGATCAGTACAGTAATCCCAGCGGCTACACAAACCCTTTCCAACCGGGGGAAAGCACAACGCCCCCTGTATTTCCCAACACGGTGTCCCTAACTGAAGACTACCCCACGACCGATAACCTTCGGTACATCACTGCAGGGGCTGCGGGGGTGGGTGACGCTCAAGTCCGCGTCTACAAAAAAACGGACTACGACCAGGGAAAACTAACCCTCATCCAGGGTCAAACCACCACCGACGCCAATGGACGCTGGAAAGTCCCTATCCTGGTGGAGGCCGGAACAACGTACACTATCTACTTCCAGAAACCCCACGCCTTCGGCCCTGATACCACAGAAGTGGTAGTGCCCTCATAAGGAACTAGCCATGCTCATCGAACAGAAGAACGTCGAACCTGACCACCTCATCACAACGGTAGAGCAGGCCATCAAGATAGGCGCGCAGTTCACCGGCGAAATACCCTCCATCGACGATGGGGGTGAGGACATCCTGTTCGTCCCCTACATGAACGACGCCGATGGCATCTATCGCATGATGAGGTCCGCTACCACCCCAACCGTGGTTGAGGGCGACAAAGGGGGCCTGTTTCTCTTCGCAAACAAGGTGCCCGTGCGTATCGAGTACATCCTGGCCGACCTCGGTACGTCCCAGGCGTGGAACCTCCACCACGCCCTGGCACACGGGAACTTTCCCATCGCCAACGCCACCAGCCAATACATCCGGCGCACCTTCGATGACGACGGGCTGATCCTGGCCCCCACGGAAGGGGTAAAGCTGATTACTACCGCTGCCACGAAAGCGATGTGGATGCGGGTAGGCGTCAGCGTTTGTCGCGCACTCTAGGAATTTACGGGGTAAATCGCCATGGCCGTCACAGCCACACCAGCAACTCCCAGCGTCGTCAGTGCAGACGAAATCCGCATGTTTTTGCGCGACTTCGCCCTGGGGCACCTCACCAGCGGGCAGGGGAACCTGATCCTGGATGACGTGCAGTTCTCCCCCAAAGAACTTGCCCTGGCCATCAAGATGGCAGTGTCGGCGTACAACCTGGTGACCCCTGTATCCAACGTCACCGCCGCCAACTTCCCCAATGAGTACCTCCTGCTGATTGGTGTCACGCGCTTCCTGCTCCTCTCTGAGGGCTTCCATCAACTCCGCAACCAAGTGAACGCACAGGATGGGGATATTGCCCCCGCAGGCATCTACGAGAAGGCTGCAGCCTACATCGCGCTCTCCAATACCTTGAACGCGGAGTGGACCACCTCTGTCAGATCGCTCAAAAACCAACTGAACATGGAAGGTGCGTACAGCAGCCTCGGGTCGGGCATGGGTGGGGGTAAAACAATCTGATGTCCTTCTCAGTAGAGATCGTGAAGGTGACACCGCTGTACCCAAAAAAGGTACTGCTGCAGTGGGACATCCAGGATCCACCCGCTGCTGGGTCCTACACCTTCACCATCGAACGTAGTGGCTCCACTTCTGGACCGTGGACCCTCGTCGTAGCTGGACTACAAAACACGTACAACTACTTCGATGACTTCAGCACACTAACCAAAGAACACGACATCAACCTCCTCTCCCTGCAGCGAAACGTCTACTATCGCATCACTGCTGCACCTCCCACGGGAAGCGCTGTAACTAGCGAGCCGCACGGCTTTGAACCCAGTGAACTCAGTCCTATGGCACGGGGACTCCGCCGCCGCCTCCGCCACGACCAACTCATCACTTACAAAAAAATCAACGGCGTAAAGCTCGCTATCTCCAAGCGCCGCCGCTGGGGTCCACGCTGCACCGTGTGCTTCGACCCCGTATCCAAGGCAGCACTGCATTCACACTGTGAGGCGTGCTATGGCACCGGCTTCGCAGACGGGTACTGGACAAGCGTCATAATGTGGGGGCGCATTAGCCCTGACAAAGTTGCTGTACAAGGTGCGCCCGCTGGGGTGGTGGAAAGCTCAGGGCATGTCATCACACTGCTTGATGTTCCCAGACTGCAAGACGATGACCTGATCACCGAGCTGGATACAAACCGCCGCTACGTCGTACGCCGTCAGCTCCAAACAGAGCTGCGCCGCTACCCTGTGCATCAGCAAGTACAAGTATCCCAGCTATCTCGAAACGCCGTCGAGTACCTCATAGCGGTAGACAGCTCCTTATCTCCTCCGCTACTCTAAGCGTATGGATCCGCCCACTCGCTCAGACCCGCCAGCACCCCGTGTCGCCACCCAGAATGCCCTCATCGTTGAGGCGTCACCCTTAGCAATCATTGGTATATTTGTAGTGTTCCTACAGGAGCGATTTAGGGAGGGGAACGGTCCTACCGCGTACACCCACCACCCAAACCACACGCAATCAAAAATAATCATTGAATCAGCGTTTGAGGACACCCGCGCAGAGCGAGGGTCCCACCCGGCTATTTACGTGGACAAAGACTCCTCCACCTTTCGAAAAATATCAATCGGGGACCGTTCACAATTCTCCCCCAAATCAGGCAAAAACTGGGGGACGTGCCACTCCCACATGCCCATTCGCATTGAATGTGTTTCCGCGAACAAGGGGGAGAGCGCCACCATTGGCGACCTGGTACACACCAGCACGATGATGGCCTCCGATGTGATCCAAGCCGCGTTCAACCTTCACGACATAACACCACCTGTTCTAAGCCGTACCATCCCTTACGAAGAAGACACCAAGGTATGGAATTCCGTCGTCACCTTCAGTGTGGTATGCACCATGAACTGGTCTACTCTCCCGATTTCTCCTGTGCTCCAGGAGTGTGTACTCCGCATACAAGGTGGCGCAGGAGACGCATCACCCACACAACACCTCATCGACATCGCCACTCGCAGCAGGGGACTTCCGTAGCCGTTCTTGTGTAATCAATAGGCGCAGCCTATAATTTGGGCGAAATATCACGCGTTTTTTCCTCGTAGGAGATGCACGATGCGACCAATCGTCCTGCTTTACCAAGAATATACCGCCACGGCAGCTACTCCAGCCACACCGGATATGAATGCCCTCATGGTGGCCCCGGCGTACTGGATTAAAGACTACCTGGATGATAAGGCGTCCATCAAAGTCTCCCTGACCTACGGTACCAAGGATGAAGACAACCCGTACACGCCTCCCGTCCTGAACACAGACGCGGTCATCGTGGCCGAACCCCCAGGGAACAAGACAGGTGCACTGCTCGACGCCTCCAGCGTCAAGGTCTACCTGGACGAGTGCCGCGTCCTCATCGGCCAGGACACCACCACCGGAGTGCCCAGCGTAGCGAACAGCAACTACCTGGACTGCACCGGCGCTGCCGCCGCGTTCAAGACTGCGCTCGCCGATGTACTGCCGGGTGACTACCTCATCATCGAAAACCCAGCAGGGGGTGGCGCTTCCGACCTCGTGAAGAGGGTTCAGGCCGTCGTAAGCACGGCAGGCAGCGAGGCGATCTACACCATGACCAACTTCGCCGCCGCCACTGCGGGGTTGTCGCTGCGCATTGAGCGCCAGGTCACGGACGTCCTGGTCGGATCCTCGTTCATCACCGTGAACAAAAACGCCGTCACCATCGGCGGTGGGGTCACCACGCTCCTCACGGGTGAAACCGTTGCCCGCGCCGTGCAGTACGGCCAACCGTACATCGAGTACCGTTCCCTGCGCCAAGACCTGTGTGTCGTGGACACCGTCAGCTCTTCCACAGACGTCACCACCAAGATCGGAAAGGTGGACTCCCGCAACCCCCTGGCTGGCATGTGCACCGCCGCACTCGCCAACACCCTGACCCCCATCCAGTTCTTCGGCCTGAAAACGGACGACGCCGCTGGCCACAACTACTGCATGGACGTCATCGAAGGGCGCACGGATATCTACGCCATCGTGCCCGCCACGACCAGCGTGAGCATCCTCACCACTTACAAGACGGCAGTCGAGGGCCTGGCAAGCGTCACCCTCGCCAGCACCACTGGGATCCCCCAGAAGTTCCGTGTTGTCATCGGCTCCCAGGCGCTCCCCACCTCCAAGGTCATATCAGGGACCACCACGGGGTACACCGCAGGTGCACACAACACCGTGGACGCTGCTGTCCCCAACACCGCCATCACCGTGGCTGACGCCATTGGCGTCTTCGCAGATGGGGACGCCGACTTCGTCACGGACGGCGTGCGCGCCGGGGACATCCTGGTCGTCACCAACTCAACCGGCGCAGTGAACCTCGGGTCCTACGCTGTCGCCGAGGTGTACGACAAAAACCGACTGCGCACCACCACCGCGTTCACTGCGCAGAACACCGCCCTGGCAGGGGTACACTACTACATCATCCGCAGCACGGGCACCCTCGTCGCCAGCACCGCCTTCACGGGGGGCCTGGCCTCTGCTGGCTCCAGCGCAGACGCTCTCGACGGCAGAGTCACCATGACCGGCGCTGCGGGGCTCACCACATACGCAGGCAAGGTCCTGCGTCTGTCTGCCGAAGCGGGGAACGCAGCCGACTGGCTCATCGTCTCCTGCACCGCTGCAACGCCGGGTGTGGCTACCGTGGACCACGGTACCAAGACCCTCGCCGCCGATGCAGTAGGCAACACCGTTGGTGCGATCTATGACACCGTCTCGTACGGTATCAACCGCACCGTGGCAATGCGCCGCCCCTTCCGCATCATCACGGACAACAACGCCACCTTCATCACTGACCTGGTGAAGGCAGGTGATTACCTCCAGGTGCCAAACCCCATCACGGGGTCCTCGTACACCGCGAGCTTCGCCCACAAGATCGCCTACATCAGCAGCGAAAACACCGTGGTCCTGGATACCAACGTGGACTGCGTTGCCACTGACCCGGAAGCGGGGGACACCACTCTGAAGTTCCGCGTCAGCCGCACACTGTCCAAGGACGACCAGGTCAAAGAACTGGGGGCCATCGCACAATCCTTCAACAGCAAACGCGTCATCCTCGTGTGGCCCGACTCCATCAAGGTTACGGGACTGAAGGACGGGTCCAAGACCCGCGCCGTGAGCACCAAGGCAGAGAACGCTGACGCGCAGCCTGGGTACTACATGTCCGCTGTCGTGGGTGGCATGACCGCTGGCCTGCCCTCTCACCAGGGCTTCACCAACCTGGGCATCGCAGGCATCGACGAAATCACCAACTCCACTCGGTACTTCAGCGACACGCAGATCACCAAGCTGTCGGACAGCGGGTGGTTCGTCTTCGTGCAAGCCAGCCCCAACACACTGCCCTACTGCGTGCACCAGCTCACCACTGATGCTGACGCCCTGGAGACAGGTGAGTACAGCCTGGTCAAGAACTTCGACTTCATCTCCCTGTTCTACCGGGACATCGTCGACGACTACCTGGGTGACTGGAACATCAACACGGACACCATCGACTTCATCAAAGCCGACATCAACGCGGGTACTGACCTGCTGAAGCTGCGCAAGGTCGCCAAGATCGGTGCCCCCATCATCAGCGCCACACTGTCCAGCATCGCCCAGCACAAAACGGCCAAGGACCGCGTCGAGGCGTACCTGAACGTCACCATGCCCAAGCCCCTGAACGTCATCGGGCTACACATCCTCAGCAGCTAACATACGTGGCGCCCGCGTCCCATAACGCTCGCGAAGCGGGGCGCGTCACTGCGCTGCAAGAGCTTGGCCTGGCCGAAGCGGGGGAGGAGAAAGTTGCCTTCCCCGCTGGTGCTGCGTTCAATGCTCTTGCAGGTGCAGGTAAGTGGGGCTTCAAACAACTGGGGCGCGCAGCGGGCTTTGCTATGGGCGGGGGTCCCCTCAACCCCGTGATACGCGGGGCCACCAACTACGCAGGCAGGGGCATAAACGCCGCAATGAAACACCTGCGCGTCCCCGAGAAGGTACGAAAAACGCTCGGGTACATGGGCAAGACTGCGCCGCTGCACGCGGGAGCCTGGGGGGGATTCGGGGGCCTGATGGGTGGGGCCATGGGCTACGCTGATCCTAACAAACGAAGCTGGGATTGGGCGGGAGCAGGGCGCGGGGCACTCATGGGTGCCGCATCCGGTATCGGCATGGGGCTCATAGAGGGCGGCGCTCGCGCAGGTCTACGCGGGGTGCTAGGGCAGCAGCGCTGGAGGGGCCTCCAAAACACCGCACGCCGAGGGCGCGTCGGCACAGCTACGCCAGGCGGCGTACGCAGCCAATCCATGCTACCGGGCATTGGAGCCGCCGCTGGTGCCGCCGGTGGCTACATGACACGTGACCCCAACCAGGAGGGTATCCCCTGGCAGCGCATGGCGGCAGGTGCAGCCATAGGCGCAGGCGCAGGTCTCGGGGGCACCGCCCTCATGCACGGCGGAAAAGCTGCCAGGGGCTGGCTCGCAGGGGGCGTCACCGGCACTACCGGGCGTCTAGGTAATACCGCCAACTACAACAAAATGCGTATGCTGAGTATCCCCGGTATCGCGGGCATGGGCCTCGGAATGGGTGTCATCGACCCCCTGATACACGGAGATGGGGGCGAACAGTCACAGCACCAACAACAGTACGGTCCCCAAGGCCCCATGGGCTACGCACCACACAGACTAGCAGGCCACGGTATTTCACAATTGCCCCGCCCGTACAATCCGTACTACAATCGGTACTATAATCGGTAACGCCATGAAGGAGGCGTAAACAGATGCCCAGTCCAGGAATCACAACCAACACCAATACGTGGTACGCGCAGGACAACTACGTTGAGCGGGTGATGGACAACTCCGCGTACACCGCCGCGCACCCGGATGACACCTTGGTGCTCGCTGGGCCTCCCAGGATCCCCGCTGACATGAAGGCCGGGACAAAGGGCAACGGGACAACGGCAACGGGCGCGAGCTTCAAAGCCACCGATATGCTGGCCATCGGGCACCTGCAGAGCCTCAACTTCACGCAGCAGAAGGCGACGCAACCCGTGATGGCCATCGGGTCCGGGCGCTCCTTCTACGTCTCAGGCAAAGCACAAGGCCAGGCGTCCCTGGGACGGCTGTTCGTCAACGGGCGCAATCTGATGCGCGTCCTGATGCACAACATGCGGCGCTCTGACGGTCCCGACATCACCAAGTTCGATGAGAAGCCCGCGCACACCAAGGACGCCACGTTCCTCATCAACCTGGACTCCGAGATGTACCTCATCCCCATCGGGCTCGGCGTGCTGTTCCGCGACAAGGTGCACCACACCCTGGGCAGCTTCTACGCTGAGCTGACCATGATCACCAGCTACGCCATCAGCGCCACGGCGGGGCAGAACATGATCATGGAATCCACCTCCCTGCTGTTCGACCGCCTGTGCCCCTTCATCCCCGAAGTAGGGGGCCAGGGTGACTACGCAGGCATGACCGACACCGCCATGGCAGCGGTCATCGGCTTCATCGACAACACCATCACCAACGCCCAGAAGACCGGCAGCGGCAGCGCCCAAGCGCAACCCAAGGCAGGATAGCCCATCGTTGCTCTTTGAGCCCTGAGCACGTATTCTCACTGCATGGGTTCCAAGCTCCCACCTGACGCAGACGCAAACGCACAAGCACTTCGCCAACAGCAACGCGTTGCGCGCCCTCTCCCTGAGAAATGTCATGGGATGATCAGCGCCGTAAACCCAGCTCGCCACTCCTATGAAGTATCCATCAAAGGACGCCGTCCCGCACAGAACGTTCCGCGCATGCAAAGCTCCCCCGCAGCGCAAGACCTTCTCGAAGTAGGTACCATGGTGGCGGTGGACTCCACGTACACCGGACAGCCCCTAATCGTAGGCGTGATACCCCAGGCCCAGCTCACTCCCAATACAGGTGTGAGCGTCACCGGCGTAGATGCTGATGTTGCCGAGGACATTGGTGGTGTTGGATACTACCACGACCCAAACACACCCAGCGACGTCAGGGACGGTGACTACGCCCGTGTCTGCCCCGATGGGACCGCAGCCATGGTACTCCTCAACGGAGGTATCGCTGCGCTCCAAGGTGGGAGCGCGCGCATCGCCGCACAGCTCATCGATGCTGCGATCGACATGAAGTGCCGAAATCTACGTCTCGAAACAGATATGGGCACGCTCGAAATGACCAACAAAGCAGGGAGGACTGGGCTCACTTTCCAAGGTGGGAGCGACCACCACAGTGAGTCCAGCCAGGGACAATGGAGCATCGACTACGCTCTCGGTGCTGGGGGCAACGTATCCCGTTTCTCCGTACGGAAAGCAGGGGGCAAGTGCGTCTACGAATCCCACATCGACCCCGAGGGGAATTGGGCTGTAACGCAACAGGGGGATGTCAACTTCATGGCTGTGGGGCACCTCCTTCAACAAACCCTGAGCAATCGTGAGCTGCACGTCTCTGGGACAGACCTGCGCAAAATAGAGGGTGCGCAAACCATGCGTGTTTCGTCTGACCGCACACTTCGTGTTGGTAGCAACACCTCCGACTTTACAGGCAACGACCGCACCGAAGCCACCATGCGCAACAAAGTAGTAAGCGTGGGTGGGTCCATGGAAGACAGCTACGGCGCAGGCGACCCCATAAAAGCAACGGATAGTGACGTCGCACGCAAGACAACGATGCACGCCTCTTGGGAAATAAACGTAGGGCGCACAGGGCCTACGGCACTAAAAAATAAAGCAGGATTCCATCTCAAAGTTAAAAAGGGAAATGTCTCTCACGAAATAGCTACATCGGGAGACATCAAATACACCACAAAAATGGGCAAGGTGACCGTCCTCACCAAGAGCGGGACGACCAACATCGACGGCACCAAAGTTCACCTTGGTAATACCAACGTAGCACCAACCAACGCAGTGCTTCGAGGCAACGTCCACAATACAGGCGTCGATGCTTTCCTCACGACGCGCATGGCCGCGCGCCCCTCTTACCTGGGCCTCACTCAATCCCTGTCCACCACCATCTCCCCACCACTCCTAACCTTATTCATGATCCCTGTAGTGGGTCCAATGTTGTTCTTCATAATCGCTGGTCCCGTATGGATCGCGAAGCTCCAAGCAGAGTTCGCATCCGGCACCGCAAACCAAGCAGCGGATGTAGCCCTAAAAGCAGCCCTCCGAGGCATGCTCTCCACGAAGATATTTACGGAGTAAATCGTGGCCGACGAACCCACCACCAAGCCCCCACCTCCTGACGTATCCGCGCTCCTTGGAAAATTGAAGGTCCAGTTCCCCACACAACTAGAGGGGTACGAGGACACCGTACGCCGAGGTCTACAGCATATGGCTGACAACCTGCCTGAAGGGATGGACTTCGACGCCTACGTGGCCCAAGTTGAGGGGATGCTTGCGAATATCCCTGCCCCCACAAAGACAAACGACCCGGCCACCCGGGGGTGACGAGGTCGTTTGCTGACCCAAACTGCGGCCATGCCTCAAGGGCTTGACCCATCCTCACGCCTCCCGCCCGCGTGGCGAAGATGGTGTCGTCAGTCCGAAGACTGCGCAGGAGCTGGGTAGTCACTTCCCATCCGAAGACGTTCTGCGACCTTCGCGAGACCAGGCCCAGTAACTCTGGTTCCTTTATACTCCTACTCTCTCCCACCCTTGTCAATACGGAGGCACTCACCTATAATTCAGTGTGTTTTCAAAAGATAGATAGCCACGCCACAGCGCTGGAGGAGATTTATGTTCACCCTACGCATCGTCAATGTCGGTGAAACCGATATCACGCTCCAAGACCCCTCCGGGATCACGAGCTTCTCGTGCACCATCGCCAAGGGCGCGACCGTCGACAAGGACGTCTCCCAGGACCTGCTGGAGAGGCTCGCACCCCTGCTCAAGAAGTGGGAAGGTGAGACGCGTGACGCCACCACCAAGAAGGTCATCGCCGGTCTCCGCTGGTCCCTGCTGAAGGGTGACGACATCGACATCCGCATGCTGAACGAGGGTGTCGTGGGCCAGCCCGTGCTGACCCTCTTTCCCGCCGCCAGCTACAGCACCGGCACCGGCGCCGCAACCGTCGCCTGCGTGGGCACCGGCCTGCTCGGCGGGCAGACGAAGGCCACCGCACAACTCCTCAGCGGCACCGCGCGCCTGGACCTGGAGGCCGTCATCCCAGGGAGCCCAAGCAACGCCTACTCCTGTGAGATCGTCATCAGCGGCTCTTCGGCCATCGACGTGGCAGTCGCCAACGGCAAGATCACCATCACCGTGAAGACCGCCGGGGAAACCGTCGCCGACATCTTTGCCGCCGTCAACGCCGACACCGACGCCAAGCTGCTCGTGAAGGCCAGCGAAGGCGTGGCGGGCACCGTCACCGCCGCTGTGGCGGAGACAAACCTGGAAGACGGCGAAGGCCCCGGCGCCTCCCTGTCCCTGGGTGGCACCGCGTGCAGCATCCTGGCCGTCACCGCCACCGCCCTGACCTGCGCACTGCCAACCGGCGTCGGCGCCAACGGCAACATCGTTCCGCTGACCTACAAGTGCGGCCCCACCACCACCCAGCTCTCCATCCCCGTCGTCACGTAAACGTCGGAGCTAAAAAGCTGGGGCACGTCCCCATACCTCAGCCTCCCCCAGGCCACCCAAGCGCATCTTGCGCCATCACCCCCTGTAGCTCTGCATTATTAGCCATTTCTTGCCTTCGCATTCTGCGCAGCGATGTATGGGGTCCACTTCCTGAACTTGGGGAGGTGTAGTGGGGGCTTGATCAATGTTTTGAAAAGCTGTTTTGGTTTGGATGACGCCGCTTGTGACTGCCGTAGGTTTCAAACCGGAGCCGTTGCACACTGAACACACGACACGAACTAAAGAACCATCGCGCAACTTCAGCGACACCTCCAGATTCTCCGTCTCGCGCTTCAAGAACGCGAGCGTATCCTGTGCGTGTCTCTTCGCCGTCGTACACTCCACGACGTAACCCTCCCACTCCTCCACTGCCTGTTCCAACACGACGCGCCGCGCCTCTACGTCCTTGGGCAGCATGACATGCGCCAAACTGTGAACTGGAACATGGCGAACCGGGATGTCTATCTCAGTAACTTTCATAACCACCATCATTGATAAAGAAGACGCAGCCGTCAAGGCCATGTGTGCGTGGTGAGCGCACGCGTCTTCAGTGGAGCTGGATTGTGTACTGTTTACTACGCCGACTGCACTTTGATGATGTCCCCCAACGGAATCCGGTGGAGCACGGAATCAATGAGGTGCCCTCCCATCATCTGATGTTCAATGAGGGACAACATCGCGCTCCCCACGGACTTCACGTCCCCTGTCAAGACGCCCGCCACGCGGTGCATCTCAGGATTATCGTGCCCATCCAAGATGGGATCGCCGTTGCCGTCTAGCTGCTCCGTCTCGTGCCAACGCGTAACGTGCAGCGTAGTGCCGACGAACTTATGGAGGAACTCCATCGCGTCCTTCTCGCGCTCACGAAGGTCCCGATCATCCACACGCCAGGTCTCGGCCCGGTCGCGGTCTTCCGTACGTTGTGCAGCACGGAGGTCCAAGTCCTGCTTACGCTGCTCTGCCGCGAGGGCCTTGTCCTCACCACGCTGCCGGGTACGCAATTTGAGGTCTTCAACGCGCTCACGCCTCTGGCGCAGCACATCTTCCGCTCGCTGTGCAGCACGCAAGCCCATATCCTCATTACGCTGGACATCCTTCTTCGCCGCTTCGAACGACGCGAAAAAGGAACCGCCTTCAACGTACTCCTTGGGGGGAGCATCGGCGTGGCCTTTCAACCACGCAACAGTAGCCAATCCAACCCCACCGAGCACCAAGGTTATCCCGAGTGACACAGGGCACCTCCACGGTAAGGGTTTCCTCCTACGTATGCAGGAAGATTGGTGATATGAGTGCGTTTCCACACTCATTTTCTTATACCAGGCATACTGGTATACTTTTGACCTATGCCTACCTGGACCAAAGTCAGCAGCGATAGCACCCCCGTCCGTCTCGCCAATTTGGTAGGGCGACTCCAACGCGTCCTACTCGCACAGAAGATATCGCGTGTCGATCAAATACTCGAAATGCACCCGCTGGATGCTGACACCCACACTGCGGTCAAGGCGCACCTCGCGGACCTCAAACAGCGGCTTCAAGGTATATAAATGGCCACCCCTCCTGACGCGCTAACCACCACTGTAACGGACGAGGAAAACAACGACCTCCTCCAAGATTGGCAGTCTGTCAACATATCAGTCTCCGGTCTTGAGCCCGCCCTCACCGGCCTCCAGAAGATAATCGCTGCCAAGAAACAGATCCTGGTTCTCACAAAGACGATGCTCCAGATTGTGTCTGCCGTCACCTCGAACGCCATAGACACTGCGTCGAATATCATGTTGCAAGCCATTACAGGCGTCGAAAAAACTCTCGATACTTTCACAGGGTCCGATATCAAGGTACACGTCCTTGCCGTACCTCCGCACCGACGTGAAGCCCCTGCAGCACCCCGCACATTCTCCGCCCCCACCGACGTGGGTTCCTGGAGCCTGGACTCCGAGATCTCTGAAGAAACGAAAAAAGGGCTCCGTGATTTTATGGCCAAAGCACAAGCCTGGGATGGGGGCAACCCCGGCTACGTGCAAACCGTACTAGAGACCCTGTCCGATATTTACGACGTAAATCGCCCCACGTACGACGCCAATTCCGCAATCGCGTCCTTGGTTCTCGTAGGGGGTGCCGACTCATTAGCAGGAATCCGCGACATCATGCGGTTTCTTAACGGACTATTCGGCGCCACCCTCCGTGGCAACATGTACGTCAACGGAGAAGTGGGGCCTCAAAGCCTGACCGCAACACCTATCGCTGCTCTTGAATCTGCCTCGTCAAAACCCTCCCCCATCGGCATCCGACTGGATTGGCGCAACCCCACCATCGTCAGCACCAGCACAGGGCGCGTGCGTATAGACGAAATAGCCGTTATCCAATCCACAGACCCGGAAGTAATGCGTTCCGAAACATGGGGCGACCTATTCGGAACCAGTGACCCAACCGCACTCAAAAAAGGAGAAAACTCCCTTACCTCCAGTCTCCCAAAATCGGCTAACGCCAAAACAGAGGTAATCGAAGTTTTTCGCTACAACCCCGTAACTTCCTCATACGTGGTGCCCCGCACATACGAAAAAGGAAAAACGTACTACTTCATGTTGGCCTTCCGTACCGCCACTGGGACTGTGAATAGTGCCGGAAAGGTAATATGGACACAGCACTCCTTCTCTGACACCAACCTCCTGAGTGGCTTCACACGTGTACGTATCCCCGACACACGCATTCCGTCCGGCGCCGCCCCCGCACCTAATTGGTACACCCACCCGGGGGTACTGGAATTGGTTCCAAGCCTGTACCAACTCATCATCATCATCAAAAACTTTCTCGGCACACTCAAGAATCAAACCACAGGGAGCGCCGACCTCCTCAAGGACTACCTCGCGTACCTGGAAGACGAGGTCACCCGCTATGGTGACTACGGTACGCAGATGACTGATGCACTAAACAACCTGTCCAGCATTCTGAAACCACCTTCTGCTGGCCTGTACGCTACGTTCATCATGTTGGAAGAAGGTGGCATGGACGCATTCATCGCCGAGCTAGTCGGACGCATGAGTAATGAAAGTGACCCCCTAGCACCACCGTTCCACAAAGGGGGTTTTGTATGCGGTGCTGTGCTCCTGGCTGGTGCCCCAAACCCGGCGTCACTGGAGTCATTTCAGACCATGGTGGAACTGATCACCGGCGTGGAAGCGCAGGCCACAACTGCCTACGAATCCGCCGTCAACTCCATCGATACGGAACTGGCTACTCTGGAAGCCACCACCTTCACTACAGACCCGGGAGAAGCCACCTTCAACGACGCAGGCGAACCCGTCGATCCTTCGAGTGCAGAGGCCAACGTACCCCACGACCCTTGATTGTATCCCCAGTGCTAATCGCCTATAATTGCAGCAGGAAATTACCACATGGCATACGAAAATCCATACAGCCCTCACGTCCCGCGCCCCAGTGTGGACACCGACGTGTTATCCCAACTCCCGGAATCTGCGAAGTATTACCCCGGTGGGAAGGCATTCTCTTCTGGAGCATCCGACAACGCCCTCTACGGTACCGTCGCCCTGGGTATGAGTCCTTTACTACTCCCTTTTCTGGTCATGGCGGGCAAGAAGGGTCTGCGCCGCTTCCGCAAAACGTCCTCCGCGCCCCCGACTCGCCGAGCCTCCACCGTCGCCGCTGCCCTCGGCCTCATCTCACGATGCCCCTCTTCCAAGTAACAGATGCACGCCTACGCGTCGAACACGCGAAGTGGCACAATGTGTTCAACCGCTACCGTGGCCCTATCCCATTGGGGTTGTGCTTCACGTGCATGATCGCAGACACCAACGGAAACGCAGCCACCCCCAGAGCACCACGCCTCGAAGGCATCATGGGTATACACCTTCGAGAAGGTCTCAGCATCGGCCTCACGCGTGAAGACTTCGTGAAAGACACCAACAACATCTACGCCTGGTGCACGTACGTCAACGCACTCGCCGATGCGGTGCACACCGCGTACCCAAAAAGGTGGTTACGCGCAGACTACGACTTCTGGAGCGCCGTACGTCTCTACCAACTGCTGGGCGCGCTACACTTCGCCAACTTCCCAAAAAAAGCAACCATCGAAGCCATCGAACAGATGCTGGCTACGAACCCCACCATCGCAGTGTCCCACGTCGTGATCAACAGACAACTCATGGCGCACACAAAACGAGTGCGCACAGCGTGTAAACTACTCGACGGCGCGGACAAAAAAGGATCCGTTTTCTCAACCCGGCCAAATACACTCCCTGGCAACGGATTGCAGCGCTTGGAGGCCACAGCATGAACACGGAGAAAACAGAAACGGAGGAACTGGCACAGGTAGTACAACGCCTGCTGCCTCCAAAATTCCGCCCTGCAGCAAAAGCAAGTCGTCTGCTCGAAAATATAACAGACCCGGAGCCCACCATGACGCCAACAATCCAAGGTAAGACCGCTGCACTGGTCCTCCTCAAAATCGCAGCCCCCGCCCCGGGACCCTACCAGGACCCCAGCGCCAGCACCGACGCAGGCGACATCACCTCCACGCTCCTTGGGGGCATTCCTGTACTTGGCCCCGCAGCCGCAGGTCTCGCCAGCGGGTACATGACTCCACGAAACAACACCAGCGTCGGGGCCATGACCACCGCAGGTAGTGCCTTCGGGCAGGCCGCTGGTGGCATGGGTGGCGCGGCCATCGGTGCGGGCCTGGGAGCTGGTGGTCTGGCCCTGGCCAAACGCCTGGGCTTCGACCCCGGCATCAGCACGGGTGACGCAGCCGCGATCGGTGGCCTCCTGGGTGGTGGCCTCGGCATGATCGGCGGTGGAAGCTACGGTGCCAGCCGAGGGCGCGACGCTACCGAGAGCGCGGCCATGAAAAGCGAGATTCGTGGCATTGTCCAAGAACAGCTCGCCCAGGCGCGTGAACAGCGTCGTGCCGCGCAGCAACAACGGGCAATCATCGACTCTCGCCGCCAGGGTGCCCAGATTGGTGCCCAGCGTGGGATGCAGCTCTACGCCCGGAAGCTCCATGAAGCAATGCGTCAGCGTCAGCAACAGCGTCAGCAACCACAGCAGCAGCCCCAATACTTCCAGTAGGAGAGGCAGATGGCCCGTGAACTCAAAGTAACCGCCACCGTCGAATGGCCCATGGTCGCAGGTCAGCAGGCCATGAAGATCCCCCTCGCCGTCGCGTTGACGTACGAAGAGGCCGTCGCCATCGAGAACAAGTACGCCAGTCCAGTTACGGATGAGGCCGTCACGCTCCCCATGACCACTGCCAAGTTCCTTCTCGTACAGTGCACAGGGGAAAACGCCTCCATCAAGATCAACGGCGGTGGTGCCATCCCCATCACGAAAACCGTGGGCACCACTGGGGGCTTCGCAATGGTCTGGAGCAACGACGGCGCAATCACAGCCTTGTCTGTCACGCTCGCCGCTGCACCCGCCACCGTCACCATTCTCGCGTTCGCGTAGGGAGAACCACCATGGATAAAATCGCCATCCGTCAGTTCGCACAAAACCTACTGCGCCGCACGCAGGGGGCGAAGGGGCACATACCCGGTGCAAACCAGCTCAACCTCGCCGCGAGCCCCCAGAACGCCGCAGCCGGGGGTGGTCTCCTGGGTGGGGCCGCAGGCGCAGCCAGCGGGGACGACTACTCCCTGTCCCGCATCCTCGGAGGCGCAGCAGCGGGCGCGGGTCTGGGATACGGCGGTGCCAAGGGGTTGAAACACCTGACGGGCCAGCGACACGGGTCGCGCCTACTGGGACCGGGGGTCGGAGTTCCACGACAACCACCCCCTTCCTCTGGTGCGCCCATCATCACACCTTCACCCGCAGGAGCGGCAGGGGGGACTGCGGCAACCCCCGCGCGCCAAGCAGGCCAAGAAGCGGCGCGGAAGCAACTCGCGCTGCCTCAACACGCAGGACAGACCCAGCAGGGTGCTGTCGAGCTGGAAGCAGGTCTCCCGTCGCTGGCCGAACGCGCTGCGCCACGCGTCGCACCCCCATCCAGCGGACGCCCCATCGAGCTGGGCCAAACCGCAGGCAAGTCTGAGGGCATGGGCGCGGCTGCGAAAAGCTGGATGAACACCCCCGAGGGGAAGAACCAAATGTTCAACGACCTCCGCCGTAAGATACAAGCTGGTAAGCCGCTCAGTTCACAAGAGCAGGGTCTCGCCCGGCAACTCGGGGTTCCCCCCCAGAACCTCCCCGGCCCTGGACTCGGACGCATCCCCACTCCACAGCAAGCCCCCACTCCACCAATCTACGGCCCATTCGGCATGTAAGGTGCGAAAGCTCGGGCAAATACACGCACTTGCGTCGCTAGGTTACGGCGTAAAGCACGCAAGTGCGATGATACCCGTCCAGGGATCCAGGGACCCATACAGCGACGTGCAGCGTAAGTTGACCGACGCCTTCTCTGTTAAGATGCCGAAGTTCGACATCTCCGAATCCCTCTCTCGCATGTTGGGTAACCCATTCAAGCAACCCCAGGATCAAATTGCGGGGAAGATAACGCCAGTGAGGATGTGATGATGCCCTCTCCCTACTACAAATTCGCCACCACCGCACTCGGCATCCTGGCTGAACAGGAGAAGCTCGCCAAACACAAGCTCTCCCGCCGCATGGACTTCCATGGCCTGAAGATCTCCATCGAGACGGACAAGGGCGAGTTCCGCCACTGGTATGACCCTCACAACAAGGAGAAGGGTAAGACCAAGATGTCCCACCCCTACGGCTACATTCGCCGTACAGAGGGTGTGGACGGCGACCACGTGGACGTCTACATAGGCCCCCACCTCGATGCCCCCTTCGTCTACATCGTGCACCAGATGAAGGCCCCCGACTTCACCGCGTACGACGAAGACAAGTGCATGTTGGGGTTCCAAAACGCTGCTGACGCGAAGGCCGCATACCTCACCAACTTCAATGACGACCGTTTCTTTGGTACCATGGACAAATTACCGTTCGCCACTTTCAAGACGAAGGTCATGGCCACGTTCAACAACCCAAAGAAGGTCACCGGACAGCGCCTCAAGAGCGCCGAACTCGCCTACCAGGTCAAGGTGAGCAACGCATTCACAAACCTGTTCCGGCGCGCGCCCAAACCTGCTGCTCCTGCTGCCGTACCTGGGATGCCGTCCTCGGCGTGGGCACTCGCCGCTCCCGCTGTAGGTGTCCCACTCGGCCTTGGTGCTGCATCAGCGTACACGAATCACCAAGTACCACCCCCACCATCACCTGACCAGAGTGTGGTCACCACAGCGGGTAACTACCTGAAGGACCTATTGGGCGTCGCGCCCACGACTGAGGATTAGCAATGAACCCACGTGAGCACCAAGCACTACTCATCAAACTCGGACTGGATACAAGCCAGGGTATCCCTGCTGGGTCCATGGAAGAGCAGCTCCTCGGGTACGGGAAGCCCCTGCTCGCCATCGGTGGTGGCGCTGCTGGTGGTGCCATCCTGGGTGGCTTGGGCGACAAGCTACTGGGGACCGCACTCAACCGTCAAGACCTCCCACCAATCCTCACCATGTTGGGTATGGCGGGTGGTGGCTACGGCGGGTACCAAGCAGCACAGCCCACCGATGGACAATCCAGCTTCTGGGATAAAATCCGCAGGAAGACCAACGACGCCTCGCAGAGCGTCTTCGGTAGCAACTGGACCGAACCCCAAGGCACGGGCGGTGTGGGCGCAGGGGCATTCAGAGACACCACCTCGAAAGACGCAGCGTTCCTCGGCGACAACGTCCCCAGCATCACCCCTCGGCCTCAACCCCCCATGCCCAACAAGGTGGCCGCTGCACAACCATCCTTGGGTGACCCCGACTACTGGGCGGGGGGCCAAGCTGAGATCATCAAGCAGCAACTCGCCTCTCAAGGGGGCACTCCGATGCCCGAGGCCCCTATGCCCGAGGCTTCCGCACCCGGCGGTGCAGAGGGCGGCGGATCCACTGGCGTGGAGCAAGTAGCGGCGCAGCTCCCCCCGGGGTCCTTCCAGGGACTCAACATCCGTGTGACGCCCGAAGGAAAACGCTCCACGGGCCTGAAGGTCACCCCGGATGCCTTGGCTTCTCCCGAGGTGCTGCAGCAGGTATTCCAGACAGAACCCGAAGCCCGCATCGAAATCACCTCACCCGAGACCTCCGCATCCGTGACGAGCTTCAGTGAGCGTGGCTGATGTCCCAGCACGCACACCATGGGGCCGCTGCCGCCCTTACGAAGCTGGGGTTCAACGTGGGCCTGTACCCCTACTTCCCACGCACTGAGGAAGCCACTCCTCCCACTGCGAAGAAACCCGAACGCGACCCCTGGACCAAGGTTCGCATGATGGGTCCCGCCGTCGGAGCAACCACTGGGGGTGTCCTGGGTTTGGTCTCAGCCCTACGCAACCCCCGCAGCATCGGGAAGACCCTCAAGCACACCCTCGGCGGTGCAGGCACGGGCTCTCTGCTCGGCTGGGCACCCGACTTCTACTCCACCGCATACGAAGCATAACCCCCTACATTCACGTACATAGCTCCCTTGACAGCTACACCATTTGTATGTTTATCTTACCAACATGGAAAATGACCACCGACTCATTGTACGCCTACGCAGCATGGATGCGCCGCCTGCCACACGCAGCCTGATACACCTCCGTGTTTCCCAACTCGGATTCAAGATGGCACGCACCACACGCTTCGAACTCCACGCCAACGCCGAACGCTTCACCACCATTTTCGAATACGCAGGTGCCCCCCGCCTCCTACCCCCTGACATGGACCGCTGCACCGCCGCGATGTTCATCCTCGCCAATGACGCCAGCACCGACCTCATGGTGACCTATGTCGACGCCCAACTGCATATGACCCCCATCGGCCACATCCAGAACCTCGATGTGGTCCTCACCCCTGATACCCGCGACGTGAAAATCCGCCTCGTACGTGCTAATGGTGTAGGGCTATCCGACGCCCTCATGGAAGAGATCGCCACTCTCGGCGGCATCGAATTCATGGTCGACGAAATCGGGGAGACCCCAGAGGAACCTGCGTAATGCCCACCATCATGCAAAACTTCGGCTGTTTGAAATGTGGCCACGTACAGGAAGAGTTGCTTCACGGCAACTACACCGCTGGTGCGCCCTACACCGCCGACGATGTAAAGTGTGAAGAATGTGGGGGTAAGATGAGCCCTGAAGTACCTGCCACCCACACCTTCAGTACCATCGTACCCACGACCAACACCAGCAAGCGTCACAAGGCAGGTTATGTTCACCAATACGTGGACCGCCCCGCCGAGAAGACCTCAGTGGGTCCCATGGGGGGTGTCACCAAGGGAGTGCACAAGGGAACGGGTTGCCTGAATGAATAAGAAGAAACCTATATCCCGCCCCCTCTTCTGGGTTGAAGGCATCATCGGCTGCGGTAAAACCACCTTCTGCCGCGAAGTAGGGAAGCGCCTCAAGCTGCGTGTCATTGAGGAGCCCGTCGCCGAAAACCCGTACCTCGCACCCTTCTACGACAACCCCGCAGATCACGCCTTCGCCATGCAGATCTTCCTCCTCGGAAAACGACACGCCATGCAGCAGCTCGCCGCGTGGGAGTCCACTGGGGTAGGCGGATACGGCGGAGCCATGCTTGACCGCTCACTGGCCGGGGACCGTGTCTTCGCCAAGCTGCACCGCGACGCGGGGAACATCACTGCCCTCGACTGGGAAACCTACGAGATGTGGTACGACATCGCGTGCCGCAACCTCCTGCCGCCCACACGCATCATCTACCTTGACGCGTCCCCTGAGACTGCGCTGGAGCGCATCCGCAAGCGCACCGAGGAAGACCCAAAGACACGGGGGTGTGAGTCCAAAATCCTGCTCCCCTATTTGCAACAACTCGAAGCGGGCTACCACGCACTGCTCGCCGAAGCCCGCGTGGGGTTGCTGCCTTGGGCACACGCCATAACCGTGAAAGAGATGGTGTGGGACCCAATCAACGACCACCCGGACTGGGACCGCATCGCAAACAATGTGGCCCAGGACTAACATGCGCGGCATCGAATACACGTACCCCCTTGCGCTAGGTGACTTCCTACAAGACCATGGAGACGGGACCTACTCCACTTTACGTGGTAAATACCAAGGTGCCCTGACCAACGCTCCTACTGGATACATCCGAAACTTCGTACTAAAAAAATGGGACCTCACTGACCAAGAACGCCGCGTGCTAACGCGGTACAGCGTAAAGGATAAAGAAAAATGAGTGGAAACCAAGATGGCGACAACCCCTCAGTCAAGATGTCCGCTGGCCCCGGAGATATGTTCTCCAGCATGCTCGCTGCAGGAGCAGAACGGGATGTGGCCAAAGAGGCGCTTGATGCTGCACTTCGTCGGCTCCCCACACACTACACTGAAGAAGTTGATGTGGGTTGCACGGAATTCGGCCAACTGGACCGCAACAACAAAAACACGTTGGGGATGTGCATCTCAAACGACGTGGCCTGCGTACGCCCCCTTGGGGGTGATGGCCCTGATACTCCACCCAAAACCCTCGTGTGGGTGCCCGTCACAAAGATCGAACTGGAAAGGCGCGAGTGGCCTATTGGTACCCATGGTCCCACGGACACAGCAGAGAACCTCGCCGACTCCGTCATTGCAGCCATCACCCACGATGTACTCCAGGTGCTGAACCCCACCTTGAGTAACCTGGAGTTCCGCGTCCTGCGCATCAGCGTCATCAACGAAACGACGACCCTGTGCTTCTCCAGAGAGGCCGATATCCTCGTCCTCGATGGGGCCATCACCGCCCTCATCTTCACCGTATCTGAACCAGAGGTTGACAGCGCGGGGTAAGTACCCCTACACTTTACGTCAGCCGTGGTAATAACTCTCCTGTTGGTCAGTAAAAGGTAAAGGGCCTGGAAACGGGCCTTTTGCTTTTTGGGGTGCACAATGCGTAGCTCCATTGCTCCCATACGCCGCTTCAATAAACAAAACACCTCCCCAATGGACGCACTTCTAGCGTACTTCGAAGAGCTGCGTGTGCATTGCCGCAACAACGTACAGGGACACATGCTCAACGCGCCTGCAAGTGCGTCTACGGCCACCAGTTGGAAGGTATCGGTGACTTCCAGCATCATCACTGTGAACGGCGTAACCAAATCCCTCCACAACAGCGGCTCCGACTACATCGTCTACTCAAGTGGCACCCCCATCATAGGGGCTAACCAATCTTGCGTCGCAGCGTTCATCGCGTATATCAACAGCGGCAGCATCACCCACACCGCCATGCTTGGCACCGCTGCGACTACCGGGGTTGCCCCCACCGCTGCACAGATCACTTCCGCCCTAACCGAACGCCCCTGGATCCGCCTTGGAGAAACAACACTCCATGATACTGGTGGTGTCATCACGCAGAGCTACGACAGCGCTCGCCGCCCCATCCTCGGTGTCACTGTAGCGCCAACGATTGGGGACTGCTCCTTCATTGACCGCCTCAAAGACGCTGGCTTATAATCCACACATGGCTGAGACCGACACCCCAACCCCTCCAAAGAAATCACCCATCACCATCTGGGCAACAGCAATTGCTACGATACTCACCGCTGCCACCGGACTCGTTCTAGGGCTTGTGGCTGTCTACAGTGGGGAAGATGGAGCTAAAAAAGCGTACACCATCACCAAGGATGTCATCGAACGACAACAGAAGGATATCGAGGACGCTTGGAAGGATATTGACAAAGCAAACGACCGCATCGACGTGCTCTACGCCATGCTGATCGGTAAGGTCCCTACATCGTCACCTCATCACCGTGTCAAAACAGAAGTGGAAGAAGAGCGTAGGTCTCCCGCCCATGTGCGTATGCGCATGACCACACGCCGCGTACGCGTCCCCACAGCACACCGCCGCCCCACCCCCGTTGCTCGCATTGAGACTGCATCTGCAGCGGTCCCCGACACCCGAGACACCCTCAGCCCCGACGCAGGTGTTGGTCCTGACATCACCATGCCCAAGGCCCTCAAGCGCGTACACCGCGCTCCTCGTCGCCCCAAGAAGGCAATGCCCGCGTGGGGCCAAGTACAACAGTAGGATCTAAAAACTCCATGTCGTCCTGACCATGGAGGTAGCACCCACTTGAATCCTTGCAGAGGTATGAGTCCAGTCGTCGAAAGGCGCCTTTCGTACCGTGAGGAATACTTCAATTTGCGTACAAAGCGAATGACTTCTTCACCTTTTACAGCGAGTAGTAAATTGAAGTAATCGGAGCGGTACGAAAGGATGCCGATCGTTACTGGAACTCATGTTGGCCTTTGTCGGGAACTGGTGACTGTAAAAAAGGCCGTCGACGATGTATGGTGAAAATCTCGACGTTACGCCGAGGGGTGATCGTCACATCACACTACTGGGTACTACATTTTCTTATACCAACCCCTTGACACTAATTCGCACGTGCTTACCCTATAAACACAGAGGAGAAAACGATGCGACCTTGCCCTTGCTAAACACCCCGAGCCCCACAACCCCCTGACTCACTACATCATCGTGCGCCGAGATATCCCCCGAGGCGTGCAAGCTGCCCAGATTACCCACGCAGCAGGTGAGTCCAGCCCTGGCGACCTTGCCAGCGGCACCTACGCAGTCGTGCTAACCGTCCCTGACGAAGCCGAGCTGCGTGCCCTCAGCGCCCGTCTACACACCAAAGAGATTCGCCACAGGACCATCTGTGAGAACGCACCTGCGTACGCTGGCCAGGCCATGGCCATCGGCGCCGAGCCTGCGCCCCGCAGCGTACTGAGGAGGCACTTCAGCAGCTTACCGCTGCTTCGATAAGTAGTACCCCGCGCGGGTAGCTCAGTGGTCAGAGCGCTCCGTCCTGTCCTCGGACAGCAGACGGCGAGGTCGGAGGTTCAACTCCTCCCCCGCGCACTCATTCCCCTCACGGGTGTAAGGCCCGATTACCTAGTTTGACTCTGGGGAGGGGAGCCACATACGCCTGTAGCTCCAAGCTGGCAGAGCGCCCGGACTAAGGTCCCGGGAGGTCGCAGGTTCGAACCCTGTCAGGCGTATCAGGAACCCAGGCTCTTGATGTAGAAGTAGGCCGCTGCAATCGCGGCGGGGATCATCCCTCCCAGCAAACCGTAGAGCCCCGACTTCGCCTGCAGCCGTGCCACATCCACCTTCACCGCGTGGACGCTATCCTTCAATGCAGAGAGGGCGACTGTGAGCGCATCTGCACTCTCTTTGGCCGCTGTGGCTACCCCGGCGTCCCCTTTGGCAAACGCAGCCTTCAGCTTCTCTACTGCCTTCCGTAGTTCTTCGGCAGCGGCCCGAATCTCAGCCACGTCCTCCTTATGCATGTCGAAGATTTCTTCCTGGACCTGCGCAAACCACTCCAGGTAGTGCTGCACGTGCCGTGCCCACTCCTCCCACACGGGGAGATCCTTCTCACTCTTGATGGGCGGCGGTGGTGGTAGAAGGAATTTACCGCTGTTCCTACGCGCCACCTGGTGCACCTGGGTAACCGTCGATTGAGGGCACAACGACACCAAGAATCCAGGTATCCTCTAGCGCCAACGCCCCGTGTCCCGTCTCTTTGTCCAAGTACAAGAAATCCCCCCGCTCCAGCACTTCGGTCTTCTTCTCCCCCGCTTCCGCGTACACCACCTCAAGACGCCCGCTCAGAACGATGAGCCACTCCTGGGCTCTCTCGTGCTGATGACACGGCAGCTTGGTACCTTTGCTGAACAAGCACTTCTGAACCGCACCATGGTGGTCATGCATCAGCCCATGACCAACCGCCGTGCCCCCCTCCACCTCATATTCAACAACGCTAGACATCGGCGTGGTCCCCTTGAGTTTCTTGGTCATAGCCGCCAATTCAGGCAACTTTGTCCCTGGCTTCGGAATGGGCATATTCGGTGTTCCTACGTGGTCAGGTTCGTGTGCACGAAGGCTCCTGTTGTACCCATGAATAATAGTATCTTCCGCCGAAGAATTCAAACACACAAGAAAATTACACGATATACGAGAACTAAAAAGAAAACCCCCAACGCAAGCCGATGCGCGGGGGTTCTCATCTACCAGGAAGCAGAACTTGAATGTCAGAGTGATAGACTTCGCACGGTGTGTCAAGGCTTGTTGACCAGGGATTCTTCATCCGTGGTGCGGTCTACAGAGAATACGACCCACTCATGTGGTGCGGTACAAACAAACATCTCCTCCGTCGTCTCAATGAAGGTCGCCGCTTCCGCAACGTAAGCCTCCTCCAACCACAGCAGCAACCCATCACTCGGCTTTTCATTCACACCCCAAACCAATGTACCAATCCCCGCAGTTGTAACGAGTACACGCTCGTGTAAACGCACTTGGCCACTAGCGAAAGCTCTCTTCACAGCGGCAACATCATCAAACACCCACTTGACGGAGTGCTGTATGTTCATATCTTGCACCTCATCTATGTAGGTGACCGTGACCTGGGTACCCCTAACCCCCGGCGCAGCCATCGTCAGTACCTGGGAAGCTATCGCCGTTTAGATTGAGCTTGACGTGGTCGAGGGGGCGCGGTATCGCGACCTCAACTATCACTGAGTCATGCACGTGTGCCACCACGTGCGCGTCCATCGCACCCTCCGCCGCTGGGTCAATGCCCACAATGACCTTGGTGTTCGCAGGAAGTATCTGCACCAATCCATCCTGGGGTGAGTTCCCAGGGGCAAGTACCACCTCGTACAGGCGATCACCCACATTGCCCCGTGTACCAAGGGGAAGCGCATCTTCGTACGCCACGGCCCTGAACTCTTCCACCGACGCGTACCTCGCAGCTAAGCCCAGGGCCTCCATCTCCGCCATGAAGTTCTTCGCGAACAACGCACCATACGCCAGCGCTTGTGCTTGTGCAGCGTCGTCCGAGGTCCCCATCACCAATCCACCCATCCAATCTGAGGGGGTCCGTCGCTCCCTGGCTCGCGCCCATCCATCGTGAAAAAAGCGTACTCCGCGCTGTCGTTGCCCTTCTCATCAAAGCTGGGCCTGGGGCGGATGACATCCACGTTGAGTAAATTGATCTCATTCCACAGGTCAACGCGGCAGTTCGCGCCGAGAACGCTGAGGCGCATCAAGTAGAACATCAGAGACGTGGGCTTCGCCAGGAGCGTATGGCTCTTGCGGATAAACCTCTCCGCGTACGTGAAGGGAGGGTTGCCTGGTACGAAGTCGAAACGCGTGCGCGTATTCCACAGGAGGAAGTCGGCGTAGACGCGCCGCACCCCTTGTGCGCCCCCAGTCATGGAGTGTCGGAATCGCTCCACCCCGATAGGGCTCTCCTCCATGTTGCGACAGTAAATCTGGGATATGCGCGCAAAGGGCGCCGGGCCACAACCGGGTTCCAGCACACGCTTTACGCGGTAAAGCTGCTCCCCACGGCGCTCTGCCAGCATTGTGTAACCTGCGTGCACCAACGCAGGAGGGGTCAGGTACACATCCCCAAGCTCGGATTGTTTCTTCCTGTTTTTGCTACTCATTTTGCCACTTTATCATGGTTCTCCGACCGGCGCGTAGACGGGATGTATGGTGCATCGTCTGGACCTCGTGTATGATCCGCCACCCTCGTCACCAGCACCGCCATCCACTCGTCGGGCCGCTTACGCCGCACACCCCGCTTCCACAACGCAGACGCCAACGACCCTGTCGGCTCCATGGTCTCGAAGATGTGGTACTTCTTCTTTGATGCTACCCGGGGCTTCTCCAGCCACGCACGCGTGTCCTCACCCAAAGGAAGGGGTCCACGTCGAACGCGGATGCGATCATGCGCCCGCACATCGTACTGATACGCCTGCAGAATGCGGAAGTCAGCCTCCTTTTTCACCTTGCGGGTCACCTCTTGAATCACCTGGTCTCGCATCACGACGGTGTAGTACGGTGGTGGCATCACCCGACCACGTATTGTGTTCTTCTTCCTAAACGATTGTACGATACGCCGATGCGCCTGCTTGCCGTGTTTGGTCTCCAAAACCGTCTTGTGATCATTCAACCACTGCACGATGTGGGGCACGATAGTGTTCGTCCCCGTGAGGGGATACTGCCGGGAGGGCTTCAACTCGTGGCCTTTATAACGCTCAACAACCGGAGCCATGCGATGTGCATACTGCTGACGACTACCTTCAACAACACCCGCAGGGACAGACATCTCGTTGTCTAAATCTTCAAACGAAACCAGGGACACAATGTCTCCCTCCGACGTGATCAGGTGCCCATACAGCTCCCCATCCCCAAAACGTGCAGTACCAAACGACGTGGGGCCAGGGGGCTGAGTCCAACACTCTACACCGTTGAGGTCCATACTGAAGCCCGCAGACGTAAACTCGTCGTACCCCAAGTAAAGCGTGGAGAATGGCATCTCCTTACTCAGTTCATTCCACACGAAAATATCGTCATACGTTCTCTTGGCCGCTTCCTTCACAACAGCGGCGGGCAGCGTTGGCATCACACCACCGCGCGCACGGTCTTCCACGCTCTTAGGGTGTAGCTGAACCACCAGGTCATCCCGAGCAAGAAGAAGCGCAGCATATGCTGACTCGTACAGGCGCGCGGGTACCTCGATGATGTGTGCACGCCGTAGTAGCTCTCCAACGAACTTCACGGTGTCTCTTGCCTCTGTAGCGGCATGCGTATGGAACTTCTCGTCCTTGACGGCACCCCACTGTACGTACATCCCCCTTGTGGAGAGGAAGCGCTGCACAATCCCAGAGTGACCGACGTCCCTGGAAAAACTCTTCATCCCTTCCGGAAGTAACGCTTTGCCCATCTCACCTCCTCCATGCTACTTTAAATTCATCATGTACATCTGGTACCCAGGACGACCTCCCGAATGCACCCCCGAACTGCTCCAACACCTCACCACTGTGCTGGAGTTATTCGACGACCTCGTAGCGCATCGAGACAGTGTGCACCTGGACGCCATTAACAGGCAGTTCGGCCTCATGTGTGCCCTCGTAGGTGCTGAACAAGACGCCTGCCTTGACAGCGACCTGAGCCTGCGGGACTTCCGCATGTTCTGCGAACAGGTCCCACAAGCCACCGCGCTCATGTACACCCACGAGGACTGGAAAGCACTGTTCGAAATATCCGTGGGCGTCACCGACCTGCACCAATCCCTGGAGATTGACCATGCCCACACCTGCCCCACCCCCGAAGTTGCCAGCACGGGAGCCACCGCCACCAACTGAGCCAGGGCCTACCGTGACCCCTGCGTCCCAAGCCAAGAACAAGGGCTTGCGCGCCACGACCCCCAGAGAGGAGGATCGTGCACGCTACACCCGCACCACCGGAAGAGACCTGGGCTAAGCGTCCTTCCCCTTCAGCTCCCCGTCCTCTTCCTTCAACCACTCGAACACCGCTGACCGCGCCTTAAAGGTCTGCCGAACCCACAACGCCGTCTTCAGGTACGCCGATGTGAGGTCCTCACGCGTGCGTGCATTCACGGGAGCAATCAGCAGCGAATACTGCCCATTCAACAGAAACACTGCACGGAAGCGGTCCTCCGCTGCGTTACTGAACAGCGCCCCTTGACCGTCTTCCAGCGTAATGTTGTTCTCCGCGAGCACCGTCTGCAGCCGCGTCTGCGACACATACCGCAGGTCTGTATTCGGCATCCAATCAATCATGTTCACCGGAATTCTGCCGCCCATTTTCACACCTCTTCAAGTTTGATGAGGGCGTATACCTCCACCCACTTCTTCCCACACCCAGGACAGCGTACACCTCCGCGAAGCTGCGCTTCAGGGAATTGGACCAGCTCCTCGCTGACAAGGCCACCCTTACCGCAGTACGGACACTTTGTAGGTTCTTTGAGATACTTCTCGTAGGCCGCTGTACCCAAGACACGTAGCTTGAACCGTGTCACGAGAACTGCTTCTGTGCCCACCCAGTCAACGATGAGCTGTATTTTGCACGTGGGGCAACGAAGGATAAACCCCTCCGTAATGTGTACTGTACCGTCGTCCTGTCGCCAAAGTCGTCTGTTGGTCCTTGGGCCAGGAATATCAGCGCCACAATCTGGACACTTGGCGCGGTGTATACTTCCTTGCGTAGTCCTCGGTGCTGTCATCGCACCTCCAACACGTGCTTCATACTCCTCCTCTTTTTTTGATAAACACATCCCGTGTAGCCAGATTAGATCTGGGTCCGAGGTTCCTATCGGGCAACGAACCCCGGGAGGGGCATCATGGAGTTGTTTCTGGTGGGCGCTCCATGAACACAAGCCTGCGCATCTGACCCTAACGCGTACAACATGGCAGCAGCAGCAGCCGCCCACCTACCTACGTGTGTGAATCATTCCTTAATTCGTGCCTCGGGGGCGCCAGTGGAATGGCGCCTACGTAGTGTCAGCGTTACGCTAACGACGCTTTCGCAACGAAAGATTCACGGCGAAGATTCTCGCCTTCTTCCACCTAATGTACAGCCTGGGTGTGGCCACGCCCTGCTACGAGGCATTACCCTCGTGGTGCACGGTGAGTCACTATACGGCAGTGAACTCCGCGCTCATCCCCCGCCCTGCCACACCCCTTGTTGCGCTGTACACCAAGACCTTAAATCAACAGCAGCTCTTCGTGGGGGAAGTACCCCACCTCCTCGGCGCCCATGATCAGGGACAGCTCCTCACCGTCCGTGACGAACTCAAAGTTCATGTCGCTGTCACGACGCACCAAGGACCCCACTGCGCTGTAGAGCGCCTCGTTGCACGCACGCCTCAGCTCTGCGACGGGCGGATTGTAGTCCGACGCCTCCATGCCGTAGAACGTCGAGTAGCGCATGTCGTTGGGGTCAAACGGGACCGTCTTCGCAGCAGCGACGCTCGCCGACATGTACCCAGTGTCGTTACGCACCAATCGACAGACCACCGTGGGGCCATCCAAGGCGAACACGGGGGTGTAGAACTCGTCGATGAAGTGGTACAACCGCGCCCAATTCTGCCACGCCTTGACCTGCGCCTGCACAGCGTCCAGGGTGGTGTCTGCCAGCTTGCGCCACACCGACACTGGAACCGAGATAACCTTCTGTTTTGTCATGTCGCTCTCCTCGTTTGTCTCAGCATATCATTTACCAGAAGGTGTTGTACCCAAAGATGGGTACAGGACGCCCACTGTGGTGATGGGTGCTTTCAACAGCTCCTCGGACTCCATCATCCCGGGGACACTCGTGCAGTACACGGGGTCATGCTTTGCGCTACGCCCTGCGCAGTAGCTGCACATGTAATCACCCACCAAGGTACACCGTGTATTCCTGGGCAGGGTTCTGAATTGTCCTACATGGTTGAGTACCGGAATCCGTCCGTTGTCAGTCGTTGCCATCTTCGTTCCCTGGAATCACCACTATCACAGTGGCGTCCTTGTCGCTCGGTGGTGGATAGATCACGGCAACGCCGCGCCCACCCTCTTCAGGTGCAGCTTCGTCCGGTACCGGGGGGTACGGGTACTGATCTTCAATGTATACGTACGGCTGGTCCATGTTGTTACCCATGTGGAGGATAAGGGACTCGAACCCTCGACCCCGGGCTTGCAAAGCCCATGCTCTCCCAACTGAGCTAACCCCCCCGAAAAAACCCGTGCACGTTACACGGGGCGCATCTCTTGTACATGATTGACCAGAGGCGTCCCTCTCATGGCTGGGGCAGGAGGATTCGAACCTCCGAATGCGGGCACCAAAAACCCGTGACTTACCACTTGTCGACGCCCCAAAAAACGCAATGTATCACACTCCTTCCTGATTTTGGGCTCCTCACCGCCGGGCCTCCCTGCAGCTACCCTGTCGGCCTTCTCAGACGAGATCCGAAGGAACAAAAAATGAAAGACGTTGCGCCTCTCTGCTCACATGAGCTTAACGAAAGAATGTAACTACGAGCTACGTGATTTCTTATACCAGTTTACCGCGTAAATTCGAGAACTGTTGAGGGTGTGGTGAACCCCGGGACGACGGCGCTTGTCACGCCCGTGATGTGCCGCCCCGGGAGAGGGTCGCACCCTCGATGTCCTGGCGTGGGAGGCCAGTATTGAGGGGTCACCTCTACTACGCCATCGTGACTCTCCCGGGGGACCCAGCTATTGGCCCATGCGGTTTTTCCGAGTTGAGTCGCCTGCAACGCAAGCACTATCCACCACGAAAATAGCAATGCGCTCACCAGAACAAGGATCATGGCTCACCTCCCTGGTGTGTTAAGGGTTGGACTACTCATTTGCAATTACCTGCATCATCTCCTCTGCGCGACAGCGAAACCTGGAAACTCTCGGCCCCGATTAGGTGCCTACCCAGGATGACCCGTTACTTAATCGTTGGAGCTGCGGCCTCGGTTACCTCTTCACCGGGGAAGCGCCAGCAAAAACCTCGTGCGGTACTGCTGGTCCAGTGCACGACCGAAGTGACTCCCTCCTTCACCGTCTGCCGTCCGTACTGATCCTCCGCACCCTGATTCTTGTCCACCACGACCAAATTGATGCACGGCCAATGCTCTCCAGCCTCTTTGTAGTCGTTAAGGATGACGCCATCGTCGCCCGTATCGTACACGTAAGGATCCTCGCTCCCCTCGGGGGCGGGTTTCCTACGCGGACAGACCAGGCGTCCTTTGGGGTCACCGTGGATGCAAAGCAGCAATGCGTCACGCTCAACGCGGTCAGCATCGATGAACACCAGGTGCATTCCAACTACCAGTTCTCGTTTCATATCACTGTCTCCTTGTTGCGGCTCCGTTGCCGCGCAGAGGAGATCTGCAATTTGTTATCATCTCTTACGGGTACCGCCGTGTCCAGAGTCCGCACGGATTATCGAAGTCGAGGCACCAGGTTGTGAACTCCGGTGTACGAAACGGGCGTTTCCACACACAACAATAGGACCTCACCTTGTAGTGGCTCGCGGGACCGGTGAAGCACACACGGGGCTTGCGCTCTGGGGGCTGCGTTTTGTACCCATTGCTCACACACCAATCCCGCAACTGACGGTGATTCATCGCACAACCGCTGCCGAAGACGCCTGCCAACGCGAACGCCACAACGACCGCAAGCATCCAAAGACATCCAGAACCTGTTGTTGCCTTCGGGGCCTTCGCAGGGTTACCCCCACATCGATAGCACACGTTGCCTCCCAGCCTCCACGTAGACTGCTTGTTGCAGCTACGACACAGGCCCTGAATTTCAACTTCCATGTACACAACCTACGTTGGGCACGCCGACAGTGTCAACCGGCATTCTGCTCAAGGGCTTTTGCGCGGGCACGTGCGCGCGTCTCCAACTTCTGTAGGTAGTTCTTGAGCTTCCACTCAGCCATAGGCGCGTGGCATTTCACCTCGTGCCGCAGGTACGTAGCCTCCTCCATTGCACCTTTTCCCGCCCAATGCACTAGCGCAGATTCTCGCATCTCCTGCAACAAGGCAATCTGCTTCACATAGTTCTCCTCCAGCGCACGCGTGCTCTTCAGCAGCGCTACTACCTTCTCCGCTGTCATCGGAGGTTTCGTATCAATATCATCGATTCCTGCCATAACCCCTCTCAGGTTGATTAAATAAACTCAGTTGATGTAGAGTGCGAAGTACACAACTCACACGGAGACGAAACATGACCCACATCGGAAAGATTCTGACCAAGGCACGCCCCACCATCCAACACTTCCGCGCACACATCCTCCTGGTGTGCCTCGCAGCCATGCTCGTCGCTTGCCCCGCTGGGATGTCCGTCTATGACCACATGCGCAACGTGCTCAGCTACCAGGATGTGGGCACCGCGTTCTCCGACGCCATCGTGAAGCGTTGGATGTCCAAGCAGACCGACGAGGCCAAGAAAGCCGAGGTCCAGGCCAAGTACGACAAGATCAAGCTGAGCACCCTCAAGGGCATCGCCGCCCTGGAGGCGACCATCGATACCGCTGAGAACGCCGGGACCGGAGGTGACCCCAAGAAGCTGCGCGAGGACGTCAAGAAGCTCGTGGCCAAGCTCCTGGACTTCGGCCTGTCGCTGGAGAGCGCCATCACGCCCGTGGACCCACTGCCTGCGACCCCTGCGCCCGACACTGCCACACCTGCATCTGCGCCGAACAGCAACTACCTGGACGTGGTGCGCGAACGTAACCGGATCCTGGCCAGGATCGACGCGGACTTCGAGCGCCGGTTCAACTTGTAGCGCCCGCACGCCCCGCCTATAATGCTGGCATGTACACTGCTGGCCACCACCACGCCCTCACACAACTCGGTCTCGAAAAAAGCGCCGGGCTCGCCGACACCATCCAAGCAGGGAAGACCTTCCTTGCGGGATTCAAGGATAAGGCACGCGCCGCGTCAGATGCTTTGAGCACAGGCACAGCCACTACGCTCCCCGGCGTAAGGCGAGGTGCTGTACCCACCCCTGTGGGACACAACCCACAACAGACAGCAGACGCCCTCCACCGTGCGAGCGCTTCGGGGTACCCTATCGCTCACCGTGCGCATAAAGGCGTGATGCTGCCCTTCCACCCCACCGATAACCTGGTGTACATGAATGGGCGTTGGGTCAACCCAGATGAAGGGCTCGCCGCGTTCCGCAAAATAAACGTACGTGAGGGGCTACGGCACTCAGCACAAGCACCTCACCCCGTATCCCGGCCCATGGGTCCCGTGACATCCAGCGCACCCCCACAAGCAACCACGATGGGGGAGAACGGGCTATCCATGACAGGAGCCATCACGCCGAAAGCAGAGAACATGCTCCTGCGTGACATCGAGCTGGCACGACTAGGGGCTGCTGCAAAGATGGGGTCGTACAACGCACTCGCTGCTCTGGGGTTCTAAGCCACCACGTGGAACTAACCCGCTGCGACGATAAAAACTTCGGCCCGTCGTCCGCACCTGTGGGTACCTGGATACCATGGACCCATGGAAGCACCTACCTCAAGACCGCCGCTCTACGTTGTCCCACGTGTGGCCACATCTTCTGCCTCGCGGAACACACCATGGATGAGGACGGCGCCGTATCCCCTTCCGTGGTGTGTCCCCGTAAATGTGGCTTTCACGTGTTCATGTGCTTGGTGGGGTGGTCTCCTACCTGAGTGCGTCCAGCGCAGCCTGCTGTCTTGCCAACTCCACCTCGCGATCATGCTCCGCATCCCGCAACATCGCCCCCAGGGCCTCCAACACCACCCGAAACTGATCCGGGGTGCACACCAGCACCGTCGTCGCGCACTGCACCGTGTAACCACCTGGGCACGCTTCGAAGCACGCCTCCGTCCCACACTCGAACTCCACCTGCATGGACGTAGCGTTCCCGCTGTGCTTGAACCCGACAGCGGTTGACTTCTTCACCGCCGCCCGTAGTTTTGCCATGGTAGGGCCATCAGGCACACTGCACCTCCTTCTGAAGTATCGCCTCTTGCTCTTTGTCCTGCTGCTGCTCCAGCTTCATGTCGAACACCGCGCGCATCCTCTCAGCGTCCGCATACCGCCGCTCCTTCGCAGCCTGCAGCATCAGCGTCTCCAGGCGCTTCATGCGTGCACCCTCAGAGATGTGGCGTCCTCGGAGACCACCCTCGGGTACCGTATGACGTAACTCGTGACTCCCGATGTTGTTGAGGCCGTGCGTGCCCACCTTGACCCACCACATGTTGTTGATGTTGTGCTCAGCGATACCAACGCCCCAGCGCTTGTCCCAACCCAGGAAGAAAACACGCTCCCCGTTGCGAATCACCCCATCTTGCCCTTTGCTGTTGTACGGGGAAATCTCCGCATTGTTGTAGACGCTACGCCCACGCCCAAAGGTCTCGTGCTCCGCTCTATAGTCCAGGAACTCATCCACGGTAGCGTCGAGGGCGCCGTACTTCGGTTTGGAGTCTTTGTACGTGTACTCAGTGTTTTCACGACACCACGCCACGAACTGTTGTATTTCGTACTTCACGCGCACCTTCAACAGATACGGCATCTTGCGCAACTTGTCGTGCTCGTACTTCCCACCGCTGGGGTGTTTGCAATGCCGGTGTCCGTTACGCAAGCAACGATGGTGCTTCAGGATGTTCTTATCCTGCCGCACAGACCACCCGCGTCGCCGCAGCAAGCGAATAATGGGGTGCAGAATATCGTACTCGAACCCCTTGTCGTACTGCGGCCAATTCGCCTGCATCTCCTCCCGCGTGGGCTCCTCCCACACATGAAACGACGCATACTCCATGAACACCCGCACCTCACCCGGGGGACGCTGCGCCAGGGCCTTCACTTCTTCACCTCTGGCATCGCATCCTCTGGCACGCGCTCACCGTCTGCGACCTTCACCTCGTAATCCTTCATCTGGTGCCCGCCGCCTGTCTTCTTATGGCCCAGCCACTTAACGATCATCGGGTCTCCAACCTGTGCTGGCGACACATCCACAAGCTGCACCAGCTTCATCCCTGTGAGCATGTACGAACCACCCTGGGGCACGTGCAGAATGATGACCGTGTACTCGCCGAAGGTGCCGTTCTGTACCGTCTGGCCACCGTAGTAGCCCACCAGCTCGTCGCCCTCTTCAGGGTCCCAACGCTGGGCCTTGGTAACCTTCTTCCAGTTGTAGCGTGCTCGCAGCTCCTCGGCTGCGGTCTGTGCAGGGATGTCAGGGAGCGGAGCTGGATCAGCCATCAGCGGGTTCCTCCTCCTTGGTCGTGTCGATGTCCAACTTGCGCTCCTCGTCGAATGTCATGTTATCGAGATTCAGCGCCCTGCAACTACTCGGCTCCCACGGCTCACCATCGGTGACCGTCAGGTCCAGGTTCTCCCGCTTGTCGGGGTCCTCCAACACATCCTGCACTGCGTTCTCCGCCAGCGTGTGCGCCTGTTTTAGGTCAGGCGCATCCACGCGCACAGTAACCGTGGTCCGTACGAGTGCTTCGAGTTCGACCTCTACGTCGATGATTGGCATTTATTGATCTCCCTCACCCCAGAATTCACCCACAACACGATCCATATCCTCCAGTACACAAGAAGAGAACCACTCCCCGTGCAAACGGAACGCGTCAAAAATGGTATGTAAGTATCGCTCCAGTGCTTTAGGTCCCGTGTACTGTTTGACCACCGTAAGTTCTACAGAGCTATGCGTCCGCAACGTCGACAGGCGCTTCTTGAGTTGTGTCGTGTACCCAATCTTAACATTGCCCACTTCTGAAGCCTGGACGACGTAAATTGTTTGTGTATCCGCAGAGTTCTCAGGGAAGCCGAAACACAACAAGTGGTTACACACCCGCTGATGAAAACGCTCCCCCTTCCCAAAGGCTTTCAAAATATCCAAAAGCAGTTCTTTAATGAAGTGTACGCCCGAAGCCTCTATGACATCCAATGTCACACAGGTCCCATGATCAGAGGTACATCTCACATGGCTAACGCGCCCGGTGGCCAGGTGAATAATGGCACTATCCAATTCCGTGAGTTCAATGACGTCGTTGCACACATCACAACCCACACGTAGTGACCTGCGCATTGGATACTTAGTCCAGTATTCCAGCCACGCCTTCTGTAACGCGTCCACAACTTGCTCGGATTGTTGTGACTTCCGCCGTACGTACTTATACCAATCCCAGTAACTCCACCCCCAACACGCACCTTCCTCCACAGCAGCGTCACGCTGCGCATCACTCGCCAAATCTCCGACAACATCATCACGCGTCAGACTACCTAGCAACCACGGAAGGAAGGAGCCACCTTCGGCCTTAGCGCGCACCCTGGCGTTACGTAGTGCGGTCTTACTACGGCAAGTACCCAAGCAACCGTCCGATGCCCCGCGCCATCGCGTTGGAGGGCTCCTTGATGTCGTGCATCATCGTCCTGTTGTACATGTACATGGCGAGGTCTTCCCAGAAGTCCAGGCCACTATGCATCGAGACCACGCTGTCTGCGTCCACGCCGAGCATCGACCCGATGAACAGCTTCTCAGCGTCTTCCATGGGGCCGTAGTAGGTCTGGTCCCCGGAGTCGAACAGTTCAACCTCTTGCACTTGTATGTCCGCGATATCTGCGGGCAAATAGCTGCTCGCGTCCATAGCTGTGCGTAGCGTACTCGCGTCCATGGTACTGGGGCCGTCCTTGATGAGAAACTCAACAACGAAGCGGCGGCGTACCGATTTACCGCGTAAAGGCAGTGCTGCAGTACGGAACGGAGGACTCAGCGGGGCACTTTCTGGTTCATCGAGGATGCTACCCATCAGCGTTTCTCCTTGACAAGACGGGGAAGAAGCTCCCCATACATTCGTGCTCGGAACTCTTTGCGCACCACCTCCGACTCGTTCAGGATCGCCTGGTGGATGCTCCCGTCGAAGCAAGCATCAATGGCTCTGCGCGCCAGGCTGCGAAGCACTTGGGGGTCCAGAGCATCAAGCTCCCAGGCGTCGTTCCCAGCCCAACCGTGGTCCCGCACGTACTTCGCATGGCGCGTCGACGTCGGCTTCGCCCAGAAGGGCGGAGGGCTGTACTGCTGGATCTGGTTCTTGTTAAGCGCCATACGCTCCACCGTGAAGGGCACGATGACGCCCTCGCGAACCTGGATAATCTTGAGGCGCCGCTCCAGGTCCAGAGGGATCTCCATCCCATCGGGGTCATGGTCGCCGAAGTACAGAATCTTGATCTCTTGATTGCTACCCTCGTGCCACTCCAGCCCTGTCAGCTTGCCGTATCCGTACCGCTTGATGCCACCGTGAGTACCCTCTTCGCGTGAGTCAACAGGGATGTCGTCCTCATCCTCTTCGGCCCAGTCCACGTAGTTCTCTAACTGGTCAATCGCGTCCTCGTGGTTGACCAACAACCGCGCCAACCCCTTGGGTGTTGTGGGGTCATGCTCCTGCGCCTCACTGAAACCCAGCGAGAAGAGATCATTTTGATCCTGTATTGAACTGTTCATCACCGACGCCATCATCAGGTGGAGCTGATGCAAGATGGACACCGAGGGATAGCCCTTCGTCGCCAACCAGGACACACCGAGCTTCTGGCACGGAGGGCCGAAGACATTGGATAACGCCTCTTTCTCGAACAGCACGAAGGGGATGATGGGCTGGCGAAACCAGCGACTCACCTGCACGAAGAACTGATCCAGCTTGGGAATCCAGTCCCCGGCTGACTCCAACGCACGCTCTTGATTCAGGTCGAAGCGCATCACGTCTCCGTAATGCAGCGTGCGGGATGCATCGGACAACAGTTCGAGAGGGAAGTCCCCTTTGATCCTCGCCGCCGACAAGGTGTTCTTGACCCGGTTGTACTCCGCCTGCCCCGAAGGGATGTATCCACGACTGACGAGCTGGTAATACATGCCCCTGACGGTAAGGCTCATACCGTCCTGCTGGTACTTCAGAGCGATGCTGTTGCACACATCCAAGAGCTGCTGCTTCGTGAGGTATGTGACGCCTTTGAGCCTGGCCCGGAACTGCGGCGTCATCTTGTTAACTGCGCACTCTTCGAAAGGGGGTGTGTCCTTGCCGTCGACAGCACGAGCCTTGGCAGCACGCGCATACGCCTCCAACAACGCCTCCTCACCCTTCTTGCCCTTGACCTCGATGTTCCATGCTTCCCCATCAGGAAAGCGCACGTGGAATTTGGGCATCAGTCTCGGAACGCCTCGGGGCAGCTTTCCTGCATCCGCTCCAGCATGAACTGCGCCGACGGGCAGTTGCCCACCCCTGCACGGGTCTCCAAACTCTTACGAAGCATCAAGACCGCCGCACCGTAGCTATTGCCTTGAGCTTCAGCCAAGACACCCAGCGACAGCCTCAAATCTTGCGTCGGGCTATCTGTACCCCGCACCATCCATTGCACTGGCATGAACACGCCACCCACGACGTCGAACGCCGCGAGCAAATAAGCTGTGTGATCCACACTTCCTCCTTGGGCAAAAAAAGAGATAAATGAAACCCACTACTAAGCTAGTAGGGGCCTCTGTGTTTTCTTATACCTGATATGTATTGGGATTTCGGTCGGGGTGAGAGGATTTGAACCTCCGACATCCTGCTCCCAAAGCAGGCGCGCTGACCAGACTGCGCTACACCCCGTGAACCGCAGAATAGAGCCCTCTACAGCCCACTGTCAAACCTTCGTGATGTACCGCTCGCCGAGCCACACTTTGCATATACCACAGGGGCAAGGCTTCCCGAAGCGGTCTGCGGCCAGATGTGCAGCGTGGTCCACGACCCAGTCAACAACCTGGAAGATGCGCCACAAAGGGAACAGCGTCCCGTAGGTACAGAACGCCCCACCTCGGAGCTTGAAGTATCTGGGTCCGCGTAGCTTCATATCATCTCACTCTCGAAGTATCGCACGTCGAACTCGTAACGTGAACACACATGTGGAAAGAGGCGCTGCGCCGTACGCCACATCGTCAGGAAGTCATGCCTGCCCCGCATCATGAATCCGCTGTTACAACCCCCACGCCCATCCACGGAACGGTCCCAGAAGGAGATGAGCGTCCAGTGCTTCTTCGACGAGTACGTAACACGCACCAGGCCCTCTGTCTGAATCCGTGACCGCTCTGCACGGCGACCACGCACCCGAGAACCAGGGCAGTGGCCCCCATCCAACCGAGGGAACGCCTCCCACATCTCTTTGCCCACACCGTCGCCCATCGACGGCGAATTCATGAACTGGTCCCACAAGTAGTGACCCGCGCTCTCGATGCACCCGAAGTAGTACATCACTCTGCGCTCGTCCATCGCTATCTGCGCTGCCCCGGGAACCGCGCGCTTACCCCGCTCCACCTCACCAAGACGCACCGCGCTCGCCTACAGCGCAGCAGCGAAGTCACGCAGCGACAGGTTGTACTTCACGCGCAGGGCACGCAGCTCGTGGCCGAAGGGCATCGATCAGTCTTCCTCAGACTCAGCCAACGCCTCCTCTTCCTGCGCGGCCAGGTCCTCTTCCCCCGCCGCAAGCGCATCCGCGATGCGCCCCTGAATGATCTTCAAACCATCGCAATACTCCTGAAGGGAACACTTCACCTTCGTAGCAGCCTGCGCCGCCTCTTCACCGATTGCTTCGAATTTCTCATCCATCAGCTCTCTCCTCCTATCGCCATTAGCATTCGATACAGTGTATCTGCTTCTGAAAGCACCAGCGCACGTTTGTAGTTGGGGTACCAGGATTCCGAAGTCTGCTTCTGGTTCCACTGTTCGAGGAAGGCGTGCAGCTCCATCTCATCTGTCAGGTACGCGCCCTCCCAATGGTCATCGAGCGCCTCTTCCCGGCATCGGTCGAAGTCCACTGAAGGGCTCTCCGACGTACACGTCCACACGTACCCAGGAACGTCCCGTCCGTCGTCGTTGCACACCTCAAGAAGTAGCCCCACGTTCTCAAAGAACCCCTCGTTCCAATTGGACAACGCCTCACAATACACCGGGCCGCTCCACTCGTGGACCTTGTCGGCTACCATGAAGCGCTCCACCTCTCGCGCTGCATTGCGGTCGTGCGTCGAATCTGCGAAGCACTGTGGGCATAAGCACTGGTGTGCTCGATCATGTTCCGCACCACAGGTATCACACACCCAGGGGCCACAATGGCCCTCTGCGTGCTCCCGTGCCCCGTCATCACCACTATTCTTAACCGACCCAACGACGCTGCCACACCCGCCACACGCGTACGCGATGACCTTGTCTGTACCTTGCTTCGTCAGCGCTATCGGGGGCGCCTTATCCATCGAGGACCCACCGTAGCAGCGTTCCCTTCTCGATGTCCTCCACGCTCGCCGGACGGTGTGCCCCGCCGTCCAGAACGACAGCCACCAACGGCACTGAAACGGTGCACCCAGGAGTGGGGCACTTCCTTCTCGCGTACAGCGGTGACTCCTGCACAAACTCCAACGCCACGTTACATTTCCCGCAGTTCATCTTCGCTCCCTCTGTTGGGTGCGTCCCACCCGATAGCTTTGCTCGCCGCTACGTGACCACCCTGACCCACCTCTCGCTTCTTCGTACCCATCACTTTTATGTAGTGCTGTCCCGTTTCCCCCTGGAACACCGGGTCCCCAAGAGGGGCGAACCGCCACCGTCGCAGAAGATCTTCGTAGCTCGCTGCGTCGATCCATGCTTTGTCGCTCTCACTCATCACGACTCTCCATGTCCAACCCCTTAGCCTCAAACACATCGTACAGTGCGTCGTGCAGCGCCTTAGCCTCGGGGGATACATCGCTATTCATCGGCGTGTGCTCCAGGATCTCCATGAGCAGAGCCTGGTCCTTCTCATCGATGGCGTCGACGACATCGAGCAGCTTCTTCTTCACCTCGGGCTCAGGCATCTCAACTTCCTCTGGTTCGGGTTCAGGTTCGGGTGGTGGAGGTGGGAGCGGGGGCTCAGGTTCCGACTCTATTGCAAACTCTTCCAAGAGAGCGATGGCACCTTTCAACTTCAACAACGCACGCACCTCCACTTGCCGTATGCGCTCCCTGGTCAAGTTGAGGATCTCCCCTACTTCCTCAAGTGTAAGACCCTCCCCATCAACACCACCTGCAACAACCAGAACACAAGTGTGCGCCATTTCATGGACTTCCAGATGTGGGAAGTTCAGCTTGAGGGAGCCGGTATTGGGATTCACGTCCGTGTAGATGTGGTATTTGCACGAGACATAAGGGCACGGTCCCGTCTTGTCACACTCGCCCCACGTACGCGGTTTACGCGGTAAATTAAAAGCACTGAGTGCAGCACCCTCCAGTAGCTCTGCACGTGATAGCTTTTTTGCGGCAAGGTCTTAGCGCGTGGCCCCCGCGTCTCACGACGATGCTGCCGTGTAGGGTGTTTGCGTTCGCTATCCACCGCGCGCCTTCACCTTTCCCGGAGGTGTGTACTGCGCCTCAAGTGCCCTCTTATCCGCCGCACTCAGCTCCAACGTACGCCCTTTGCCGTGTGCACATTTGTACACCTTCTTGGCAGGTTTCTTCGCTGCATTCTTCGCTGCCTTCTTGGCGCGCTTCTTCTTCTTGGGGGGCTTCCGTTTCACCTTCTTCGCGTAGCGCTCCTTGTGTTCCTTCAACAACATGAGCCACCCTTGTCGTTCATCGCCCTCGGAAGCCATCACATTCCAGTGCAGTATGGTCCCGACGCGGTCGTGCCACGCCAAGTCGAAGTCACAAGACTTGCACCAGGCAAACCACTTATTGGTGTTGCTATCCATGATCTCAGGCTTATGCCTGCAGATAGGACACGGCTTGATGATGGGTGGTGGCATCAGCGCGGGAACAGACGCATCGGCACGGAGCGCAGCACGGCGTCGCCGCCGTGACCATATTCCTCCATGACCCCATTCTTGTAGTCCATGCAGATCAGGTCACACTTGTCACCCGCCTTGAACGCGCCGAAGTCGACCTTGAAAATCACGTCGGCGTACTGGAAGCACTGCTCGTCAACTTCTTCGACATCGTTGTGGGATGTGTGCTCGAAAATCTCGTCAACCATCTTTGGACTCCTTGGCCATATTCTCTGTAGTGGTGTCCGTCCCCCAATCCCGAGAACCGCAACACGAGCACCGTGGCAGAGGCACCGGCTCTGGTTCTTCCTTCACCGAATGTATTTTCCAAGTGCGCGGACCAATTTTCTCAAACCAGACCGGCATCCCCGGTGCTATAGCCCTGCTCATGGTTTCTCCGTGTCCGCAGTGGTTGATTATGGCATGTCCATGGGCCAAATCAGCCGCCCAAAAATGTGACGTTCCGCCTCGGACACAATGTTGGCGATCTTTTCGTCTCCCTGATCCCGCCCTTCCTCAACAGGATCAATGTCCACATAGATTTTATCCGGCGGCGGGGGAGGTGCATGCCGTCTCATTGTGGCCAAGACTTTCCTGGTACTCCAGAACACAATCGGCGCGGCCTCTTTGCACCACGGCGAACAGTGGTGAAGGAGGGGGGTCAATCTCGCTGTACCTGATCGCTTTTCCGCACGCCAGGCAGTCCCTCTTTTTATACATGCCGCTTGCCGCTCCCTGTTGATTGCAGCACGGCAGACGGTCGCATCATGCTTACGTGATCCACTCCATCCTCTGCGTCACCCAGACACGGGGACTTGTCTTTGCCTGTCAGTAACGACGTAGCTGCATCATACCCCGCCTTGTACAACACAAACGTCTTCTTCGATTGACACCCGCCGCACGTCACCTCTGCGGGGTCCTTGCTCACCCGCAACGCGGAACGTGTGTACCCGGGATGTGGTCCGCGCCCCGGGATCTTGCCACCGCACGCACTCTTCTTCGCACCATAATCGAGGTGTACCTTCTCACTTGAGGACATCGCGCAGCACCTCCGGTTCCTCCAACCAGCGAACCGGCTTACCGTGGTCCAGCGCATAGCGGTACTCGCGCCGCGTCCCGTTGCCGATGTAGCCACCCGGGTTGATGACCAGCACCTCGTTGCACAGGTCAATCTTGCGCAGGTGTAGCTCGTTCAGCGCTCGCCGCTCCTTGTCATCCTTCGGGTGGAAGTCCTTGAACACCCCAACAGTAAGCACGATGTTCCCTGCCAACGTCTCTGCACGGTTCGCAGCGTGGAACGCCTCTTCGAAGCGGGTGCTGCCGATGAGACAGACGATCTTTGTTGTCACCCCACCACCTCCTTCCAGTCCTCACGCATTCGTTTCAGCTCCTCCAGCACACCATCCCGCAGATCGTACAAATCCTCGCAGAGTCGGACCCAGGTCACACAGTACGCACGCTCCCAAACGAAGAGTGTGATGGAATGCGCCCCCACCTCTACACCGTAGCCCCGCTGGTTCTCACCCCGGGGAATCCACCCGCGCATCACCCACTCACCTCTTATCTTTGGCATCTTTGCCCTCCTCAACGGCACGTCGGAACGCCGCCGTCAACTCCTGCCACTGCTTCAGCAACCCCTGCTGCTTGGCCCAGCGCTTCTCCTTGAGGATGGCGAGCCGGTCAGCCTTGAGCCCCTGCATGTTGTACTTGGTCATCTCTCCCCCTCCGTGCCTCCAGTGGTTGGATTCGGTTCGTGTTGCTTCTCCACCTCGCCGTACAGGTAGGCGTCTGAGCACTCATCTGAGCACCACACCAAGGGGATGCCCGGATACCAGTGCCACCCCGCCTTCTTGTCCCATGGCTCGCGCTTACCGCATGTCCCGCAGGTGTAGGTCACTTGCTGGATCCGGTCAGATCGTGTGCCCCCTTGAGTGCCAGGTACCGCTCCTGTTCGCCACTGACCCGCTCCCTCAGCCGCTCAATCTCGGCGTCCTTCTCCTCTGCCACCTCAATAATCCTGTCCTTGAGCGCGGTAATCTCACGCTGCATTTTTCGTTGACTATCCATTTTTCTCTCCATCTTTGAGCGCCCGCACGATGTCCTGATACAGGGTCTCGTCGTGGCTCTTGGCTAGTGGTATGCACCTGGTCAACAGTGCGCAGGTAACGGTCATGGCGGCTACACGCTTCCGAACACGGGCCAGCTCCACGTTCAGCGCATCCACGTTATCAGCCTCTATGCCGGCCCACTTTCGCACGCCCTTAACCTCGGATCGGAGCGCATCACGTTCTTTATCCAGGGCCTCAACCCCCGCCTCAACCCGACTCCCCGAAACAATCCGCCACACGGTAGCCAGATCTGCGACGGCCTGCTCTGGAGCCCACCCGTTGCAGTTGCGGATGTGGTTGCGCTCCAGGCGCTGTAGTGCCAGCGGTGCATCGCCGTCCGATCCATCTTGACGCCCGGACACGAGCCGGGTCAGGGTCGCGAGGGCTTCCAGGGTTTCTGCCTTGGGGTGTATGCCGAGTCGGCCTGTCGCGTTGATATAGTGCCGCACGGTGTCCAGCGCCCGCAGCCCGTCGCGCTCCTGGTCCTGGTTAGGCCTCCGATCTCGGCTGTTAGGTTTTGGATTCATTTCTCGTCTCCCCCTTGCTGCAAGCGGTAAGAAGTGGGCGTTTTAGAAAGCACCACGCGATACTGGTTTTATGGGGGTCATGGTATGCAGACACCAACTCCCACCCCTCTGCGCCTAATTCATTCAACAATGCTTCGATACATTCACCAGGGTGCTCGCACGTCGTTTTATACTCCCACTTCATGGCTGCTCCTTAGTGGTGGGAAGCGGACGCCCCATTGAGTCGACGGTCGGCTCAGAGCAAAGCTTGTCCATTAATTTGCGGAGGCGCTTCCTGTTGGTCTCAGAGCACTTGCCGCACCGAGTCTTCCCAGGGTGCCCGGGCATGGCTTCGGCGTATTCCATTCCGTGTTTTTTACAGATCATGACTGCCCCTTAGATCTGGCTCGGCGTTCCAGGTCGCACATCTCGCCCTCTTCCCTGACCTGATAGAACGCGCCCTGCCAGAAGATGGATATCTTGCTCTTGGCTTTGTGTTTTATTTCCCCAAATACCACCCCGCGCCCCAACGACAAGCCAAGGGTGAAAGCCACCAAGATCAAAATACCGCCGATTGTGTAGAGAGTTATCACGTCACTTCTCCTGTCCGGATCCGGCCTTCGCCTTTAGTTCTGCCTTCTGTTTCGCCCTGGCCAACGGCCCGCGCCGCTTGTGCGTGCCCTTGCGCCATCCAAGGTGGCGGCGGATCACGCTGTGATGGATGCCTATGATTTTCTGAATCTTCGGCCATGAGCAACTCCACACTCAACCAAATCAGCCACCGCGCACCCGGCAAACCCAGCGCCTGGATCCGCAACCATGTGCCGGTCGCCGCGCCAGTGGTTCGGGTCGCCGTCGTAGGGTATGCCGCACGTGGAGCAGCGGTGGACGCAGGCCCCGCACACCGCCAGCACCAGGACCGCGTCCCGTTTTAGCTCGGCGAACCTGTGACAGACGGGACACCAGCCCCATCCGCACTCCGGGCACGTCGGGCGGTGGTCATCGGCCTCGCGCTGGAACTTGTGGCCGCAGTGGTCGCATGTGTCGCGGACTGGCGGCGGGGCGTCGTAGGGGTAGCCGGTCACGAGACCGCCCCCAAGTGCCACAGGAGCCGCCAGGCGATCCCCTCGTGCGCGTACCTGGTCTCCTCACAGCCTGGTGTCGCGCAGGAGCCGCCCCAGAGGCCGTCCTTGGGTCTGAACTCATGATCGAGCCGCGGGGCCAGGAGGGTGCTCAGGGCGCGGTAGGTGGCCAGGCGTCTGGCGTATGCCTTCAGGCGGGCGCCGTTGCCTTGTTGGTGGGTTGTGCTATTCTGTTTGGACATCTGATCTCCTTGTTTCAAGCCAGGCCCTGTTCACGCGGGGCCTGGTGTACCTGAGTAATACGCGTCGTACGTCCAGTGCATCCTGTACTCGTCGGGACCGAACCTTTCGAGGCCGTGATCGTAGCTGCCGCTGGTGTTGTATCTACCCATCACCACCTCCTCACGCGTAGTGCGCATGGTCTGGGCAATAATGCCACTCAAACCTAGCGGACCCAGGACCCCCGGGGGGTTCTATCTGCACACGCTTCATCCACCCGCTACTGCTAATCTCCGGATGCGGTTTAATCGTGGCGTCACAAGCGTCACACTCCAGTCGCACAAGAAACCTCCTGCCGGTACCCTCTTCAACTGCGTAGACCTTAGCCATCGATCGGCCCCTGCGGCAGAAGCGCCCAGTGTTTGCCGTCCCAGTAATACCACCCCAGGTCAGTCTCGACGTACCAAGCGTTGCGCTCCGTGTTGTAGCGCATGGAAAGAACCTCCTTACCGGGAGGATCAGAGAAGCTGTACTGTTTGAGAATACGTGCATGGTGCTCCGTCATCCGCATCGTCATGCCTCCTCCTCCTCATGTGCAGGAAGTTGTAGCTTCTCCCCCACCGCCAGCGCGTGCAACTGCCGAATAGACGAAAGGCCAAGACGCATCACCGCTGACATCGTGAACGCCTCAATCTCCGCCTTGCCTGCCACGACAACCTTCTCCGCAGCCTCCTTGAAGGACTCAACGGCAAAGGGGCGGTTGGCCTCCACCTCGCGCATCACGTACTCCAGGACACCTCGTAAGTGCTCGCGGTCTCCCTTACCGATGCGTGACTTCCTGAGTAGCGACAGCCCGTGGTCAACCTTCGCCCGGAGCTTATCGACGATCTCCGCCTGGTCCTCAACGAAGCCACGCACAACCCTCTCAACCTCTGTCTTCATCGACGGTGCGATGCCTGGCACAGATTCACCACCGAGACGCGAAAGCGTACAGGGGACACCCTCTCCCATGTTGGGCGTCGTAAGGAACTCTGCGTATTGTGCTTGGCTCAGGTGCACTTCAACGATGTTGCGCCCCGAGGAAAACCAATACCTCAAGAGGTGAAACCGTCGCTTGCTGTGTTTGATTTTGATGCAGATGAAAGTACCGTGGTCTTCGATTGCGGAGCCATACAGCTTGGCGTGGCCCTGCACGCGAGTCACACTGATCTGTCCGTACGCCGGATGTGTCTCCAGCTCTTCAGTCTCTCCTGGAGTAGTGCCCGGGACCTTGGTGATCTTCGGTTCGCGAGTGGGGGTCATCAGCGCAGCTCAGCTATTACGTCGGATGAGTTCATCGACCCTCTCTGCCTTTGTGGGACCCTCGCTCCAACCCTTCTCCGGATCAGGGGCCTCAATTTGTTGTACTCGGTTCAGCGTCGTGGGGTGGAGAATCCACAAGCTCCCATCCGCGAATCGCTTCCGGGGCCACGACGATCTCTTCTTCGCACGATCCCGCGTGAGGCGGTCCAGCGCACGTTTCAACGACGCACGCCGCTGCTCCTTCGACTTTCTCTTGGGCATCTATTCCTTTTTTAGCTTAAAGTGGTGTATGGCCAAAGATCATGTAACCAAATTCGACGCTGTAGCGGGTGGTATCGTAACAGTAACAACCTCCGACAACATCGAAGATTGTACCAACGCCGCAGATGTCGTGGCAGTCAACGATGTTGTTTACCTCAACGCGGACAACCAAGTAGCCAAGGCAAGTGCCACTAGCGCGCACAGGGTATTTGGGATCGTCTTTGAGATAACCGACTCCACGCATTGTCGTGTTATCACAGGCGGATTGATTGAAGGCTTCAGCACTGGAATGTCAATCGGCGACGACTACTTCCTGGCGGAGAATGGTGCACTGCACCTGGTCCCCGACCCCTACCACCACCGCATCGGTTTTGCGTTCAACGCTACGGACCTGTTCCTCCGCATCGAGAAGCCCCAAGCAGTTGTCATGGGCTCGTGTCTGGTCACCACTCTCGGGGGAATAACGTTAACCACAAAAGATACGTGGTACTCGTGGACGGGGCTTTCTCCTGCGGTGTGGGCGGATGTAGATGAGGACTTGTTCACTCACGCGGATGGCGTCCTAACCCACATCGGCGGTGCACATTGCTGGGCGCTGTGTTCCTGCCACATCTACGCTTCATCCACTACGATAGGGCCGTACCACCTCGGTATTTCACACAACGGGGATGACCCTGACCTCTACAGCACCATGCGCTTAGCTGGAACAGCTAACAGCTTCACCATGCAAAGAGCCATTTATGTGGCAGAGGGCGACACATTGGAACTTATGATGCAGAAGCCCGGTGTAGACGGCTGTTGGGTACAGGTCAATACCGGGTCCTGGTTCTCTGCGGTGGGCTTGAATCTGAAGTAGCAACCCCAACGGGATTTGAACCCGTGTCACCGGCGTGAAAGGCCGGTGTCCTTGGCCATGCTAGACGATGGGGTCTAAACAACAGGGGGAACTCCTCCCCTGCTGCGGCAGTTTACAGCATGAACATCATTCCGATCCAGAGCGCGATGACGACAGCGCCACCAACGGTCTGAACCAACTCTTGTTTGTCTTCCCGCGTCATGTACAGTCCTCCGGGCATTCTCTTGTACCCGTTAGAAGCGTTTCTTTGTGACGTACACGCGGTCCTCGTTGTCCCAATCCTCCCACGTATCGCCGTTGTCCAACTCCAGACTACGCACGAACTCAGTGGGGTGCTTGATGACCTTGATGACCGTCAGACACTCACTCTTTTTCGGCGGTGTGTCTGTGGTGAGCGTAACGAGCATGTCACCCTTCTTGACCTTCTCTACCTTCTTCAGGGTGAGACCAGCGGGGAGCTTGGATGTCTTAGTTTTGCGTTTCGCCATCTGGCTCTCCCACGAGGTGGCTCAAAAGCTGATGACACTTCTGCTCATATGTCTGGATCCGCTCTTCAAGAGAACGCACCAGCGCCACATCCTTCGTGATGCCCGCCTCCAGCTCCATGAACTGGCGCAACCGTTGAAAACGATCAGTGGTTGACACATCAAGGCCCAACTCCTTCGCGCGTATGTGCACACGCGGGTCCCACCCACCATTGAGCTGCGACGCCTGTACGACGACAACCTTCGGTCCTGTACTGGTATCCGCCATCAGCCCACCTTCCATTCGTTGGGTTTTGTCGCCATGGTACCACCACGCGTCATGGGCAGACCCCCGGGCGCGTGATCACGATAGAACGTCGCAATAGCGTTCTTGCAGTGCTGACTGCCTGGCGTGAAGTCCCGGCACACCTTGGGGCGCCCCTCGTAGACATCGCAGCGACAATCCACGAGGACACGCCCCTTGAGCGCGATGCACGCGGGGCCGTCTGGGTGTGACTTGTTCACCCGAAGACCTTGGTAGAAGTGTCCATGCAGGTCAGGAGAGCACACGTAACGCTGGTACGCCTCGGGGAGTCGCTCCAAGTCCGCGTCAGTCACCTCAGCGTAGTAGTTGCTGGCGTGACCGCCGCTCGCCGGAATGTCGGAGAGGCAGCAGATGCCACACTCTTGGCAGTTGAATTCCTCTGGCATGACTACGCCAGCTCGTCGAGGTAGCGCTGGACGAAACCCTGCTCGTGGCCCAAGGCAACCCACTTCCAGAAGCCACGACTCAGCTCAGCGGCGTCGACGCGCGCCAGGAACTCGGTGCACTCCTTGTCGTGCTGCGCCACCACGCGCTCACCCGCGTCCTGCAGCGTATCCACCAACTGCTTCACCACCCCGTTCTCCCGCCGCAGCCGGTACACCTCATCCTGCAGCGCGTTGACGTCCTCGGGGATGTTGTTCCCCTCAGCCCAGAGCGCGCGGGTTTCCTCATCCATGGGCTCCTCGGGGGACTCGCTGGTGACACCCGCGTACATGGACTCAGCCGAGTCATTCGCCTGAATGGCCGCGTTGTGGTCCACGTGATCCACGGAGGACGCATGCATCTCCGCCTCCTGCTCGGGGGTGAGGAGCTTCTTGAGAGGGGCGTTCTTCACCGCCTCAGTGATCTCCGCGCCCTTGCCCGTGCCGACGTTGAGTGCCATCGCCTTGAGCTTGTTGCTCTCCCACTTCCTCTTGCACACCTGGAAGTACGCCTTGCTGACCGGGCACTCACCCTTGAACGCCGCGACCCACCACCCGGAGAAATCCTCGAAGGTGAGGGTGGGATCCGTGTCCAGGTACCGGTGGATCATCTTCGCCTGGGAGTCACCCTTCTGCGGCTGCACCTTGGTCTTGGGGGTAAACCCTGGCTCCTTCTGAGGGAGCACCGCCGCTTCCTCACCCAGCAACTCGATACGCTGCTTCTTGTACATGCTCTTGGCCTGGATGTAATACTTCTTCTTCACCGGGCAGATAGCGCGCTTGCCCTTACCCTGGGCCTTGCGCCACTCGTTGGTGAACTGCACGTAGTTCATCTTGACCCACGTACCATCTGCCGCGTGCTCATTGAGCACATCCCACACCTGCTGCTGCAGGCTCGGTCCTTTCTTCTTTTTCATTTCTACGTCTCCGGATGGTTGTACGGCTGATACGTCGCCGCGTAGTTCTTCGCCACAGGCAGCTCTTCGAACTGACGCCATTCGCGCCACAAATCCTCAAGGAACCGCTGCAACATGTAACGCTTCGCCGCTTTGTCCCGGTGGCTTCCATTCATACCCCAGGGGGCGGGTCCACCTGACCCACCGCAGTTGCGACACTCGTGTCCGTAGAATGTACCCTTGCCTTTGCAAGCCATGCAGATGGGGACCATGGTGGTCTCCTTCCGCTGCTTGTAGTTGTTGTAGTGTGTGACGTACGGCTCTGTGCCGTGCTGCAGGAACTGATTCGCGATGCGGTCTGAACGGCACTTGCGGTACGAGGATACCTGGGTAGCAGGGAGTGCACGCCCGTTGCGGGGTGCTACGCCCCACCAGGCCCACAGGGATGAGGGGTGTGGGGCCTTGCTAATATCGATCTCCCCAATCAGCGCAGCGCCGAGCGCCGGGCCAATCCCTTTGATGTCCCGCAACCAGTGCTGCCAGAACTCCTCTTCCTTGAGCGCCAGATGCATCCGTCGGTACAGGTCCTTCTCCGACACATTCGCAACGTGGATCATCTCCCGCGCGAAGACCGGCGTACGCCCCTTACCCACCACCTTGAGCAGCTCGATACGACACTGCTGGGTGTGGTGGTAGACACGCGCCACCTGAGCCAGCTCCGAGTAAATGCTCTTCTTGACCACCACCTTGCGCACTCTGGTTGCCCTCTTCTTGGGCGCCACCTTCTTCTTGGGCCTCATGGCATTTAGGGCCTCCTCTGCCCTCGCTCTTCCGGCGTCAAACAACTCGCCGGGTGCTCCATCTCATCATACTGCTTGTCCGAGATTCTTCCGTCTTTGCACAAGCCGTCTGTGAAATCGTTGAACGCCTCGCACCGTGCTACGTAGTCAATCTTTCTATCCTGCTCGTAGGTGTCACGCACACCCGGAAGTACGCACTGCGTGAACTCGCGAACCACCTGGGTCCACGTCATGTAACGACTCACATCCCTCCTACAAAGAAAACGTGCACCGCCCCCGTATCCTGCCGTCCCCGCAGGGACGACGAGTTGGACATAAGGGGCAGTGCACCGATGGGATAACGACCTCCGCGCGATCCGTGATGCGTCGCCGGGGGTTGGGAGTGGCGCGCAGACTCTTCCGGAGATACGGGCTAATGTCAGCCCCGCACAAAGCCTACGGCCCCCACGTGTTAGGGCTCGCTGGGTCGACGCTCGCCGGTCTTGGAGCGTCGCCTTTGAGTGGCGAGTTACTGCGGTACTACTTCTCCTCCTCGTTGTGATGTCGTGTAAAGGTGATTCCGGACTCCCCGGATACCACCCGCCGCTCCCACCACACCCGCCGAAGCAGGTGCAGTGAGGGCGGTCTTGTCTTGTTGGTCGTCGCACCCGCTACGCGGGGGCCTCCTCCGTCTCCAGCGGACCCTCGAACGGCGTCTCCACGACCTCCTCCTCCTCCTTGGGCGGCACGCTGGTGGGGTACATCCACAGGGACGGCGCCTCCAGGTCGCGGTCGCCGAAAACGACGCAGGGGATGTTCTCGTCCGGGTCCGCGTCGCCCGTGGGGATGACGACACCGTGACCCGAAGCAGCGGACACCGTGCCAGCGGCAGCGAGAGACACACCACGCTCGGCCTTGGTGGAGGCGAAGTCCAGCTTCACCGACGCCCATGCGCACGCCTTGCCCATCATGCGGAAAACGAACCCCAGGGCGGCGAGCACCATCGCCGGGACCCCGAAGACGAAGGCACCCATCATGCACAGCACGACCGCCACGACGGCCACGATGACCAGCACCATGCTGAAGGAGTACGCCAGGCCACGCAGGGCCACAAACTTCGCACTGAGTTCTTTCTTCATAATTCCCTCCGTAGGAATGTGGTTGAAGAATGGCTGCTCATCTTCTCGCGGTAACGAGAACACTTATTACGGTGTGGGGTCGAGTTGATGAGCGAATTAAGACACTCGACCTTACTTTCTTGTACCTGTTTGGGTGGTTATTTTTGAACGATTTACGGCATAAAAAAACGGGGGTTACGGCCCCCGTTGTACTGCTCACACCAGCCCGCGCTAATGCACCTGCACCCAGCGCCAGGGCTGAGGCGTGGTGTAGTCACGCGGGTCGAACGCCCCGAAGATGGGCTCATCCATGTTCACGCGACGACGCAACCCGTACCGCGTGGACGAGAAGGACTGCGTGTCCTCCAGGATGACGCTGTCAATGCCCAGCAGCACCTCGGCCATGAAGAAAAGGGACCGGGTATTGCGCACGTCGCTCTCGCGCCGCTCGTACAGCTTGTGCAACAGCGGAACCATGTCTGGGTTCACCAGCAGGACCTGGGTGAGCGCCTGCTCAACCACAGCACCCTTCGCCGCCAGGTAACGGTTGTCCGATGCCCCAACAACCTTGAACCACGCCTGCTCAGCGCCATACTGGATGATATCCAGAACCAACTCTGCTACATCTTTCATGATGTATTGCTCCTCTCTCCGGATGAGAGATCATTACGCCTCGTCACTCTATAAGGGCACGGTCGATAAGACGAGACGTGTTCAATGGTTGAACACTCGACCGCATATTCTTGTACCTGTTTGAGTATCATATTTTTAGGATCTAAAAAGCGGCGTGGGAGCGCCGCAGTGATGCCTTATGTAATGGGGCCAGAGACCAACTTCGAGGTGCAAGCTCGAAGTTGGTCTCAGCAGGCAGTAATAGCATCTCCCTCACCCCGGAGATGCCGAGCACTGCCGAAGGTCTAATACCGACGTTGCGCCGGTCGCTCTAGGAGCACGCATCACTTGTTGGTACTTACTTACTACAAACAACCACGATACTTGAATCTCCCGCTCCTGCTGGTGTGGGACAGTTTTGTGGGGTAGTACGTAGGCCACCCCACAAAGTCTCGTGACCATCCCGCCAGGCTTGGTGGGGTGGGTAAGAACGCCCCACGGCGCAGTATGTGCCTAATACGTGGGCGTAGCACCCACACGCCGCCAGGACGTACTATCGTGGTGATTCCTTCAGTTGACGATCCAGGTGGGGTTCACGAGGTGGGGACTAACCTCGTGAGCTTCACCCAGTCGCCGTAGTGCCCGGTACACGACCTTCGGTCGTAGTCCGGGTCAGGCATTTGTTACTACTCCCTGCGAGCGTGTCGCTCGCCGTGCATGCTAGTACACACGAATCACCGGTCTCACTTCACTATCCCTCAGAGGGTTCTTTTAATAAGGCGTGCGCCGCGATGTTTGTGGAAGGGATGTCGCGTAGGCATGGGTGTAGTCACTTTGTCAAAGTGTCTGTACCCAGGGCGTCCACGTGACATCACTCCACGTGTATCAGCGAAGCTACCCCGTGGGCGGTGCGCCCACCACTTACGTCGTGCGTTGAGACCTAGTTTTGAACTAACGCGCTTACTTGTCTGTCACCGGAGATTGACCTATTCGGCTGAGGTGTTGGTGGAGTCCGGCACGAGCCGGACGCCCAACATATTCAGCGATGTCGCCCTTTTCGTTTATATGGGTGTAGCACCCACCACGTATCAACAACCACTAAGCGCGAGTTGCTAGAGCTAGAGAATGTGGCGAATCACTTCGTCGCGCCCTCTGCTTCGTGGGGTGTGACATCGGCGCGCGGCACCTTGCGCGACAATGTCGCATATCGTGAACCGGAGTTCAGTACCGTATGTGGGCGTTGCACCCACGCCACGTCCTGTGAACCAACTACACGCTTTCGTATGTACCTTATTCGCTTATTGGTGAGGAGGGAGCCCTCCTCGTCGTTAAAGGTGCAAATACACACCCGCCGAACAACCCTCGCATGTATTTGTACCGTAACGCGGGGGAGGTGCGTACGCCCGAACAACTCACCGAGGTTTCTACCACTCTACGGTGTCGTTTCAACACCTGTGAATTCGTTGACCGAATAAGGAAACGCTCACTAACAATTTTGACAGGGCGGAGTCGCGTAGGCTTCGGGAGACTCAGTGTTCCGAAGTCTAGGTGGCTCCGCACAAAGATGTTCTGGGTTCGGATACGGTGGAGGAGCCTCGCTTTATCGGCGCCGCCTTAGCAAGCTGATTGAGGCGACGATATCCGAAGCTCCACCGCGTATCGTGTACCTGGCGACGTTTCGTCACCACCACGTCTGTGACGTGTACTGAGCGTTCAGGTTGTTGCTTTGGATTAGGACCCCAGTGGAGAGCGAATCGCAAGTTCGGATCACGTGATGACAGTGCTTTTGAGCACAGACTCAAAGGGATCCGTGCGCAGCGAGTCGCGATATCTTGATGAATGATCTAACTGCACGTCCAAGACGTAGTCGTCGGACTGCACCAGAGGGAAGTTAGATCAGACGGCAAGATCTCCTGAGCAATCACGTGGGCGTAGCACCCACACGCGCGCAGCGTACCAACAACCAGTTTACGGCGTAAATCGTACCTTATCCTCACTAGGGGCTGTCATCGACCAAGATGACCTATTGCTGAGTGTGGGACGCGCTAGGCGAAGCCTGAGCGGCGTACCGCATGTAGCGTGTGCTGCTTACTACTTGTGGTGGCGGTGCGCCACCTATGTAACCGACGTCGGTTAACGACTGAGGACAAAACACTCGCTTGAGTCTCTAAAAGGTGTTGTTCAAGCACGGCAATTGAAGGGGTCAAAACACGCTTTGCACCGCCGCAGCGGGGCAGTGTTTTGGGAACTACAACTGTCGGGGATGGATATAACACCTCTAACAGTAATGGTGGTGTTGCACCACCGCCTGACCTGATCAGGTTTACCGAGTGTGTACTGTGAAGCGCTGACTTCATTTTACGATAGAAACAGATAGTGGGATGTCACACGACATCCGCTTTGGTGTGGCGGTCATCTCCGGGTGTCCCCGGGGACTGGCCTACCGCTACGGCGGAGACACTACTGTGTGGACTGCTCTTATCCCGCGCATCCTTCCGCTGACGTTACGTCAGCTCCCTGGGAACCTGGCCAGGCTTTCTCAGCGCTACTTACTTCTTGTTGAACATCGCCACCATATCGGCGTACGAGGAGGGCTTGAACTGCTTGAGGATATCGAAGGAATTGTCTTGTAGGATGGAGAGTCCCATGAGTGTGACCGTGGGAAGTGTTCCAGGAGCCATCACGCCACCTTGCCCCGCCGCACGCATAAATGCGACCGACGACTTGAGCACATGAGCCTCTGCCTCAGTGGTGTCTGGAGTAGCCACGGTGTGCCCTGAATCCTTGGCGCAGTCCTCGGCGGGGGAGATGACGCAGTGGAAGCGACACATCGCCGGGCGGTACTTGTAGATGGTGCAGTCGTGTGTCTTCTCATCCACGAACCCACACATATTGTTGCTATCGAACCAATCTACTGCAGATACCTTATCCTGGAACTTGGCCTGGAATTCCAGCACGGACAGGAGCGACATCAACTTCTCTTTTGGGTAAAGTTTGAGGAGGTAGCGAGCGATAACCAACCCTTCGGCGACCGTGGCAAGGACCTGCTGCTTACAACATGCAGTGCACCCACGCGTGCAGGAGACGGTTTCACCCTGTGCCTCCTCGAATGCTTGTATCTTGCGCAGAAAGCGCTGATGCACGAGGTCCAACATATCCTCGAACACGTCAAGAAGTAGGTTCAGCTCTCCACAAGGTGCGTAGTGCCCGCGCTTGGTCAGTCTTCTGCTCTTGTAGCCCTTCGGCTTCTTCCTCGGCTTCTTTGTCTTCTTGGGCACGCCACTCCTCCCTGAGTTTGTCGTATTCCTTTCGCATGCTGTGAAACCGTCGACCTCCATCAGGTCTCTGGTTGTCTTTAGGGTCCGACAATATACGCCAACCCGCGTCGTCCTCCGTTCCACGCCCACAGAACCACGCCTGGCACGTAATGGGCCTCGTAGCGTAGATGGAGCAGCGGCAACCCTTGAGGAAGGGACAATCCCCGTCATCGAAGTGCTTGAGGTACGTGTATGTGTTGGGGCGAAACACCCCAAAGCCCGACGCAAGGTTAGGCGTCTCCTTCTCCCCGGGCTCTGGTGCCATGGAAGCGTTGCGTATGAGCCCCCGGAAACGCCACAACCTGTCCCGAGGATACACGCACACCTCGAACACACGGCAGCAGCGAGCGTCGCACGTCGCACACACCTCGTGGGATGTCTTGTTGTCGTGGGAGAATGCACTGTGGGGCCAGCGGTCATCAGGGCCAATCTCGTGGTCGTCGAAGTCGGACTCCACGATTGTTTTTAGCCTCTCCACAAGCTCTGGCTCTTCAGCCTCCACCTCTTGGACGGCCTTAATGCACTCTTGCAGCTCCACCATCTCGTCTGGGGTGATGACGCCACGAGGGGTGATGGTGTCCTCTTCGCTAAGTGCTTGTTGCTCCCCCTTGAATGTTTTGAGAGACATGAAGACACCGTCAGCCATCGAGCATCTCCAGCACGCTCTCCGCCAGAAGCGCAGCACCCTTGACTCGTAGGGGGTCTCGGTTGTCCTGCGCCAACGTGGAAACCTCTTCAGCCAGCTTGCGCAGCAGCTCGTGTTCCATGGTTAGGCGTGTGGCCCACACCAACGTGTCGTAGTGTGCATCGAAGAGCCGAATAGCGTCTGCCTGGGTCTCCGGCTCCTCCCCCTTGCACAAATCGCCGAAGAACTCCTCCGCGTAGAACCTAAGTGCCTTCTTGGTAGCGTCGAGAGCACCCTGCACACCTTTGGACCACTTCACAGGGCATTGAGGAGAACCCACAGGTCCCTTTTGCCCCTCTGAAGCAGGAGTATGGTAGTACATCGCCTTCACGGAGCCCTCGTACAACCCAGGCCAACACGCTGGGCACGGTTTTCCGTAAAGGAAGCGGTTGTGCTTGGCGCAGCACGCATCGGCGGGGGTATTGAAGCGGTGACTCTTCAACAGGTCCACGTCGAGCTGAAAGCCAGGCAGGTGCACGCCACATATAATACACATGACCTCCGTGGGGCTTCGGAACGCCGCGCTGCCAATGGGGTGGCCGCAGGGGAGTAATACATTACTCATGGCGAGCCACCTCCAACGCTTCCTGCTGCTGCATGTACGCCGCCACACCCTTCAAAGTACCAAACACCGGGATACCACACATAGTTGCCCGCGCACTCTCCGCCCGTGCACCCGCCGACGCCTCCCAGTTGGGGAGTAGCACCATGATGTCGCACCGCTCCAGCAGCTCCACAGTCCCGGCCAACCAAAACTCCTCTGTCAACTGCCCGAAAAAGAGATGGGTGTTGGCATGGGGAATGAGGGGCATCACCCCCAGCTTCGCTACCTCCAGGGCAAGCTCCTCCGCTCGCCGCACATTCTGTGCGATGTCCCAGGTCGTTTCACCAGTGAACGGGCCTGCGATGTAAGCGATCTTCAACCGCCTCTTCGTCTTTGCCACTCTGCTCCCTCCGTTGGGTAAATATTTCGTCGCTGCAGCGTACATGCACAGCGCACCTTCTAGTACCACTACGTAGTACGTATTTGTGAGTGGTACACCGTACTACGGAGCGCCGTCCTTGTCCGACTCCCGGTGCGGAGCGTCGAGCACGTCATCCACGGCGACGAGCCCACGCTGCAGTGCACGCCACCCGCCGACCACGAACTTGAAGCCCAGCACGATGGTGAGGAGCGCAGCCACAATCAGCGCGTACACCCCCCAGAAGAACACCACACCACCTCTCGTGGCTTGTGGTTCAGAATCCTGCACCATCAATCACCTCCAGAATTCACGACCTGGGCACCCAGCGCAGCGCTGACAGCCTGTGGATGCCCCACGGGTGGTCTGGCCAGGGAGGGGGTAAACCAGACGCGTAGGTCGCCGCTCGCCGGGACGGCGTCGATGAGGCCCCGGTGAAAAGATACGGCGAGCAGTGAATCAAACATCTACACCAGCGATATCATTATATAATCCCATCTATTTTGAAGACTCGGAGCACACTCTACTCATAAAATCATACACTTAGCGGTATAAGTGTGAGAGTGGCCTGGCCCCTCCTGACCGCCCCATGACCCAATACAAGGAGTGGATAGGAGGGATAAGTGCAGTCAACTCTTGATGTTTCTGGCTCTTGTTCTAGCCCGGCGAGCGACCTCTTCCCCTCTTCCATCCTTCCGGAATCACTACATATACCTAGCTACTGTGCACTGCTCGGCGAGCGTCAATCAACTAGCATACTATAATATACTATACATGTAGAAGAGTTAAGTAGTAGTAGTAGGGAGACTGATGGGTTGAGGACAGCGATGTGATTATGTTGTAGTTACGTGGAGTTATCGAATCCTGTTCCAATATATTGATAAATGACGGGCACCCCCTACTTACATAATGGGGCACCGGGCAACGGTTCTATAAAGCTACGCTGCACCAATCAATACGTGCGGTTTTCGCCTGGACTATTGTGATTCTGCCGGGTTACACCCTACCTCTCCTCGTGCATTAAGGGAGTTCCCGCCGCCAGCGCCTTTTTACACCTACACGCACACACATGCTCTCCTGGTCACTGTGACAAATACGCCCACCGACTGTGACTAACACGCACACATGCTGTGCCGAGACGCGCGGTGTAGTATGATTCCACACCCCACCTCACATGCACATACTCCTCCAGCTCGCTGCCCAGGTCTCAGCCCCCTCTCAACCATTCCGCTGCCCGGTTTGTTTACTATGTAGTAGTGGGTCGCCGTCATTTATCGTTGCGTACAAAGAGGAGCATCACACTGCTGAGAATCATGGGCTTTTCTCACCCCTGTCCTCAACCCGACACTTTTGCCTTGACCCACCCCCTAACACTGTGTTTGTTATGTTTTATCGGATGTGACGGACCACACGACAAAAACCACGCAGGCTCAGTTTACGAGAGTCTGCTGAAATGACAAGGAGTTAGAGATGCGCGACCGTTGGTACGGTGTCACCCTCCCCGACGAGGATTACGTAAAGATTACAAAGCTCAAGAAGTTATTGCGCTACGTAAAGAACAGCAAGAACACGCCGCTCACTGGGCGCTTCTACAACGACACAATGGGCATGATTTACTGGCCACACGTCTTCGCAAACAAGCGATTTCTTGACTACTTCGCGGATATTGTGCTCCCCCGCAACCAGATGGAGGCCGAGGCACACAAGCTGTGTCCTGTGCACCACGTCCGCAAGCACAACGACTTCATCACCTGGCTGCAGCAGCGCACGCGTATGTTCACAGAGCACCTGCTGGGCTCCCTGCTCGTCCCAGCGGCCACGCCCCCTGGCGTGGTATGCATGGAGTACGCGGCGGCTCACGGCGAGCCCAGCGAGCCCATGCACAATCGGGCCAACTACACCACGTTCCGGCGGCTCACCATCACCGACAAGGCACTGGCACGTGTACTGCAGACTCCCGACACGCGGTACGAGCTGGCAGTGCATGAGTTACCAGACCCACTGCGCCTGATACACCACGCCTGGAAGGCGCTGACGCAGCGGGCCACCAACGCCTACGACCCCACGCAGGTGGGCATCGAGTACACCCACACCGGCTGCATGTTCATCAACTGGGATATCTTCCGCGTCTCCTCCCGCTGGCCCAAGGAGGTTGGCTGCTCGGCAGCGAGCGCCATGTTGGATATCGAAAAACTGTCCAGCTCCCACACCCTGCGCAATGGTATGGCCACCCGGGACCTGGACCCCACGGTGGACCGCATCGGGCGCTTCCGCACCCGGGTGTACAAGAGCGATTATGTGCGCCAGGCCATGTCCACCGACCTGTTCGTGGCCCCCACCGCAGACGACAGCGACTACATCCCCTCCGCCACCGTCATCGACCCACTGTACCTGGTAAAGCGCCAGCATTTGTTCGATGGAACCTGGCACTACCAGCAGCGCAGTAAGCAGCTCAACGCCAAGCGGCGTAGCCGGGTGTCCCGGGACTCACCGGAGGCTGAGGCCACCGCCACTACCAAGGTCTACTCCTTCATGTTCAAGCCGGTGGATCACCTCAAGGACATCATCACAGAGCACCAGCTCGCGCTGTGGTTTGACCCCAACCACGAGGAGCGTGTGTACGGTATCCGACGCAAGAAGGCGATGCTCTTCACCCGCCCAGAGCTGCTCGGCCAGGCAAGGCAGGACTGCCCCGCAGAGGTGGAGGTGTGGCTGCGCGCCGTGGACTCCCTCAAGCTGGTGGAGTCGTACCGTGATGACGGTGCCGTGGGCAACATCCAGGAGCAGCTCCGCTCTGAGTTCTACAAGCAAGCTCGCCAAGAGCATCTCAACGAGATTGGTCCCCAGGTTCTGGAGCACTTCGTGAGCTACGAGCTGCTGTCCAAGGACGAACAGTACCAGGTGCGTGAAGCAGCGAAGCGCCTGCATCGGGACCGGAGCGGAGACGAAGGTGCTGTCCCTGGCCGGTGGTGGCTGGACAAGACCGCGCAGCTCGCCCGTGAGTTCGTCAAGGCAGATACCATCCGGCGCATTGTCAATGTGACGCTGCCCGGCGAGCGGAGTGTTAGCACCCAACACTTCTACACCCCCGAGGCAATCAAGCTGTTTCAAACCTTCACCCAGGGAGCCATGGGTTCCCCTTCTGGGGACGTCGCACCCGACAGCCATATGGAGCGGGCGACCATGAACCAGCTTGCCCCGACGCCGTATCTGCTGGCGTGGACCCGCTTCTGCCTGGGTATGCAGGGCAAGGCCAACTCCTTCGCCATCAAGGAGGAGCACCAGCGTTGGACACCCGCAGAAGACATCGTCCTCGCACAGCACATCCACATCAACCAACCGAGGATGTCCCGCACCCAGTGGGGCAAGCTGCTCGCGGCTCTGCCAGCACGCAATGAGTCTGCGTGCCGGTACCGCGCTCGTACGGTGAATCTGTTGCTCGCCAAGGGGCTGACCGCTGCTCAGCGAGCGAAGTATCGTATGGGCAATGTGGAGCTGAAGACGGACCAGGCGATGGCGCGCAAGACCATTTTCATCTACGGGTACCTGATGTACTACCAGCGGTCGGGCCGCAAGCTGTTGCGTACCTTGCCCGGTGTGCGCAATATCCTTAAATTGACAGGACCTCAGTTGGAGCGCTTGCCGCTGCCCACATCCTACGCCGGTGACTTCTTCTCCACGTTCGGTGAGGCGTCACCATCGTTCTCTTGATGCGTCTTCACACGCAGGTCAAGCATCAGCGCGGAGGCGACGTAGCGGTCCCACGTGCACATCTTCTTGTCGTGCATGTACAGCCGTTTGTGGTGTGCCCGTTCCTCTATGGAGTAAGCGCCGAAGGGCTGCTTCTCCCCCCGCTTGTCTTTCGAACGTACGTTATGTGGGTTGGTGGTGATGTTGGTGCCCCACCGAGACCAGAAGCCGTACCCGTTCGATGTGTCGTGGAGGATGGGAACCCGTGAAGTATTGATGTTGAGTTCCTCCCCCACGATGCGTACGAGCGGGATGGTGAGGCAGTCCGTTTTGCCGAGGAACTGCGTGGTGCCGTTCGCCAACGTTGTTTCGTACGGATTACGGTTGAAGGCCCAGCACCCAATGGCACCTTTGCGTATGTACAGCTCCTGACCCAAGAGGGTCTCCGGGCTAGGGCGGCGGTGGTCGTAGTTCCCCACGTGCTGAGCCACGGCGTACGCCCGCGTCCACGCGCTCTCTTTCAATGGGCTATGTATCGTTTCATCTTTGCGCATCACGTCGCACATGTACCGTACGCCACCGTATTGAAAATGGACCACCCCACACCGAGCGCAGATCCTCATGGTGAAGAAGCGGACTGCGCTCGGTGGAATCACCTTCGTCATGCACACAATTTGTAGTGGGCATTTGAAACAGTCGGTTTGTAGTGTGGGAGGTGTGGTCAGGTACGGGAAGAAGTCGCAGTGCGGGTCATGCTCCAGGTCGAAGTTCTTCAGTTCCTCCTCCAAGACGAGATCATCCAAGACGTGTATTTGTGTGACGGTGCTTGGGCCTGTGGGGGCACCTTGAACGATGACGGGCTGCGCCGACCCCATGGTGTACACGTGTTGCAAGTTCCTGGGAGGGCTTACCGTAATGGTCTGTAGGTGGCCCACGGGTTTGCCACCAATGACGATGACACCCTTCCCTTTGTTTGTAACTTTTACAGTTGACACGCCACTACTTTGCCATGACCATCAGCCCTTCAATCAAACCACCCGCCGACAGGTTCCCCGGCGGCTTCGGCCCGAGAGGCAACCCCGCCGGGAGGTTTGAGCGTCCTCGGATTTCACTGTCCCTGGGCGCTTTTTTATATCCTTCGTTGGGTGCCCTGATTTACGGCGTAAACTCTATTTGGGTGGCACCTTCCGGAAGACCACCGGGAGCCAGTGCGGTTTTTTGTAGCCCTTCGCAGGAGGCTTCTGCACGATTGGAAAGTTTAACATCCCTCCATCCACCATGTAGACGAGTGTCGTCGTGGGGTGGGATTCCAAACCGGGCGCGTCGCACAGCGCACTTGTAACTTCCAGAAACTGAGCACTAACACCTGCCCAGAAAATGATGTTGGGATCTTTTTCCGAGACCCTAACGTAGTCACCGGGGACTTCAAAACTGTCTTCGAACAAGTACATCAACTCCTGGTACGAAACGTTATCCAATGTGCGTACGTACAGCAGCGCCATCTCCTGATACTTCTCCTCTTTTTGCAGGGCGCGTAGTTCTTCGCGTATCTCCAGCGGGGCACGGTCTATACCACTAGCGCGGTTCACCTGGATGTACCGCTGTCGTAGCGGTCCTGTGACTCGATGGCGGCAATGGCGAGCGCCGCAACACGAATCATGTACTTGCGGAACCCAGCACGCCGCGCAGTTGTGCGATTGCACTCTGTGAGCTGCTTGCGGATGAAGGTAATCCATTCATGGAATGCGTGGTTGTCGTCGTGCTCTGGACCACCCCACTGCTCATCCTGTGCAATGCGCTCAGCGAGGATGTCCTGGAACACACGGTTGCTGGCCCCGGGGACCACGAGCACATCCGGGTTCTTCACCTGGACGTCTTCATCAGCACACTGCTGCGCCACTAACCCCCCATGCACAAGCGCGGTCTTCGCCTTCAGGCTCGCGATGAGCCAGTTGAGGTACCAGACAGCCTTTTCTAGGTCCTTGACGCCGTCGACGTCCCGCCAGCGAGCGATGTACTTCAGGGCGTTGCCATCACAGAAACCTGCGCCCCATGCCATGATGACCTTGATTGCTTCGTACGTGGTGTCACCACCGTAGTGGTTAGGGTGGTTGATCTGCTCTTCACCTTTGTTGTCGCCGCTCATACTGCCTTTGGCCTCCTTATGCGTTTTTGTAATATGAGTTCGTCGTACTGTGGTTGGGCTGGTGGATCAGTGGGTAGCACCCACCTTTCGGGCTGGAAGAACCCGGCGCTCGCGCTCCTATTGTCTGGTAAATCAGCCACTACACGTCGGCCAGTATGGTGTGGGAACATACTTCTACCATCTGCATCAAAAACATGTCCCCGCGCCTTGGGTCTACAGTGATTACCCTCGAAGTCTCTCCCACCGTATAGAAACCAGTCACCTGGATTCAAGTCCCCAATTTGGACTGGGGTACCGTAGTGTTTTAGATGGCAGCGGGTACATATTCCGTAATAAGAGTCAGCGCCCCCACCACACTCACAGCACGGAACGACTACTGAGCCCTCCATAACCATCAGGGCAGCAACACCGGGAGGTGCTCCACGAACAGGTCGCGCACCTGGTTCATGATGTCGCGGATCTCCCACTGGGCGTGGGGGTCGCAGCGCATCTTGAACACGTGGAGCCACTGGCGCAGGTTGAAGGTGGTGTACACGGCGGTCGCCGTTGCCGTGTGGGCAGGGAGAAGCGAGCGTCCTCAGCGGGGATACCCAACTCACGGAGGCGCTTGTACATCACGTAGTCCATGCGGGAGGTGTGCAGGAAGGCGTACAGCGCTGAGTTAAGGGGTGTGGACTCCAGGAAGTACTCGGAGATCATGCCGTCCTCGGGGAGGCAGTGTTCATCCTTGCCCATGATGCTCGGCGGAACGATGATCTTCAGCGCGTCGTGCTTGTCGGTGTTGGAGTAGTCGCAGTAGCGCATGGACTCCTGCGTGAAGGCAGCGAGACGGTGCCGGACGAGCTGGTGGCTCATGGCCCGGGACCCGGTGAACAGCACCGTGATGGAGGCGTGTTCCAGAATGCTCTCGTGGCCCATCTTCATGGCCACCTTGGCGATGAACTTCTCGGCGCTGCCTTCCCTGATGCGACCCTCGCTGCGGTGGCTAACACGGCCACACTCCTCACACAGCTCCAGCAGCTTGTGCCAGGTGGACACGTCGGGGGTGATGACTTCAGCGCTCGGTTTGATGATTTGCAGCATATCTCTTCGACTCCTGAGTTTGTTAGTGTTTATGAAAACAACAACGCGATGGTGAGCACGGCGCACAGCACGCCCAACCCGATGGTTGCGTAGACCCAGAGACGTGTGAACTGGCCCTGCGTCGTCATCGCGTCCTCGAATGCTTGGCGCTCTATTCTCGCGACGGCGGTGTTTTCGTTGAGTGTTTGCACCGCATTCTTGTAGTTGAACTCCGTTACCCGCAGCGCATCACTCAGCTTTCGCACTTCAGCCAGGGCTTCACCGCGCTCACGGTGGCATCGCTTCCCATCTCCCTGCGCAGTGTGGAGGTCCTTTCGCAGCTCTCGGATTATTTCATCCTTGCTCGGCATGACTACTTCCCTCGTCTCTGGTAAGCGCGCACTCTATCACTCTTGGGGGCCAATTCGTCCAGCCATTCCGTCAAGACCTTACGCACCTTCTTGCTCTGCGCAGTCTTGTTCGTGGGCATACGCTCCTCGACCCACTGCCCGGCGATCAGTGCAGCGTTGAACCTATCACCCCACACCAGACCTTTGGGGTCCACGGGGAGCATGATGAGCGTGTGTACCTGCTCGGAACTCTTCACCAGGATGCGACCCTTGTCGCCCGCCTTGTTCACGAAGAGGACGGCTTGTCCTGGCTTCAGTTTGTACTGGCTGGAAGTGAGGTGCATCGTGTTGGCTTGCCAACTCACCGTGCGCAGATCTGTTGGGCGCACGACAGTCTTGATGACCCATTCGTGGGACATGAGGCTCCTTCTTTTTTAGGGTGGTGGGGGTAGTAACAAGCAAGTGGGGCACGTCACAGATATGAAGCCTCTGTGCTGGCGTGGGAGACATTGGCCGTTGTCGCCAGTACAAGGCCCTGGCGCTGGCGTAACGACGTGTATCGCTCGTCACAAATACAAAGCCCCTGTGCTGGCGTAGCGTCAATCGTTTCAAGTCACAAATACTAAGCCTTTGTGCTGGCATAATGGTATCTGGCTTAGGGGCACAAATACAAAGCCTCTGCGCTGGCGTTGCCACCTATGTTGCACGTCATCAGTATAAAGCCCTGACGCTGGCCCTTAGATACGTTCAGCGTTGGGGGCACAGATATCAAGCCTCTGCGCTGGCATAAGTGCACTCCAGACCTGGGTCACGAATACGAAGCCTCCGTGTTGGCATTATCCAGGTACGTCCATCGGCGTCAGTACAAGGCCCTGACGCGGGCGTAGGAGAGAAGTCTGGATCACAGATACAAAACCTCTGCGCGGGTGTAAAGACGACTGCGAGGTCGGCGCAGAAACAAAGCCTCTGCGCTGGCGTGAAGAAACTATACAAGGCGCTACAGATACGAAGCCTCTGTATCGGCGTCAAACCAACCCATGTGCTTATCACGAGTATGAGGCCCCCGTGCTGGCATGGAAGTAGAATCCTAGATCAAGGCGGTAGTACAAAGCCCCATCGCTGGCATTATTGATCAGGCAATTCTATCGCAGATACCAAGCCTCCGCGCTGGCGTTATCGATTTCCTCAATGGCGCAGATACAACGCCCCTGCGCTGGCACAGCATGTTCATGATGGCGGTCACAGATACAAAGCCTCTGCGCTGGCGTATACAAAGCGAAGTACGTTGTGGGTACGAAGCCCCCGCGCTGGCACAGACGTTCAAGAAGGCGTCGTCAGTACAAAGCCCCAACGTTGGTGTAGGAGAGAAGCCTGAGTCACAGATACGAAGCCTCTGTGTTGGCGCAACAGCAGGGCGGTTAATGTCGTCGGTACAACGCCCCGACGCGGGCACGGTTCCGTTTGGGGGTAGGTCGTCGGTACAACGCCCCAACGCGGGCACTGAACAAGTTGGAATTCGGTCACAGATACGAAGCCTCTGCGCTGGCATAGGGAGCTATGTCTATCGTTGTCAGTACAAAGCCCTGGCGCGGGCGTAATGCTCATGGTGGCGGTCACAGATACAAAGCCACCGTGCTGGCGTATAACATAGCGTTCATCATAGGCGCAGATACGAAGCCTTCGCGCTGGCACAGATTAGTGTAGTAGTTTCACAGGCTGCTTGTCACAGATACCAAGCCTCTGTGCGGGCACCACCAGGAGTCCCACATGGGCACAAGTACAAAGCCCTCATGCTGGCGTTGTTATGCATTTTTCGTGTGGCGCTTTGCCCACTTCGCTTGGCGGGGTGCGGTATTTACGGCGTAATCCTTGACCTTGGTGGGCACAGCTTCCTTAGCCCCCTGCTGGTGTTCGTCCCAGCGAAGCAGCAGGTTGTGCGCTGCGTTAGCGTCCTGATCCCAGTTTGCCTGGCACTCGCTGCATGTGTGCATCACCTCTTTTGAGGCGTCCCAGGGTTCTTCCGGGTGGTCGCCACACACCGCACAATCCTGTGTGGTCATCGCTGCATTCACCTCAGCGACGGCGCCGAGACGCATCGCAAACCCATTGATGAGGTTGCTACGCAGTACCGAACACGCGGCGTCCCGTTGGTACAACCGGGCAGAAGCGATCTCTCCCTTATCAGACTCGGGGAGGACGTGCCGTTGCATTACGCTCAAATCGAACTGTTCCAGGACAAGAGTGTGGTACTTCCGCGAGAGGCGAGCGGCGATGTTACGGTACTGGTCCTTGCGGCGAGCGAGGCTCTTGTCACGTTGATTTGCTTCCCAGGACAACAGGTGCTTATCCTGCTTACGCCAGTCTTCCAAGCGCGGGTAGGCCAGGGTGTCACCTGCGAAGCGGGAGTCCCGCCACGTACGTGCAAGCGCCGCTAGGCGTGCCGTTGAACGCCAAGCATGCAACGTCGTTGCAGCCTCAATCAACCAGTCAGGGAGCGACGCCCCTTGTTTCGTTTGGCGGCGCATCCACGCAGCCAGCCAATCACGCTCAATGTTGAAGTTCTTGTCACGTGTGCTGCGCAGGTCCTCGACCTTGCGGAACCCAGAGCGGACAGCCCCCTCAAGGAGGATCTCCTCCTCATATCCTTGGTTGTCACGGAAGTACGCGACACGGAGGAGTCCACTGGGACGCACACGCCACCCAATGTCCACGGCCACAGTGCCAGTGCCACATGTTTCGCGGCGCCAGCCATCAGGGAGCGACAATGTAAAGTGGACGCTCCAGCGATCCTTGCCCGCCAGGCGTTCACGCAGAACTTTGACATCCTTGATCGTGGCCACCCGAGGCAGAGGACGGTGCAGGATGAGCGGCCAGGTTGCCCAGATGGGCGTCGTTTTGCCCTGCACGGTACCAACACGCATCTTCAACTCAGAGCGCTTCGGGTTCGAACCGACGAAGATGCGCAGAAGTGTACTGTCACAGGCTAGTGCCTCAAAACTACTCAACCCTTTTTGTATCTGTACAGCGACGGCACCATGCCCCGTCCAACGCCGAAAGTGGGGGTCCACAAACGCAGCTTTGCGTGCTGCATCCACGGCCTTCTCAATAATTAGATATGTACCCCAGTAGCAACCACAGATTGCGCGTTCTTTCCGGATAGTAGCCTGCGCACTTTCATTCACCTTGTTGATGGCTGTCTGTACCGCCGTGTCATCCTTGAGTGCAGCTTTAGCCTTGCGCAGTTCCGCACGCACTGTCTTGAGCTGCTGCCGTGCAATCTTCACACGCTTCCGTTGCTCCTTGGTGGAAGAACGTGAACGTGATGCTCTGTGTGTCGCCCGGAGATCAGCGATTGCAGCATCAACGACTGCTTTTTTCGCTGTCGCTTCTTCTTCGAGAGGTTCTACCGTCGGATGGACACCCATGATGGCGCGTACCTTCTTACGGCGGTCACGTTCAATCTCGATGAGTTTGTTGTAATACTGATGTGCCAAATGTATCTGGTCGGATACGAGATCCACGTTTTCACACGGGGGTCTAAGCCCGTAGCGATACACTAGAATGGGCATGCTGCTCCTCTTTTTTAGATCAGATGATTTCGTCGTCAGGGTGTCGTAGTGGGGGTTCAACGATGTGTACGGCGTGGGCGCAGTCTTGGGTGTCAACACCCAGGTTGCCACGTAGGAACATGGCGTAGCGCTCGTCAGGACCAACGGCTGTGACGTGTCGCCCTCGGCGGATCATCTGGAGGGGGTGCACCGTTTTGTAGTGGACAGCGCAGCCTTTGGTGACTGTGTGGATGCCTCGGGTGTTCTTCATATAAACGTGGATTGAAACCCCTTCCGGGATTGGTGCATGTTGTCCGTGGCGCATCTTAGTGCAGACGTACACATGTTCGTAGATGTTGAAGAGGAGGCAGAAGCAACGGTTACAATAGCGCACACGGTACATGCGCTGCACCTTGGAGGGGAACTTCTGTTGCTGGAGGCAGGGGATTGCCAGAGCACAGTGTCCACAGGCTTTGTCGGTGGTGAGGATGGTTCTCATGGCTTCTTTATGGGGAGGGAGAAGGCCCCTGATTGCAACGCGTGGAGCGTCTCATCGAGGAACTCTTCGTCCATGTCATGGATTGGTGTTTGGAAGTCGTACCCCCCTTTGTGCAGGATACAACTGGGGCACACTCCCGCGTTTATGTAGATGCCGAGGACAGGGTCTTTGATGCGCGTCTCAGGGGTGCCTGTGGCGTTCGCCGCAGCGACGTAGTTTGGCACACAAGAGGAGTCGGTCATGCTGCGCCGCTCACACCTGAACATCACCACCTTCTTGACTCGGGGTATGTGGGTGCGAGACTGCATTGATTCAGGTACGGGGTAGGTTTCTTTAAGGACGAAGCGTGTACACCTCACGCACAGGAAGGTTTCACTGTTGTTCATCTTGAACAACGCCCCGGAGAGGCAAGCGACGGCGAAGGGACAGCGCTTACATTTCATCCGATCTTCTTCCGGTGATCCTGCGCAGCGGCTTGTTGTAGTTCCTCCGACACACACGTGGAACACTTGCCCAACGGGATGTCGGTACCTGTCATTGGGTCCGTGACGTACGCAATAGTGTTTCTCGATGTAACAGCCTCGGACACTTGTTCGTGCACAAAATTGGACTCTGGGGGGCTGCGTTTCTCACAAAGGAATTCCACTATACGTTTGGGTTGTGGGATGACACGCACACACACTGTTTCCGCCACAGGGGGATTCTCAATGATGATGAGGCGGGAACATTTAGCGCACAGACACACGTAGCTGCTGTTTATTTTGAACAGCGCCCCGGACATGCACGCAACCACGAAAGGACAGCGCTTACACTTCATCGAGGTGCTCCACGGCGTATACCTCCTTGTCCCCAATGGCTTGGGGCACGGCGCCTTTGCATTCCTCACATTTGGTAATCTTGATGTGGCTCGTACCTCCCGGCGACATCGGGTCTATGGGCTCACCCAAGGCTCCTGATGATAATTTATCCAGGTTGAAGACGTCTACCTGGGGGATGTCGTAGATATCCAGGAACGCACGGTCCAGCTTCTCACAGTGGAGGTATCGACGCGCGGCAACGGCTACTTCTGTTTGCCATACACGCAGAGGGTTGTCGGGTGGTGACCCGGGAGCAGGGTCCACGTCGATGAGTTCGTAGGATGTGACCTGCAACCGCGCGCACTCACGACAAAGGAGGATTGTGATGCTGCTCCCTATCACTGCGCCCACCTCTGATTGGAGCTTTCCCGCCATGCACAGCAGCACATAAGGACACCGGCTACACTTCACGCCCGTCCTTTCCTTTGATCCCCCAGGGGTGCACCAGCGCTTCCATTGCCCCACTGTCCCGCGCTCGCTTGAACGCCAGCTCGTCGTCCAGGTTCACGATGCGGTAGGCGCTGAAGGCACCATGCCTGCGCTCCTCACAATTACAGCGGTTGCAAACCTGCATGCGGAGAACTGTTCCACCTACGGGGTCCACGACGTTCATTGTGATGGGCTCCGCCAAGGAAGACATGTGGTCTCCCGGGTCACCCACGGTAGATGTGGCAATACCTTTGCCTTCCGCAGTGTTCCGTACCCGATCAACAATATCCGCGTAGCTTCGCTTCTCACAGATGAGGTAGGTCAGCGTCCCATCGTAGGGCAACACACCATGAAACTGCCGATAGAATTCAACAGTGTCAGCGGGTTCATTAGGCCCCGGACCAGCCTTGGCGTGCACAAGCTCAAGGCGCCGACACCGATAGCAGAGCGACGCAGTGCGGTCCTTGGAGTGCAGGAGCGTTCCACCGAGGCACGGCAAGACGAGAGGGCACTCTTTACATTTCATGGCGTGTCTCCCGTGGGGACGATGATCTTTCGCAGCTCACTCTCCTCCCGCAGTCTCTCTCGGATGAGGTTGCCCCCAGCCTGCCCCACCGCTTCAAAGATGGCCACCGTCTGCTTCGCCATCATCTCTGTGATTGCAGGGTCAGTGAAGGTGACCTTCCGGGAGTCCAGGTCCTCGTGCAGCTTAATGCGGTAAGGGAGAACACGGCGGTCCTCGGGGTCACACATGGTGCAGCCCGAGACGAGCAGTGGGCCACCGTCCACAGGGTCCACGAGCTGAACACCACGACGTACCTCCGGAGCGGCGCGGTACTGGAACTGCAGCACGTCAAGGTTCCTCTTCTCACACACGAAGTGCAAGCTGCGGGGCTCCTGCACGAGTAGTTCGAGACGCCCACACTGAGGACATAGGCGCATAACGATGGCGCTGTGGAAGGTACCCTGCATGCATGGTAGGGCGACGGGGCAGTGTTTGCATTTCATGATTTCTTCTCTTTGTCACCAAGGATGTACTCTGGTGGCACACCCGTACCTCGTATCATGAGATTGAGCGTAGCATCGTATCGCTCACGCATGGTGTTTGTCTTACGTACTTGGCGTAGTGTTTTTAGGAGCACACTTCTTTTCTTAGCCATCTCAGCATCGGGGTCCTTTGCTGAAAAGGTGATTCGCTGCATGTCGAGGTCCTCGTACATTTCTACCACGTACAGATTGTGCCGAGGTCCGTCACACCGGATGCAAGCAGACACAGGCAGGAAACCGCCGGACACTGGGTCGACAACCTGAATGCCTCTTCCATCCTTGGGAGCATCAATAATAGCTTGTTGCAATGTAAGCAGGTTCCTCTTCTCACACCGGAAGTACAGCGCGCGCTTTACGCGGTAAACTGGGCCGTTGAGAGCACCACGCGTTTTAACGGGGAGCACCTCAAATAGCCCACATACTTGGCACAAGTTGATGATGACTGCGAAGGCGTGGTGATTGTCGAACCACACCCCCTGCATACACGGCAAGGCCAGGGGACAGTTTCCACACTTCAAAACAAAGACCCTCCTGGCCCTGCTCCTGGACCGAAAATGAGGTTGTGAACCTCGTTGATGAGTTCCGTCGCGCACTCTTCACACAGGGTTACGAGGAAGTCTTTCCCTAGAACAACAGGAACGTGACTGTACGAAAAGCGTTGCACCTCCTCCCGCTTCCTTTTCACCACGCGTCGGATGGCATTTTCGAAGGCCCCCTTGAGTTTGTTGGCAGAGTAGTTTTCACTTTGTACGCAGATAGGTAGGAGGTCCCACACCTCGTGGATCTCAGCTTGCCCCACTCGCAATACTTGCACCTTGTTACATGTTGGACACACCACGATCCCGCGCACTGGTTCCTTTCCCGCCAGACATGCTAGAGCGTGGGGGCATTTGGCACAGGCTGATGTTATTTCATGAATCATGATCCATAGCTACCGGGCCGAGACACCACCCCCACGTTCTCGTGGATGGTGCTAGGGTCGTAGCCTCGCAGAGCATCAGGGTGGTCGTCCACATCAATGTACAAGACGCGTGTGCTCCGGTTGAAGTATTTGCTCTGTCCGAAGATAGCATCACAGAGGCCACACGTTTCGTCCTCGTTCCGCTGCATCGCTGCCTTACGTACGAGCTTATACCCTGTGATGTAGGGGCGATCGGCAGGTTCCATGCTTTTGACCGGAGGGCACTCGAAGATCCAAACGATGTCGTGTAACACCAATATCTCAGGTACCCCATTTTTCCCTGGGATACGGATGTGCCTGTCTCCACGTGGGGCAAGTACGGCGGTACGCTCACACCCCTCGCACAGATGCATAAACCCAGGTGGCTCCCCATTCTGCATGCACGGGATAGCGAAAGGGCATCTACGACAATCCACTATTATCCCCCAGGAATAAGCGAAGACCCCAAACGTGGTCACGGTCTTCAAGGTCTCCGCAGTAAACACGAGGACGGTCTGCCGCACCGTCGCGCTTGAGATCGTTGATACAGTTGGGGCACTTGATGACGTGACACCCACCCATACGATGCCCGGCGATAACCTCGGGGTGTACGCGCACGAAAGGAGCCACGGGCATTCCGTTTTTGCTGGGGTCAGGGAACACGACTTCCTTGACCTTGGGACACACGAAGCTCCACCACATGACTTGCGGACAACGGTTTCGGTACGTTTCAGTATTGACAGGACGGCGCACCCACACCCGAAGACACTCAGGGCACACCTTCGCGGCGTTCGGCGGGCGACCATTTGCCAAGCACCACACCGCGAAGGGGCATTTTGCACATATCACTGAGTAGTGAGCTTGATCATGCCCGGCGAGCGATGTGGCGTCGCATCCAGGTCAATCCAGTTTTCGTCAATGTACCGGAGGGTGGCGTGGTTGGGAGGCTTCGGAAGGGCGGGATTGTGCATGTACTCACACTCACAACATACTGAAACAGTGAGCGCCGGTTGCGTACGCTGCGGGCGGGGGTCTTCGACGTGGTGCGTGACGTTCGTGTACTGCTGCCAGTACCAGTTCAGCTTGTAGATCTGGAAGTCCTCGGGAGACTCATCTTCGTGCCGCTTGCGTGGGAGAGTAACCGCCTGCATACCGAGATCAATGCTGTCCACCGAGACACCTGTGTCGCGCCGTGTTCCTGGCAGCTTGCACGCGTCCACGACATCGCGCAGCAGTGGGCGCTCCTCACAGGTGAAGAGGAAGGTCACGTACTTATCTTCGGGGGCAGTCCCCTGCGCCAGCACGAGGGTGGGCTTCTTCTTCATGTTGATGAAGAACCGCCCACAGTGCAGGCACAACCCGTAGGTCCCAGCGATGAAGCTACCCCCGTAGCAGACCATCATGAAAGGGCACTTGCGACATTTCATTGTTTCACAGGTTCCTTGGCTATGCGGATGAGTATGCGGTTCGCCGCCTCGGGGCGCACGGCGATCGGATTGCCCGCTGTGATGTCCAGGAAGCCGTCCTCCCCTTCCTTCTTCACCAAGAAGCAGCTCACGGTGTCACGGAAGCCACTCCCGAGGGTGAAGACCACAGCGTTGGAGAGGTGTGCCTGGCTGGTGCAAGCAGCAATGCCTGCGTCACCCATGAACTCCCGGATGGTTGCTTTCGAGAAACCCCTCTCAGGGAAGGAACAATACTTGGTCAGCTCCCCCAGCCCGGCGATGTTCTCTTTGTCTGCTTCGGACAGCACAACCAGGATGGGTATCTTGGTGCTGTCGTATATCGCGTCACCGATGCGTACTTTCATGCATCTTTCTCCTGTTCGAGAGCGAGCTTGTGTCCATGCACCAGCGCCACGCTGTCAGGGATTTCATACCAGACCAGGCTGTCTTTTGCAGTAATGCAGTGGCGTACTGCGTTACCGTAGCGTACTCGTCCGCAGCGAATGCCACAGATGTTTCGGATGAGGTAGATGACCCTGGGTGGGGTTTCAACGTGCTTATTTTTAGGTGCGTAGCACAGAATAACGCGGGAGCACTCAGTGGGACCGGCGAGTGACATCACTTAGCTCCTTTGCTGTTTACTTTGTAATCGTGCGCCACGCGCAAACCATTTGGGTCCCCTATTGGGTGTGGGGCGATCCATTGTCTACGACGCAACGACCAGCGCGGACCATAGGCTTGGTTTCTCCAATGCCCACGCCTAATGCTGCGTGTCTTCAGTTTCCATTTCTTTATACTGACCCCTGTACCTTGTAAACTCAGGTCAAGGCACGCGTGGATCTCAGGTGCTATTTCTATGGTGTTGCCAAAGCTCCATGTACGGCTGTTCTGCGCTGAGGTGAGTAACCTGTCTTTTGGTTTTTCAGCTCGTATGCGTGGAGTTTGTGTGGTGTCACCCATTTTGCATTCATTTACGTAGATGCACGTATTTACGATGATGCGTCGTAGAGTATTCAGCGCGAGGCTTGTCTTCGTTGCTACTAATTTACCTGATTTCTTCTGTAACGTATCATCAGGGTCCGTGTCCTCATCCAGGAATGTACCTACGTCCCACGCTCCTTGTATGTGTTGCGCGCGCCCCATTAGAAAAATCATGTGAAGAAGCGTGGACGTTACGTCCAAATCTTCTAGGGGTGTGTGTAAGAGTTCATCGTTGATAGAGTGGTTTGTGTGTTCATGGTAAAACCCTGTGTAGGGTCCAGGCCCCATGAACGCTGGTGCTGTAGGTACCCCAAATGCGAAAGTACTAAATGGGACCTTGAAAATCTCTTCGGGTACCCCTTTTGTATCGGTCAAAGAAAACCCCGCGAGTAGCGCTTTGCTGGGGTTAATTGTTGGGAAATGGTACCTCTCCCAACCCAAGCCCCGATGTACACCCAGTACCCAGGTTTGTATTGTGTGTTCAAAACTTTCAGTGAAGCCGTCAGGGCGCAAATGGGCGTCCATCCCTCCGGTGCGAAGCCATCCGTCTAGCACTGGGAAAGCGCGAACAACTTCGAGCATCCATTTCACGCTACAGGGTGTGTAAGGCACTTGTGCTAATTCAGGAAAGTTTTGAATAGCGCACGCAATGTGCTGTGCCCAGTTGTGAGTGTTTCGAATGCGGGATATTTTGAAGGGTGATTCAAGCATAAGCGAAAACCGACACGCGTGCACCACCCCCTCCCAGCGAGACAGTACGTCGGCATCTTCGGGCGACGCTCCTTTAGCGGCGTATGCGTTCCGGTATAGACCAAGGCAGGATTTTTGGTACCGCTCCACTTCGTGGAATGCACCTATTGCGTATGGACTAGGACCTGTACGTTTCTTCTTCTTTTTCTTCTTCTTACTTTTTGAAGCCACGACGCTGCATACCTCGGTAGACTTCGTCAGCCATGGTTAGCTCCAGGAGGCGTCGACGTACTGACGCACAAGGCGGGCGTAGTTCTCGTAGGCACCCAAAACGATATTTGTGCAGCTCCTATTCCTCTTGGCATTGCACCACGACTCCCACCCCACATCCAGCAACCGCTGCACGATGGGGTCCAGGTCTTCTGCGTCCGCGTGAGCACTCTTGACCTCAGTGTGACGGGGGTGGTCAGTCTCCCCGGATCGACGCGTACTTACGTCGTGGCTGTACTCCTCGACGTACACGCACGGGTCCCCGGACAGCAGCCCTTCACCAGCAGCGTACATCACGAGGTTGTCCAGGGTACGGCGCACATCGGATTCGGACAGGTCAGGGTCGGACTGGTACGTGACGTCGATGGTGAGGCGTGCGTGGATTTGTCTCTCGTCAGCCATCGCTCAGCTCCAGTTCGGGTCGACGTGCTCGCGCACGAACTGGATGTACGACATGTAGGCGTCACCGACGGCCTCCGTACCCGCTTGGTTGACCCTGGCGTTCTGCCAGGTGTCCCAGAGCTGATCCAGCACGGTGAGCGCCCCCTGGCTCAACTCCACCTTGAGAAGCGGCGGGCGGTGTGGGCACTGAATCTCCGGAGGCGCGGCGAGGCCAAGGTGTCCCTGCCAGGTGGGGTCGTAGCGTACGGTGGGGTCGTCGATCTTGAGCACGATGATGGTGTTCGCCTCGTTCTTGGGGAACTCGCTCTTGACGTCCGGGAGGATGTCGTCCATGCACACACCGTAGTCCTCCGTCTCCTCGTCACACACGAAGGCGTGGACTTCATCGTACTCAGCACCAGGTACGCGGCGAATGATGACGTGGGTCGCCGTGTTCTCCTGGCACTGGTCGCAGTCTCTTGAGTTCATTTCTTCTCCGATCCTTCAGGTTTGGCTTCCGTGCAGTACACCTGGCGCATGCACATGAAGGTGTGAGTCCCATCCATCGGGACGGCGAGGTATAGCGCCGATTCCTCTGCGTGTTGGCGCATTAGCTTGTAGTGTAGCCCCCCGGGGATCGACGCAATGTCGGGTGTCCCCGTAGGGAGGGGAGGTGTTTTTCGTACTGTGTTGAGTGCAGCACACCGTGCTTTCAGAACGTCGATGGCTGTCTTGCAGGCGGAGGTACAGGTCCTGATGCGCTTATCACATTCCCGGGCGCTCCGCGTGAACGATTTGAAGTCCTCACGGTAGCGCTGCACCATCCCCTGGCACGTCTCCAGCTTGCCCAGGGTGAAGGTGCACCCACTGCTCTTCGGCGTCTCCAGCTTGCACCCGGAGCATATTACCAAGAGGAAACACAGGAGGAGTCTACCCACGCTTCTGCCTCTTTCGGAGGTCTTCCAAAGCCTCCTCCAGATTACTAGACAGCGCGACGGTCGCTGATACCTTGCCGCAGATCTCAGCAGCGCGGATCAGGTCCTTGGTACGCTCAGACGCCGTCAAGCTCAGGACGTGTGTGATGTTACCGTGCTGCACATCTTTGTGGTCCACGTGCCGGTTGTTCGACGCCTCCATTTGGAGGCGCGTGATCTCGTGCTGACGTTCTGTGGTGGTGGCGACGCACTCCAGGACGGGGGTAAGCCACCCACCCTCATCGTTGGACAACATGAAGTCGGGCATGGGCTCTTCTTCGGTGGACTCAGGAGACTCAGCGTACATGGAACCAGCGGGAGGCTGGCCCTCGGGCAGCGCTTCCTGGGGCGTGTTGTACATGGTGTCCGGGGGTGCGTCAGCGTGTGGAGCAGAAGCTGTCTCCACCCCACGCTTGGGCGGCGCCTTGCTCTTGGCTCTCGTCGCAGCCCCCATCTCCCGCTCGATCTCAGCGAGCCCGTGGAACATATCGCTGGGGTGTTCGTTCTGGCGGTCCCATCGGCGCAGGCCATCCCACATCTTGCGGATGTACGCCGATTGCTTGATGGAGGGGTTGAAGCCGCTGACGAACTTGCCCTGCATGTCTTCAGCGGTGCTGTACCTGCTCGTGACATAGTCACCAGCCCCTTTGTCCGTGAGCATTTCTTGCATGGACTCAGCAAGGGCCTGGATGTTGTTGCAAGCGCAGATGGCCTCCGCGCGAGTTAGCTTACTGTCCATCATCACCACCTTGGGTAGTGTCCGTAGATTTCACGGATTCCGGGGAAGTAGGCGAGGAGGATTTGGTCTTCGGGTACTGTGAGTTCTTCTTCGACCCACGCTCCGTCGTCGTCCCCATTGTCGTCTTCAGCTTCTTCGTCGTAGTATCCGTGGTCAGGGTGAGTGTACTTAACAACAGGGACGGAATCCCACGCACGTCCCAGCGCGGCTTGTGCGTCGGCCATACAACATGCTTCATCATGTGACTCCTCCCAATCCTCGTCCGAGACGGGACCATAGTAGCCATCGTACCAGATGCGCGATGTATATTTCTTGAGCTGTTCGATGCTGCACTCCGCTGCTGCCGCGAACTCCTGCCAAAGACAGTCCTGCTCGTGCTCAGCACCAGCGGGATCGTACTCCGACATGTGTTCGAAGCAAGGAAGTAGCTCGTCACTCATTGGTGTCCTCGGCGGGCTCTTCCTCAACCTCCAC
>Ga0233429_1000087_pt1 | contig 172238 bp, 127 predicted proteins | sample SI_118_April2016_3_FD_179879 | JGI IMG/M metagenome (GOLD analysis project Ga0233429, IMG submission 179879) | Seawater microbial communities from Saanich Inlet, British Columbia, Canada - SI_118_April2016_135_MG | ecosystem: Environmental > Aquatic > Marine > Inlet | place: Canada: British...
CGGTCAGTTTCATTTTTTCCATATTCCCACAGGGGATTGAGCATTTTGACTCTACCAACAGAAGCTCTCACCGATCCTCAGCTGCGCGACGAGCTCCCACCCAGCCTCCACAGCGATATTGAGGGTCTGATCGATTCCGACGAGCAGATTCAGCTCTCCGTCGCCACCGATATCCGCCTCGATGGCCTGTACGGCGATGCCTATCTGCTGGCCACCGATCGCCAGCTGCTCTCCATCAACCCCAACGGCGGCAAACCGGCTATCGACCGCATTCCGCTGTCCGAGGTGAAAACCGTCGAAATCCAGGACCTGTTCGGCAGCGGCGTTCTCAAGGTCCGCACCGAGACGCGGGGAGTTACGCTGGCGCTCTTCTCCAAGTCGCTGACCGAGAAGTTCGCCGCCGTTCCCGATCGCATCGAGGCCCTGGTCCGCGAAGCCCGCACCGTCGAAGAGGACGAGAAACTCATCAAGCGGAAGGGGAAGCATCACCCGGTCCGCAAACGCCGCTGTGAAAGCTGCGGCCAGGTGATTCCGCGCCGCATGGGCATCTGCCCCGCCTGCATGGACCGGAAGAAGCTGCTGGGCCGTTTTTTGGGGTACTCACTGCCCTACTGGCAGCTGGCCACCGTCAGCATGCTGATCCTGCTGGCCGGGACCTTTATCAGCCTGATGCCCCCCATGCTGCTGCGCTTCCTGATCGACGACGTGCTCAAACCGGTCGATCTGCTCGTGGAGAGCGAAAATCTGGGGGCGCTGTCCGAGGCGGCCCGCGCCATCCGCATCGCCGACATCGCCGTCCCCCTGCCTTTGATCGGCACTGTCGATCCCGTAGGTGCCCTGGCCAGTCTGGTCTTCCTGCTGCTGCTGATCAACGTCTCGCGCAACGTCCTGGGGGCCGTCCGTTCCTATTTGATGGCCCGCCTCGGTCAACAGATCACCTTTGATCTGCGGAGCCAGGTCTACATCCATCTCCACCGGCTTTCGCTCAGCTTTTATAACGACCGCGACACCGGCCGTATCATGGCCAGCGTTACCCACGACGTCGGTCGCCTGCAGGATTTTCTCAGTCACGGGCTCCAGGAGGCGATCCAGAACGTCCTTACCCTGGTCTTCATCTGTGGCCTCCTCTTCTACATGAACGCCGGATTGGCCGCTTACGTGCTGATTCCCACCCCGCTCATCGTCCTGGTCACCATCCGCTTCGGTCACTATTTGCACATGATCTACCATCGCCTCTGGCGGCGCTGGGCGGCGATCAGCTCTCTGCTGGCCGATGTCATCCCGGGCGTCCGGGTGGTCAAGGCGTTCGCCCAGGAGAAGCGCGAGATCGATCGGTTCGAGACCCGTTCCGAAGAGTTGCTGGAAGGTGAGTTGAGAGCGGCCAAGGTCCGCAGCCTCTTCAGCCCGATCATGGCTTTTCTCACCTCCCTCGGCACTCTGATCATCTGGTGGGTCGGCGGCAACAAAATTCTCAGCGGCAATCTCTCTCTGGGCGACTTTGTCGCCTTCACCGGTTTCATGTGGCAGTTCTATGGACCGGTGGAGAGCCTCTGTCGCCTCAACCACCGCTTCCAGCACGCCTCCACTTCGGCCGAGCGCGTCTTCGAGGTCCTCGATACGACTCCGGACGTGGACGACAGCGAGACCGTTTCTCTCATGCCCCGCATCAAGGGAGAGGTGGAGTTCAACGACGTGACCTTCGCCTACGAGGAGGGGAAACCGGTCCTCCACGACCTGAGTTTCACGGTCGCACCGGGCGAGATGATCGGCCTGGTCGGGCACAGCGGCGCCGGCAAGAGCACCATCATCAACATCATCTGCCGGTTTTACGACATCGAATCGGGGGCCATCCTCATCGACGGCCACGACGTGCGCGACGTTCAGCTCAAGTCGCTGCGCGACCAGATCGGCATCGTCCTCCAGGAGCCGTTTCTGTTCAACGGCCCGGTCGCCGAGAACATCGCCTATGGGAATCCGGAAGCGAGTCTCGATGAAATCGTCGCCGCAGCCAAAGCGGCCAACGCCCACGACTTCATCATGAATTTGCCCGACGGCTACGACTCCCCACTGGGCGAGCGCGGCGTGCGCCTCTCCGGCGGAGAGCGTCAGCGCGTCTCCATCGCCAGGGCGATCCTTCGCGATCCCCGCATCCTCATTCTCGACGAGGCGACTTCGAGTATGGACACCGAGACAGAGGCCAAGATCCAGGAAGCTCTGGGCCGTCTGATCAAGGGGCGCACCACCTTCGCCATCGCCCATCGGCTGTCCACCCTCAAGAACGCCCATCGTCTGCTGGTCATCGACAAGGGGTATCTGTCGGAAATCGGCACCCACGACGAACTGCTGGCCAACGACGGCATCTACGCCCGACTCTGCCGCATGCAGAGCGAACTCTCCCGCCTCCGCGCGGTATAGGTAGGAAAAAAACATGGAAGAAGTATATCCTCTCGAAGAGGAACTCAACCTCCTCGATCCCGCGTGCATCCGCTTTTATCGCGACGAGTTCGAAGATCTGGTAATGGAGCGCGAAGATGGGGAGATCGATCGGAGCATCCACATCCTGCGCAATTTTCCTCTCAGCAACGAAAGTCGCTTCATCTCAGTCAGAAAAGGGGAGGAAGAGGAGGAACTCGGGATCATTCCAGCCCTGAGCGACCTCGACGAAGGTAGCCGCCAACTGCTGGAAGAGGAACTCGAGCGAGTCTACTTCGTGCCCTGCATCACTCGCGTCCTCTCCGTGGAGGAGCGCTTCCACGTTCCCAAGTGGGAGGTCGAGACCGATCGCGGCCCCCGCGTGTTCGAGATCCGCTCCGGCCGCAACGACATCCGCGTCCTCGGGGGGGGACGCGTCCTGATCCGCGACGCCGACGGCAACCAGTACGAAATTCCCAACTACCGCCGTCTGGACGAAGACAGTCAGAAGCAGATCGACAGTCAGATCTAGGTAAAGAGGGGATGAAATTCCATTTCATCCCCTCTTTACCTGGGAGTTTTGGGCGATACAGCCACATGCCACCCAAAACTCCACGGCATTCGGTTGACGGACGGAGGAGAGATTTTGAAGATCGAAGAACAGAGCCAGGAGATCACCTGGGCCCAGGAACTCATCCGCCAGAGCTGGTCCTATCGCGCCGCCCGGGTCCTGCAGGTCGCCTGCGCTCTGGGTCTGTTCACGCGTCTGGGTGAAGAGGGGGCCACTGCAGCGCAGATCGCCGCCGATGAGGGCTGGGATGCGGATCGAATCGAGGGTCTGCTGATTGCCTGCGCCGCCATGGAACTGGTCGAGCGCGACGGAGAGGGTTGGACGCTGACCGCCAGGGGAGCCGCCACCATGCTACCGGCCGCTCCTCTCTATCAGGGAAACGCCATCGCCCACAGCACCGACGTCTGGAATTTCTGGGACGGCCTGGAACAGACCATGCGGGGTGAGGAGCGCAGCGCCGCAGTCGGAGAGGGAGGGGCTCGCCGCCACTCCCACCGCGATTTCATCCTGGCAATGCACGACATGGCCATGGCCGGTCGCGCCGCCCGGCTGGCCACCTGCGTCGATCTGAACAACCGGCACAGATTGGTCGACGTGGGCGGCGGCCCGGGCACCTACACCATTGCCCTTTGTCAGCGCTACCCCGAATTGTGCGGCGCCATCTTCGACCTCCCCGAAACCATCGCCATCGCGCGCGAAGTCATCGATCGTTTTGGCATGGCCGACCGCATCTCTACGGTCGAAGGCAGCTGGGACGAAGACGAATTCGGCGAAGGAGTGGACGCCATCCTCATGTCGAACGTCCTCCATGGCCCTGGCAGCGGCGCCGATATGAAGCTGGCCAAGGCCTATCGCGCTCTGGTCGATGGTGGCCTGCTGATCCTCCAGGATTTTCTGCTCAATGTAGACAAGACCGGTCCACTCAACCCCGCTCTCTTCAACATCATGGTCGGCGCCTACTCGATCGACGAGTTGTGCGACGTCGTCCGGGAGGCCGGTTTTTCGGATCTACAGCTCCAACCCATGCCCGAAGACCTGGGTACCTCCCTGCTCACTGCAGTGAAGTGATGCTTTTTAGGAAGACAGATACCGGCGGAAGTTCTCCAGACGGTGGAAGGTGAGGAAGTTGGCGTCGTGGAAGTTGTGTGCCGCCTTGTGGCCGTCGTGGTGCGCCGTGCGCGAGACGAAGGTGATGTCATCATCCGCAAAGACCCAGTCCACATATTGAAAGGCGTGTTCGGTAGGATCGTCGTGGGATAGCAGCAGGTGCTCCGTATCCCAGCGCCGCAGATCGGGCGAGCTGACCAGATACAGGCGGTTCCGCTGCGCTACCGGATCGAGTTGCTTGTTGACCAGAGCGCAGTAGCGGCGGGACTGCGGGTCGAAGCGCACTGTGAACTTGGTGCCGCCCCCGGGCATGTTGATGTTGTCCAGGTCCGGGTCGTGCACCAGATGTCGTCCATCTTCCGAGACGCGCACGATCGCGGCGCGGTCGATGAAGCCGGTCGCCTCCCCCCCGCCCTGGTAGTTGGTGCGCAGCAGGTTTACCAGAATCCCCTGGGGATCCACGACCACGTTCCCCTCGATCCACTGTGAGTGGGAGCCGGCGTGCTCCATCATCTCGCTGACTGTCCAGTTTTCCCGCACCAGTAGATCCGCATCTTCGGGTGCCGACAGCACCAGGCTGCGCCAGTGGATCCGCTCGGGCGCGGGGGCATACTCCATGGCCCGCCATATTCTTCCCCGGTGCACCACCACTGGCACGGGCGCGGTGTGGTACCCGTCGCAGTCCGACAGCAGGCCGGTGCCGGCATCTACGGGCTGCGTCCAGCTATGGCCGCCGTCCGCGCTGCGCCGAATCACCATCCGCCCATTGAGCCTGCCGCCGAAGCGATCGCAGTGATCCGTGCCCATGATGTAGAGTGCCTGGCTGTGGAAGAACAGATTGGACCATATCTGGCCGTGCAACTCGGCGATCCGCTTCCAGGTAATGCCGCGGTCGGCAGATGCGTACACGAAGCTGTCCGTATTCGCCGCTCCGGGGCCGAAGTGGGAGTGCGAGGCGACGTAGGTCCCATCTGGCAGGATGGCGATGGAAGGGCAGCCCACGTACTGCTGCGTGCTGGCGGCCACGTGGTGGATGACGCTGCCCGGTACGTGCTGAAAAGTCATGCGATCACATCCGCGTGAGGTTTTCCGATCATATCTTCCAGGGTTGGCGATATTCGTAGTGCAGCAGTTCGTTGGCCCGATCGCAGTTGGTGAAGCGCTCCTCTTCAGGATCCCACTCCAGTCGTTGTCCCATGGCCAGCGAGATATTGGCCAGGTGGGCAAAACTTGTCGAGCGATGTCCGTCCTCCAGCGTGCACAGGGGACGTTGCCGCGTCTTGACGCAGTCCAGGAAGTTGCGGATCAGCACTTCGGTGGTGTCCTCCTTGATCTTCAGGTCGCCGTACACCTGATCTCCCGTGAGTTGCTCCTCTTCCGATTCGATCAGCCTGTCCCAGGTCTGGAACTGACCCGGATTGGATGGGGTGATGGTGTAGCCGTCCTGACTGGCCAGTAGGTACCCCTTGGAGCCGCGCAGTTCGATTTCGCCCCCGTGGATGCCCTGGCCACCGGCGCTCTCCAGGACCTCGAAGCGGGCGATCGCCCCGGAGGCGAACTGGAAGGTCGTTTCCAGACTGTCGGGAATGGTGCGATCGTCGTCCACCGTTGCCGTGGAGCCATATGCGGAAACCGATACCGGTGCCGTCTCCCCCATGAGCCAGCGGATCACGTCCAGATAGTGCACGCCCCAGTTGCCCATCTGCGAAGAATAGTCCTGCCACCAGCGGAAGAAGTAGGGAGCCAGGTTGTACTGGTAGGGGCGCTCTGGGCGCGGTCCCAGCCACATATTCCAGTCGAAATCGGGCGGCGGTTCTTCCGCGGCCAATTTGCCGATGCCGGCCGGTCCCATGCTGCTCAGGCGGCAGGCGTGGCCCATAGCTACCTGTCCGAGCGCCCCCTGGGGAATCTTCTGCGCCAGCTTCTGATAGATGGACGAGCCGCGCCGATTGAGACAGACCGCGCCAATCCGGCCGGTTCGGCTCTCCGCTTCGACCATGCGGCGCCCCTCGTGGATGGTTGCGGTCAGCGGCTTTTCCACGAATACGTCCTTGCCCGCCTCAAACGCCATGATCGTCTGCACGGCGTGCCAGTGGTCTGGCGTGGCGATGCAAACCGCATCGATATCCTTCCGGTCCAGCAATTCGCGGAAATCGGCGTGCGTGTCCACCGGCTTGCTGAATTCTTCTCTCATAGGTGGTACGGGGATGCCCGAACTCAAATAGCGCGGATGCACGCTGGCTCGGTCCCGTTTGAGATACGGTTCGTACACGTCGCAGAAGGCCACGATTTCCGCGTCCGGCTGAGTCATGAATCGTTCGAGTAACTGAGTGCCGCGATTCCCCAGTCCGATGAAACCGACTCGCACTTTGTCTCCTTTTACTCCATCTGTACTCACGCTGCCCATCCCTCCGTCTTTGTGGTTGTGATTGTTATCTAAAAATCCCATTCTATCTGTCCCGGGCTCAGGATCCGCACCTTCTGTCCCTGTTTGCCCAGGCGAGTATTGGGAAAGGTCTCCCTGGCGCGGGCCAGCGCATCATCGCCGTTCTTGCCAGCCATGTGTACCAGCACCAGTTCGCTGGCTTCCGCCTCCTGCGCCACCCGTGCCGCATCCTGGGGGCGCGAATGCAGATAGCGCTGTAAATCCATGATCTCGGTATCCGGCTTGACCGCTGCTTCGTGGATCAGCAGATCGCATCTGCTGGCGAAGAGCGGCAATCCTTCGTGAAACGCCGTGTCCCCGCTGAACACTGCGCTGGCACCGGTGCTCGTATCCGTGAATCTGTAGCAGCGCGCATCGAGCGGATGAAAGGACCGTCCCACCGATACTTCCAACCCTTCGACTTCCACCACCTCTCCCGGATGGACGATCTCCACCTCATAATCAGGTATACAGTCCGGATAGCGTTCTCCCTGCAATAGCGCGCAGGCGCCGTCGCACACTGCTGGCAGGTCGCGTGGACCGTAGAGTTTGATGGCAGGCCCTTTGGACCGCCTGTTCAGCCGTCCGGCGAAGAACAGACCGGGCAATCCCAGGGTGTGGTCCTGGTGGCAATGGGTGAAAAAGAGGTGGCTGATATCGATCGGATCCACTCCCCACGCCCGCATGCTCAATGCCGCATTCCAGCCAGTGTCGATCAGGATCTTCTCGTTGACCAGATAGCAGGCGGTATCCTCGCCCGCGTTGGGCGATGCCGACGCTACCCCCACGAACAGCACTTCGAGAGCCATACTTCCATTCCTTCCCGCGATTATTTGACGAGATGTTTTGCCAGGCGCTCCACCCCTTCTGGAAAATCTTCGGGCAGCAAGCTCAATACCAAAAATCCCTCCCGGGTGAAGTCGAAGAAAAACCCCGGGTGCACGAACAGACCTTCCTCCAGCAACTCCAGGGCCAATCTCTCCTCATCCTCTTCCACCTTCAGCACCGCGTACCATCCCCCCTCACACGCCAGGAGCCGGACATTCTTCAGGTTTGCAATTCTCTCCTTCAAGAACGCCAGGTTTCCCCTTATTCGTTCCCCGATCTGTTTTTGGATTCCCTCTCGCAATCGCAGCAGCTCCGGCAACCCTTCCTGTATCGGCGTGCCCACAGAGAGATAGGTATCGGCGATTACCTCCAGCCGCGCCAGCGCCTCGTGCCGCTCCTTTTCCGGCCCCTGTATCACTATCCAACTCAGCTTTAGCTGAGGCAGTCCCAGAACTTTGGACAGGCCGCTCAATGTGAACGTCAGCAGATCGGTTGCTGCGGCGAACGAGCCTCTTTCTTGTCCTGCATCCAATGTGTAATCGGCGAACACCTCGTCTGCGATCAGCGCCAGTCCACACTCCCGGGACAGTGCCTCGATATCTTCCCGCTCCTGCCGTTTGACGAAAGAGCCGGTCGGATTGTTCGGGCTGACCAGGACTATTGCTCGACTCCGCTCTCCGATGGCTGCGGCCAGGCGGTCGACGTCCACCTCCCATCCTGCGCCACCATAGCGCAGCGGATAAGAGCGCGTCTCCAGCCCCTCCAGCCCTGCCAGGAATTCGAAGAGGGGGTAGCTCGGGCGCGGCACCAGCAACTCGTCTCCCGGATCGGCCAGCAGCTTGAACAGGAATCCGTACGCCTCGCTGGTGCTGGCCGTCAGCAGCAGTTGTTCGGTCTCTACCCCGATCCCCTTATCCGCATAATATCCCTGGATCGCCCGGCGCGCCTCCGGCAATCCCGCCGCCTGCGGTCGATATCCCATTCCCCCTCCTGCTCGTCCCAGGATCTCCTCGATCTCCTCCGGGTAATCGAACCCCGCCTGCGTCGGGTTCGACAGCGTCAGATCGATCACCCGGTCTCCCCGGCGCCGTTTTTCCTCCAAAGCCACCGTGAGTCGATTGATCTGTAGGTCCCAGGACGATCTCCGCGAAAACCTCATTCTGTCGATATGTTTTCCAGAAACACAACGTACATCTTTCCGCCAACCGCATTCTTCTTCTGCGGCCTCCAGGGTTTCGATACGATGTCCGGCAGTCCGTTTCCCGTGAAATCTCCGATTACCGCCTCGTGCCCTCCCAGGTTGATATCCAGGATCGGGTGTTCCACCCACTCATCTCCCTTGCCATCCACATTTTCCCAGATATACCAGCGCGGATCTCCCTCTCCTCCCACCGCTTCCATTTCGCAAGAGAGCACGTCGAAATCTCCATCCCCGTCCAGGTCGCCCACTGCGAGAGAGTGATACGCTCCCCGGCGCACTTTCTGTCCATCGACATCAGAAAATCCGCCGGCGATATCGTGCCGCCGCCAGGCAGTGCCTTCCCCGTTCGCATTCTCCATCCACCAGACCTTGCCTCCCGGGATCTCCGCATCGGTGAATACGACATCATTTCTGCCGTTGCCGTTCATATCGCACACGAATGCCTTGGTCGCATCGAAGGCGAAGGAAGGTTGAAAATCCGGCGGCGGCGGAGTGTTTGGACCGATCGCATGCTCGATCCACCTGGTTCCGTCTCCGTCGACATTCTCGAACCAGACATCGGTCCGCACGATGTCGATATCCCCGTCTCCGTCGATATCGCCCACCGCGACGCCGGCGTGCACCGGCGCTCCGATATCCACGCGCGGCCACGGCTGCGTCGGATCGTCTGGAATTCGGTACCAGCGCAGACTGTTCTGATCCGACATGGTGATGATCTCCATCCGCCCATCGCCGTCGATATCCGCGGCCACCACGTCGTGCGCCCCCCGCAGTTCCGCATCGAAGACGATCCGCTCGAACGGCTTCCCTTCCTCCTGCGAATTGCGGTACCAGGCGCCTCCGGCGACGAAGTCGATATGCCCGTTTCCATCTACGTCCAGCGCACATCCGCCGACGTCGGACGGAGAATCCTCTCCCAGCAAATAGCGGGACCAGTCGTCTGGCGCGCGATATTTATACCAATAGATGGACCCGTACTGCTGTCCCACGACGAACTCCACCCGTCCGTCCCCATCCAGGTCGGCTACCGCCACCTGCGCATAGCAGCAACCCCCGGGAAGCTCCGTGTCGATGATGTGATGTGCGAACTCGAACTTCATATGCTCCTCTCCTCGTTTCGGTCGCGGCATGATCTCCATACAGATCGTTTATCGGGAGGCTGTCGCCATCTTCCAGATCTCCGGGGAATCAAACCCCGGCTACTTCCCCCCTCTCCTCCGGCCAGACTCCGACCGGTCTTCCCGCCTTCGAACGGCCCCCGCGCCATAGATCGAATTCCGGATCGGCGTAGCGGTTGAAAAACGCTTCGATCCGCTCCCGCATTTCTCGAACTAGCGAAGCAAATTCAGCATCGCCGACCAGGTTCTTCTGCTCTCCGGGATCTTCCAGCATGTCGTAGAGTTCGTCCGGTCCCTCCGGAAAGCGCCAGGCGTACTTCCACCTGTCGTCCCGAATCAAGCGCGTATTCTCGAATTCGTGGAAGATCGTCCCGTTCCATTCCACCTTTTCCCCGGTCAGAGCCCGGGCGTAGCTCTCTCCGGGAAGTTCTGGTTCCTGCGGAATTGCGCTCTCCAGATCCAGATATTCCAACAGCGAGGGAAAGAAGTCGTAGTTGCATGTTCGCCCGGTGAAAAGCCCGCCTGCCGGAATCCGTCCGGGCTGACGGAAGAGGAGCGGGATGCGGATCGTCTCCTCGAAGGTGTGCAGCGGTCGCGAGTGGTCTCCCATTCCCCACATTCCATGGTGCCCGCCGCACAGCCCCTGGTCGGCGGTGTAGACGACCAGGGTATTTTCGTCGAGTCCCTGTCGCTCCAGCGCTGCCAGGATTTCACCGACTCCATCGTCCACTCCGCTCACTGCCGACGCGTACCCGCGAATGCTGACAGGATTGTTGATGATCTCCCGATTTTGCTTCAGCCACGGATGCACCGGTTCGCGCGGAAAGCAATTCAGCTCCTTGTCGGCGTAGTATTCGGTGTGCCGATTCTCGTGCGTATACGTCATGTGCTCGCCCAGCCCGTATGGGCCGTTGTACGGCACGTAAAGAAAGAAAGGCTGCTCGTGCTGCTGTTCCAGAAAGTCCAGCGCGTGCGCGGTGATCGCATCCGTGTAGTAGCGCGGTTCTGTGTACACCTCTTCTTCCCAAATCGCCTCGTCGTCGTAGAAGCGGCTGGTGTGTCCCTTTGGTTTGGTGAACCAGTAATCGAACCCCTCCTGGGGATGCAGGCTGTCACCGAGGTGCCACTTGCCGCTCAGTCCGCATGTATATCCCGCGTCTGTCATGATTCGCGGCAGCGTGGTGAATTCTTCGATCGTGCAGTACGCGTCCGGCCCCATTTGCGCGTCCGGCTTTTCGCCTCCCAGATAGGAGTGCACTCCGTGCTGCGACGGCAGCAGGCCGGTGAAACAGGTCGCTCTGTTCGGTGAGCAAACTGAGTTCACGCAGTACGCATCTGCAAATCGCATCCCCTCGGCCGCGATTCGGTCGATGTTCGGCGTGCGGATCTCTTCATTGCCGTAACAACCCAGAGTCCAGTCCCCCTGGTTGTCAGTCATGATGAAGACCAGGTTGGGCTTCATGAAATTTCTCCTCGGGAATTGCTCGAGTGCAGGCGGCTCATTCTTCTGGCGTGGAATCCGAATCTGGTTTTTCTCTCTCGATCTGTTCCAGTTGTTCCCTGATCCCCTGGATATCCACGCGAATCTGTTCGAATTGCTCCATCAAGTTCTTGTATCCTCTCACGGCCACGTAGATCAAAGTCGCGGGAATGCCGACGTAGAGCAGGAGAAAGAGGAAAGGAACCAGCAATTCCCAGGCGCCCATGGCAATACCTCCTTTGAATTATCGGATCAGTGTCATCCACCCGTTTTCTTCCAATGCATCCTTATCTCGGTTATTCCGCTAGCCCTCATACCAGCGCACCACGAACTCCCCGAACAGCGAATTCGCCCACGCGAACCACTCCCGAGTGAACTGCATCGGGTCGTCCGGGTCGAACCCTTCGTGCATGAAGCAGGTATCCGCGTCTGTACGCTCCAGCATATCGATCAACTCATCTCTCTCTTCTCGATCGTTCGAGGTCAGGCCCTGCATCGACAGGCTGATCGGCCAGATATACCCCTCTGGCGTGTGCGGACTGCCGATTCCCCGCGCGTGCTTCCCTTCGTAGTAATACGGATTGTGTGGGCTCAGCACAAAATTTCGGGTGTTCCGATAGATCGGGTCATCCGCCGGAACGTACCCCAGATATGGAATCGATAGGAGGCTCGGCACGTTGGCGTCGTCCATCAGATTGTAATGCCCTCGTCCGTCCGTCTCGTAGGCGTAGATCGTTCCGAACTCAGGATGTTCGTATAGACCAAAGTCCCGAATCCCCTCATCGATCTCGTCCTTCAAGCCCTCTGCTTTTTCCGCAAGCTCTCCATCGTTGTACACTTCCCGCGCGATTTCCTCTACATACCCCAACACTACCACCGCAAACATGTTCGACGGAATCAGATACCCGTACTGGCAGGCGTCGTCGCTCGGCCGGAACCCCGACCAGGTCATCCCCGTGTCTCCGACCGGCTCTCCCAACCCTCCCCGCGTCAGCGTATCGCTCGGTGGACAATCGGGACGCTGGAACCGATATGGCGATTCGACGCCGTGTCGCTGTTCCAGCTTCCACAGCGCGATGATCTGCTCGACCATTTGCCGAAAATCCGCATCGAAAATCTCGTTCCGCCTCGTGGCTTTCCAATACAAATAGCTCAGCTGCAGTGGATAGCACAGCGAATCGATCTCGTACTTCTGCTCCCAGACCCAGGGGCCGGGGTCCGGTTGATCTGCGGTGTAGTGATTGCCGTTCGCCTCCCGGTTGAAAGAATTGGCGTACGGATCGATTTTCACGTAGGCGATCTGGCGGCGGATCAATCCTTCGATGATCCGCTGTAGATCCCCGTCCTCCCTGGCCAATGGCACGTAGTGACGCACCTGCGCCGTCGAATCCCGGAGCCACATCGCCGGGATGTCTCCGGTGAACACATACGTAGTGCCGTCCTCCTCCAACTCGGTCGTCGTCTCCAGCGTGTTGGGGAAACACTGCCTGAACATCTTCGCCAGCTTTGGGCGTCCTCCAAGATGACCACAGATCGCTTCGATCTTTTCTTCGACGACTTTCGGCAACTTTTCCATCTTCTCTCTCCTCAGCGGTATATCCCGTAGGGAAATTTCCGGACGACCCTACGAGGAGGCAACAGGTCGCCGCGAGATGCGTCTGTGCTGGGCAAGGGCTGAGTGCCTTGTCGGCACCTTAGGCGGCCTGCTGAGGAGGTGCGCAAGGGCTGTGGACATAACGGCTCCAGCATTGCCTCCTCTCCGGGGCATCCGGAAACCTCTGGAGATGCACCATATATTCTTCACTCCCTGCACCATATATTCTTCACTCCCCCAGCATGCTCCGCAGCGGCACGAATCCGATCTCTCGTTCGATTCGCGAAATATCGTATACCGGATCCCGCTCGTGTCCCGCTCGCTCGTAGTGCGACAGATCCATTCCGTCCACATCTGTTCCCCACCAGCCGCGCAGCAGTTCCGGCACCGTATCCGCCACGCACGCCTGCGCTCCCACCGCGTTCATGATGCGCACTCCCGACCGGTGCGGTGCCTCCGCCGCCATTCTGAAACAACGGACGGCGTCGCTCAGATACATGATCGCGATTGAACCGAGAGCCCACGGTCCCACCGGTCCGACCTTCCGGGGCGTCGGCGGATTTTCATCCGGTGCGATACTCGCCAGGCGGATGTCGATGAAGTCCACTCCCTCGTTCTGCCGCCACAGATACTTGGTCACCTCTTCCATGAGGTATTTCGATAGTCCGTATCCATCCCGGTCCAGACAGGGATGATCGTCCGGCATCGGCAGGCGCAGCGGGCGGAATTTTATCGACTGGAAGCCGACCGCCGCGATTGAACTGGCCAGCACGAACTTGGTGCACCCCCGATCGATCCAATAGCGCAGCAGTCCGTGTGTCCCTCCCACGTTGACCCGCAGCCCGTCCTCCTCGCTGCATCCGCCAGTAACGGCCGCCAGGTGGACCACCACGTCGGCGTCGAATTTGTCCAGTTTGCGCAATACTTTCGGATCTGTGAAATCTCCCTGGATTGCCGTCACTCCCTCTACCGTCGTCTCCTGGCGCGACAGACAGACTACCTCGTTCTCCTCTTTCGTGTTCTCGGCCAGCGCTTTGCCTATGAGGCCGCTCGTCCCCGTAATCAGCAGTTTGCTCATCTCGTTCTCCTCCTCATGTCCAGCGTATCACCGCTCCCACTACGTCTTTCGCCTCCCCCTTGTTGATAGCATCGTATAACTCTGCCGAGTCATCCGCATTCACCCGGTGCGTGATCGTCTTCTCCCATTGCAGCGCTCCCATCGCCATGTTCTTGAGCACCGCCTGGCGGCAGGGGGCCATTCCGTCGTCGCACGGATAGAACATCGTCAGTCTTTTTCCGTGCGGCGGCAGAAAGTGGTACGAAATCGGCTCCTGGCCGTAGTTTCCCTGCAGCACGAACTTCCCGAACGGGCGGCACAGCTCAATCGCCGGATCGAGGCATTCCGGGATCCCCGTCGACTCGAACACTACGTCCGCTCCTTCCGGCGCGATCTTCCGCAGCTTTTCTCCTGCATTACATTTTGACCCGTTGATCAGATAGTCTGCTCCCAACTGTCGAGCGATTTCCAACTGCTGCTCCTCCACGTCAATCGCCACCACTACGCATCCCCGATGGCTGCAGGCGGCGACCACTCCCAGTCCGATCAATCCGGATCCGTACACCACCACCACTTCTCCCATGCGCGGATTCGCCATGTCCGCCCCGAAGAGCCCCACCGCCGGCATCACGAACATGCTGGCGGCCTCTTCGTCCACCCCATCCGGTAACAGCGCCAGTCCGTGCGTATTGTTCGGATCGATTACTGCGTGTGAGCAATGGGTTCCCGCCACTGCGGACACGCTCTGGCCGCTCTTCAATTCGATTACCTTATTGTCCCGGCAGTACACCTTGGCTCCGACTTCGAATCCGTTCACCTCCTCCCCCACGTGCTCTACCACGCCCACTCCTTGATATCCCGTGCACAGCGGATACGGCCCCCACGAGATCTTGTTCTGGATCAGCGCGAATTCTGTGCCGATACTCACCCCGCTGCATGCCGTCTTCACCACTACGTTTTCCACCCCCGGATCGGGCAGCACCACATCCTCCACGCTGAACCGCTGATTCTCATCGCAGATGAGTGCTCGAGCTTCCATGATCTTCTCCTTTTTCACCGACCGCAATAGTTCCGGATTCATTATCCGCTTTCCCCTGACCCGTCCGCTTGACACCCCTCTCGGGACTCCATAACCTAACGATTCGAAACCCACCGTAGCAAACGATTTCGACTCGCCCGGGAAACCCGCACGAATGCCAAAAAAACTTCACTTACTCCTCTCCACCTTCCTGCTCCTGCCTCTCTCCACCAGCGCCGACGAATCGACTATTGCCCGCCTCTCCTTCTGGCTGGCGCCCGAGCTGATGGAACGCTTCGAAACTACCTATGAGGAACAGCTCGACCCCATTCTCCGCGGACACGGCCTGATTGAATTGACACAGCGCGGTCGGACCACCGCCGACAGCGTCTTCAGCCGGCTGTTCGCAGTCAAATCTCCGGCAGTTGTCCGCGATATTGAGAACGCGCTTCGGGAAGATTCTTCATTCGTGAAAGCCCTCGAATCTCTGGAGACCACCTGCGGCCTGATTGACAGTTTGACCTCCTTCCACCTTTACCGGTCTCCGGCTGGACCCGGAAATAAAGTAGCCGCCGGACCTGGCTTCCGGAAAGGTCAATGGCACAACTTCAGCGCCGAAGATGGCCTCGGATCGATCTCGCCCTCGGCCATTCTACAGGATCGAGACGGTTATCTGTGGTTCGGAAGCAGCCTCCTGGGAGAAGGTGGGGTGACCCGCTACGACGGCGCCGAATTCATCACCTTCACCGTTGAAGACGGGTTGCTCAATGACTCTGGAAGGGCCATTCACCAGGATGTCGATGGATACCTTTGGTTCGGGACCGACAGTGGTGCCAGCCGTTACGATGGTGTCGAATTCGCCACCTTCACCAAAGAAGACGGGTTATCCGACAACAGGATCGCAGCGATTCACCAGGACACTGATGGCTACCTGTGGTTCGGAACTGAAAACGGCATCAGTCGCTACGACGGGGCTGAGTTCACCATCTTCACCGTCGAAAACGGATTGCCCGACAATTACGTGAGGGCCATCTATCAGGATGTCGATGGATACCTGTGGTTCGGGACCCAAAATGGCGTCAGTCGCTACGATGGGATCGAGTTCACCACCTTCACCATCAAAGACGGATTACCCGACAACAGGATCGCAGCGATTCACCAGGACACTGATGGCTATCTGTGGTTCGGAACTGGAAACAGCATCGGCCGTTACGATGGCAATGGATTCATTGATTTCGCTCTCGAAAACGGTTTTACTCTCGAAGATGGCTTTATTTTTAGTGAGGTGACTGCCATCCATCAGGATGCCGATGGATGCCTGTGGTTTGGAACCTTCAATAGCATCATCCGCTATGATGGCCGACAGGATGTCGGCGCACAGTTTACCAATTTCACTATCGAAGATGGAGTGGGACACAATTCGATAGGGGCTATCTGTCAGGATACAGATGGATTTATCTGGTTCGGCCATGTCGGAGGAGTGACCCGCTACGACGGTGCACAACTCGGCCATTTCACCGCCGCCGATGGTCTTCCTTCCTCCTTTGTCTTCGATATTCTGGAAGATCGGAACGGCGACCTCTGGTTCGGAACGCTGGACGGAGTAGGTCATTTCGACGGGACGGGGTTCAGCCGCTTCGTAGCTCATGGCGATTCGCTCATCGGTCCCGTATATACCATCCTGGAAGATCGGAACGGCAATCTCTGGTTCAGCGGCAGGGAGCTGAGCCGCTACGACGGCGAAGCGCTGACTGTAGTCGCCTCTCAGGCGACTTCAACGCCCATGGGTATGCTGGAAGACCGCAGCGGCAATCTCTGGTTTACCCATAGCTGGGCCCAGAAGGGAGTGAGTCGCTATGACGGCAACGCTTTTGAATACTTCGACACCGAGGATGGGCTTTCAGGAGAAACGGTAGTTGATGTCCTGGAGGACAGGGATGGGAGTTTGTGGTTTGGAATATGGGGAAAAGGGGTGAGTCGCTACGACGGCGAGAAGTTCGAAAATTTGGACATCGTCAAAGAAGGTTCTACAGATGCCCTTGTGAACACGGCCATCCGCATTCTTGAGGATCGCAGCGGTGATCTGTGGTTCACGGGGGTGGGCCGCATCAGCCGCTATGATGGGGAAGCGCTCACCCATCTCGGTATCGAAGACGGCCTGCCTCCTACCTCGATCATATCCACGCTCGAGGATCGGAATGGCCACCTCTGGTTCGGAAGCTGGGGGAACGGAATCCGCCGCTACGACGGCCGCGTCTTCCAGGCTCTAGATCGCCGAGACGGGCTGCCCGACAATTCCATCCAGGACATCCTGCAGGATCGGAATGGAGATATCTGGATCGCCACCGAAGGGGGTGTTGTCCGCTATCGCCCCTCTAACAACCCTCCCGCCGTCCGCATATCCGAAGTGATCGCCGATCGCTCTTATCGTTCCACCTCAGAGATCCGCCTGCCATCTACCCAGGAATTCGTCCGCTTCCTCTTCCAGAGCAGCAGCCTGACTACTGCCCCGGCTCGGATGATCCATCTCTTCCGTCTGCGCGGCTATGAGGAGGACTGGCATCAGACGCGCGACGGCAGCATCGACTACACAAATTTGCCCATCGGCGAATACACTTTTCAGGTGCGGGCGATCGACCGCGATCTGAATTATTCTGACCCGGCCGAGGTGCGTCTCATCATCCATCCTCCGTACAGACAGATCGCTCTCGCCGGTGGCCTGGCTCTGGCTCTTTTTGGCCTTCTCCTCGCCTCCAGTTACGGTCTCAAGCGCCGTCGCGATCTGCGCCTGGCGGAACAGGCGCTGATGCGCGAACTCGAAGAAGAGTTGCAGACCGCCCACAATTTACAGATGGAGCTGATGCCGACTGCGCCCCCGCATATCGAAGGGCTCGACATCGCCGGCCGCTGTCTCACTGCCAACCACGTCGGCGGCGACTTCTTCCAGTATTTTCGGAGAGGCGACAAGCTCCTCGTCTGCATGGCCGACGTCACCGGCCACGCCATGGAGGCGGCCATACCGGTGGTCATGTTCAGCGGCATTCTCAGAACCGAAATGCAGTACGATCCCCCGCTCGAACAGCTCCTGCAGCGTCTCAACCGCACCCTCTGTGATACTCTCGACAGCCGCACCTTCGTCTGCCTGGCCGCCGCCGAATTCGATCTGTCGGATTGCACCCTCGAACTCGCGAATGCCGGCTGTCCCTATCCGTATCATTTCGCCGCTGCCGCAGGCGATGTCGCCGAACAGCAGTTGGACGCCTATCCTCTGGGGGTGGTTGCCGATACGGCTTTCCCGCTGGTCGCATGCGATTTTCAACCGGGCGACTATCTGATTCTCTGCTCCGACGGTATAGTCGAGGCCGAAAACGGTTCCGGCGAACTCTTCGGCTTCGACCGGACTGCAGAAATCATTCGCCGGGGTTGCTTGGACGGGCTTTCAGCAGAAGCGCTGATCGACCACATCATCGCCGAGACGCTGAGCTTTACCGGAGATACTCCGCAGGGAGACGACCGGACGATCATCGTGGTCAGATTGACGAACTGAGGAACGGGCTAAATCTCGGGCTGCCCTACAGCCGCCGTGTATATCGGTGGAAGTTCTTTGCATGGAAACCGCTGGACGACTATTCCTCTCCGTAGAGGGTCACCGCTATCGCGGGCCTGACCACTTGATGGACTTCCTCTTCCATCTCCGGACCGAACAGCAATCTCATCTGCTCCGGGTCCAGGTGGCTGGCTGCGTCGGCCACGAATTGCCCCACATGTCCGTTGATCGCTGCGGCCAGGCTCGGCCCCGAATCCCCGGAGTGCAGCGTCGCATCTTTCCGCTCCAATAGTTCCGCCTGCATTCCCAGCAGCGACTCCGGGTCGAAATCCTCTCCCAGCGCCTGACCGATTGCGTGAGCGAACTGCTCGTGGATGAAATCGGTCGGCTGCGGCTCTTCAGCGCTCAGGGCCGCCAGGAATTCCGGCTTCTCCTGTTCTACCGGAGGATCCACTTTGCGTTCGTACGCATCGAAGTTGTCCCGGGCAAATTCGAGCGCCTCCTCCCATTTTCCCTCGTGCATGAGCTTGCCGATTTTATCCCGCCCCCAGTACCCGTAGAGCAGTTTGGCGAGATGAAAAAAACGCGCCTTTTTGACGGTTGGAGGAAACTTCGGCCAGTGTCCCTTCTCTGGACGGGGACGCGATCGGTAGTCGTCGGTCCAGAACAGGAAGCGGTTGGCCGCCTGGTGGCACACTCCGGTCCAGAGATAGTACAGCTGAGCTGTGGCCGTGTGTTTCTTGCCGTTTTCAAATCCCAGGCTCCCTCCTGATCCCGACAGCCAGCCCCAGCCCGAAAAGACCTTGGCGGCGGTCGTGTCGAAGAAACTCAGGGGATCCAGATCCTGGGCCGTGGCTTCGCAGAGTTGGCGATGATCGGAAACCCCCTTCTTCTTGCCGACCAGATGCCCCTCGGCGTCGTAGACCTTGGGGCCGACGTGATTGCCCCAGCAGTTGTAGAACCTTTTGGTCTCCCGGCAGTATACGTAGGTGTGCTCCCCCCCCTTCTCCGGTCCGGCATCTTCGTAAACGGCGTACCCATCCAGTTCGAAACTCATAGCTCCTCCTTCTGCTGCGGGATTGGGGATTTGATCTGCAGAGCAATAAAGGTCATGTCATCGTCCTGGCTCGCCCCGTTCGCCCACTCATCCCCACCCAGGGCCATAAAGCGACAGATCTCCGCCGGGTGCTCCGTAGCGCACCGGGAAAAGCGTTCCGCCGTCCGCGGATAACCGAACTCCTCCCCCTCGGCGTTGAGCAGTTCGGGCAGACCGTCGCTCATCAGCAGAATCGCGTCTCCGGGGTCGAGTGGAAATTCTCGCTCCTGGTAGGTCGGAGAGGAGGAGAGCCCCAGGGGCATGCCCTCTATCAGCACCTCCTCCACTTCTCCTGTGGCCCTCCGAAAGAGCAATACGGGAGGTATGCCCGCCGATCCCATTCGGAGTCTCCCCTCCCTCACCTTGACCATGACCATGGCCATGCCCATCCGCCCCATGTTCATCTTGTGCAGGCTTGTAGACATATCGCGGAAGATCTCTTCGATGCATGGCTTCATGGCCTGCGCGTGAAATAAACTCTTGGTTGCCGTCACTACTGTGCCCGACTTCAATCCGTGCCCCGTGGCGTCGCCCAGCGCCACGGTGAGGGTGCCATCCGGGTCGATGGCGTAGTCGTAGTAGTCGCCGCCCACTTCGGTCGCCGTGTTCATGTACCAGGCGATCTCCACGTCGTCCAGCTCGGGAATCGCCTGCGGCAGCATCGACAGCTGCAGCGCCCGGGCCTCCTCCAGTTCCTGCGTTTTGCGCTCGTTCTCCGCCTCCAGCATCCTGCGCTGGACCTCTTCCCTCCGGGCGATCCGCTCCTGTTCGAGGGCGCGGGCCGACAACTCCTTGACTCTGACCAGCTGCGCCTCCAGATCCAGGTTGGTGCGGGCAAAGCTGCGGGATAGATGCACCGACATCGATACGGAAATCCCCAGCAGTCCCCAGACGAACACATGGGAGATGCCAAAGCTCATCAGCACCTGGGCGGCCATGGTGATCAGGAAGAACACCATCCCCGTGCCGATAATCCAGGTCCCCTGCTTCTTCTGCGCCCTGCCCTGGAAGAGTACGCGGGCGATCTCTACAGCCACCGCCAGGGCGAAGAAATTGAGATAGGTGATAGCGCTGAGTGGGCTGTACCACCACCAGAGGATCGTGCCCAACCCTCCCAGTATGAAGAGCCAGAAGACTCGGGGCAGACGAGAGTAGAAGACGGCGTACAAAAAGCGCAGCCCGAAAGGCAGCGAAACAGCGATCGGCACGGCCAGCACGCCGTACATCAGATCCGGCTGCATGGAAAAACTGCGCTGGAAGTAGATGAAGATGAAGATGGCCAGACTGCCGGTGAACAGGGCGTAGTACAAATTTTCTTTGATGCGGGGATAAAATAGAAAGAGCACCAGGTGCAGCATGGAGAAAGCCAGAGGGACGGACGAAAAAAAGATCTGGTACGTGGTGGTCTCCCACACCCTGTCCAGAGTCGTGCGCACGCTCTGTCCGAGTACCTTCTGAAACAGCCCGACCGCTTCGTCGGCGATCTCCTCACCCGATTCCAGGAAGATCGCGTCCCCCAGTCGCGTCAGCGAAAAAGCCTTCAGCGAGCCGTGTCCCCACGTCATCCAGGAGTAAGACCCGTCTTCATCTTTGTCGATCAGCGCGATGTCAAACCCCAGGACGACCTCGGGGCGATAATTCCACCTCCCCTGGCTGATCCTGTCCAGATTCAGGCGCCACTCGTAGCGTCGCACTCCGGGAGCGGTTTGCATGGCGACTTCCACATCATCCAGATCCCCTTCCGACCCCAGCTTGGCGCCAAAAATCCGGCGCTGGCTGCCGTACATCATGAACTGCAGAAGAGGAGACCAGGACTCACCGTGGCCGACATCGATGAACAGTTCGCAGCCGTCGTGGGCGATCCAGGGTTTCTCGGCCAACTCGGCGTCGATCAGGAGAGATTCGTCGCGCACCTCCGCCGCCACGTAGAGAGCTTTCCGGTCGCGATCGTACCCCAGGCGAAGGAATCCCGAGAAATCCTCTGCATTGCGCGGCTCCACACCGTGCTCGCAGAGATCGATAGGAAACCGATCGGCACCCGCAGGCCAGTCGTCGAATTCCCCATCTATCTCGACCCCGGTCATCGGATAGATTAGGGCCACGGCCCCGTTGTGGCCCGTGGCCACCCCGGAGAGACAACAGATGAGAAAAAAAATGGGCCAGATTATCATACGCCGAATGCGTCAGCAGGAAGAACCAATGTCGAAACTTCGTGCCCTTTAACCCACGATCCCCCCAATATCCATCAGATAGATCTGCCGCCCTTCCGCGTGCGCCGAGTCCACGGTCACCAGCGTTCCATCCGGGCTCGAACGCGGGTGCAAATCGCAGCGCCACTCCCCGTCGTATCCTGCAGGGGCTCCGAACTCGCCAAGCTCTACTCTCTTGCCGCTCTCCACGTGGTACAGATACAGCTCCTGCACCCGCTTCTCTTGTGTCGGATAAGTGTCGTTCAGTATCCACTCGCTTCCCGGCAGGTAGGTGCAGTGGCCGTTCACCCTCATCACTCCCTCGCCGATTACCTCCACCTCGTCGCTACCATCCCGGTACAGGTAGAACTGCGATTCTTTCGAAGGATGCCACGACCAGGCAAGGATCTGCTCCGGATCGCGCCAGATGAAGTGCGAGGTGTGCCCGTATTCGTCCACCGCGCGGATATCCGATCCGTCCGGTGCGGCCGTCATCATCCGCGTGTGGAACCCTCCATCTCCGAATCGCCAGCGGTGCAGGAAGATGAAACGCGAGCCGTCCGTATTGAACAGCAGATGGTTGAAGTAGTGCTTCGCCTCGCTCAGATCGCCGTGCGGGTATGGAATCGACGCCACCTGGTCGATCGAGATGATCAGCTCGCTCTCTCCGCTTTCCAGATCGACCCGCCAGATCCCCGCGTCTTCCGGCGCCAGCACATCCCTATTCGGATCCGGAATTCCCGCGTAACCGTACCCTGGTCGCATGTGCTCGATGCGTCGAAAATCCGCACTCACCGCCGTTTTACCGTCCGGGCTCAGCGTGTACACTGCCCGCGACAGCGTCCGCCGTTCCCCGCTCTCCACGTCCAGCACCCGACAGACGAATTGATCGTTCTCCCGATCGTTCCACAGCACTTCCGTCTGCGACCCCGGCCGCCACTGCAGCATGCATCCCTGCTGCCAGCACCACGCCTGCGTTTCTCCCAGTCCGATCCACCGATCTCCGTCCTCCAGATCGGTCATCCCCACCCCAATCACATCCTCTCCACGCGGCGATCGCCCCTCGAAGCCGACCTCCATCCCCAGCACCCTTCTGCAGCCCGGATCGAACTGCAGCTTGTCGTAATACCCGAACCAGTGGAACCCGGGGCCACTGGTTATTGCCCTCACTTCTGGAAACCCCATTGGTTTATCCTCCCCGATTTTTCTTCGGAATCCCCGAACCCCTTACGATACCGGCGTCACGCCCTTTTTCAAGATGATATTCCCGTACTTCGCCGTCTCTCCGGTCATAACCACCGCAAATGCCTCCTGCGACTGCTCGTAGAATGCGAATCGCTCCACCCGGGCGATCCCCGGCGTTTCGGGCCAGTGTCGATCGATCGCCGCCCGGTAGCTCGCCTCTACCGACGGGTCCAGCTCATCCCCCTCTACCGGTGCCATCATGAAAACCGGACTCTCAACGTAACCGTCCAGCGCGAACAACGGCAGGATTGCATCGAGCAGGTCCGCTACCTGCAAGCCGTCGGCGCGGATGATGTTTGCATTGACCGAATGCCCGGGGAAATGTGCGTCTGCCAGCACGATTTCATCCCCGTGTCCCATTTCGCACAGCGTCGCCAGCAGTTCCGGGCTCAATAGCGGTGAAATGCCTACCAGCATAACTCTTCCTCTCTCTCGAAAAACTGCGCTACATTCATTTCCACGGAACCTCGATTTCCAACTCTCCGGCCAGTTCTTCCAGCGCCTCCCGGTGCCCATTTCCAACCGGCACCCCCTCCTCGCGCCATGCTCGCTCCCGCTTTGCCTCTATCCCACCTGCCATGTAACACTCGTCCAGTCCCGGGAGCGGCTGCAGCTGGCGCACCTGACGCACGTACCCGTCCATCTGTTTGCGAAACTCCGCCGGATCCATAAACAGGTCGATGCGCATGGCGATCATCATCGCCCCCTGATTCGCTCCCGGCCATTCCCACCTCGGCGGATCCGGATCGATGCGCAGTCCGGACAGCAGTCCGCCCCACACCTGACAGACCTCGCCCATGCCGATCGAGCGCAGCACCAGCCCCGGGGCGATCTGCGCCAACTCGTCCCGTCGCCCTCCGTACAGATCGTGCATCGTGCCGAAGTCGAGCAGCAGACCGTCCTCCTCCCCGGCCGGCGCACTGAAGGCCATCGGCGAACCACCGGCCGCGCTGTACATCGGTTGATCCGGCCCCAGATGTAGCTGGTGGCCCGACGTGACAAAGGTGATCAGATCGTGCTCCAGCGTCATCCGCGCGTACAGCCCCGCCGCGCCGAAGTGGCCGTGGTTGCGGGTCATCAACACCGCGATACTCGCTTCCGTCGCCTTTTCGATCAGCTGTAAAGTGCCGTCGTAGGACGGAAAATACCCCAGCCCACCGTCGCCGTCCACGATCAGACTCGCCCGGCTCTGCTTGACCCGCGCCACCTGCGGATCGTTGTTGAGCCGCCCATCTCGCATCAGCCGGGCGTAGGTGGCAATCTGCCGGGTACCGTGGCTGAACACGCCACGCAGGTCGTTGCCCGCCAGCAGGTTGGCCAGCAGCTCCGCTCGGGCAGCGGGCAGACCGACCTGCTGTGCCGCACTGGCGACGAAGGAGTGGAGCTGTTCGTAGGGCATGCGCGTAAATTCTTCGGGGGGAAAGTTCATCTTCATTCTCTCCTATTGGTTTATTCTATAGTGGCATGCCAAATCTTGGCCAAACGCGAACCCAGGTCAAGAAGAAACTGGCTCGTGCCAGTTGACAAATATCGTGAAGAAAATTTATAATACGGTAGAGAGCCGGATGAATCGGTCCGCCGCTTCTACCTACGGAGGAGCCGCGGGAAGATTGATCCGCGCCGTCCTGGCAGATAGACCGAGGGGTGGAATCCCGCGCTTGCGGGAGCGCTGCCTGTTGCGATATGGGCCAGCGGACATCCTCGCATAAGAGATGTCGCTGGCTTTTTTTGTGCATCGGGAGAAGAGTCCATGGAATGGACCGTCGAGCGGCTATCCGCTTCTCTGGCAGAGGCCATCGCCAGATTTGAAGAAGAAGAGATGGGCATCCACCCGACCAGTGTAAATGTCATGGTCGAGGAAGATCTGGTCATGGTCCATTTGAAGGAGGTGCTCTCGCCGTCGGAACGCATGCTGGCTCGCACCGAAGCCGGACAGGCGATCCTGCAGCGGTTCAATGCCAGACTCTTCGACGGCGGTTCTTCGCCGTCGATCAGGGAACAGGTATCCCGAACGCTGGGGCGCGAGATACTCGAACTCCAGACCACGCTCAGTCCACTGACCGGCAGTTTGGTCGCCGTCTTTTCTCTGGGCGGAGAACTCGAGCGAACAAAGTGCGACGACGTGGTGAAACGGTAGTATATTAAGTTGCGCGTGCGAGGAAAACCGACGATGGGGATGACGCGAGGACAGCTCGAGGCGGAAATAAGCCGCCTCATGGTTCAGTTCGCCAAGGAACAGCTGGGGCGGGGCCCGGAAAATGCCCGCACCCGCGCCTTTGAGGATGTGATTTTCGTGCGCCTGGCCGGGGTGCTCACGCGCGCCGAAAAGCATCTGGCTGAGCAGGCCGACGGTGCCCGGTTGATCAAGGAGATGCGTCTGCGGTTGATGGAAAGCTCGCGTGAAACGCTGGAAAATTTGATCGTCGAGCAGACGGGTTGCCAGGTGCTCAGCCTCCACACCGACCTGAGCACGCGCACCGGAGAAGAAGTGCTGATATTCGTCCTGGACCGCAACCTGGAGCAGGTGTCAGACACAGCTAGCGAATAGGAGCAGGATATGGCCGTCATAACAGTAGCGAGAGAGATTGGCAGCCGCGGGGATCGCGTCGCCGAAAAGGTTGCCGAAATACTGGGATACGAGTACGTCGATCAGCGTCTGGTACAGGAAATCGCCTCCATCACCGACACCACGGCCGAAGAGGTCGAGGCGTACGATGAAAAAGGCGAAGGCAAGGTAAAATACTTTTTGAAACGGCTGCTCGTCCCCGAGGTCAGCCCGGGTTCATTTCCCCTTTCTGCTGCTGCTTACGCTTCGGAACTGGGGCTCGAATTCGCCTACGTGAGCGAATTCGATACCAAGGATACCGCCTATCTCGATCGCGGCACCTACCAGCTGTTGATCACCACCCTGGTGCAGGATTTTGGCCAGACCGGCAGGGCGGTGGTCGTCGGCCGCGCCAGCCAGATCATCCTGGCCGAACACACCCAGGCCTGCCACGTGAAAATAGTCGCCCCGTTCGAACTCAGATGCGAGCGCGTGGTCGAATCGCAGGGTGTGGATGCCGATGGGGCGCGCAAGCTGGTGGAGCAACACGACCAGTGGCGCAACGATTATCTGCGCAACTACCACGGGGCCGATTGGGACGATCCGCTCCTCTATCACCTGACGATCAACACCGGCAAAATGGACTGCGATGATGCCGTTGACCTGATCGCCGAATACGCGCGCAAACTCGATCAGCGATAGGAATCGTCCGACATTTGAATTTCCACAACCACTACCCACTTCAGATGCCCGGAAATCCGCCGGTGATCGGTACCTGAATCAGCACCGGTGCGTTCTCTCCCAGCGCCCGCTGTAGCATCTGTTCCAACTCCTCCCGGCTCTCCGCCCGCGCTCCGAGAGCGCCCAGTCCCCGCGCCACCTCGGCGAAGTCGATCGCGCCCAGATGGCTGTTCAGCGGCTCCCCGTAGCGCGGCACCTGCCCCACCTCCACAATCCCCCAGCTCTCGTCATCGGCCACGATCATCACGAACGGCAATCCCTGCCGGGCGGCGCACTCCAACTCGGAGAGGGTGAAGGTCGCGGAACCGTCCCCGCTCAACAGCACCACCGGCCATTGGGGAAACCCCGCCCGTGCCGCCATGGCGCCCGGAATGCCGAACCCCACCACGCCGCTGGCTCCGCAGGTCAACCAGTGCCCGGGATAGCGTTCCCGCCCCAGTGTTTGGTGGAACCACTGGCCGATATTGCCCCCATCGATCACCAGCACCGTCTCGGGCGTCAGCGTCTTCTCCAGCGCGGCGATGATATCCAGGGCGTGCAGTCTTCCCTCCGGTCGTTGAGCGCCGGCGACGATATCCCGGCGAAATTCGTCTCGCCTCTTTTTCGCCTCAGTCAGCCAGTCTTCGAATCCGCCAATCTCCCGCGCGATGCACGCCTCTTCCAATTGCGTCAGCGTGGCGCCGGGATCCGCCAGAATCTCCAGATCGGCCGGCCGCTGCCGCCCCAGCCGGGTCGGATCCGCGTCGATCTGAATTACTCGCGCTCCCGGAGCCAGCGGGGGAGATTGCAGGTATCCCAACCGATAATCCACCTCCGCACCCAGCAGCATCACCAGATCCGCCTCCTCCAGCAGCGTCGGTCCACCGCTGGCCGCGCCGATCACCCCCATGAACTCCTCCATACCGCCGACCACGACCCCCCGATCCCAGATAGGCACCATCACCGGCACTCCGTACGCGGCGGCGAAGTCGGCCAGCGCTTGCTCGCCGCCGGCGTAGTACGCACCGCTGCCGGCTACGAGCAGCGGCCTGTGCGCCTCTTCCAGCAATATTACCGCCCGTTCGATCTGCTCTGGTGGCGGATTTCCTCCGTGTAAGCGCGTCACCGACCCCCACGGCTCGACTCCCTCCACTTCGGCCGCCAGTACGTCCATCGGCACGGTTAAGTGCACCGGTCCCGGCCGGCCGTGCAGCGCTGCGGCGAACGCGCCGTGCACGAACTCCGGAATCCGCTCGGCCGCGTCCACCAGCCGCGCCTGTTTACACACCGGCGCGGCCAGGGCTACCTGATCCAGATCCTGAAAGTGCCCCATGCCAGTCGTGGCCAGCGGTCCGGCACCGCTCACCAGCAGCATCGGTGCCCCGTCGTAATAGGCGTTGATTACTCCGGTCATGCCGTTGGCGTGGGCCACGCCGCTGCTCACCGCACACACTCCCACCCGCCCGCTCAGCCGTCCCCAGCATTCGGCCATGTACGCGGCCGCCTGCTCGTTGCGCGTGTCGATCACCCGGATCCCCACTTCCCGACAGCCGGCAAGCAGATCGTTCAGCCCATTGCCGCAAAGTCCGCTGATCCACTCCACCCCCTGCGCCTTCAGGCAGGCGGCGAACAGTTCTCCCCCGTTCATCGGCTCACTCCGTCGAGTATGTCTTCCCGCAAAGAAACGTCGTCGAAAAAATCTATCCGGCTACCCGCTGCTCCGGCAGCCACCACAGCTCCTTCTGGATCGTCGGCACCAGCGCCAGCGCGCGCTCCAGTAACTCTCGCTCTTCCTCCTCCGTCAGCGGCGCGAACCCGTCGGCCACCCCGGCGTTCTCTTCCACCTGCGCGATCGTGTCCATACCCACGATCGCCACGTCGATTGCCTGACTCATGGCGTAGCGCAGATAGAGCGCCTTGTCCTCCGGGGGCACCTGTCCGTAGGCCATCACCTTCATGCCGATCGTCCCCATCCCCTTCGCCCGGGCGGCGGCCAGGCTGGTCTGCGTGAAGTCGTTCCACACCCGATTCATCGCGCCCACAGGGTTGAGGATGGTGTCGAACTCGTACTCTCCGATCATCCGCGTGAAATTGGCCGGATGGGTGTGGCCGGTAAGCCCCACGAAGCGGATCTTTCCGGCCTCGCGGTATTCCTCGATCAAGCGCAGCATTCCGTCTGCCTTCAGCACCTCCTCCAGCGTGTCGTCCTGGTCGATGGCGTGTAGCTGCACCAGATCGATCATCTCCAAATCGAGTCGCTCGAAGCTCTCAGCCAGCTCCTTTTTTGCTTCGTCCCCCGAACGCTTGATGCACTTGGTGGCCACGAATAGCCCCTCTCGATCCCGTTCCTTGAGAGCCAGGCCCAATCTGCGTTCGCTTTCCTTGTAGCCGTTGGCCGTGTCCAGATAGGTGATTCCCAGGTCGATCGCCCGGTGCACCACTTCCACCGCTTCGCGGTCCTCATCCACCAGATTCCAGCAGACGCCGCCCAGCCCCAGTATCGTCACCTCTGCACCGGTCTTTCCCAGGATTCGCTTCGGAATGGCCATCTAACCCTCCTTCTCTATTGAAGAATAGCGGAAGAGCGGCCTGGCTTCCGCCGTCAGTTGGCGAAGCCTCTGCTCGGTCGCTCGCGTCATTGGTTGCATCTGGCTGGCTATATCCACGGCCATCCAGAACAGCTCTTCGTTTCCAGGTGGCACGAGAGCGGTGGCCCCCTGCGACATGGCGAAGCTGAACGCCAGCCGCGCCTCCTCCCTATCGACGATCGGCTCGTACCAGCAGGGAGAGTGATGGTGCTCCATCCCCTCCTTCCAGCTCCCCCTCCCCAGCCCCTTGAGCACCAGGATGCCCATGCCGCGCTCCCGAGCCAGGCCGACCACCTGCGGACCGAAGTTTTCTTTGGTCCACAGCGCGTAGTTGATCGGGAAGAGGGTGGTGTCGAAGTCGAAGCGCTCCATCGCCGCCATCGCCGCGTCTACGCCGTGGGCCGCGAAACCCAAAAAACGGACCTTTCCTTCTTCACGCGCCTTTACAAACGCCTCCATCGCGCCCCCCGGACCGAACGCTTTCTCCACATCCTCCAGACTCTTGATCGCGTGCAGTTGGTACAGGTCGAAATAGTTGGTCCGCATCCGTTTGAGGGAGGCGTGTAGTTCCCGCTGTGCTCCCTCGGCGGAGCGCTCGGTGGTCTTGCAGGCCAAAAAGGAATCTTTTCGGTACGGCTCCAGAGCCGGTCCCAGCCGCTCTTCCGCATTCCCATAGCTGGGTGCCACGTCGAAATAATTGATGCCGTGCTCCTCCACCGCCCGCGCCACGCTTCGATCGGCGTGTTGCTGTTCCTTATTCAAGACCACGATGCCGCCAAAGCCGACGATCGACAGCTCTTCCCCGGTTCGTCCCAGGCGCCGACGCGGCAGTTCGACCGGAGCGACCGCCAGAGTTGGGTCTATGCCGGCCGCTAACCCCGCCACCGCCGCCGTCTTGATGAACCTCCGTCTGTGCATCTCTCTAGCCCTCTCGGAATGGCGCTGATATATAAACAGACGTAAATATAACAAACGGCAGGGCTCGGCGCAGCCGCTCCGGCTACAGTGCCATAGCGACTGCGCTCTCCCTCTCAGAAGTTCCGAACGGAAGCTAGCTCCGACGCCGGGTCAGGAACCAGCCCCCCTCCACCTTCTCCCCCGGGTCGTCCGCCAGCAACTCCTCGTAGTTCTCGGCTACTTTGCGGAAGGCTGCAGCGTGCTCTCCAATGGCAACTTTGTCGAACTGCTTGAACCAGGGGATGTAGTAGGTCCGGTCCTGCACCGCCTCCGACACCGGCAGTGAGCCGGGTCCCTGACGGCAGTCGATCCCTTCGGGCAGATTGGCGAGTATGCTCGGTTTCCCCTCGCCGAAGATATCGACCGTGTGCATCAGCGGATGCAGATGCAGTGCCTTGTTGCAGCCCGGATTGCATGCCGAAACCCCTTCGGCGCGCACCGCTTCGCAATAGCGCCTGATCGACAGCCCGCCCAGCTCTTCGGCGCGGTAGAGACCGTGCGCCGCGTACCAACCCCCCTTGGTGGTATCCGCTTCCGTGGGGCGGTGATCCCCCAGGCCGGGAACCCCCTTGAGCTCGTCCCAGAAGTAATTCATCGCCCGGTCGATCTCCGCCATCTCCTCGTCGTACTTGTCGACCTGGGTCAGACCGACCACCGAGGAGAGCTGGTGCATGCGATTCTTGTACCCACCCCAGGGCAGACCCGCGTCCGGCCGCAACTCCTCGTTCTCGATCTCGCCGTGTCGCGCATAGTGGCCCCAGAGCAGGGCGCGCTCGTAGATATCGCGATCGTCGGTGCAGAGGATGCCCCCTTCACCGATGGCCAGGGATTTCCCCGACATCAGCGACATCGCCGCCACGTCTCCGAAACTGCCCACTTTCTTCCCCTTGTACAGCGCTCCGTGAGCGTGCGAAACATCCTCGATTACCTTGAGATCGTGCTTGCGGGCGATCTCCATGATGCGATCCATGTCGGCTGGCAGAGCCAGGTAGTGGACCACCATGATCGCCTTGGTGCGCTCGGTAATGCGACGCTCCAGGTCGTCGGGATCCATGTTGAGCGTGTCGGGCAGGATATCGGCGAAGATTACCGAACTACCCAGCGTCAGCGCCTGGATACAGGAGGCCCAGTAGGTGACACTCGGACAGATCAGTTCATCGCCGTGCCCCAAACCGCAGGCCCACATCGCCGCCAGCAGCGCCGCCGTGCCGGTCGAGTGAGCCAGCGTGTAATCGCATCCCTGCCATGCGCCGTATTTCTGTTCGAACTGGCGCGTAATGTCGGTGCCCGACATATTGCCGTTGCGCAGCACCTCCAGCACTGCCTGCTCCATGGCCTCGTTGACGATCGGCCATTTGAAGAGCTGGGAATAGTCCTGCGAAGCCGCCTTTTCTCCTCCGAGGAGGGCCAGTTTGCTCAATTTGATTCTCCTTTGTGCAAATGAAATGAAATGTTAAAATCGGCAACGACAGCCGAGATTTCGGGTCAGATCACGGCTGCGGCCAGTGCGTCTCCAGTATTCTCCTGCTCGTTTCGGTATTCTCTCCCTGCTCTACCAGCGTTCGTAGTGCCGCCACTATCCCTACATTTTCCCCCTCGGCACGGCCGAATTCGGCTACTGCCCGAGCGAAGGTTTCCTCGGCCAGCGCCTCCCGTCCCTGGGCCAGATAGACCAGCCCCAAACTGAATTCCGCCCCGCTGTGCCTCCCCCTGGCAAATGCCGTTTCACACGCATCGGCGGCCCTTGCCAGATCCCCCAGCAAATAGAAATCCCAGCCTATATTGGCGCGCGCACTCTGATTTTCGGGATCCATTTCCAGAGCTCTTTCGTAAGCCAGGACGGCGGCCTCCCATTCTCCATATTCATCCAGCGCCTCTCCCACTTTGACAAATGTGTCGCTGCGCGGATCGATTTCGGTCGCCAGTCGGTAGGCCTGAGAAGCCGCCATCACCTGACCGCGCCGGTGCAGATACTTCCCCGCGTGGATGTAGGAATGCATCACCCTGGGGTACACCTCGGGAGGGAAAGGTTCTATCCACTCCTTTCCCTGGATCAGCGCGCCCAGGGCCAGACTGGGCATTCCCGCCGCTGTCAACGTCAGGCTGCTGGCCCAGGGAATGAGATAGGCCGAGTGCTCCTCGGAAAAACCGCTCGCATAGCGTCTGACCGCCTCCTTTTCATTTTCGGCGGCGTCCATGCGATCGTAGATTTGGGCCAGAACGTAGTAGATCACTTTCATCTCGGGATGCCGTTGCAATGCCATCCGGGCTGCCTGCAGCGCCCGGGGCCAGTCTTCAGTCCGGCAATGCTCCGCCACTCGTTCCAGCGCGCTGTCGATGCAGGACACTTCCTGCCCTATCTCTCCCAGCCACCGCTCCCAGGCGCGGTCTACGCTCTCCGAATCCGCCCGTTCAAAAATCATCACCGCCGGATGATCGAAGCCCAGAAAGGACGGCTCCGCATCGTCGTCGGCAAAGATTACTCCCGCAAAAGAAGGGTACGTCTTGAAACGTCGAACTAGCCTGAAACCCAACTTTCCGGCCCAGAGGCGATGATAGAAACTGGCGAGCGTCGGGTACAGATCGGCTGCCGCGACGAACTGCCGATATCTGTTGGCATCGATCACGGCGATGTAGTCAAATCCCTGCATGCGCTCGCGCAGGTATTCGGCACCTGCGCGACAGCTCAGATACCTGCTCGTGCCGAAGAGCGCCGTTACGTCCATAGACTCTTTCACAAAGCGCTCTTCGGAGATCATACCCCTCATCGAAAAACCGCCCCGCTCGACTCCGATATGGGCTCCTGTCGGCAATTCTTCGGCGATCCACCGGGCCGCCTGGGTGCGGCTGTCCTCGGTGCGATAAATCTGGACGAATGCCAGGCCGTAGAACGAAGTGTAGACGACCAGCCCTCCTGCTACAACACCTCCGATATAGCGATTGCGTCGCCACACCGCAGCGCACAGGTCGGCGGCGAACAGGCTCAAAAACGGCAGCATCGGCAGCAGATAGCGCAGATGCTTGTTGTGCAGTCCGCCAATCTGCAGGAAGTAGAATATGCACCAGCCCGCCATCAGCGCTTCGATCAATTGCCGCTTCCACAGCGCGTATACCAGCCCGAACACCGAAAAAACCGTCAGCGGCCAGCCTGCGCCCAGCGGCCACAGGTCTGTCCAGTAGTGCAAATAGGGCAGGGTGTGGACATCCGCCAGCGACCAGGGATGCAGCACCTCCCCCCGGGCGAGTTTCAGCGCGTAGAGGAAATCATCGGTGGAATCCGCTCGCAAAATTCGGCCTGGATCTGCGATTAGAAAGGGCTGCAGCAGACCCAACGTAATCAGCGCCGCCCCTGCGGCCACCCACAGCTTTGGATCCAGCCCCTTCCGCCACAGGCTCCTCCACCCCTCCCAACCTCCTCCCATGAAATGGCCGGCCAGCAGCACCAAACCCAGCGCCACGCCGTTCAAGCGCACCGCACCAGTCGCCCCGATCAGCGCTCCGACGATGATGTAACTGCGGTAGTTCCCGTTCTCCATAGCCCTCACCAGGGCGTAGAAGACCGCCACCATCAGCGCGAAAAAAACAGTGTCTACAGTGAAAAAATGGGCCTGCTGCACAACGATGGGTGCCACCGCTACAAATGACGTGCCCACCAGTCCGACCCACTCCCCAAAAACCTTTCGCCCTGTGAGCCATACCAGCCACAGGCTGGCCCAGGAGAGCAATGCCACCATCAGACGAAGGGCGGTATACGCCGTTTTTTTCACCTGATGCGAATCCAGACCAGACAGCTCCTCCCCGATCCAGAGAGAAGCCAACTCCAGCGTGACCCGCGCCAGATACACGGGCAGCATGCCGTAGACGGTGAGCGGCGGATCCAGCGGATTTTCCAGCTGGAACGCCGCCATGGCCAGCCGCTGTTCATCCGGGTGGAAGTGATAGAACGACTCGGTGCTCTTCCCGGCGACCTGTTCCGACAGGGAGAAATCGCTCGTCCCGCGCGTCCATCCAACCAGGCGCAGCCAGCCGCCCAAAAGCAGGACGAGCGCGGTCAGCAAAATCAACAGCCGGGTGTCGTTTGTCAGTTCCTTTACGCGCATATAAATCTCAACTCATCTATCTCCCCTCTACCATCCGTTCCATTTTTACAGCATCTCTTGCAACTCCGGAGTTGCTCGGTATTTCCCCCGTTCCGGTAATATTTTCACGCCCTCACAGATCGATTCGTCGGGGTCCCCCGCGCGACATTCTTCCGTGCAAGTACGGATCTTCCGGCGTCGGCCAGCGCATCCCGTAGCTCCGACTGCGCTCCCGCCGGTACCCGGCGTTGTAGTAGGTGCTGGCCGCCAGCCAACCCAGCAGCCGATTCAGCAGCAGCTGCTTCAGTTCCCGGTGCGCGGCGCTGTCCCACAGATTCCACAGCTCGTCTGGGTCCTCCTTCAAATCGTAGAGTTCCCCCTCCTCCTGGCCGATGTAGTAGATCATTTTTTGCTCCCGGCCGCGCATCATGATCTGGTAGTTGTCCTCGGCGAACACCCACTCCCGAGGCCGGAAATCCTCCTCCTTTTCCCCCAGGTAGGGCAGCAGCGACCGCCCCTCCAGATAACTCGGGACAGGCAATCCGGCCGCTTCCAGAATCGTCGGCCCCAGGTCCATCAGCGATGCCAGGTCGTTTGTCTGTTCCGCCGCGCCCACCGTCCCCTTCGCCCCGGCGCGGGCGTCGCGCACGATCAATGGGATGTGGACGATCGGCTCGCACATCAGCCATTTGTACGCCATCGCGTGGTCGCCCAGCAACTCCCCGTGGTCGGAGCAGAAGAGCAGCAGGCTGTTCTCCAGAAAGCCCCGTTCCTCCAGCGCCTCGAGCACCTGGCCCAGCTTCTCGTCGACCGTGGTGATCTTGGCGTAGTAGTGCCGCCGCATGCGGGCGATCTCCTCTTCGCTGGCCGCGCTCACGTCGATCGCCGATTCGTGTTCGGTCCGGGCATGCATCTGCTGGTGGCCCCTGTGCTGTGGCGGTTTCTCCTCCAACTCCCCTTCTCTCATAACTCGGGGCGGTATCTCCACGCCATCGTACAATTCCAGATGCCGTGGCAGTGGATCCCAGGGCTCGTGCGGTCCGGTAAAACCGACCTGCAGAAATAGCGGCTTCTCTCCGCGAAAATCCCTTATCCAGGCCAGCGCCGAATCGCCGATGAACACGTCGCTGTGGAATCGCTCCTCCAGATGCCAGGGAACTCCCTGATGCTTCTGCTTCCACTCCGGGTCACTCTTGTTCCGATCGTTCGGCCGCTGCTGGTCGTGGATCCGCAAAAAGCGACCCCAGTCATCATCCGCACCACCGCCATCGAATGTCTTGTTCGTCGGGTTCTCCACGACTATCCGCTCGTGGAAACCGCCGGCCACGTCGCGCGGACTGAAGTGCATCTTGCCGATATTGACGCACCAGTACCCCGCTTCGGCCAGATCCTCTACCCAGTTGCGATGCCTCGCCCACGAGTTGAAACTGTATACCCCGGTATTGTGCGGGTACATCCCCGTGAAAATCGCCGCCCGAGACGAAATGCAGGTGGCTCCCGGACAGTACGCCTGCCGGAATGAAATCGACTCTCCCGCGAGCCGATCCAGGCTGGGCGTCACCATCTGCCCATACCCCCAGGCGCCGATCGTGTCGAACCGCTGCTGGTCGGTCATGATCAGGATGATGTTCGGTCTTTTCCGTTCTGCCATGAAACTTCTCCTCGCTCTATCTCGCTCTCTTCACTTTTCCCCCATACCCACGTTCTCCAGTTCCTCCAGCAAAAACGGCACGCCGAAGAACAGCAGGCTGACCGCCGTCGGGGTCATCGCCACTGCTCCTCTTTTGCGCGGATCGTCGCTCCAATCCTGGCTCTCGATCAACTGTTGCAGCAGTTTTTGTCCGATCTCCAGATAGCGGCGCTCCCCGGTCAGGCGATGCGCGTATCCCAGATGTCGGCAGAGAATTCCGTAATAGTGCTGGCCCAGGGCGAATTCCGCGCTCCACGCATTCCCGCAGAACCAGTCGACTGCCTTCAGGTATCTCTCCCGCACTTCCTCCCTCTCCGTCATCCGCAGCATCTTCTCCAGTCCTATCATCAGATAGTGCGTCTGATACCCCTTCTGCTCGGAGACCGGCATCACTCGCTGCAGCTGGTCGAAGGGAGGCCCCAGTGTCCGTAGCTCCGCATCCGTGAGCGACGGCGCCGTCCCCATCTCCACCGCCAGTGTCGTCCCTTCCGTCGCCATTCCATACGGCGCCTGATCCGGCAGCCGGTCCGGGGTCGATACCTGGAACCGCTTGTGCCAGCTGCCGTCCTCGTTCTGACCGCGGGCGATCACCGCATAGACCTCCTCCGCCCGTCGCATGAACCGCTCGTCGCCGGTCACTTCGCACACGTGCAGCAGACCGCGCAAGGTGTTGGCGATGCTGCGCAGGCTGAAGCTGAAGGTCGGATCTTCGCTCCAGCGATAGCGCAGGAAGAACTCTCCAGCCTCGCGGATCACCTCCAGTGTGCGCTGATCTCCGGTCAGGTAGTAGTAGTCGACCCAGTTTTCCAGAAAGGTGTGCGAGGCGCACGGCTCGTCGCCGAAATGGTCGACGCTGTGGCGGAAGCAGCCGCCCACCATGTGCGGGCGAAAAGGGTGGAAGTGGCAGGTGTCCACATCCACCGAGTGGCGCGTCATCGCTTCACCCAGCCGGAAGTAGCGCTCCTCGCCGGTGCGCAGATACTGAATCCACACTCCGTGGCGCGGGTCCCACTCGCTGTTGCACCAGCCCCAGCGCCCCCTGAACCGCCAATCGTCCTTCTCCTCTTCCCAGGTGCACAGCACATCTCCCCAGTCCAGAAAGCCGTACCACCGGGCCAGGCCGATCTGGCGCTCCATCCACTCCAGGAACCCGCTCAACATCCGCTCCGTTTCCGGGAACCGCTCCGCATCGCGCACGGCGAAGCCACCGGCTACCGAGCAGCGCTCCATCCACTCCGAATCCACGGCGACTCCCGGCCAGGCCAGCAGGCCGCGCAGCCGCTCCTCCACTTCAGCAGCTTCCGAGGCGCGGTGGAAATCGACGAAGAATTCGCTGCTTTTGGCCGCGCCCGTGCCGTCGGCGTACACCCCTTCTCCTTCGTGCCAGGCGACCTCCTCGGCGTAGCGTCCGAAACTCAGTCGCTTTCCCTCCGGGTCGCGCCACAGAAAGAGATCGATCCCCCGCGCATCGACGCCCAGCGCCTTGGGATATTCCTCCGCCATGTAGCGCAGCGCCACGCCGACGCCCATTTCTCCATCTTCCATCGCCACCCAGCCCTCTGTCCGCTCTCCTTCGGCCAGTCGACGCACGCGCCCCGATCCCTGCCGTTCCAGATGGAAATGGTTGTCCGAATGCTGAGAGAGCAGCCAGTAGTCGCCATCCGCCAGTTCTCCCTCCATTGCACGCCGACCGGCGATTTGGTAGCCCGGTTTTCCCGACAGCTGCAGTGGAATGCGCAGACCGATCTCCTCCACCTCGGTCTCCCGCGGATTGCCGATGAACACCACTGTGTGCAGCACCCGCACAAATGTCTGGCCGGCGTACGCGTGGATCCGGGTGATAAAGCGCAGCGGCCTGTACCCGGCGTAGTGATGCATCGGCACGTCTGCCTCGTACGCTCCTCGACAACAAATAACAGTCCGCAGCGGTCCGGTTTCCTCTACTTCCACTGCGTATTCCTCTCGCCCCAGGCTGGCCAGGCAGTTCCCGCCCATCCCGTATATCCGCCGCCCCAGTTCCCCGTCGGACCGGGACTCGCAGATCCGTGCCCACGCCTCTCCCCCCTCCGTTGTGGTGACCTGGCGTGCGGCGATGAATTTTCCATTTTCGTCCCGCCGTCCCAGTTCCACCCCTTCGAGCAATCCGAATCTCTCTCGCTTCACCGCAAAGTGGAGCGGTCCTGAGCAGACCTCGACGTATCCATCTGTCTCGACCACCTCCAGCGGCTCTTCCACCTCCACCTCGCTCTCTCCGCCGCCGCTGCACAGCCAGTATATCGCCTCTCCCCGCGCCCCCACTTCCGCCTGGAAATCGACCAGCACCCACCTGGGACTGCCGTCGGACCAGCGGTTCAATACTCTCACCTGCAGCGGCACGGAACGCCCCTCCGCATCCTCCAGTCGGAGATCGTCCGCAGCAACTCCCGCCTCCTGCGGCAGTGGCACGCCGCGCGTCAGCGGCCACCGGCGCCGGTCGATGCCGTCCTCTTCTCTGACCTTCAGTGCGATTCTCAGCTCTTCTGTCATCGCTCGATCTCGCTCCTCTGCCGCAGTTTGGATATCGGTTCACCGCTGCCGACGAAAGATAGTGAAATCCATCTTTTCCCTCCACAGAACCGATCTGGTGCGTGTTGACCCGGCCTGTACCCCACCGTATTTTTCCACTCGAATCGGACCTGTCTCCCCCAAAGGAGAGACGACGACGATGTTGAATTCAACAGGAAGGCGACCATGAAAATCACAGCGATCAAGAGCTACATGACCTGCTTTGGCAGCCGCCCCCGCGTCCTGGTCAAAATCGAAACCGACGAGGGGCTCTACGGCTGGGGCGAAGCCTACAATCACGGCCCGGACCGTTCCATCCCTCCCATCGTCGACTACATCTTCGAGATGATCCAGGGAGAGGATCCCCGCCGTATCGAATACATCATGCTCAAGCTCTACCAGCAGTTCCGCTTCCCCCCGGGAGCCATGGGCCTGGCTGCCTTTTCGGCGGTGGACCATGCTCTGTGGGATATTTCTGGCAAGGCTGCTAACCTGCCGGTGTACATGCTCCTGGGTGGCTCCGTTCGCGACCGCGTCCGAGTCTACGCCCACTTCGGCGGCAATGACGGCGTGGAAGCTGCCGAGCAGGCGGCAGCGCTGAATGAAAAATGGGGTTTCACCGCCTTCAAGACCGGTCCCTACAAAATCTCTCCGGACGCCAGCCGCTGGGGGCGGGTCTGCTCGGAAGCGGCTCGCTATTTCGAGGGAATCCGTATCAACAGTCCCGAGGACTGGGAGTTCGCCTTCGACGCCCACGCCAAGATCTTCGAGCCGATCAAAGCGCTGCAGCTGGCCAATGCTCTGGCGCCCTACGATCCTCTCTTCTACGAGGAACCCCTGCGTCCGGAGTACATTCCGGCCTGGGCTCGTCTGCGCAGTCAGATGCAGGTCCCCCTGGCCACCGGTGAATCCCTCTACTCCCGCTTTGAATTTCTCGACTTGATCGCCGCCCAGGGAGCCGATATCATCCAGCCGGACATCTGTGCCTGCGGCGGCCTGCTCGAAATGCGCAAGATCGCCGCCATTGCCGAGGCCCACTACGTCACCGTCGCTCCACACAATCCAATGGGCCCCCTGGCCACGGCGGTCAATCTGCATTTCGCCGCCGCCACCCCGAACTTCAGCATTCTCGAATACCTGCTGCCCGGCGACAACCAGTGGCTGGACGAACCGTATTTGCCGAAAGACGGCTATCTGGAGCTGCGTTCCGACCGACCCGGCCTGGGTGTCGAAGTCGACGAAAAGCTGGTGAGTCAGGACGCCTACCTCCACTGGCAGCGCACCTGTCCAGTGCGCCCGGACGGCTCAACAGGCTACATCTAGATTCCATCGAGAAAGCGAGTATCGAGAATTTCTCGGATGCGCCGCCGCATCCGGTATCGCTCGAATCGGGACACGCGAACCACCACGCAGTCATCCGCGACAGGAGCATTTCGCTGTGAAAATAACCGCCATCAAGACCTTCATCGCCCGCCACGGCAGCCGTCCCCGCGGCCTCATCAAAGTCGAGACCGACGAGGGGATCCACGGCTGGGGCGAGGCCTACTCCATCGGTCCGGATCTGTCGGTCGAGCCGATTGCCGACTACGTCTTCGAGATGATCAAAGGGGAGGATCCCCGCCGCATCGAATACATCATGCTCAAGCTTCTGCAGCAATTCCGCTTCCCACCTGGCGGCACCGGTCTGGCCGTTACCTCGGCGATCGACCACGCCCTGTGGGATATCTCCGGCAAGGCTGCCGGTCTGCCTGTGTACATGCTCCTGGGCGGCTCTGTCCGCGACCGGGTGCGGGTCTATCAGGGCTGCGGTGGCGGGGACGGAAAGGAGACCGCCGAGAACGCCCAGAGGTTGAACGAAGAGTGGGGGTTCTCCGCCTTCAAACTCGGCCCCTACCGCCTGGTTCCGGACGAAAACAGATGGGGCCGCGTCTGTTCCACTGCCGCCGATCACTTCGCCGATATCCGCAAGCACGCGCCCGAGGATTTCGAGTTCGCCTTCGATCCCCACGCCAAGATCCTGGAGCCGATCAAGGCGCTGCAGCTGGCCAACGCCCTGGCGCCCTACGATCCCTTTTTCTTCGAAGAACCTCTGCGTCCGGAGCACATTCCGGCCTGGGCTCGTCTGCGCAGTCAGATGCAGGTCCCCCTGGCCACCGGTGAATCTCTATACGGCCGCTGGGAATTTCTCGATCTGATCGCCGCCCAGGGAGCCGACATCATCCAGCCGGACGTCTGCGTCTGCGGCGGCCTGCTCGAAATGCGCAAGATCGCCGCCATCGCCGAAGCCCACTACGTCACCGTTGCCCCGCACAATCCGATGGGGCCGATCGCCACGGCGGTCAACGTGCACTTCGCCGCCGCTACTCCGAACTTCAGCATCCTGGAATACATCCTGCCGCTGAACAGCGACTGGAAAAACTGGGTCGACGAGCCGTATCTACCGAAGGACGGCTACCTGGAACTGCGCCCCGATCGCCCCGGCCTGGGGATCGAAGTCAACGAAGATGCCTTCGCCAACGACGAATACAACCACTGGCAGCGCACCTGCCCGATCCGCCCGGACGGTTCGACTGGCTACATTTAGAGGGGAAATCCGATGCTCCATCCCGAAAACACCGCCCTGGTTCTCATCGATGTCCAGGGAAAGCTCGCGACTCTGATGCACGAGCGGGAAGCGCTCTACCGCAGTCTGCAGATTCTGATCAAGGGAGTGCGAGCGCTGGAACTGCCCATCCTCTGGCTGGAGCAGTATCCCAAAGGACTCGGGCCGACTATTCCCGAGGTCGCCGACCTCCTCGAAGGGGGACAGCCGATAGCCAAAACCTGCTTCAGCGGCTGCGGTCAGGAGGAGTTCATGGAGCAACTGCGCAACAGCGGCTGCAGACAGCTCCTGCTCGCCGGCATCGAGACCCACATCTGCGTCTACCAGACCGCCCGCGATCTGCTGGTCCAGGATTACCACGTCGAAGTAGTCGCCGATGCGGTCTCCTCGCGGACACCGGAAAACAGGCGGATCGGTATGGAACGCATGGCTCGGGCGGGAGCCGAAATCAGCTCCGTGGAGATGGCTCTCTTCGAGCTTCTGCGCGAGGCAAAGGGGGAGCAGTTCAAGGAGATTGCCGGGCTGGTCAAATAGAGGAGAGTTCCGTGAAAATCACTCAGGTCCGCATCCACGCGGTGGCCGTCCCTCCCACCCCCACTGCGCTCTACCGAATAGAAGCGGACGTTCCCCTCGACGAACAGCTCCGTCGCGAAGCCCGGGTCAAGTGGATCGCCGAACTCGAGACCGACGACGGCCCGATCGGTATCGGCGAATCTCACCGCGGCATCGCCGAGGAGCCGGTGCGCGAGAGTGGTGTCCTCCTGTCCGGGATCGACCCTCTCCAGCTCAACCTCCGCGCCCTGCCGCTGCCGCAGAATGCCGCGTACGATCTCTACGAAATTGCCCTCTACGACCTGGTCGGCAAAGCGCTGAACCGCTCCGTCTGTCAACTTTTGGGGGGACCGTTCCGCGAATGGGTCGGCATCCATTACTGGATGGGCAAGCGCACCCCCGAGCAGAGCGCACAGATCGCCCGCGAAGGCAAAGGGAAGGGGTTCACCGGGATCAAGATCAAGGTCGGCAAGGATGCCCCGGACCAGTCCACATTGGAGCGCGTGCAGGCGATTGCAGAAGCAGTCGGCCCCGATTTCGAGATGGTGCTCGACGCCAACGGCGGTTTCCGCCGTCACCCCGATCTGATCGGCCTGGCGGAGCAGTTGTCCGACTATCGCGTCACCATGCTCGAAGATCCTCTGCCTCGCAGCGAGCACGCTGCCACCGCCGAACTCCGCCAGCGCATTCCCATCCCGATCGCCTACCACGCCCTTAACCTGGAACAGGCGTTCCAGGCGGTGAGGCAGGATGCCTGCGACTTCATGAATGTCGGCGTCGGCTCGCTGGCCCAGTTCGTGCGTCAGGCCGACCTGGCCGATGCTGCAGGAGTTCCCTCATGGCACGGCTCCGCTCAGGAACTGGGAATACGCGACGCCGCGTACATGCACGCCTGCGCAGCCACCCCCGGCTGTACCATCTCCAGCGACATCCTCCACCATCTGTGGGAGGATGACCTGATCGCCCAACCGATCGAGATCCGCGCCGGCCAGGCTCGCGTTCCGGAGAGTTCGGGACTCGGCGTCGAACTCGATCGCGACGCTTTGGAGCGCTACGGCGTCAACACCTTCACCCTCTGAGCTCTCGAGATTCACCTCGCGCAACCGAAGCTGTATCTCTCTACTGTGGCAGCGCTTCCAGCAACCGATCCACATCCTCCTGATTGTTGAATACGGAAGGCGACAGCCGCATCTTGTCGCCGTAGCGCATCGCCACATGCACACCGGCCTCCCTGAGCCTGGCCATTGTCGCAGGAGGATCTTTTACCACAAACGCCAGGATGGGACTCTCATTCCCCTTCGGAGTGATGGAGGGATAGCCCATGGCGGGCAGCTCCTCCTGCAGCCGATCGGTGAGCGTCCGCACGTGATCGCGGATATTGTGAACACCGAGCTGGTGAATATACCTCAAACTCTCCTGCGCACAGATGGCCCCTTCGTACGACGGGTAGCTGACTTCGTAACAAGCCGGCCCCGGTGTCGGCGCAAAGGTCACCTCGGCGACGCTCTCGTCCGGTTTCTCTATCCAGGGGGTATAATTGAGCCTCACTCCCCCGGAGTGCTGGGTCGGCTTCACCACGCTCTCCTGAAGGTCGCCTCGCACAAAGAGGAAACCGAATCCCTTGACCCCCATGAGCCATTTGAAGGTCGAACAGGCGGCAAAATCGATACCCATGGCCTTCACGTCGATCGGCACTGCCCCTGCGGCCTGAATGATATCGGCGTACAGATAGGCGTCGTGTGCATGGGCCAGGTCGCTGAGAGTCTTTACATCCGCCAGATAGCCATTGACGTTGGAGACCAGCGAGATGGAAATCAGCCGGGTATTCCGATCGACGGCGCGTTCCATATCCTCGATATCGATCCGCCCATCCCGCTGTTTGACGATGCGCACATCGAGGCCGTCTTGCTCCCGCATCTTATAGTTGTACAGAGCCGCCATGTAGTGCAGATCGCTGGTCACGACGTTACCGCCCGAGAGGTGGTCTCGCATGCCGTTGAGCAGGTTGCTCTCGGCTTCGACCGTGCTGCGGGCAAACGCGATCTCTTCCGGCCCGGCGTTGATGAGCCTGGCAAAGAGCTTCTTCGATTCCCCCCGGTCTGCTGCCCACGAAGGCCACCAGGGCTCACCCACTTCGTTGGTGACCCAGCCGATATAGCGGTGCAGGGCCGCGGCCGAGTGAACGCTCAGAGGATGTGACGAGGCGTTGTCGAAGTAGGCTGCCGTCCGAGCGCGCGGAAAATCGCGGCGAACCACCTCGAAGTCGGGCATTTCCCGCGGCGATGCCGCCGAACCCAATTCCGAGTCCGCGGCGAAGGGGACGGCATTGTCAAAAGATTGACGGTCGTTCATAATGGATCTCCAGTCCTATCTCGTCTTCTTCTGCGAATTCAAAATTGATGTGCATCTGACCGAATTGGATTCTTCGGGTTGGTCGACCATCTTACCTATCGCCGGATCAGGATATTTCGCAGCGATCCTTCCATTTTCTTCCTTGCTCGACGTTGAATCCCTACTTACACTGAAGGCGCTACAGGACCTTCACCCAATGGAAAGCGACCGCCATGTCCACCGATCTCGAAACCTTCATCGCCTGCATGGAGTATCAATCCTGCGACCGCCGCCCCAACCACGAGCTGGCCGTCTGGCAGCAGACCAGAGCCGCCTGGGAACGGGAGGCACCCGACGCCGTCGCCGATTTCACCTGGGACTGGTTTTCGGGAGAGACCGGAGCGGGCATGGATCGGCGGGAGTTCATCGACGTGAATTACGGCTTCATGCCGCCCTTTGAGACCGAAATAATCGAACAGACCGAAGAATACGAAGTCATCCGCAGCGCCAAGGGTATCGTCACCAAAGCCCTGATCGAGGGAACGGTCGGCGGCCAGCGCATGTCCATGGACCAGTATCTCGAATTCCCGGTGGAAAAACCGGAGGATTTCGCCGCCGTCAAAAAGCGCCTGATCGCCGCCGTTCCCGAGCGTTATTCGACAGATCTGGACGAGAAAATCGCCCTCTGGGAAAAACGAGACTGCCCCCTCATCCTCGGCCGCAACGCCGCTGCCAACGGCTTTTACTGGCGCGCCCGCGAGTTCATGGGGACCGAAAACCTCAGCTACGCCTGGTACGACTATCCGGCCCTGATGCACGAGATGATGGAATTCTTCGCCGACTTCATCATCGAAACCAGCCGCCCCGTGCTCAAAAAGATCGACGTCGAGTACTTTACGCTAAACGAAGATCTGTCCATGAAAAACGGGCCGCTTCTCAGCCCCGACACCTTCTACACCTTCATCTTTCCCCACCTGCGTCGCATGGTGGACTTCTTCCACGCCCACGGGGTCCGCTACTTCGCCCTCGATACAGATGGCGATCCTACTCTACTGGTCCCCCAGTTTATGGAAGCCGGTGTCGATATCCTCTGGCCGATCGAACGGGCCAGCGAGGTCAGCCCACAAGGGTTGCGCCGGCAGTTCGGCCGCGACCTGAAACTGTGGGGCGGCGTCGATAAGCGCATCCTCCCCCACGGTCCCGAAGCGATCCGTGCCCACCTGTCCGAGTTCATCCCCCTCATCGAGGAAGGGGGCTTCATCCCCACCCTGGACCACGCCTTCCCCCCCGACATCAGCTACGACAACTTCCGCCACTACATGGACGCCAAAGAGGCCCTCCTCACCGGCGACTTCGCCGCCCTGAGCTGAGCGTATTGCACCACCTTCCCCTTCATATCTGCACCCACCACCTATATAGGTTTCGTCTGCCGGGTCTGGGCGGAGGGCTGCCCCCAGGCCCACTGCGCAGACACACCGCCATCATACCTCCCTCTCTGGAAACCGCTCTCCATACTCCCGATCGAACGCGTCCGACCCATCGTCCAATCGCACGTCCAGAGAGATCCCCGGCAGAAAGCCGGTCATCTTGCCGTCCAGAAAATCCCCTCGATACGAACCGCTCGGATAGAACGTCTCCCGCCCATCCGGCCACTGGATTGCGTGGATCTGTCGCACCGGCGGTTTCTTGAAATCCGGATCCACGCGGAAGCCGTCGATCGCCTCCCAGTCCAGCTCCACCCCCAGCCCCGGCGCCTGCGGCACCGCCATGCAGCCGCCCACCACCTCGAACTCTTTCAGCAGCGTGTGCGAGTAGATGTTGATGCAGGGAATGGCCGGCCAGCGCGCCTCCTTCAGCACTCCGCCCAGATGCGCCGCAAAGGTCGTGGTCAGTCCCGTGCCCACCATCTGCAGCCAGAACGGCATCTTCGCCTTCTCGCACAGCACTCCGTCCTCGACCACCCGCCGCGCTCCCCCTCCCAGCACGAACCCGTTGCACACTCCCTCGCGAATCGCCGTCATCACCGGTGGCGAGCCGATGTGCATGGCAATCGGGCTGCGGATCTTGCTCCGCAGCAGCGCATTGCCGGCCACGTCGTCTTGCGGGATCGGCGACTCGACGATTGCCAGCAATGGGTATTTCTCTTCCAGGCGCCCGATCAACGGTGCCGCCGCATCCACGCCCAGCAGCAGCCCGTTGAAATCGGTATCCATCTTGAAGTGCGGAGATGCCACGCCGTTCACCACCGCCAGTTGGGCATCGATGTCGTACCAGGGGCGCGCCTTCGCCTTCATCGTCGTGAAACCGTGCGCCTCCGCCGCCTTCGCCTCCGCCGCCCATTCCTCTCCCTTCATACTCTGCGCCCACCACGACACCGGACACGCATCCCGGTGCTGCACTCCCAGCAGCCGGTGGCACGGCACTCCCAGCATCTTCCCCGCCGCGTCGAAGAGTGCCATCTGCAGCCCCGCCCCCAGCGTGTCGTCCCACAGATGGTCGAACAGGTTCTCCCCCTTCACCTTCTGGAACTGCGCCTCTCCCGAATGCCCCCAGGTATATCCCTGAATCGTCTCTCCTACCCCCTCGGTCCCGTCGGCCAGCGTCACTTTGCACAGTTCGACAATCGACCATCCCGGTCCGTATACTTCCATGGTCCGCGCACAGCGCTCGTGGAACGGCACGTGCAGCACGATCCGCTCTACCTCTTTGACAACCGAGTCTCGCGACCCCATAATATTCCTCCTAGTGCTGCCTGGCGGAAGTTGTTGACAGGTTTTTGATCCCTTTAGTGAGCCAGCGAAGAACCAGGCAGTTATTCCCGTCTGGCAGCACTAAATTGGGCGATCCGCCCGAAAGTTGGTAAGTTTCTACATGAAGACCAAAATAAAAACAGTTTTCAACCACTCTACCAGATAAACTGAACTATAACGCGAATCGAACACTCCATCAACAACCACGAAAGGAAGACCCCATGGCCAAAGTAGTCTTCATCGGCGCCGGCAGCTTCGGCTTCACCCGCGGTCTGGTCCGCGACCTGCTCACCTATCCGCTCCTCGAAAACGCCGAAATCGCCCTCGTCGATATCAACAAGCAGCGCCTGAATTTTGCCCGCCGCGCCTGCCAGAAGATCATCGACCAGGGCAACTACCCGGCGAAGCTCACCGCCACCACCGACCGCCGCGAAGTGCTCAAGGGGGCCAGTGCGGTGATGGTCACCATCCTCTGCGGCAGCACCAATGTCTGGCAGCACGACATGCTCATCCCCAAGAAGTACGGCGTCGATACCAATGTCGGCGACACCCGCGGCCCCAGCGGTATTTTCCGCGCCCTGCGCACCATCCCCACCATGCTCGGCATTTCCAAGGATATGGAGGAGCTCTGTCCCAACGCCATCATGCTCAACTACACCAACCCGATGGCCATGCTCTGCCACGCCATGCAGCGCGAGACTGCCACCGTTAGCACCGGTCTCTGCCACAGCGTCCAGGGCACCTCCGCCATGCTCGCCCGCTGGGCCGGGGTCAAGCCGGAAGACGTCGACTACGTCTGCGCCGGCATCAATCACACCGCCTGGTTCACCAAGTTCGAGCACAAGGGGAAAGATCTCTATCCCAAGCTGCGCAAGCTGGTGGCCACCGACAAGGAGATCTACAACCACGAGCTGGTGCGCAACGAGATGTTTCTGGCCCTCGACTACTACGTCACCGAGTCATCCGGCCACAACTCCGAGTACAACTGGTGGTTCCGCAAGCGCCCCGACCTCATCGAGAAGTACTGCACCACCGGCACCGGCTGGAACCCCGGCGTGTATGCCTACATTCTCGATGAATATCGCAAGCGTGAGAAGACCTGGCAGAAGCAGGTGCGCGACTGGCTCGACAGCGACGAGCCGATCTCCCTCGAGCGCGGCCACGAGTACGCCGCCGCCATCGCCAACGCCTGGGTCGGCGGTGAGCCGTACAAGTTCAACGGCAACGTGCCCAACGATCGCCTGATCGACAACCTTCCCAACGACTGCTGCGTCGAGGTGCCGGTGCTGGCCACGCGCAACCAGTTGGAACCGATCCGCGTCGGCGCTCTGCCGCCGCAGTGCGCCATGCTCACCGGTATGAGCGCCCAGATCGAGATGATGACCGTGGAAGGTTGCCTGAGCGGAGATCCGCGTCTCATCTATCAGGCGGTCGCCCACGACCCGCTCACCGCCTCCGTGCTGTCGCTGGCCGAGATCAAGAAGATGGTGGCGGAGATGCTCAAGAAAAACCAGAAGCACCTGCCGACTTTCAAGAAAATCGATCTATAGAAAGGATTCCGAGCAACGGCAGATCATGTCCGCAGAGACACTACAACAACTGACCGCGCGGCTGGCGCGGGAAACGCAGGAAGCGTACCGTGCCAGCCCGTTTTCCAACCTTTCGCGCTACTACTTCTCCCGCTTCAGTCGGGATTCGCAGGCCGTTCCGGAAGCCGATGAAGTCGCTATTGATGGCGACTGGCAGATCGTCCTTCCGGAAGATGCCTCGCCCCTGACCCGGCGTATGGCCGACCATCTGGTCGAGTTCCTGGAAGGGCGCATGGATCTGCTGCTCGAGATCCGCATTTGCGTTGGTGCTCTGGAGAACAAGGGCGCCAGGTTATTGATCCTCGAAGAACGGGACGGTGGCGATCCGGAGATTCCGGAAAGCTTCACCATCGCCGTCACTCCGGACCGGACACATGTCCGGGGCCGCGATCCACAGGGATTGCGCGACGGCATCGTCCACCTGGTCGACCGGATCGGTTTGCGCCAGGCTCCCTTCCTCAAGGTCGGCGAACAGGTCTACCGTCCCCGCCTTCCCGTGCGTCTGGGTGCGGTTCCCTTTCAGGGGGAATACCGCGACCTGGTCTTTTTGGGGTACAATTCGGTCTTTGTCGGGGGGGGCGATCTCTATGCCCTTTCCCGCTCGGACGCCATTCCCGCGCTGCGCGAGCGCCGCTCACCCGGCCCTGTTCAACCGGCTGTCGAGCCCCGGCAGTACGGCCTGAAGACGTTTGCCTTTCTCAACACCCGACAGAAATTTCCGCTCGACCACCCCGTCTTCCGCGACCACCCCGATATCCGCGGTGCCCTCACCTGGAGCGCCGACGGCGAATATGTGTTGTGCACCGAGCATCCGTTGGTACGGCGCTACATGATGGAGAGCGTAGAGGGGTTGTTCCGCGCCGACCCGGAGCTGGATGGGATCGTTCTCATCATCGGTGGAGAGGGGTTCTACCACTGTTTTATGCGGCCGTACGGAGTGGAGAAGGGGCACACCAACTGCCCGCGCTGTGAGCAGTTGGGCGCCGAGACGGTGGTCGCCAACCTGCTGAATTCTCTGGCCGAAGCGGCGCACCGCGTCAATCCTCATGCTCAGGTGGTAGCCTGGCCGTATTCGGCCGAGCACGTCTGGTCCGCCGACCGCGCTCAACGCGGCCTGATCGAAAAGCTGCGACCCGGTGCGGCGATCTTCACCGAAATTGAAAAAGACGAGTATATCGATAAAGGGGATGGGGTAGAAAAACACCTGTGGGACTACAGCATCGATCTGATCGGTCCCGGGGAACGGGCCTCAGAGCAGGTGGAAGCCTGCCGACAGGCCGATATTCCCATCTACATGAAGAGCGAGCCGGAGCTCGGTTTTGAAGCGGCTCGCCTGCCTCACATCCCCTGCATGGATCGCTGGGCCGACCGGGCCGCGGCTCTGGTCTCCTGCGGTGCTGACGGTGCCTGGGTCTTCCCCGCCTTTCGCCCTCTGTACGGCACCAGCGCCGCTGAGATCAACAAGCTGTTCTGGTGGACGCCGGTCCCTCCCAAGGAGGATGTGCTGCAGCGGCTGGCCGCCCGTATTGCCGGGGACCAGGCCGGCCCGCGCCTGCGCCGCGCCTGGGCCTGTGTCTCTTCGGCTATCGAATATTCGCCCGAGCTGCCCCCTTACTACACCGGCCCGACCTACACCGGCCCAGCTCATCCCATGTGCGCCGATCCGGAAGCTGAATTACCCGCCGTATTCCACGGCCTGTATCTCTTTCGTGCCGAGGCGCAGGATGCCGAGGGGCTCAAATCGCACCCGACCTTTTGCGTCGATGCCCGCGGCGACGTTCCAGTCTTGGAACGGTTCTATCGCCGCATGGAGGAACATCTCCACCAGGCCGTTGAGCAGGTGGACGCAGCCGTCCCGCTGGTTGCCGAGCGGTGTCGCCGCACCTTTGCCGCCGAAGTCTCCTCCATCCGCTGGTTCTACCACACCATCCGCACCACCGCCAACTTCTACACCTCCTGCCGGTTGCGCGATCAGTTGCGGCAGTTGATGACAGCGGAACCTCTCGATGCAGTGGAAGTGCGTCCCCTATACGAGCAGTGGCGCCAGACCCTCCTCGACGAGCGCGCCAACGCCCGCGCCGCCCTGCCGGTGGCTCGGGAAGACGTCCGCCTCGATTTCTACTACGGCAGCGACCACACCTTTCCGCATCTTGCAGAAATGCTGGAGGCCAAGTTGGAATTGCTAGAAAGAGAATTGAACGAAGTCCTTCCCGAAACAGCGAGGAGGTGCGGCCTGTGACCCTGCGCGAGCGCATCCTTTCCGTATACCGGGGCGACACGCCCGATGTCGTCCCATACATGCTCGATCTGTCCCACTGGTTCTACTGGAAACACCACCTGCCCTGGGATCTGAGCATCCCCTACGACCAACCCGAATACGCGTTGATCGACTATCATCGGCAGGTCGGCGCCGGTTTCTACATGCCCAATATGGGCGCTTTCTACACCACCAGCTTCCCCGATGATATCGAGGCGATCGTCGAAAAACGACAGCGGAACGGCGTCCCCGAGATTGTCTGGCGTTTCACCACCCCTCTGGGGAGCATCGAGCGCGCCCGCATCTGGGAGGAGAAAACCTACGCCTGGGGTATCAGCCAGTGGGGCATCAGCAGCGAACAGGATCTGCGCATCTTCGCCCGCGCCATGGCCGGCCGCACCTATGCTCCTATGTGGGACAAATACCGGGAGTGGAACGAATATGTGGGCGATCTTGGGGTCGTCTACCTCTCCGCCGGGTATAGCGCCATGGGGCATCTGCTCAACTACTGGATGGGCATCGAACAGACCGCCTATGCCAGTGTCGATATCCCGGGCGTTTTGCAGGAAACCGTGGAGGCAGTCAACGCCAACAACCTGGACTTGATCGACCTGCTCTGCCAGTCGCCGGCCGAGATCGTGATCATGGGCGACAACTTCTCCAGCGACATCCAACCCCCCTCCTTCTTCGCCACCTGGTCTGCCCCTTACTACGCCGAAGCGGTGCACCGCCTCCACGCCGCCGGCAAATTTGTCGCCGTCCACATCGACGGTCGTCTGAAGGGGGCTATCGCCATGTTCCGCGACATAGAGACCGACTGTGGCGACGCCATCACTCCGCAGCCGATGGGTGATCTGTCTCCTGCCGAATGCCGGGAAGAAGCCGGCCCGGATTTCATCCTCTCAGGCGGCGTTTCTCCCGAACTCTGGTTGCCGCATACCCCAATCGAGCATTTCGAGAGAAAGGTCGTCGAATGGCTGGAACTCCGGCACCAGAGCCCTCGCCTGATCGCCGCCGCCGGCGACCAGGTCCCTCCCGGTGCCGAGGAAGCGCGCATCCACCTGATGCGTGAGCTGGTGGAGGAACGCGGATGCTATTGAGTCCCGCGAAATCTGCCCGGAGGAATGTCGAGAATGCTCGCGATTCCAGCCATTTCCCCCCCTTGTCAATCCTCGACGATCTCTGCATGTATTTTCCCTGTTATCATCGAAAAATATTGTAATTCGACGATAGTATCGTTAAATTACACAGTAATTCGACGATGATAAGGGTGGAATTTGATGCATCTACTTCCCCGAGAACTGAGCAAACACGTCCAGCACGCTCTGACCACGGATCGGGTCGTCGCCATCATGGGTCCCAGACAGGCGGGCAAGACCACCCTCGTCCAGCACCTGCTCCAGAGCAAAAGGTCCATCCAGTACTACAACCTGAAGGATCCGGAAATCCGCCGGGGGTTGCAGACGAATGCCCGCCGCGAGTTCGACCACTTCGTGGATCATCTCATCGTGCTGGACGAGGTGCAGCAAGTCCCCTCGCTGCTGGAATTGATCCAGCTACAGGTCGACGCCCGGCCAGAGGCAAAGGGCCGGTTCCTCCTCCTGGGCTCGAACCACCTGCTGCTCAATCGGCAGATCAGAGAATCCCTCGCGGGCCGGGTGGCCCTTTATACCCTGTATCCATTTTCCTTCCGAGAACTGGCAGGCCGCACCCAAACGTCGCTGCTGGGCGCTCTGTTGCGCGTCTCGTCCGTACCCCAGGCCGAAAAAACGCTGGCCGGTTTCTACATCCCGGCGGAAGAATCCGGCACCCTGGCCGCCCACTTCGACGACCTGGCCCTGTACGGCGGCTACCCCGAATTCCTGACGCGGCCGGATCCGGAAGATCGCCGGCGCTGGCTGAACAGCTACCACCAGACCTACCTGGACGCAGACCTGCGCGAACTGGTCGATCTGCGCCAACCCGAATCATTCGAGCGCTTCGAGCGGCTCTTCTCCATCCGCGTCGGCTCACTGCTCAACATCAGCGAACTGGCGCGGGACTGCGGGCTTGCCGCCGACACCATCCGGCGTTTTCTGCACTACTACCGTCAGCTGTTCGTGGCCTGGCCTTCTCTACCGTACCACGCCAACCTGGGCAAGCGGATGATGAAAATGCCCAAATGGTATTTCACCGATACTGGGCTCCTGCGCTCTGTATTGGATAATTTCAGGGCCGATGACGGGCATCTCTTTGAAAACACCGTGCTCTCAGAACTGCGCAAGCTCATCTATCTGGAGACGCTTCGCGAAGACTTCCACTTTGCGCGTACGGCGACCGGAGTGGAAGTAGACGCCGTATTCGCCAACTCGCAAAGTGATGTGATCTTTCACTGTGAGGTCAAGCTCAGTTCCACGGCGTACAGCGCCGACATCCGTCACCTGCGAAAATACGTGGCTCTCTCTGAAAACCACATCGGACTTTTACTCAACACTTCAAAGGGAATCGAAAAGCTGGACGATCGCATCTGGAGCCTGCCCGTATCGTGGATGCTGGCGTAAAAAACAATCGACCCTGTCAAACGAGACTCCATCACTTAACCTGGCCCATTGCCCATGACCTCATTCCCGCATTCCATCGCCATTGCCGGCGCCTGGGGCTACATCGGTCGCCAATTTCTCGATGCCGCCCTTTCGCTGGGGCTGCGCATATACGCCCTCGATCCGAGCGATGCGCCCGATGATGTCGATCTTTCGACTATTGTCCGGATCGAAGACGAAGAGGCGTTCTACCGCCTGGATGCCGATCTCTTCCACCTGGCTCTCCACCCCGAGCACCGGGGAACCGCCTTCGATATCCTCCTGGAGCGCGCGGCCACGCAGCAACTTCTCATCCTCAACGAAAAACCGATGGCCCAGCCGGAGCGCCCCGAGCAATGCGCCGCCACCCTGGATGCCGTCCGGGGCACGCAGGCGGTCATGCTCTTCGACTTCCTCGAACTATTCGATCCCATGGTGCGCGCCATCAGCCGCCACCTCTCTCAATTCGACCAGGTCGAAATCACCGATATCACCCTGTATCGCGGCAAAGATCGCGAAGATCCGGAGCGTTCCCGGAACTACAAGAAGATGGTCCACATCCAGTATCAGGAATCGGTCCACTGCCTGGCCTTTCTCCTCGATCTATTGGGAAACGTCAGGGGAAGTTTGGGAGGGATCTTCGCCGATGGCATCTCTATCACAGCCCGTTCGCAGCCGTACGCCCCGCCCAACCCCCAGGACTATCCCTACGTGGTCGACGGCCAGTGCGCGTATGAAATCGAACTGGGGAAACTGCACATCGACGGCCGCACCGACTTCAAGGCCGGCGCCGAGTTCGCCAAACGCAAGATCGTCCGCGGATTTGCCGATGGAAAACCGTTCGTTATTGAGGCCAATACCCAGGAGGGGAAAAAATATCTGCGCATCGACGGCGTCGATCGGGGTTTCCCGGCCGACGACAGTTCCTACTGTCACGCCATCGCCAATCTGGGAGAATGGTACCGGACCGTCGACCACAGGGAACTGATGCGCGGCGTCTATCCCAACTCACACTTTGCCCGTCTGACCTACCAGTTGTCGAGTGTGCTCTGGAAGAGCTGTGACATCGGCCAGACAATTGCACTCCCATCCGCCGCCGAGTTGATCGCCTTCGATGCCGGCTTCGCCCCCGAGTGCTTCCCCCGATACCAGCCCACTAACTGAACTGAGATGAATCGCTCCCGTTTACTGAGAATACATTCCCTCTTCAGGATACATTCCCTCTTCGTGAAAGCGGGTATCTGACATGGAAATCCACGAATCCCTGCAGCGCCTCGACTTTATCGTCATTATCGTTTACATCGTCGCCCTTCTCTCCCTGGGGATGTGGGTCAGTCTGAAGAACAAAGGGGCCCAGGAGGATCTGTTCCTCGGAGGACGCACTCTTCCCTGGTACAATGTCGGACTGTCGATCTTTGGCACCAACATCGGTCCCTCCTTCCTGATCGCCTCGTGCAGTATCGCCTACACCTCCGGCGTGGTCGGCGCCAATTTCGAGTGGCTGGCCTGGTGGTTTTTGATGCTTTTGGGTATGCTCTTCATCCCCCACTACATGCGCACTCGCATCGACACTATGCCCCAGTTTATGCTGCGTCGCTTCGGACCGAAGGTCTACAATTTCCTCTCCTGGTACGCCCTCTTCACCACCGTCATCCTCTGGCTCGGGGGCACCCTCTACGCCGGCGGGGTCCTCTTTAGTCAGATCATGGCCTGGCCGCTGTGGGCCTCGGTCATCTTTCTCGCTTTGATCTCCCTGATCTTGACCACCGTCGGTGGCCTGGTCGCCGTGGTCGTCACCGACTCCTTCCAGTCGATCCTGATGATCGCCGGCTCTGCCATATTGACCATCATCGCCTTTACTCACGTGGGCAGCGTCGAACGTCTAATCACCAGCGTGCCCGACGACTACTGGAAGCTGTTCCGTCCCGCCGATGACGATGTCTATCCCTGGCACGCCATCGTTCTGGGCTATCCCGTGCTCGCCATCTGGTTCTGGTGCACCGACCAAACTATCGTCCAGCGCGCTCTGGGTGCCCGCAATCTGCGCCAGAGCCAACTCGGCGTCGTCTTTGCCGGCTATCTGAAGATCATTCCCCCCTTCATCTTTATGCTGCCCGGTATCCTCTGCTTCATCCTCCACCCGGATCTGAGCAATCCGGACGAGGCGTTTATGACCATGGTGACCAACTACCTGCCGGTCGGCATGACCGGCCTGATCGTCGCCGTGCTCATCGCCGCTCTGGTCAGCACTGTCGACTCCGGCCTCAACTCCTTCAGCACTGTCTTCACCCTGGACATCTACGCCAAAAAATTCCGCCCCGGGGCATCTCCCGGAGAGATCAAGTGGGTTGGACGCATCGTGATGATCGCCGTCGCCATCCTCGCTATTCTCAGCGCCCTCTCCATGGAAGGGGTCGGCAAGGATATGTTCCACCTGCTGCAGGGGATCATCTCCTTTATCGCTCCGCCCATGGGCGCCGTCTTCTTGATCGGCGTTCTCTGGAAACGGGCGACTGCGAAGGCGGCGCTGGCCACTCTCTATCTGGGCTCGACAGTCTCTCTTTCCATCGGGCTCTGCCATTTCAAGCACTGGCCGAGCGAGACGTTTTGGCCCAACCATCTACTGCTCGCCTTCTATCTCTTCGCCGGCATCTGTGCCTTTATGGCCGTCCTTTCCCTGTTGACACAGAAGTCTCCGGACGAAGAGGATATGCCCACTCTGGCGGAGACCTACGCCACCATGGATGAAAAACCGCGCTTCGTCTGGTTGCTGTGGGCTGGATTGGCGGTGATCATGTTCGCGATCTATATCATCTTCGATTGAGGAAGCGCTTTATCGACAGAACACGTCCGGGGGATGTCCGCATCGCTAATTGCGAGGCTGGCATCCCCCTTATCATTTTGCTCTCCCGGATCTCCAGTGCCCGCTCCTTAGCAGGTCCTCGCAAAAATCAAGTCGATCTTCGCAGTCGACTGATAGACAATCGGCTCCCCGGGCGAAAGGGAGCCGATTGCTCGTCCGTACTGCCAGAATTCAGATTCCGGTGCCTCCTACTTCATCCCGAACATCTTTTCCTTCAGATCCAGGTAATACACGTAGTCGTCCGGATCGACGTCCGGCGGGCAGCGGTGATCGCAGAATGGAATGTAGCCCCCGCGTTCCACCAGGGGCACCAGGCTCTCCATGTACGCCTTGATCGCCTCTTTCCCCTTGATCATCTCCAATTTGTCGACCCCGCCCATGATCCGCAGTTCCTTGCCGTACTCGGCGAAAAGTTCCGCCGGGTGCACGCAGCTGTTCACTTCATAGGGGAAGAGACAGTTGATCCCCGCTTCCAGAAATCCCGGCATCAGCGGCCGCACATCCCCATCGCAGTCGGTGTACCATAGATCGATCCCGGCGGCGTGCAGCTTTTTGCCGATCCGCTTGTAGCGCGGCACGATCGCCCGTTCGAAGAAGTCCAGATTGACGATCGGACCGTTCTTGAAGCAGATATCCTCCCAGCCGGTGGCGAAATCGACGTCGATGTGTGGCAAGATCTGGTCCAGAGAATCCTCGACCAGCACGCAGGCGGTCTCCACCATATCCTCGACCATGTCCGGGTAGTCGAAGATGGCGTAGGCCAGCCCCTCGAAGGTCAGTATGTTGCGGATCCGGCCGATCATCGAGCCGCAGTTGACACCCATCGCATAATCGCGATCTGGAGGGTGGTTCTTTTTGAGCGCTTCTACATCTACCTTGCGCCGCGGGTCATCCCGCCGAAACCGCTCCTCTTTCGCCTGTTTCCAGTCCTCCGGAGTGACCACCGTCGCCTTGATATAGTGGGGGATGGTGTCGTGCCCGTCCTTGGGCACCTCGGCCAGCAGGCCGTCGCCGTTCATGATGATCTGTCGATCTTCGGTCTCTTCCACCACTCTGGATGGAAAAGCCGGATCCATCCAGATGTTCCCCCCCACTCCGCCGATCCGATCGAAGCTGAAGAAGGCATCCGCCTCGCCGTTGTTCTTGATTCCATTCTCGATGAAGATAGGCCACTGGGAAAAGTTCTCTTCCCAGTACCCGAACTCCATGTTGAAGCAACGATCGACCGATTCGTAGTGCATTTGTCGGTTGAACCGCTCTCGATCCGTCATCGTGCCCTTCCATCTGGGCCTGCACGGTGTAATCGCCATGATCATCCTCTCTTTCCTGATGGACAGAATTTCCACTTGCCGGTAAGGGAAGAACGAAAAAATCGGCGCAGCCGTCCAGCGGCTGCGCCGATCCGTTTTCCGTGACCAGGACTATCCCGCGCTCTTGCCGAATCCGGGTAGAAACCTATATTTGGCATTAGAGAATGGCAATAGGGTTTTATAATTGCCAATAACGCGAAGAGGTAAGAATGCAAGTGATCATCGACAAGTTCGGCAGAATGGTCCTGCCCAAGACAATCAGGGATGATCTGGGACTGGAACCGGGCAGCGCCCTGGAAGTGGAGGAGCGGCAGGAGGAGATCATTCTCAAGCCCATCCACCCCGAACAGGCCATAAGAGAAAAGGAAAGTCTGCTCGTCTTTTCGGGGAAGCCGACGGCGGCCTTGGAAGAGGCAGTCGACCGGCAGCGAAGGGAGCGCCTGGATGAGTTTCACCCGGGGAGCCGATCCTAGCATGCTGGTCGTATTCGACACCTCCGTGCTGGTGGCGGCACTGGTGGAGCAGCATCCGATGCACGATCGCGCCTTCCCCTGGTTACGGCGGGCGCAACAGGGCGAAACCGACGCCCGTGTAACCGCCCACTCCCTGGCCGAACTCTACGCCGTGCTGACGACGCTTCCGGTGCGTCCCAGAATCTCTCCGGGTATGGCGCGGCGCCTGGTGCGCGAGAGCGTCGAAAAGAACGTCCGCGTTGAAGAGATTCTCCTGGCAGATTATCGGAGCATCCTGGACGACATGGCCGAACTGGACCTGAGCGGGGGCGTCATCTACGACGCCCTCGCGGCCCAGGTGACCCGGCGACTGGGTGCCGATGCGCTGCTGACTTTCAACGCGAAGGATTTCCAACGCGTCTGGCCGCAGGCGGGGGAGCGGGTGCAGGAGCCCAAGTAGACTGTCAGGACTAATTTGGGCACTCGGAATTCCTCCGAATTCACTTGGAAGACCACTGGTGCCCGGAGCAATCACGCCCCGGGCGCCGGATCTGCCCCTACTTCAGCAGCATGAGCTTGCCGGTGGCCCGTAGCGCACCCGTCCGCAGTTCCACCAGGTAAGCGCCGTTGCCGACGACCGCTCCGGTGTCGTCCAACCCGTCCCAGATCACAGCGTGGCTACCGATCGGCATAAGGCCGTCGACCAGGCTCCGGATTTGGCGACCCAGCATATCGTACACCACCAGACTCACCTGCCCCTGACCGCCCTCCACCGCAAATGGAATCTGCGTGCCCGCGTTGAACGGATTCGGAAAAGCGTTCATCAATCGGGCTGCCTGCGGCACGGCTGCGGCTTCTTCGAGCACTGCGGTTATTATTTTGTCATCGCTCATCACCGCGATGCTGTTGGGCGGCAGTCCGGTGGAGATCGGACCGGCAACCAGCGTCCCGCTGGTTGCGTCGAAGATCAGCAGACCGGCGGCATCCAGATCCTCCGCAGTCCCCCGGTCGGCCACGATCAGGCGCTCCCCGTCGGCCTCCATGCTCGGAATGTAGCCGCCGGAATTGCCGCTCAACTTCTCTCCCACTGCGCCGTTGCTCAGATCGAACGGCAGGATGTCGTAGGTCGGCCAGGCGGAGGAGGTGGCGTAGCCGCGCGTGGCCGAGACCATGGTGATCTCCCCGATCTGCCCGCCTAGCGCTTCCTCGGTGATCACCAGCCCCTGCGAGGAGAAGCTGTTGGCGTCGATCAGTTCGATGCCTCCCTCCAACTCCACGTATCCACCCACTTCGGCGATGACCAGCTGGTCTCCGAGGACGAGGATATCCCCCGGATTGGTCGAGGCCAGCTCGATTCCCTGCACGCCATCGGTTGCCGGGTCGACGTCGATCAGCGCATCGGTCTGCGTGTCGATCACCGCCAGGTAGCTTTGACCGGCCGGGTTCCAAAAGTTGTCCCGGTCCAGCCGCTGAATCCCCACGAAGAGGCGGTCGCCCACCAGCGCCATCTGCGCCGGTTCGGACAGGCCGTCCGCGTCTGCAAAGCCGCTCAGATCGATCCGCCCCAGCTCGCTGCCATCCTGCGGGTTGACGATCAGCACGTAGTCCGTCTCATTCAGAGACACATATGCCTTTTCCGCGCTGACGAACTCGATCTCCTGCGGATTGGTGCCGTTGCCCACGGAAAACTGGAAGAACGGAGTGATCGGTTCGGCCGGATCGAGATCGAGGACGAGGATGTTGTCCTGACCCAGGCGGTTGACGACGTAGACCATGCCGTCGTAGTAGCCGACGCCGGCATCGCTGTGGATGTTGAGCAGGTTGACCCGTGGCTCGTCGGCATCTGCCGGCAGATAGGCGGCACTACCGGTGCCGAAATCGGCCGAAGTGGTAGCGACGAACAGGCCGGATTCGGCTCCGGCCGCAGCGGCCAGCAGGATCGTCAGAGCGAGCGACAATGTCATCTTTCTAAACACGATTCTCCTCCTTTTGGAATGATGATACAATCGAAAAATCCATTTAAATTCTCTCGAAAATCCACCTGGAAGCAGATCCCCGAACTTTTCGGCATTTCTTGTGCTGCAATGGATTCGCATCTCCTCTTTGCACGATCGTCGATGATGGATTCATCAGCGGGAGATCAGCTCCACGCTCTTCTTACAGGAAATGAAATAGGACCGACCGGGAAGTGGATAACCCCACAGGTCGGCCAGCTGATTGCCGGTCAAATTGCGGATCTCCAACGACCACTCTCCCCAACTGCCCGGACGCAGGCTGCCGCCCAGGCTACGGATCGTGCGTCCGGGCACGGCGCGCAGATTCGCCTTGTCGAGAAAAAGGCGGCTCTCCCGGTTGGATTCATAGTGGACCGCTCCCCAACGACGCGACATTCCGATGCGCAGATTGAGGGTGTGGCGCGGGGAGTTGGGTAGATCCTTGCCCCGCTCGTAGGATACATCCGTCCGATTCTCGGCTTGCTGGTAAGTGTAGTTTCCGGTCAGATCGACCAGATGGAAGAGGCGCAGGCCGCTGCGCAGCTCCGCCCCCCGCACCCGCGAACGGCCGATATTTCCGGGCCGTGAGACTCGCTGGGCGTTCTGGATGAAGCGGATCATATTTTCGGTTCCATTGTGGAAATAGGTCGCTTCCAGCAGCTGTAGGCCGGTCGCCGCTTGCCCCGTTCCATTCCACACCAACCCGATATCCCAGTTGTCCCCCTCTTCGCTTTTCAAATCGGTATTCCCGACCACCGCTCCCCGATCTCCGAACAGCTCGTAAAAGCTGGGGGGACGCTGGTGCCAGCCGCGATGTCCCTTGAGAGCCCAGCCGATCCCGAGCCGCAGTTTGCCTCCGATCCTCCCTCCCACCAGGCTCTCGGTATTCTCTTTGTCGGGTGTCAATTGGCTGACGCCGAAGAGGTTCTCGCCGTAGAAACTGTCATCGATCCGTTCTACCTGGCTGCCGCAGGTCACCTGCAGCAGATTGCGCCAGAGCGGCACTTCCGCCTCCCAGCCGGCCGTACCGCCGCGGCGTTTGCTGGCGAGCAGTCGACTTTCCGGGCGGAGCAGATTTTTCGGATCGAATTCCTCCCGGCGCGTCCCGGCAAAAAGGGTGAGGACACCCTCCCCGAACAGGAGCCTGTTTAACTCTGCCCGCAGGCCGACCCCGGTGGTGGTATTGCGATCGTGCTGGGCGCCGACGCCGACCGTGCCGTGGAGATCCTCGTATTCGTACTGCTGCAGGAGATGGTAGGCGGTGAACCGATAGCCGGTGCGGGCAACCCCCGGCAGCGCTCCGTACAGCTCCGCCTCGGAGACGCTGCGCCACTTGTTCAGGCGGGTGTCGAGGGACTGGTTGTTGCTGATGCTGGGGATCCCCTGGTGCTTGATGTCGAAACTGTTGTGCATCTGCAGGCGGGAGCGGCCGATTCTCTGTTCCGTTTTGACGAGGGTGCGCAGGCTGCGGATGTCGTTGTTGAGGCGTCGGGCCGGCTCGTCGTCGTCCGCATTGTACTCGGTGCCGTTGTCGTCCAGAAAGGTGAAGTCGTTGTCGCTCTCGGCGTATTCTCCCAGCAGCATGTACTTCCGTCCCCACATCGTTCCTTCGAGCGAACCGCTCACCTGTCGCGTCCCCCACGCCCCGGTCGTCGCCTGTCCTCGCAGCCGTCGTCCCGCTACCAGATCGCGGGTGCGGATGTGGACCACGCCGCCGATGCTGTTGCCGCCGAAACGAGCGGGAACGGCGCCCCGATAGATCTCGATGCTCTCCACCCCCTCCACCGGCAGGTCGCTCATATCGACGCCACCGCCCGTCGCCTGATTCAGGGGAACCCCGTCCAGATAGATCTGCACCTGCTCGGCAGTGGAGCCGCGGATGGAGACTGTGCTGAAACTGCCCAGTCCACCGCTGCTGCGGATATCGACCCCCACCGCCTGGTCGAGAAGCTCCGGCAGGGAAAAACCGGGACGATGCTCCCCCATTTCGATCACTTCGACGAAGGCGGGAGTCGACCGCTGCCCCTCTTCCCGGCGCGCCTGCACCAGCATCTCGTCCATCATCAGCGGCTCCACCAACAGCCCAAAATTCACCTCGACTCCATCCGCTTCGACGCGCACCTGGCGCTGCGCTCTCTCGTACCCCAACGCCTCCACCACTATCTTCCAATAGCTCTCCATCGGCAGCTCAAACTGGAAACGACCGACGCTGTCCGTGACCGTGCCTCGAGCTTTCCCCGTTTTGCTCAGAGGCTGCAGCCTGACGATCGCTCCGATCAACGGCTCTCCGGATTCTCCGTCCACGACCTTGCCGCGCACACTTCCACCTTCTGCCCGAGCGCTCATTGTCGCTCCCAGCAGCAAACAGCAAAGCCAATAGACCATATTTTTTTGCATGCGATGCCTCAGTACTCTATTCCCGCCTGTGCGCCGATTCCCTGTGCGCTCAGCGGGTGCTTGATCTCGCGCATCTCGGTGACCAGATCGGCGTATTCGATCAGTTCGGACGGCGCGTACCGACCGGTGATGACCAGATGCAGCGCCGCCGGCTTGTTCTCTCGCAACCAGTTGATTACCTCCTTCACATCGAGCCAGCCGAAGTGCAGGGGATAGGTGAACTCGTCCAGGATGAGCACGTCGTATCCGCTGCAGGCGATGCGCTCCCGGGCCACCTCCCAGCCCTGGAGCGCGCGATCCTCCGCGCTCTGTAGATCTGTTTTTTTCCAAGTCCACCCATCCCCTGACCCGTGCCACTCGATGCCGATCCGCTCGGCCGCTTCCAGTTCACCGGTCCGCCTCTTTTCATTCTTGATGAACTGCACCATTCCCACCTTCATCTCCCGCCCCCAGGCGCGCATCATCAGTCCCAGGGCGGCCGTGGTTTTGCCCTTTCCATCCCCGGTGTTGACGATCACCAGGCCCCGAGTCTCGCCATTCTGCTCTGTGTCTCGCTTCATCTCCATCCACCTCCTTCACCACCCGAGCGCCGGGGGCCGGCCACAAAAAAAGCCCCGACCTCGAGCGAGATCGGGGACGGAATATCTTCCATCCTTCATCGAGTCACCTCTCCCGCGAGGGCGTCTGAGAGTTCATGTCGGAATTCCGTTCCGTCGCCACGTCACGGGGCGAACGCGGAATTCCAAACGAACTCATTACCCGACGGTCGCAGGCAGGTCTCCTGACTTCCGGCACTTTCCTCCACACCTTCCCGATTCCGTGGAACCAGTGGTCCGGAACTGCGGCTACCGCAGTTCCGCATGGAAGAGAGACGCCCCCATTTCTCGGGGCCGCCAGCCGGTCACAGTGGCGGGGCCGTGGCGGTCTTTCACCGCCTTCCCTATTCTCCCGGGCTGATTTCGATAAAAAAATTCCATTTCCATCGAAATCGGCCAGGCACCTGCGCCGTGATGTTTTTTTCTCGAATTTCCGACAACCGATCTGCATGATACAGTTCGAGCATCGGTTTCTCGTGCGGTACTGTGTCGATCGGGGAATTTCAAGCGAAGGAAGAAGGAGAGCCGTCCGCATTTTCGGGACGCTCCCACTTCGACCCTCCCTTTCCCTCGAAGGACAGGCCGCCGTCGTCGGCAGGTCTTCGGACTCGTGGGCTCTGCATCTTTTGCCTACCGGCCGCCGCTTCCCGGTCTTAATGAGACCAGTGCTCGATTGGCGACTTTCGTTCCCACTCACCGCTGCGGGGCAGCCCCGGATTTTCACCGGGTTCCCTCTTTCGCGCCCTGTGGCGCTCGGAGTACCTCGCCCTGGCTGGACGAGATCTGCACCGACGACATGGTGCAATATATGGGGGCTTCACAAGACTGTCAAACGCAAAACACACACTCGACTCTTCTCCCCGCTAAAGGAGACTGGCAAAGCAGAAGCATGCCGGGAGAAACCCCAAAGTCTCGTAAATAGCAGGCTTCCCCCATGTTTAAACGCTGCCCAAAACGACGATGCACCCCTCCGAGAAATTCGGAAGAGCGCATCGTTACAACAGAATCTACTGATACTTTCGAAATGCAAAAAAGATCGGCTAACCCAGCGCCACATCCAGGGTCATCATCACCGCAAAACCGAGCATCGCTCCCAACGTGGCCACATGGGTGTTCTTCTCCAACTGGGACTCTGGAATCAATTCTTCCACCACCACGTAGATCATCGCCCCGGCGGCAAAGGCCAGCGCATACGGCAGGATCGGCCTGATAAAGATCACCGCCGCCGCTCCCAGCACTCCGGATATCGGCTCAACCGCCCCCGATAGTTGTCCGTACCAGAAACTCTTCAACCGACCCATCCCCTCTCTGCGCAGCGGCACCGAAACGGCCGCTCCCTCCGGGAAGTTCTGAATCCCTATGCCTATCGCCAGGGCGATTGCGCCGGCCAATGCGGCCGACGGGTACCCCGCAGCCACCGCGCCAAATGCTACACCCACGGCCAGTCCCTCGGGCACGTTGTGCAGAGTAATCGCCAGAACCAGCAGTATGCTCCGCTGCCAGTCCGTTTTGATCCCCTCCGCCTCTTCCATGGGAAAACCGATGTGCAGGTGGGGCAGCACCCGGTCCACTATCCACAGGAACAGCCCGCCCATCAGGAAACCAACCGTTGCTGGAAACCAGGAGGGCAGAGACGATTCCTCCGCCATCTCTATGGCCGGTGCCAGCAGCGACCAGAAACTGGCGGCGATCATCACGCCGGCGGCAAAACCGAGCATACCGTCCAACACTTTCCTGTTCACGGTCTTGAAGACGAAGACCACAGCGGCTCCCAGTGCGGTCATAAACCAGGTAAAAAGAGTGCCTATCAGCGCCTGCAATATCGCATTGAGGTTCATAAACCATTCGAGCATAGTAGCCAGCTCCTTGCCTCTTTGTGTGAATACTGTACTGCTTTTTCTCTATCTCCACTTCGCTCATAAAATATTCCGCCGCAAATCGTCCATCAAGAAAAAAAACATCTATCGCGATGGGAATCGATTCCTCCACCTTTCGGCAGCACAAAAAGAGGGCTCCGGAATATCTCCGGAGCCCTCTCGTCTGACCTGCTACCGTCTCTTTCAGGAGATTCCCACGAACGATTCCATCTCCTCAAAAGAAGCACTCAAAGAATCTGGCAGAACTTCCGTCAAATCCCCTACGACGCCATCCTCCTCAGCACCGTGTGCAGAATGCCGCCGTTGCGGTAGTAGTTGATCTCCACCGGCGTGTCGATGCGGCAGATTACCTTGAACCGCTTCTCCCCATCCTCCCCTCTCGCCACGACCTCCAGTTCCTGCCCTGGCTGCAGGTCGTCGTCCAGTCCCACGATGTCGTACACCTCCTCGCCGGTCAGCCCCAGCGACTCGCGGTTCTCCCCTGCCGCAAACTGCAGCGGCAGCACCCCCATGCCGATCAAATTCGAGCGGTGGATGCGCTCGTAGCTCTCGGCGATCGCCGCCTTCACCCCCTGCAGAAACGGCCCCTTGGCGGCCCAGTCGCGGCTCGATCCGGTGCCGTACTCCTTGCCGGCGATGATGATCGAGGGGATTCCGGATTTTTCGTATTCCATCGCCGCATCGTAGATCGTCATCTGCTTTCCATCGGGCAGGTGGCGGGTATATCCCCCTTCGACCCCGGGCACCAGCTCGTTGCGAATGCGGATGTTGGCGAAGGTGCCGCGCATCATCACCTCGTGGTTGCCGCGCCGCGAGCCGTAGCTGTTCCAGTCTCGTTGCTCCACGCCGTTTTCCTCCAGATATTTCGCCCCCGGGCTGTCCGGGGCGATAGACCCGGCTGGCGAGATATGGTCGGTGGTGACGCTGTCGGCCAGCCTGGCCAGCACGCGCGCTCCTTCTATCGGCTGGATCGGCGATGCTTCCTTGCTCAGCCCTTCGAAAAAGGTCGGCCGGCGGATGTAGGTACTCGCCGCATCCCACGCGTAGCGCTCCCCCTCGCTCACCGGAATGGAGTTCCAGGTCGGATTGGCGTTGAAGACGTTGCCGTACTCCTCCTCGAACATCTCGGGACTCAGCGAGCGGGCGATCGTCTCCCGGATTTCATCCTGCGTCGGCCAGATGTCGCGCAGATAGACCGGCTGTCCGTCCTTGCCCGCTCCGATCGGCTCGCTTTCGAAATCGATATCGGTGCGCCCCGCCAGGGCGTAGGCGACTACCAGCGGCGGCGAGGCCAGGAAGTTGGCGCGCGTGATCGCGTGCACCCGCCCCTCGAAGTTTCGATTGCCGCTGAGTACGCTGCAGACCACCAGGTCGTTTTCGCTCACTGCGTCGGTGATCGCCTCGGACAGCGGCCCCGAGTTGCCGATGCAGGTAGTGCAGCCGTAGCCGACTGTCTGGAAGCCCAATGCATCCAGGCTTCCGTCCACTCCGGCCGCTTCCAGATACCGGGTCACCACCCGCGACCCGGGCGCCAGGCTGGTCTTCACATAGGCCGGCACCGACAGCCCCTTCGCCACTGCGTTACGTGCCAGCAGTCCGGCTCCCAGCATCACGCTCGGGTTGGAGGTGTTGGTACACGAGGTGATCGCCGCGATCACCAGCGCTCCGTCGAACAGTTCCGCCTTTCCTTTTTCTTCCAGATCCACCTCCACCCGCTTCCCACCTGCCCCGAACTTCTCCAGGGTCTCTGCAAAACTGTTCTTCATATCCTTCAGCGCCACCCGATCCTGGGGCCGCGTCGGCCCGGCCAGGCTCGGTACCACCGTGCTCATGTCCAGGCTCAGCGTCTCGCTGAACACCGGCTCCGGCGCGTCGGCGTTGTAGAGCATCCCCTGCGCCTCCATGTACGCCCGGGTCCGCTCGATCACCGCCGGCTTGCGTCCGGTCTGCCGCATGTAGGCCAGCGTCTCCTCGTCGACCGGGAACAGTCCCATGGTCGCCCCGTACTCGGGCGCCATGTTGGCGATCGTCGCCCGGTCGGCCAGACTCAGCTTGCTCATGCCCGGTCCGTAGAACTCCACGAACTTGCCCACCACGCCCTGCTGACGCAGCATCTGCACGATGGTCAGCACCAGGTCGGTGGCCGTCGTCCCGGTCGGCAGTTCCCCATCCAGTCGGAAGCCGACCACGTGCGGCAGCAGCATGTAGATTGGCTGGCCGAGCATCACCGCCTCCGCTTCGATGCCGCCCACGCCCCAGCCGACCACGCCCAGGCCGTTGATCATCGTCGTGTGGCTGTCGGTGCCTACCAGGCTGTCGGGGAAAAAGAGACCGTCCCGCTCCTCTACTACCGGCGCCAGATACTCGAGGTTCACTTGGTGCACGATGCCGGTCGCCGGCGGCACCACGCGGAAGTTGTCGAATGTCTCCTGGCCCCAGCGCAAAAATTCGTATCGTTCCCGGTTGCGCTCGAATTCCCGCTCGGAGTTCAGCTCCAGAGCCTTCTGCAGTCCGGCGTAGTCGACCTGCACCGAGTGATCGATCACCAGATCGACCGGAATCAGTGGATTCACCTTCTCGGGGTCGCCTCCCAGATCGACCATGGCGTCGCGCATGGTCGCCAGATCGACCACCGCCGGCACTCCGGTGAAGTCTTGCATGACTACCCGGCCCGGTTTGAAGGGGATCTCCTCCTTGCCCGCCGTCTCCGGGCTCCACTTCGCTATCCGCTCGACGTCCTCGCGGGTGATCTCGAACCCGTCGCACTGCCGCAGGGCCGCTTCGAGCAGTACTTTGATCGAGTACGGCAGGCGGCTCACCGGAGCCACTCCGTCCTCCTCTAGTTTCTGAATCCGATAGATGCTACCCGTGCCGCCGCTCGTCTGCAGTTCCTGGCGCGCACCGAATGTCTCTTTGTCGTCAGCCATGGTATTTTCCTCGATTGTAGAGTTTCGATTCATCGCATGTCAGAGCGTTTTATTTTAGACTTCCCTTTCAGACATGTCAAGCCGTTCAGACAGAGGGTTTTACTGTCGAATCTTGACTGGCTCTCAGCCTCCTCTATTGATTATCTTACTCAAAGTCGAATGGGGAAAAAAGAGAATTATAAACATATATTACATTCCATAAAGGAATAAATCGTGTTGACCTACATCGAAACCCTGGCCGCCCTCGCCGAGGTTGGCACCATGACCCGTGCCGCCACTCGGCTGCGCATCACCCAGTCGGCGGTCAGCAAGCGGATCGCCACTCTGGAGCATCAGATCGGTCAAAAGCTCGTGGAGCCGGCCGGTCGCCGGGTCCGTCTCACCCCTTTCGGCATCCGCCTTCTCGACCGCGCCACCCCCCACCTGGCCGCTCTCAAAGAGGCGCTGCTCGAAGAAACGGTCCCTCAGGGAGGACGCCTGGTAATCGGCGTGTCCGAATCGATCCTGGCCTCATGGGGGCCGCCTCTGCTGGCCCGGGTCTGCGCCGCCTTGCCTCAGCTGGATCTGTCTCTCAACGCCCACCGCAGCCCGGTCGCCGTGGAGCACGTGCGCTCCGGCGAATACATGCTGGCTCTGGTCGCCGGCGTCAGTGACGATGCCCCCGATCTGAAGGCCGAAAAAATCCTGGAAGAGCCGATGGTGGTCGTTCCTTCCGGCCTGAAATCCTTCCCTCTTTCCGGCACTGTTCCCGTGCTCACCATCGAGCCCGCCTCGGCGACCTGGGCCATTCTGGAACGGCGACTCCGGCGCCTGAGTCCGCAGTGGACCTTCCGCCTGGAAGTGGAACGCACCCTCCAGTCCTTCGCCTGCATCGTCCAGATGGCCCGCCACGGATTGGGGAACGGGCTGGTCCCCGCCGGCGTTGCCCGCGCTATGGGCATCTCCTCGCAACACCTGATCTATCTGCCCGAACCCGGCCTGACCCGACCCATCGGCCTGGTCGGTCGCGCCACTACCCTGGCCATTCCCCTGGTCCAGGAATTCAGTCGCGGTTTGCGTCGGGAGTTGGAGGCTGTGTCGGATTTTATTGCGTGATTGGACCAGCGGGGGCATTTGCGCAGGAAGTTATGGTTGCGAATTTTCCGCTGATATAGCGCCTCACATTGAGATTTAAAGATCTGATCTCTTTAGGTCCACTGAAAAAGAGCGAGAAAAATCTCACGGCTTGAGAACGCGATGACCGCCCCCAATCTCAAATGGTCACCTACCGCCGTCCACCAACTCCGCGAGCAGATGGCATTATCTCAGGAAGCTTTCGCCGAAGTGGTCGGCACCACGCGTCAGACCATCATCAACTGGGAACACGGCCACCAGGCACCCAAGAAGATGGCCAGCCGCCTGCTGTCGGCTTTAGCGAGTCAGGTGGATCGAGGCGAATGGGGAAGTGGGGTGGAAGAAGAAGCGATTGATCCGCAGCTGAAAGAGCTAGTGCTGCAGACGGAAGATCCGGAAGTAACAGTCCAGGCACTGGTGCGGATGGTGCGCAAGCTTGAGGCAGAGTGAATAAAGTGAACAAGGCAATCGAAAACGGCAGCCGACCCGTGCCGACTGCCGTTGGAATTCAGGGTCTTACTTTCTACAAGCGGTCCTTTTTTTCTGGAGTATTGGCTGGAATTTCATCCAAAGCCTGGAGGAATTCCTCTTCGTCAAAGGCATCGACACGGGCTTTGAAGAAAGCATGGGTTTCCTGGCGAACGATCTCGTTGGAGATCGCCGTCACCATGAACTGGTTCATAGAAAGGTGGTCTTGCCGGGAGAGCTTGCTGACTCGTTCATGGACCGAGTCGGGCAGCCGAATCTGTAATCTTTTCATGGGTCCATCACCTCGGTCAGAAATTGTTTGGGTGTGATGACTGCAAACGAATATCCCTTGAGTTCACCGCGCAGAAAATCCCGGACATTAAAGGTGACCAGGTAATCGGCGCTGTAGTTCACACAGCACTCGAAGACCATATCGTCGTTAACATCTTTCAGGTTCGGGCGGAGCCTATAATAAATAGGGACTTCATCGCCGTAATACGCCAGAGCAGAAAGAATGGCCTGGAGTCCGGGACCAGAAACCGAGATCGATTCCTGAGCTTTGCAGAGACGCAGTCGAGACTCGTATTCAAGAAACAAGCTGGTAGAGATGCCGAACCGAAACTTCCCTGCATTGATCTGCTGCAGGATTTGAAAGCTGGCGCCCAGCCGACTGCGCACGGCCGACTCAATCACGCATGTATCCAGGATGACCTTCTGTAGTGCCATATATGACACTATAATAAATTTTCCCCAGAAGATCAAGGATCGCTTTATGAGCAAGGAATTGCCAACATCATCTCCCCTGCAAGGGATAGCCCACACCGACCGCCGCCTAACTGCCTCTGAGTTCCAGGGACTGGCCGACATCCCTCCCGAGCACTGACGCTGATTCAGGATTACCTTGAGTTAGCTGTTCATTTGTATTGACCTGCCTGTTTACTGTACATCTGTTCGTACTGCCCTCCCAAGGTCATCAATTCATCGTGGCTTCCCTGCTCATTGGCCCTACCCTCTTCGATAACTACAATTCGGTCGGCCATGCGTACCGTTGAGAACCGATGAGATATGAAGACCGTTGTCCGGCCTTCGGTCAATTCTTTAAAGCGCTGATAAAGATCATATTCGGCCAACGCGTCCAGTGCTGCTGTGGGCTCGTCGAGGATGAGGATTTGGCTATTTCTCAGCAAAGCCCGACTGAGAGCCAGTTTCTGCCACTGTCCAATAGATAGGTCTATACCTTTATCAAAACGCCGCCCCAACATAGTCTCATACTGCTGAGGTAGTTCCTCTATGAACGGCTGACACCCCGCTTTTTTTGCCGCAGCGGCAATGGCTGCGGTATCCTGTAACTTCTCCACATCCCCGTAGCCGATATTCTCACGTACCGTCAGATCATACCGCAAAAAATCTTGAAAGATCACGCCCAGTTCGCGCTGCCATTCCTCAGGGTCAAATTGGCGCAAATCAATGCCATCCACCAGGATGGACCCCTCGGAAGGATCATAATAGCGCGCCAATAGCTTGACCAGGGTCGTCTTGCCCGTTCCATTTTGGCCGACGACGGCAAGTGTTTCGCCCGCATTCAGTACAAATGACACGTCTCGCAAGATCATTTGCTCAGTGCCGGGATAATGGAAACTCACGTTGCGAAACTCGATAGTGTGTTCAATGGGACGAGGTACAGGGGTCAAATCTTCTCTGACTATAAGTGCACCCTCTACTTGCGTCCGCTGCACATCGAGGAACTCAAATAGAGAACGGGCATACAGTGCGTGTTTGTAAAACAGCCCCCCTCGGCCGAAGATCTCCTCCAGGGATCTTCGGCTTTGATTCGCCGCTTGGAAGACCATTGTGATGTCGCCTAATGAGATCCGGCCGACGACGGCCTGCATAATCGCGTAAGCCCAAATACCGCCGGTCCCTAGAGCCGCAACTACGCCGAGAATGGCGTTCCATTTCTCCTCACCAAGCCGGAGGGTGCGTTCCTCACTGAAGCGTTTTTCCCAGAATGCGCGGTAGCGTCCAAGGAAAAGACGATCTAAGCTGAATAAACGGACTTCTTTCATCGCATCTCTGGAACTGAGCAGATCTGCCAAGTAGTCGACCATGCGGCGGGCTGTCGTGTTTTGCAGCTGATTGCTCCACATGCGATCGGCATGTAGTGCCCTGATAAATAGCTGGGGTATGGTCGATAACAGGAGAATAATCACTGCAAACGGATGGAGCTGGGCGAGAAGCACGAGCAGGCCCGTCAAGGAGATCATCGACGAGACGATTCCGAGGATGAGCACGGGCAGATTGTGCGCATGACCTATTGTCTGCCGGGCGTTGTGCATCCGATCAAAGAATATAGAGGTCTCGAAAAAGGCCATATCGAGCTGAGAAGATTTTTCTAACAAGCAATACTCGGTATGAAGGCGGACTCGTATTCCAAGTAGGGCACGAATCTCTCTATTGAATCCCTGTCCGGCAATATCCAGTATCCAGACACCGGTCATCCAGGCTAACGGGGTCATCAAATACGCCCAGTCGGTTGGTGCAGATAGCTGTGCTGCCGCGTACACCCGATCCACAATAACCTTAAAAAGCCAGATTTGGGCAGGGGGGATAATACTGCTTAGAAGAGCGGCCAGGAGTGCAAGAACGGCATTATGCGGGCTGGCTGTCCAGATAAAACGCAAAAGCCGGGGCACATAGCGTAAATTGCTCCAGGTAAGACGGGCAGGTTCGTCTGTCACTGATTTGTCTCCAAACTCACGACACTTCTGTAGGGTATCTAATCTTCAATGTTTGTGCCTATACCAGGCTTTCTTCCGACCTAAATGTTTCATAATTTCAATGGTGGAAAGTTAAAAGAATAAGCGAAATTTCATTGTCAAAATATACGCTATGTCGGCGCTTTATAAGGCATAAAACGTTCACACAAATTCACGTTTTCATATAGGGCTGCTAAGGACGGTTTTAGGCCTGATTCCTACAGGGAATCCCATCCGCCAACAGGAGTTGACATGATTGGACAGTCCACTACACGGAGGATCTGCAAGACCTTGAGGTCGTGTTATTTGCATGATCCAGGTTTTAAGCTCGAGTATGCCGAAGCGTGGACGGGCACTACAGGACATCGTGTCAGTCGGCAAACCGTGAGTCGAGCTATCCAATCTCCGCCCAAGAGACTCCGCAAGAATACAGCACTTCATTTGGCATTGTTTATAGAACATCTGACCGATGGAGATATTCTCGCCTCTGACTTACTCGGATCTAAAGCCGATTGGCCTGAATCTGTCAGAAACGCAACCCATTCACCCGAGACATCGATCGGGCTATTTAGAATGAAATTTCCCCTAAAATGGGACCTCTTTGTGCCGTAGGGATAACGTAGACGGAGGGGGGATGTACCTGTTTCTTGATTGAGCCGATCAGAAAGGAGGCTATTATTTGGAGCGAGAAATCCTGGATTCAACCTGGGAGGGGTTGAGGGCGCGTATTCAATCTGATCTATGTACGAGAGGACTTCCCGAACTTCGAGTCGTGGCTCTCTTAGACCGGCTGGAACACTTTTATCACAAATACTGTGGAGATGAATTCGATTTGGCTCTACCTCTCACCATGACTCCAACTCAGATGGACACCCTAAAAGAAAGTCTTCGCGAAAACATGAGTCGCTTGATGTCCAGGGTGATGTTTGATTTTATCGAAGTCGAAGCACATCGCATGTTTCTGGAGATTGAGCTCGAGGAATTGACGTCATCCAACGCAGTTTGTTGAGGGTTGGATTCTCATAGTATTGGCCGTAGAGCATAAGATGATCCCGACCAATAGCTCGAAGGGCTCGTCTGACTCTTGGATTAGTCCTTTTCGAGGCGTTGTGCAAAAATTCCCATTTCCACACCTGTGGCACTACTGCGGGGGGCAGGTCAGCCCTACTCGTGGCGCAGCACGTCAATCGGTGGAGAACAGGCAGCCCTCAGCGCCACCACGCTGACCGGCAGCAGTCCGGCGCACATGGAGAGAGCACCGGAGACGACTACAACCCAGGTCTCGATCCCAACGCGATAGGCGTAGGATTCCATCCACCCGTTTAACCATAGGAGAGCGAGCGGGGTGCCTACCGCGTAGCCGATCCCGACCAGCCATGCTGAGTCCCTCAGAAGCAGGGCAACCATCCTCGCAACGCCCCCACCAAATACCCTGCGGATGGCGATTGCTTTGGCCTGATTTTGCGCATAGAGGAATTGAAGTGAGGCCAGTCCAAGGCAAGCCAGCAACACCACCAGCAGCGAAAACAGCCCAATGGCCGTCAGCAATCGCTGATCCGGCAGCAGCTCACGCCATATCCTCTCACTCAGCACCTCCGCCTCGAACGGCTGGCTCGGGGAAAGCCGGTTCCAGGTGTTCTGGAGATGCTGCATCGCTGGACCAAGCTGCCCTGGCTGGGGCTCCACCAGCATGAAGCATATCCATATGTGCATTGAGCGCTCCGCCAGATCCATACGGCGCAGCATCAACGGTTCGACTCTATCGCGGATCCTAGAGAACCGGAAGTCAGCGACGGACCCGACAACGCGAGGACCGTCTATCAGATCAGCGGGATCACGCAGATCAGCGGGATCACGACTGCTAGGTCCCCACGCCGTGCCGTCCTTGGGGAAGCACCGGAGCTGCCGGCCGATTGCCGCTGTCCAGCCCAGTGCGTGCAGCGCCGACTGGTTGAGCAGAACGCTCTCGTCGGGCTTCGGCGGGATTTCCCGTGCAGGGGCTCCTGTGGTGAGACCCGTCCCGCTGACGAGGGGAATGTGCAGAACATCGAGGAAGTCCTCATCCACCTCGAAGTGCAGCACCCGTAGCGGATCTTCAGCGGCATCTGAGTACACTTCGACCCGGCCTGATACCCTACCCAGCAGCGGAAGGTGGCTGACCACGGCCACCCGAGCGATCGCTGGATGGTCCACCAGCATGCGCTTGGCCACCTCCAGCGATGAGCCGGATTCAAAGAACCATTTTTCCTCCCGTCGGCTGTCCCCGCTTGCTGCCGCCTGTTCCGTCCCTGCACCCGCAGTCGTCCGTACATGCACCCCGGAGACGGGTAGTACAATCGCATCTCCGGGTGTGAATCCCAGTTCACTGCCGGCCGTGAAGTGCAACTGGCGTGCTATGACGATGACGGTGAGGATCAGGGCTCCGGACACGGCACACTGCAGCACGGTGAGTCCCTCTCTCAGGCGAAGCTTGCCGCTTCCTGGGTTTCCTCGGCCACTCAGGGCGTCTGCGGGCTTGAGGGCGGACAGATACAGAGCCGGGTACGCCCCGGCGGCCGTGCCGGCGAGTAGACCCCACCCAGCCATCGCCATCCACACCCCGCTACTCAGCACCCAGTGGGCACTGAGGGTAGCGCCCAATAGCGTGTTCAGCATGGGACGGAAGAGTTCCGCCAGGGCTACGCCCAGCACGATGGCGGCCAACGTGATCAGCGCGGATTCCATCAATACCTGGGCCGCAATCGTCCATCGGGTAGCCCCCGACGCCAACTTCGTCCCCAATTCTTTGGCTCGTTTGGTCGCTTGCGCTGTACCGAGATTCGCGTGGTTGATGCAGGCCAGCAGCATCACCATGAGAGAGAGGATGCTCATGGCGATCAGATAGGACTCATTAAAGCTGAATCGCCCCTCGGTGACGGGCGAAACAAGACGGATGTTGGTGATACGGGATTTTGCCGATTGCTGAAAAGGGGCTTCACCAAATCTGGTGATCACTTCCAGAATCCGGTCCGCGGTAGCCGTTGGTGACGCACCGGTCCGCAGGAGCACCAGAATTAAACCGCTAGGCGTACGGCGTACGGCGTCGCTCATGATCGCCGAGGGTTTGAGGAAGGGGTTGGGGGGCGGATCTTCGTACACCGCAGACACCGTGAAGTCGCCGTGGAACGGACCATCGACGCGGACCACCTCTCCCACGGGGTCACGGACGCCGAAGATCCTCTCGGCCATCTGGCGGCCCAGGGCGATGCGGCCAGGACCGTCGAGAGCGCCCCTCAAGCGCCCATGCACGGGCTGGTATGCCAGCACCTCGAAGGTATGCGGATCCCCGATCATGATGTCCGCTGTTGCCACACCTCTCTGGCCATGGCCGATCACATGGCGGTGTTGTAGTTGGTTGACCACGGTCGATGCCACGATGTCCGGCACGTCTGCTGCGACACGCTCTGCGAAGTGGTCAGCGATGCCGCCATGAAAGTCCTGAGCCGTGCCACTCCCCCCAAAATCATAAATTTCCTTCGCCCACATAACCTGCACGCCTTCCTGCCCGACCACCCGCTTCACATCGAACCGGTGGTCCGCGTACTGTACCGTCAGCGCCCAGCAAGCCAGGCCAACCGCGAGCCCGAAAGTGCTGATCGCGGTGTCTCTTCGGTGGCCTCGCAGGCTCCGCCACGCCATGATCAAGCAAGTGTAAAGTGCCCTCATAATATTCCTCAGGAAAATGGACAGGTTCCCTTTATTGATCTCTGCGTTTCTAATGGAACAGCCTTTCGCTCTTGTTCCAGCCCGGGCAGTGTTCCATTAGCAATGCAGCCCTCAATAGGATAGTTAGAGAAGCGAGCTTTCGGATCGGGATAGACTTCCCCGCCATGTTTCTCGCAAATCATGTGCCACTGGCTTCAACTATATATTACTCAATATTTTATGGGATATTTTGCCGAAAGAGACCACAAAGAAACTGTCCGCTGATGATACAGTGATGTACGCCAGCGGACAGATGGTCTTTATCAAATATTGGCGCGTTTTTGAAGGAATTTTGTGCGGTTGAGTTGTGGTGCGGAAAGAAATGGTTGTCGATAACGGCTCTTCGATCTCTCTTGATGAGCGAATAATCCTAGATCATCTGGACTTCGCCTGTGTATACCGAAATCCATCAAATTCGCGGAGTATCCAGAGTTGGCGTGCCCGGTGTTCTAACACGGTGTCCAGCGTGCCCATGAGCTATCTGTAAGCGGCCATGACGGCCTCAGCGAAGTCCTGGCCGAGATGGTAGCAATATCCTGTGCTGGATCACCCAACGTCGCATCTCCGAAGCCCACCACACCCAAGACACTTAGCGTCATCTACGGCACAAGAGGCGCTCAGCCGGGATCGCCCGGTGAATCTGGCTCGCCGAGCAGGCCGAGGCGGCGATAAACCTTGGCGCGGTCGATGCCCAGAAGCCGCGCCGCCGCAGAGATATTCCCCTCGCTCTGCTTCAGGGCGCGCTGGATCAACAACAACTCCGCCTGCTCCAGATTCAGCGGCAGGGTGTCAACCGCCGCGCCGGTCGGCAGCGCCAAAAGCGGCAGATGCTCGGGACGAATTTCCCCACCCCGGCTTTCGATGAGCGCTCGCTCCACCAGGTTTTTCAGTTCCCGCACATTGCCGGGGAATCTGTACCTCTCCAGGTTATCCAGCGCTTCGACGCTTATCTCGGGCGTCTCGATGCCCATCTCCCTGGCGAATATGTCCAGGAAGTGCCGCGCCAACAGACCGATATCCTCGCGTCGCTCGCGCAAAGGCGGCACGCGCACCGCAAAGCCCGCCAGTCGGTAATACAGGTCCTGGCGGAAGCCCCCTTCTTCGGCGCGAGCGGCCAGGTTGTCGTTGGTAGCGGCCACCACCCGCACGTTCACCGAACGAGAAGTGCGCTCCCCCAGCGGCAGCACCGTGCGCTCTTCGAGCACTCGCAGCAGCTTGGGTTGCAACTCCAGGGGCATGGTCGCCACCTCATCCAGGAAGAGGGTGCCGCCGTGCGCCAGTTCGAAGTATCCGATCTGCTCCTGATCTGCTCCGGTGAAGGCGCCCTTGAGGTGGCCGAAGAGCAGTGAGTCGGCCAATTCGCGCGGGATGGAAGCACAGTTGATGGGCACAAAGGGCCCTTCGCGGTGGGAACCGCTGGCGTGGATCGCCCGGGCGATGAGTTCCTTGCCGGTGCCGCTCTCGCCCTCAATTAACACCGAAGTGCGCTGCGTGTTCCGCAGCAGGTCGATATCCTCCAGAATCTTCTTTATCGTCAGACTCTGGCTGACAAACTCGCCCAATCCCCAGTGCTGCGCCTCGCGCTGGTTGGCCAGCGAGAGGCGGCCAGCCAACTGATTGCGCTCGCGGGAGATCGCCTGGCGACGGGCGATCTCCGCTTCGAGAGCGGTATTCTTTTCGGACAGCGCCCGCACCAACTCGGCCTTTTCCAGATGGGTGTGGATGCGGACCAGCACTTCTTCTATCTGGAAGGGTTTGATTACGTAGTCCACTCCACCCACGCGAAATCCCTCCATCAGAGCCACCGCATCGTCCCTGCCGGTCAGAAAGATGACTGGGATGGCGCGCGTGACCTCTCGCTGCTTGAACTGGCGGCAGACCTCAAAGCCGTCCATCTCCGGCATAGTCACGTCCAGCAAGACCAGATCTGGCTCAAAGCGCTCTGCCAAGGCGAGCGCTACCTTGCCGGAAGAGGCGACCATCACCTCATAACCCTCCGCCTCCAGGGCCTGACGCAGCACATCTATATTGGCCGGTTCATCGTCGACCACCAGAATTTGTGCGGCGCTGAGATCTACCGTGGCCTCATCCATCAACGGTCCTTTCCAATATGCGCAGCGCGGTATCCATGTCTAAGCATTGCACCAGGGCATCCAGGCGCAATGCCAGGGCTTTTTCGCGATCTCCCAAGCCCTGTAACTGTTCTAGGCATTGCCCGATCCTGGTCACATTGTGCATCTCGACCGCCTGGCGCAGCCGTGCGCGCAGCGGCGCGGGCAGGCGCACTCCGTCGAAGTTTACCGATGCAGGTGCTGTGGCCGTTGCCGGTGAGGCGTACTCATACTCTACCCCCAGGATTTCTTCCAGACAGGCATAGAGCGCTTCTATGCGGAAGGGCTTGTCGATAAAGGCGTCAAACCCCACGCTGAGATAATACGCTTTCTGATGTTCCATCACCGACGCCGAGAGTGCCGTCACTGGCAGGGCTTTGTGCGCTTGCCGCAGGCGGTTCAGCGTCTCGACCCCATCCATGCCGGGCATGCGGATGTCCATAAATACCAGGTCTGGTCGCTCCTCGTCCACCGCGGCCAGCGCTTCCTCACCGCTTGCGGCCTGGCGCACCCCAGCGCCGATGCCCTCTAAGATCTGCACCAGGATGGCGCGGTTGGTCTCTATATCATCGACGATCAAGATCTGCGGAGAGCAACCCGCCGCCAGGTGTACCACCTGACTATAATGCCGCTCGGATCTACTCATCACCGCACTCTGCGCCGGTGGCAGCGACAGCAAAAAGAAAAAGCGCGCACCCCGCTCCTCGGGCGATTCCACCTGCAAGTGCCCGCCCATCAACTCCACGTGGCGCCGCGCAATGGCCAATCCCAGGCCGGTGCCCATCGGATGGGCGCCCTGCACGCCCTGCTGAAAGGGTATGAAGATCTCCTCGCGCTGCTCAGGAGGAATGCCGGGGCCGGTATCGCGCACCGCAAAATAATACGCACCTTCCCGCGCCTCCACCCTGAGCTCCACCTCGCCCTCGGCGGTAAACTTGACGGCGTTGCCCAGTAAGTTGACCAGCACCTGGCGCAATTTGTTCTGGTCGCCGTGCACCTGCCAGTCCTCGCCCTCCTGTTCCAAACTCCAGGACAGGTCTTTTTGCTGGCAGCGCAGCTGGAACATGATCGCCAGCCCTTCGACCAGTTGGCCCAGGTCGAAGTCGACGGGCTGTAGATCCATGTGTCCGGCCTCGATCTTGGACAAGTCGAGCACGTCGTTGACCAGTTCCAAAAGGTGGTCGCCGCTGGTGTAGATGGCCTCGACGGCACGCCGCTGATCCGGCGGCAACGCGGGATGATTGCGCAAGATCTGCGCATAGCCCAAGATGGCGTTCATCGGGGTGCGGATCTCGTGGCTCATATTGGCCAGAAAGGCGCTTTTCGCCGCGTTGGCCGCGTCGGCGACCTCGCGCGCCCGGTGATCCGCCTCGCGCGCCCGGCGCTGGCTGTAGTAACGCACCCCGTACAGCAACGCCAAAAGCGCGACCAACCCCACGCCGCCCTTCTGCAGCCGTCCGCGCCACAGGGTCCAGTACCAAGTGCGCATATTACTCTCGTATATCGCGAGGATCTCCTCGGCCGACAGCGCCCGGTTGTGCCACGCCACCTCGTCGATACGCCCGGCGAATGATCGCTCGTATTCCGATCCGCCGCCCAGCATTAGCGGGGTGGTCATGCTCATATCCGCCACGTGGGATGTGGTGTGCAGGGTGTCCAGGTGGCTGTCTACATACAGACTGAGGTCTCCGCCCCGTCGCACCAGGGCCAGGTGGTACCAGTTCTGCTCCGACAAGGTCGCGTTGCTGGACAACAGGTGGATGTCGCCGCTGCCTTTGAGCGTCACCTGTACCCGTTTCTCTTCGTCGAGACGCACCTCCAGCGCGTTGTTCTCGTCCAGGTGTTTGGCCAGTAGCGGCTGCTCCCCCGGGCTCTGGGGGGCGCACCACAGCCACCACTCGGTGGTAAAATCGGCCGTGCCCACATGGCCGATAAGGGAGGACAACTGCACATAGCCGTCTTGCCCGTCAAAGGCGAAGGCCTGGCCGACCACGCCCGGGGCAAAGGTCACCTGTTTCACCAACGCACCGTCATTGCCACCCCGGGTCGCGTCGTTGGCGTTGCCCTCCCCCGACCATCGGGCCTGCGCGTGGGCGCTGTAGAGGCGCTGGATTTCGATTTCGGTCAGCGTCCTGTCGTGGATCGAGATCTCGTCGATCAGCCCCGCAAAAGATTCGCTCGGGTTGCGGTGCGGTGCGGGCAGGTAAGTGCCGATGATCAGATCCGCGATGCTGCGGGTGATGTTGACGGGCTGATCCTCGCGCTGGGCCACCAACGCGCCGTTGACATAGATCCGCCGCGCTCCGGCGGAATGGTCGTAGACGGCAACCACCTGATTCCAGGTATTGAGCTTAATGGCGTTGGGCGACGACTCGAACTCGGGGACGGGTCTGTCGCTTTCGAGCACGTTGTCGGAGATCATAAAACTTAGCTTGAGTCCCGGCAGAGTTCTCAAACTGTAGGCCCGTTGGTCCACCCACTCATCGGCGTCGCCCCACTTGCTATAGATATACGCAGCCCTGTCCGCGGTGGGGAAAATCCATGCCACCAGCGAAAAGCCACCTTGCGGATTGAGGACCGGCGCGTGCGGCACGCGGATCAGATCGTCTACCCCGTCCAGGTGAAAGGCTTGTCCGACCAAACCCGGAGCAAAGGTCGCGCCGTTCAATAACGCGCCGTGATGGCCTCCCCTCCCGTCGTCTGCGTCCCCCTCGGCCCTCCACCGCGCCACCGGGTCCACCGCCGGACGCTGATTCAGGAATGAGGTCCTTCCCGTTTGCAACGACACTTCCCTCGGCGGCAGAAGCTCATTTTCCGGGAGGACGGACAGCGCGTACGTCCCCGAGCCCAAAACGACTACGCCATAGTGCCCGTCCCCCCACGCCAAGATCGACAGGCTATCCCCATCGGCATCTTTCAACCGCACCCTCGCATCGGCCAGGGGCATGCCGTTTTCGTCGCGAACAACACCCCTTAAAACCGCCGGCTGCACCACCGCATCTGCACCCGGGAAGGGCGCCGGCACGCTCCGCGCCCGCCCCCGCAGGCGTCCGTGATGCCCCGCGGGCGAGCGATCCGCCGCCGCGCCGTCGTCGAAATTCCACAGCCCTACCAGCCCCACTTCGTCCCCGCGCAGGCGCCGCTCCATGTCGGTGCGGATCTGCGCCTGGCTGCGCTCGCTCGACCACACCCGCACCTCGTCCAGCCCACCGCGGAAAAAGCGGTTTTCCGCCCAGTTGGATTTGCCCAGATAGTTGCTCCACCCCTCGCCCACGACGGCGAAACTGCCCTCGTAACCGTGGTGCGCCAATAGCATCCCATTGAGATATAAGCGCATGCCTCCCGGTCCCGACACCGCCGCCATATGGCACCATTGCCCCAGGGGTAGATCGCTCTTGGCGCGCAACACGCGCAACGGGGCTTTGTCGGGATAAATGAAAAACTGCAGTATCGAGGTACGGTCGAAGTGATTGATGCCCATCGCCCGCCATTCGCCGTCCGCACCAAAGGCGAACCACTGCGAAAAGGAATCCCAGTCGTCCCAGCGAACCCAGGCTTCCACCGTAGCGGCCGTGAGACCGTCGAAGATTCCGCCGGGCAACTCTACATAGCTATCCCGGCCGTCCAGGTGCAACACGCGATTGCCCGCCGGGTGGGCGGAGGGTGGCGTGTCATCCTCAGAGAGCGACTCGAGGTACACCTCCCCCCCTTCGCTCGCCACCACCGCGCTCTGCGTCACGCGCAGACCGCTCGTACCCGATTTGTCAAGCCGGTCCTGCACGCTGAATTCGGCAACATCCCCCGCCTGCACCTGGAGCAGGTCGTCGTTTACCGCGCCCGCCCCGTAGCCCGTCGATACTACCCCCGCGAACCTGCCCGCCGCCTCTTCCTCCAGCTCCACCAGCAGCGCATCGCCGTTTCCGCTATTGCTCGCCAGTATCTCGACCCGGTCGCTGCTCGCCGCCCCATCCATGTCCGCGTCCGCGTCCGCGTAGAAAACGGCGAGGTCGGCGCCCGGCGCAAATTCGCCCGGGTCGCTGCGGATGCGTCCGATCTGTCCGACTAATTTCAGTCTGCCGTGCACGGACCTGACCGGCATGTGTCCCCCGTTGAGGACACAGCGTTCCACCTTAAGCGTAGACGAGGCCGGCACCCGCACGTCGTTGACGGTGAAATCGAGATTGACCAGCGTCTGCGCGCCGGTGACGGCGCTCTGATCGGTGGCCATGGTGATGAGCAATCGCCGCAACGTGCCGGCACCCGCCCGGGTATCGCTCTGCACACTCCAGCCGTCGCTCAGCGCACCCTTCGTATCGGCGCCGACCAGCGTCAGCAGCGCCGCGTCGTATTCCACCGTCAACTCGCCCGAGACAATGCCCGTAGCGTCGCCAATCGCTACGGGAATGCTCAACGCCTGGTTGTAGGTCGCCGTCAGCGCCGGCAGCGAGACCTTCACCCCGGGAAATGCCTGACTAAACTTCTGCACCCGATGATTATCGGTATCGGCGACATAGACATTGCCCGCGCCGTCCACCGCGATACCGTGAGGGTCGCTGAATTGGCCGGGTTCCGCGCCAAGCGACCCGAAGTCCCACAGCAAGACGCCGTTGCCATTGTATTTCTGCACCCGATGATTATCGGTATCGGCGACGTAAACATCACCGACCGCATCTATCGCAATATCGTTCCCCCTGGCACTCCACTCGAGCAGCAGGCTACCATTGCTGTCGAATTTATGTATCAGCCCACTATAGGCACTGAACACATAGATATTGTCCGCATCGTCTATCGCCAGGCCGATGGGCAGATCGAGGATACCCCGGCCCCACTGTTCGAGAAAAGCGCCATTGCTGTCGAATTTCTGTACCCGAAAATTATAAGCATCGGATATATACAGATTGCCCGCCGAATCTAAATCGAGATACTGGGCCCAGTTGAACTGGCCTTGTCCACGGCCAGAGGATCCCCATTTCAAGAGGAAATTGCCCCGGCTGTCGAATTTTTGGATTCGCGCCCCCGAATCGATCACATAGATATTTCCCGTGGGATCGACTAAGATTCCCTGGGCTCCAAAGAGCTGGCCGTCGGCGCTGCCGCTTGTGACCAGCTCGGCGAGAAAGTTGCCGTGGCTGTCAAACTTTTGCAGTCGAGCGGGACCGTTGTGGCCAAACTCGGCCACATAGACATCGCCCGCCGCATCGACGTCGATACCCCTCGGTTCGTTAAATTGACCATTGCCCGTGCCAAACGACCCCCATTCCAACTCGAACACCGGCCCCTGCCGTTCGGCCGCCCTGTCCGCGGATGGACTCGCCTCGACCGACAGCACAGTGTCCACCGGTGCCGCATCCTCCCCCGGCACGGCACCGGCACGCCCGGTACTTAAGGCTAAAACGAAAATGAGAAACGAAACGTACACGCCCATATCTAACCTTGCTGTCAACTGGTGGGCCGCGGGCAATAGCAGAGGCCCGGAAGCAATTGCCTCCGGGCCTCCCCATAGTATGCTTTAGATCCTTCTTTTGGCAAGCTCCGGGCGGGCGGGACGCTTTTCAGGGCCCCACCCCATGTCGCCTACCCGCCCACCCGGAGTGCACCTATCCTACTTCATCAGCAACATCTTGCGGGTCCGGCTGTAGCTGCCAACCTCCAGACGGTAGAAATACATCCCGCTGGACAACGAGCGACCGCTCTGGTCGATGCCGCGCCACACCGCCTGATGCGTGCCCGCCGACAGCGACCGGTCGACCAGCGTCTGCACCTTCTGCCCCAGCGCGTCGAAAACGTGCAAGCGCACCAGACCCGCTTCCGCCAGGTCGAAGCGGATCGACGTCTCCGGGTTGAACGGGTTGGGGTAGTTGCCGCGCAGCGCCGTCGTCAACGGCTGCGCGGTTGGCGCTGGCAGCTCGATGTGGGCTTCGAGTCGTCCGTCGTTGAGTTCGGTCCGCCGCACCTGCACCTGGTTCAGGTCGGTTCCGTAGAGGCGCAAGACCTCGCCGGCACCGGCCACCGAGCGCGCCCCGGCAAACACCACCCGCAACCCCTCGTCACTCGGCCGCGAGGCGATCAGATACTCGCCCCACGCCGGCGCCAGTTCGACCCGCTCGACGCCGGCCAACACCATCTCACCCGAGAGCATCCCGGCGCGCTCATCGGCCACCAGGCTCAGGTAGCCCTCGCCTTCTTCGAACGCCAAACTACGCGTCCCTACCACCCACTTGGGCGAAGATGGCGTGCTCTGCGGATGATTCGTCGACGCGGCCAACTGCACCGGGAACACGCTGATCAATCCCACCCGCTTCTGCAGGATCAGACTCGCGTCAAAAGGCGTGATCCCCGTACCTGCGGGATCGGTATCGACATTGGCCTGGATCAGCTCCAGCCCCGTCAGGAAAGGACTCAGCACGTGGAAGAGCGCCTGCGCCGCGTCAAAGGCCTGCACCGATGCGTTGCCGTCGGCGTCGCCAAAAGGATCGACCACCTGATCGGTGTCCACGCGGTCGAGCTGGTCGCCCAGCGCCGTGACCACATCGTCGTAGGTCGCCGTCAGCACATCCCCCTTCTGGCCGTTGATCGTGCCGTCGTCGTCGGTGCCGGCCGTCGCGCCGGCCGTGCTGGCCAGGCTGCCGAAGAAGACGTCATCGTCGATGTCGACCTCCGTCAGCAGCACCATTTCGCTCTCGCCGTTGGAACTGGTGATGACCACCTGCGCCGTCTCGGCCGAGGAGAACGAGGTATTGAGGTCGCCGTCGATGACTTTGATATAAAGCACGTCGCCCGGCTGGGTGGCGTCGGTGATTTGCACTGTGCCATCGGTGCCGCCGATGGCCGTGCTCTGTGCGGTGCGCACAATCGGTCCGGCACCATTGCCGTCGATAGCATCGGAGAAGCTGACTTCGACGATCTCGCCGGCCTGTGCCTGGATCAGCGCATCGACAATAGCCGACGTGCCGAACTCGGTCGAAACCGTGCCCGTGAACGTGCCCGCCGTCGCCGCGTCTTCGCTGAGGACGAGGCCGGTGATCTGGTCACTGGTGGTGAGGTTGGTCGCCGTGATGGTGACCTGGTCCGTGGCGGCGAGCCCGTCGAGATCGGCGTCTAAGTCGATAACGGTGATGGTCAGGTCGTCGCGCGGAATAAACTGCGCCGGCAGGCTGCCGATGCTGCCGTCGTTGCCCACCAGCGTCACCAACCCGTTGACGGTCACATTCGGCGGGTTGCCGTCATTGAGCAGTGCACCGCTGAGCGTGAGATCCGAAAAAGCCGGTGCGCGCACGTCGTTGACCGTGAAATCGAGGTTGATCAGCGTCTGGGCACCCGTCGCCGAGTGCTGATCGACGGCCATGGCCATCACCAACTGCTCCAGCGTGCCGTCGCCGGCCACGGTGTTGGTCTCGACCGCCCAGGTATCTACGGGATCGCCGGTCAACGTGCCCGTGGTGTTGGCGCCCACCAGCGTCAGTAGCGCCGTGTCGTATTCGACCGTCAACTCGACCGCGACGATGCCGCTGGCCTCGTCGAGGGTGATCGGCACGGTCAACGCCTGGTTGTAGGTCGCCGTCACCGACGGTGCCGCGCTGATCGTGACATTCGTCAGTGCGAAGGAGGCGTCGATGGTGTGGTTGGCCTGCACGTTGAGAAAGTCGTGGGTAGTCACCGCGCCCACCGAGCCGCCGTCGACCAGCACATCGGCGACGTGATAGCCGGGATCGGGCGTGATGATATACGACTGGTTGGCACCGGCGCTGACAGGCGTAGCCCCCGGGGGGGTGATGCTGCCATTGGCCCCGGCCGAAGCGGTAATCGTATAGCCTACGACCCCCACGGTTTCTATTTTGCGGACTTTATGGCTTTCGTGCTCGCCGATGTAGAGATTTCCTTGACCGTCAAAAGCCACACCCGTCGGGTAACGTATCTGGGCCGAGATCGCAGGTCCACCGTCCCCACCCGAACTGGCGGAACCGTTACCGGCCAATGTAGAGATGGTATTGGCGGCCACATCCACCTTGCGCACGCGGTGGTTGTCCGAATCGCCGATATAGACATTGCCCGCACCGTCTACGACCACGCCGCGAGGATGGTTCAATTGGCCCGGCAGGGCGCCATCGCTGACCCCGGTGCTGCCGTTACCGGCCAATGTAGAGATGGTATTGGCGGCCACATCTACCTTGCGCACGCGGTGGTTGCCCCAGCCGGCGATGTAGATATTGCCCGCACCGTCAACGTCCACCGAGAAAGGGCTGTTCAACTGGCCCGGCAGGGCACCGTCACTGAACCCGGGGAAACCGTCACCGGCCACCGTGGTGATAATGCCGCTGACCAGATCCACCTTGCGAATGGTGTGGTTGCTCACCTCAGCGATGTAGAGGGAATTGCCGTGTACGGCCACATCCATCGGACCGTTCAACTGGGCGAGCGTGGCATCCCCACCGTCGCCCCCATAGGCCCCTGTGCCATCGCCGGCCACCGTGGAAATCGTAGGGGGCGAGGCGTTCAGATCCACCACGCGCACCCGGTGGACGCCAAAAGAGGCGATGTAGAGCTGATTAGTACTGGATAGGGCCACTCCATAAGGCTGTTGCACCGCGGCGAGCGTGGCATCCCCGCCATCTCCGCTAGATCCCGATGAGCCGTTGCCGGCCACCGTGGTGATTATACCGGTGGTCAGATCCACTTTGCGCACGCGGTTGTTGCCCTGATCGCCGATATACATGAGATTGTTCGCCACGTCGACGGCCACGCCGTGGGGAGCAGCCAGCTGGGCGGAGGCAGCCTGGCCGCCATCGCCTGAAAAGCCCTGCCCCCCGTTGCCGGCCACCGTGCTAATATCCCCCGGCGCCGCTTCGGCGAGACCCGCCCCCAGCGCCAGCAGCGCGATGCTGCCCAGCGCGGTCAGGCCGCGTTTTAAAAACTTCTCTGCTCTCAGCATGATGTCACTCCCTTATTAGGTAGATTAGGGTACTTCTCAAGAAACATCCTCTGTTTAGATATCGCTCTTCTCACCTCATAGCCTTAACAAATCTCATGCCACGGAGAATGATTATTCGTAATTCATTGTTTATTATAAATTTATAATAAAAAGAGTTATTCGATCACGAATCTGCATTTGTTCGCTGGCAAACAAAGCAGTGTTCGCTGACGAACATTCGAACATATCTGTCCAGTAGACAGACAGACTTCAAATTAAAAATGCGGACGTCTGCATTTTTTGTTTAAAACAAATAATCGCACTCTAAGAAGCTGTTGAGTTATTCAAACACATTTAGCGACGGTAACCTTTATCATGGCAATGCGGATCATGTTTTCGGCCGCCGCCGTCAAGATTCCGAAATCCTTGGCTAATCGAGGCTGGATGCGCTTTCTTACGCACCTATCTCGATCCGAGAGCCGCCGTGCGGTTGGGCAAAAAACGCCTTTCTGCCTTTCTGGACAAACGCTACCGACTCCCGCTGGAAGAAGGCTGTGCTCACCCGCTTCGATGTGGCTCGGTAGCCACTCCATACCGAGTCGGTGTGACCGTGGCTTCCGGTCCCGCCGTTCGTCTGCAGTTCCTCGCAAGCACCGAATGTCTCTTTGTCGTCAGCCATGGTATTTCCTCTCAATTGTAAAGTCTTCGTTCGCCGTATTGAAGGGCGCTTTATTTTAGACTTCCCCTTCGGACATATCAAGCCGTTCAGACAGAGGGTTTTTAAATGTTAAATTGACAAAAAAGGAATTCAATTCCTATATTGTAAGAAAAGATCGATGCCATGATTCGACGAAATCTCGCCTTATATCTCAAAAAGATGGCCGACTTCTTTCCCGTTCTGTCGGTTTCGGGTCCGCGCCAATCGGGTAAGACAACCCTCGTGCGCAGCGTCTTTCCCGACCGCGAATACGTCAACTTGGAGCGGCTCGACGACCGCCTGGCAGTGGAGGAAGACCCCGCTGGTTTCCTATCCCGCTATCGTGAAAATGGAGTCGTAATCGACGAGGCGCAGAGGGTGCCGGAGCTATTCTCGTATCTGCAGGGCATCGTCGATGACTCGGGCTTGATGGGGAAGTTCGTGCTGACCGGTTCGCAGAACTTTCTCCTGCTGGAGAAAGTCACCCAATCCCTGGCTGGCCGCGTCGCCCTGATGAATCTGATGCCTTTTGAAAGCGCCGAACTGGCCGATACTCAATTTGCCGATTTTTCCCTGAATGAAGCGCTGTACACCGGATTTTATCCGGTAATCTACGATCGCGGCATGGACCCGCTGGACTACTATCCATCCTACATCCAGACTTACATCGAAAGAGACGTTCGCAGCATTAAAAACATCGGTGATCTGAGCCTGTTTCAGCGCTTCGTGCGGCTGTGCGCCGGCCGGATCGGCCAGTTGCTCGACCTGACCGGCATCGGCAACGACCTGGGCATCACCTACAAGACGGTGCGCGCGTGGATCTCAATCCTGGAGGCCAGCTACATTCTCTTTCTACTCTATCCCCACCACGAAAATTTCAACAAACGCCTGGTCAAATCTCCCAAACTCTACTTCTACGATACCGGCCTGCTCTGTTCACTCCTAGGACTGCAGGCGGCCGGACAACTAACCACGCACTACCTGCGCGGAAGCATCTTTGAGAATTACGTCATCGCCGAATTGCTCAAAAAACACGTTCATGTCGGCCGACGTCCCGATCTCTACTTTTGGCGGGATAACACAGGGCACGAGTTGGATCTTCTCGTCGAACAAGGCACGCGCCGACAGATCGTCGAAATCAAATCCGGTGCCACTCTCGGTGAGGACCAATTCAAAGGCTTGAAGTACTACCAGAAACTGACTGGCGGCCCCCATCAGGGACACGATTACTACCTGGTCTACGGCGGAGATCGCGACCAGACTCGATCACATGGGCGAGTTCTGAGCTGGAAAAATGTCGGAGATCTGATGAACCCCTAAAAGGGTTCTGGTGCATGATTCGCCTATCGAATGTCATTTCCCCGTTATGCCTGGATCTCACCCACTCACTTCGACTTTGTAGGACCCGGGTTTTCCCAAACCTTAAAAAGCCAGACCTGGGCAAGGGCAATAATACTGCTAAGAAGAGTGGCGATGTTGAGTTCCTGCCTTTGTACCGCCTCTATCAATCCTCCACGTAATACCGCACCTCGGGATAGCGGTTGCCGGCGTAGAGTTCGTCGTCGATCGGCTCGCAGATGTTGAAGGAGAAACCGAACATCCCCTTTTGCTGCTCCACGCGCACCAGCAGGCTGTGCTCACCCGCTTCGACGTAGCCCGGCAGCTGTTCCATGCCGAGTCGGTGTGACCGCTGCTTCCCCTCGTACGCGTAGATCTCTTTCCCGTCGATCCACACCCTCAGCCCCTCAGCCGATCCCACCCAGAAACGGACCGAGTCGGATGTGGCCATGGTAAAACGGGTGAAGCAGTACACGGTGCAGGGGGAGGAATCATCGAAATGCTCGCCCAGGAATATCTTGTCGTGCCCGAAGAACACCACCGGCGACCAGTCTTCTTCACCGGGCACCGGCGATAATCCGGCGATCTGCTTTGCGTCGAAGGCGTGATCCTGCTGCATGGGGCCCAGCAGCGTCCAGTAGCGCGGCCCCATGCCGTAGTCGGCGTGGTCGGCCCACAGGCTCATTCCCATCCACCACGGATAGGCCTTGCCCGCTTTTTTGAATCGCCGCGCCAATTCATCCACCTTCCCCCCTTTTACCTCCACATTTTCGTACCGCCCCGGCCCCAACCCGTTCTGTCGGGCGAGTTCCGCGAACTCCATGTCATCCGGGTTGAAGCCCATCAATTTCGCCGCGACCAGATCGACCGCCACCGGATCGCGGCCGGCCAGGACCAGGTTGGTGCGGATCGGTTCTCCTAGCTTCAGCCCTCCGGCCTGACGTCCTATAATTCCGTCCGCCACGTTCAGGTCCACCTCCGCCAATCTCCACAGATCGACGATCACTTCGTCGATCTTGCTCGGATAGTGGAGCATCCCCGGATGGTTTTCGGTGCCGCTGTCCTTGCTGAAACCGTAGAGCATCCCCGGCAACAGCCCCACGTGATTTTTCATCGCACAGGTGATCTTGGAGCCGTGTGTCTTGGTCACCGGACAATTGATCCACGCGTCGGCTTCGATCACGGCAGCGGCGATATCGTAGCTCTGCATCCCCATCCCCCCTGCGGGCGCCTGAAAGGTGTGGTGCCGGCCGAAATTCAGATCGAAGCACTCGATGTCCAGGCCCCTTCCCCGCAGTTCCTCGACCATCTCCCGATACCCCCCTACCTCGAACCCATCCTCGTGCATATCGGCGAACAGCCTGCCCAGCAGCGGCACTCCGATTCCGTGCTCTTCCCGTTTGCTTGGAGATATCCACGCCCCCGCTCCTTCGGCGACGAGAAGACGAGCCTGGGGAGCGACTTCGTGTACCAGGATAGCCACCGCCCGCACCACGCGCGGATCGGTTATCACCCCGGTCTCCGGCTCCATGGCCATGACGATATTGGGCTTTATCACCACCAGCCGGGCGGTGTCGGGCACTACCGTCGCCATCCCTCCGACCAGATCCACAGCCCGCCGTACCATGTCCAGTATCCTCTCGGAATCGAGCGGTTGCTCACGGGATTCCGGTCGGGATAGGGTGGTATCGTCTGATGCGACCACGCTCACGGCAAAATCCTCCCCACCGACCGATCCTGCGAGCAAGACACCGGCGATCAGCAGACAATGGAGCAGATTCCCCACCGAGCAGTACCGAGATCCTCTATGCGTCTTTCTCATGGGATTATCCTCGGGAATCGCAAAGCAGTTGTCGGTGCATCTCAAGTTCTCATTTATATACGCAATAACGAGAAAGAACGCAGGCTCTTCATGGCATCGGAACCGCTTCTCCATGAAGGCAAGCTCTCATTAAATTGGCAAAAAAGGAATCTGAATCTTATATTGTGAAAAATTCCATAATGGTAGTATAATAGAACCATTCTGGAGGCATTGGATGAAAACTCTGAGTATCAAGAACGTCCCCGAAACTCTACACGAGCGGTTGAAAAAGCGGGCTCGTCACAATCATCGCAGCCTCAACGGAGAGCTTTTGGCCCTCCTGGAACGGGCCGTCGATGAAGAATCTGGCTATAGGCACGAAGGCAACCTGGCCGATTTTCTCCTGAATTCCCCTTTGCGGGAAGCGGATATCGAGCTCGAGCGCGATCGGGATAAAGGGCGCGAGGTGGAACTGTGAGCTTCTTGCTGGACACCTGTTTCCTGTCCGAATTCGTCAAGAAATATCCCGATCCCAAGGTCGTGGCCTGGTCCGGACAACAGCCGGAGAGCGCATTCCACATAAGCGTACTTACTCTGGGAGAGCTCCAGCAGGGAATCACCCAAATGGTTGCCTCGAAGAGGAAAACAGCTCTGGAAAAGTGGTTCGGGGGGGAGCTGTTGTCCCGCTTCGAAGGACGCGTTCTGCCTATTACCGATGTCGTGGCCGTGACCTGGGGGGAAATCCAGGGGGAAGCCAGACTCAAGGGCAAACCGCTGTCCGCAGTCGATAGTCTGCTAGCCGCCACCGCCTTGATCTACGATCTCACTCTGGTCACACGCAACGTGGTCGATATGCAAGGAAGCGGAGCCAGGCTGATAAATCCCTGGAAGTAAACCACTAGAAACCGATCGGCCCGTCCATGCAAAACCTGCGTCAATTCCTCGATCTCCTTCGCCGCGAAGGGGAACTCGTCACCGTCGAAACCCCCGTCGATACCGATCTCGAGATCGCCGAAATCCACCGCCGCGTGGTCGCTTCCGGCGGGCCGGCTCTGCTTTTTACCAACGTCGAGGGTGCCGATTTCCCCTGTGTCACCAATCTCTTTGGCACGCCCCGACGGGTCGACCTGGCCTTTGGGTTGCGCCCTGAGCAATTCATCCAGCAGCTCGTACAGATTGCCCAGGATCTGCCCGCGATGTCGCCCGGTCGGTTGTGGCAGCACCGCAACCTGGTCCCCGAGGCGCTCCGCGTCGGTATGAAGAGTGTCAAGCGCGGTCCCATCACCGAATGCGCACAGACGCCTCCCCGGCTCACCCGTATCCCCCTGCTTAAGACCTGGCCCGAGGACGGCGGTTACTTCGTCACTCTCCCCCTGGTCTATACCGAGCATCCCGACACCGGCCATCACAACCTGGGGATGTATCGCGTTCAGCGCTACGACGACCACACTACAGGCATCCACTGGCAGATTCAAAAGGGAGGCGGCTTCCACTACCACGTGGCAGAGCAGCGCGATCAGCCTTTTCCCCTGATCGTCTTCGTCGGCGGCCCTCCGGCCCTCATGCTGTCGGCTATCGCCCCTCTGCCGGAGGATCTTCCCGAACTCCTGCTGGCCTCTCTGCTCCAGGGCCAGCGTCTGAAGCGCGTGGAAAATCCCGCCGGCGGTCTGCCGTTAATCGCCGAGGCGGAATTCGCCATCCAAGGGTTTGTGCCCCCGCACGCGCGCCGGCCGGAAGGGCCCTTTGGCGATCACTATGGCTACTACTCCCTCCAGCACGACTATCCGGTTCTGGAGGTTTCCCATGTCTTTCACCGCAAGGATGCCGTCTTTCCAGCCACCGTAGTCGGCAAGCCGCCCCAGGAAGATCTCTTTCTCGGCAATTATATCCAGCGACTCATGGCTCCGCTGAGCCGTCTGGTCATGCCCGCTATCAAATCGATCTGGAGCTATGGCGAGACCGGGTATCACTCCCTTTCCGCCATCGTCGTCGAGGAGCGCTATCCGCGCGAGGCGATGAAGTTCGCCTTCCGCATTCTGGGTGAGGACGGCGGCCAGTTGGCGCTGGTCAAATTCCTGATCGTCATCGATAAGCCGCTCGACCTGGCCGATTTCCGCCAGGTCCTCGAGCATCTCCTCTCCCGCGCCCGTTTCGAGACCGATCTTTTTATCATCGCCAACCTGGCCATGGACAGTCTCGACTACACCGGCCCCACCATCAACGAGGGGAGCAAGGGGATCCTCATCGGCGTCGGCGATCCGGTGCGCGATCTGCCGCGCGAATTTTCCGGAGGCCTTCCCGCAGGCGCCAGCGCGGTCGCCCCCTACTGCGCCGGCTGCCTGGCCATCCAGGGGCCCTCCTACGAGGAAGATCCCGATTTTCCGCAGCGTCTGGTTAAAGACCCGGCCGTCGCAGAGTGGCCGCTCCTCTTCCTCATCGACGACATCCGCGCTGCGGAGCGCAGTGCCCCCTTCCTGTGGAGCACCTTTACCCGCTTCGAGCCGGCCGCCGACACCTATGCCGCCGACGTCAAACTGATCCGCCACCATCCCAGCTTCACACCACCCGTCCTCCTCGACTGCCGCATGAAGCCCGGCTACCCCGACGAACTGATCGCCGACGAGGATACATCCGCCAAAGTCACGCGCCGCTGGTCCGAGTATTTTCCGGACGGAAACGTCGAAGGGGAGGAGGATCTGCTGGGCTACGCTGGCTTCTCCCTGCTCGATTGAAACACAGAGCACCATCCGCCAACTACGCTTCCAACGAAATATGGAGATCTATCGCGATCTGCTGCGCCATTATCGGCTGCGCCTCTGGCGACAATCGTCAGGAGGGGAGTGGACCAGCCGCATCCTGTGGGGACTGCTGGGTGCCTACATCGCGCTGAACTGCTTTGTTGTCGGCCTAATGGCAGACCGCATCATCGGTGCGCTGGAGCCCGACAGTAATCCGGTTGCAGCAGTTGACCGACTGCTGTTGGCGCTCTTCGGTCTGCTGCTCGTCCCGCGTCTCTTTTTCCAGTCGCTGCCCCATCTGCGGACCCGTCCGTACCTGCACCTGCCTCTGCCGCGCAGCGGGTTGATTCATACCTTCCAACTGCTCTCCATAGCCAATTTCCACAATCTCTATCCGCTGGCGGGACTGCTGCCGTTTTGGGTCGTCAACGTCCTGCCAGCTCATCCGATCTCCGCAGCTGTCTGCTGGCTGCTCGGCGTGTTGGCGGTTTTGCTCGCCTCCCATTTTCTGGCCGTTCTGGTGCAGGTGGCGTCGAGAATCCGGGCGTCCTACACCTGGGGACTGCTGGCCCTGATCGGCATCCTGTGGGCGGTGGACCAGTTCTGGGGACATGCCTGGATAGGTGCGCTCTCGGCCGCTTTCTTCGATGGCCTGTTGATGCCGCACGGTCCTCTGCTGCTGCCGGCATTGGCAGCCGTCATAGTTGCGGTCTACGGCGCTCTCTTCGCCGTCACTCGCCATCAGTTTTTTCTGGATGCGACGGGCGAGAAAGCGATGGCCGCGATAAAAGCCCCGCCCGGCTGGCTCATGCGCCTGGGCGTGTACGGCGAACTGATCTATCTCGAGTTACGCCTGATTCGGCGCAATCGGCGGACCCGGGGAATGCTGGTCAACCTCTTTCTGTTTTCGCCCTTGTTCAGTTTCTATCTGATTGGTCCTATAAAACGGGATTTCAGCGGCCCGGCGGACCTCCTGCTGTCAGGCATGGTCATGCTGTTCCTGACCTCCCTCTTCAACCTCAACTACGGCATCCTCATGTTCGCCTGGGAGGGGCGTTTTTTCGACGGCTCCATCGCCCGCCCGATCAGCCTGCGCCAGATCGTGACCGCCAAACTCATCCTGTTGCTGGGTAGCGCTCTGGTACTGGCCCTGCTACCGCTCCTACCCCTCGCCTTCTGGCTCCCTTCCCTGCTGTCGCTCCATATGGGAATGGCGCTTTATGGTCTGGGGGTAGTCTGTCCGTTGACCCTCTGGCGGGCGATGTTCAACCGCCGCCCGGTGCGCCTGAGCGGGAGCGCATTCAGCGATTTCAGCACCATGAACTTCAAAGCACAGCTGCCCTTTATGTTGATCCTCGCCGTGCCCATTCTCTGTCTCCTCCCGGCCGTTTTGCGCCCCTACCTGCCGGCGGCGGTCGGCATCCTGGGGGCGGCCGGGCTCCTCGCCCTTCCCTGGTGGATCGACTTTTTGAGCCGCTGCCTGGCGCAGCGCAAACACAGGCTTGCCGCCGATTTTCGCAGCGGCAGGGAATAAGGCAACTCGCAGAAAAAAATACCAGCTGAACCGCCTTAAGGTTGGAAGTAGACTCTGCAACTCTATCGAGGACTTACCAAACGCGTCCTCAACATGATCGTCAATCAGTGGTAGAATATTTCTTGGGAGTTGCCGCTCATGCAGATAGAAATAGACCGTCTGGTAAAACGGTACGCACAGCACACGGCGCTCGATATTCCTCGCCTGGAAATCCAGCCTGGAGAAAGCGTCGGTCTGGTCGGCAACAACGGCGCCGGTAAGACGACCTTTCTACGTCTGCTGCTCGATCTCATCGAAGCGAGCGCGGGAGAAGTGCGCATCGACGGTCGCAGGGTGCGGGGAGCCACCGCCTTCAAGCGACGCACCGGCTCCTATCTGGACGCCGGCTTTCTCATCGATTATCTGACGCCCGAAGAATTCCTCCACTTCATCGGCAGGACCTATCGATTGGAGACGGGCCAGTTGGAGCGGCGGCTGGAGCGGTATGCCCCCTTTCTCGGCGACGAGGTTCTCGGCGGCAGCCGCTACATCGGCGATCTCTCTCAGGGAAATATGAAGAAGGTAGGTATCGCCGCCGCGCTGGTGGTAGAGCCGCTCCTGCTGTTGCTCGACGAGCCGTTCGCCCATCTCGATCCGACGGCGCAAATTCGCCTCAAGGAGATGCTGCGCACCCTCGGCGCTGAAGGCCAGACCACGATGATCATCTCCAGCCACGACCTCAACCACGTCACCGAAATCTGCGACCGAATCGTGCTGCTGGAGCGCGGTTCCGCAGTGCGAGATCTGCAAACCTCCCCGGCGACCCTGGCAGAATTGGAGGAGTATTTTACCGCTCAGTAAGAGGCGTGAGAATACCGGTACACCCCAGTCTCTTCTGCAAAAGTGCGCGCTGGACGGGCGACCGGAGAGATCCTTTGTTAAATTATTCCCGACTGAACCTGTCGACGGCAACGCACCACATCTTCGCTCTGCAGAACGGAGGCCCCCATGGATGACACTCTCGCCTTTGCCAGCGTCACCGAACTCGCCGCGCTCCTCCGCCGTCGCGAGCTCTCCCCTGTGGAGCTGACCCAGCTCTTTTTAGAGCGTATCGACGCACACGACGAGCGCCTCAACGCCTATATCGCCATCACCCCTGAGCGCGCTATCGCCGCTGCCCGTGCCGCCGAAACCGCCATCGCCGGCGACCACTATCTCGGCCCGTTGCACGGCATCCCCATCGCTCTCAAGGATCTGATCGACGTGGCCGGTTTGCCCACCACCGGCGGTTCAACTCTTCTGAGCGACAACATTCCCGATACAGATGCCACCGTCGCCCGTCGCATGGCCGCCGCCGGGGCGGCGCTTCTGGGCAAGACCCATATGGTCGAATTCGCCTTCGGCGGAGTGGGCATCAACCATCACTACGGCACCCCCTGGAACCCCTGGGACCCGGATGATCATCGCATCCCTGGCGGCTCCAGCAGCGGCTCGGGTGTGGCCGTGGCCGCGGGCCTGGCTCCCATCGCTCTGGGCAGCGACACCGGCGGCTCGGTGCGTATCCCCTCCTCCTTCTGTGGCCTGGTCGGGCTCAAGCCGACCTACGGCCGCATCAGCAATGCCGGGGTCCTCCCTCTGGACCGCAACCTGGATTCAGTTGGTCCTCTGGCCCGCACTGTCGAGGACGCCGCTCTTGCCTTTCAACTTCTGGCCGGTCCCGATCCCGCCGATCCGCAGACCTGGAACCAGCCCCCCCTCCAGGCTACCGACGATTTGGACGAGGAGATCGCCGGCCTGCGCGTCTGCTTTCCCCGCGAGTTCTTCTGGGAGGAGGTAGACGAAGAGGTGGAGGCGGCCGTGCGCGCCAGCGCCCAGACCTTTGCCGATCTCCACGCCCACGTCGACGAGATCTCCCTCGAAATTCTCGACGATTTGGCCGACCTGCGCGCCGGAGTCAATCTCACCGCAGTGGAGACATATCTTCACTACAGAGATTATCTGGAAAACTACCCGGACCGCTTCGACCCGATCGTAGTCCCGCGCATGATGGCGGGCAAGGAGATAAAAGCGGTCGATTTTTTGCGGCAGCAGATCGCCTGGGCCGACCTGCGTCGACGCGCCCTCCGCGCCCTGGAATCGGTCGATTTCCTGATCACTCCCACCACCCCTTTCGCCGCACCGCTGGTAGACGATGCGGAGGCAAACTACGCCCAGGTGAACAATCTGTGTCTGCGCAACACCTCGGCAGTCAACCTGCTGGGCCTGTGCGCCATCTCTCTCCCCTGTGGCCTGACCCGCGAGGGCTTACCCATCGGCCTCCAGCTGATCGGCCGTCCCTTCGACGAAGCCCGCCTGTTGCGTCTGGCATACGCATACGAGCAGGCCACCGGGTGCACGCAGCAAAACCCCGATATGGAAGCCTTTCTCTAAGCTGCTCAGGTCTTGCCAAAATAGGCTCGAGCCACTATATTTTTTGTCTCATTTAGCGAAAAAGCTGTTTGTGCTCCCATCGTCTAGCGGTAAGGACCCAAGGTTTTCAACCTTGTAACCGGAGTTCGACTCTCCGTGGGAGCACCATTTAATAACTGGCTGTCTTTTAGACAGTTAGGGAGGTAGGAAGGCCCTCGATTCGGGGGTCTTTTTTTAGTGCGGTACGGCGCTGGTATCCATATCAAAAACCCCTGCCAGATCGGATCCCAGCAGGTTCAATCCTCGTCTTTGTTTGCTGCGGCCGGTAGTATCCCTTCCGCGTCCACGAAAATAGGTCGATTCAGAAGAGATGCTCGACAAAGCTGGCCTCAATTATCATATGGTGTATGGAGTTGGCCGTTGCCAGATCGTCAATGAAAAAGATAAATTTGCCATCGTGCTCTCGACGCCTCCCCACACCGAGGATAACCTCCTCTCCCCAAAGCCGCCTTTCGGCCACCTGACTACCCTCATCATTTTCAAACACGAGCCGCATTGCCGACACCTTGATCCGCTTGTCCGTCTCATTGCGGAACGCGATCACGTACTGTCCCGTGATCTCCAGGGCTCCGTCGATTTCCGCATAGGATGAAAACTGCCACTGTCTTTCGGCATAGACTCTACCCCCCAGCACTTCCCAATAGGATTCCTCTTCGATGTGGACCTGGCTGTTCAACTCCACGTTGGTTTCGGAGTCCAGCGGAGCATGGTTCGGGCCGGTAACCTGCATCTCCGGAGCCTCGGGCGAAGTAGTTTTGTCGTTCCCGCAGCCGTTCAGCAAGAGCACCAGCAGGATGCAAAAACAACCGGAGCCCATCAAGAGCAGCTGGTAAGATGAGTCAACGGAATGCCCTCGCCGCAGCTGGGCATGTGGATGTGCCCGATGCATTTGAGTTGCTTCACAGTATCTCTCCAGTATCATATCGCTTCCACGAATAGGCCCCTATAGTCCTTGCAGGAACAATACGGATCCAGAGAGGAACCATCAAGCAGAAGATTGTCTCGATGACTACGCCAGAATCCCCCTATTTCTGGTGTCCACTTTTTAAGTTTCGGTGCCTACAGGTGAGAGCAGATGTTCCTGAGGCGCAATGGAACTCTCGTTCTCAATACGCGTCTTCAGATTGTCTGGCATATTTTTCTTCGCACCCGGATTCAGACTATGTCCTGTTCTTCGGTATCAGTCCGGGTATTGTCTTCGGTGGCGTACCTGAAGGATGCCGAGCAGAGAGAAGGCCGATAGATTGGGGTGTATGCACTTCTGGGAAGTGCGTATCATAAAAAAAGGGGATGGAGCCATGAAACGGGTGCCAATTGTTGCTTTGCTGCTGATGTGGATAGGAGCAATGGGATGTGGAGATGAATCACCCGTATCTGCTCCGTCAGAAGGGATGCCGGCAGGCAAGTTGACTGTATCATCTCGTGCAGTGGCCGGCGAGTGCAATCATCCGGGTTGCCGTCCAGGTTTCGAGCAGGTTTCCCAAGGGGGTGATGAACTCACTGTGGATCTGCCCGGTGGCGCTCAGATGACATTCGTGTGGATCGAACCGGGGATGTTCCCGATGGGGTCGCCGGTGTCGGAACCGGGAAGATACGATAGGGAGGGACCGCAGCACGAGGTGACGATCAGTCGAGGATTCTACCTCGGGAAGACCGAAATCACGCAGGGGCAGTGGGAGGCGGTGATGGGGACGACTCCGTGGTCCGGCCAGGATTACGTTCAGTCGAATCCGAATCACCCGGCGGCGTATATCTCGTGGGATGACATGCAGTTTTTTATCGGCAAGCTGAACGCGGCGGGGGAAGAGATCTACCGTTTGCCGAGTGAGTCGGAGTGGGAGTATGCGTGTCGGGCGGGGACGGATACGCGCTGGTCTTTTGGGGATGCTGAAAGTCAGCTGGGGGATTTTGCATGGTACAGAGATAATGCCTGGGATGCTGACCTGCAGTATGGTCAGCCGGTGGGAACGAAGTTGCCGAATCCTTGGGGATTGTACGACATGCACGGGAATATTTTGGAGTGGTGTCAGGACTGGTATGGGGATTATTCGAGTTCTGCACAGGCCGATCCCACAGGCCCTGAAACAGGCACCTACCGCGTCCTTCGGGGTGGCTACTTCTACTACTTCGCCCGCTCCACGCGGCCGGCGTATCGCATCAGCAGCTTGCCGGATTTCCGCGACTACTACATCGGCGCGCGTCTACTGAGGAGCAAATAGCGCTGCGTGCCATCCACCGATAGCAGCAACCGAAAAAAGGCCGGTTGATGATGAGGTGGGAGGTCAGTCTGTGGGAGAGCACATTGCAGCATTTTCACCTCCCGGCTGTCCTGCCGATCATCATTCGCCTAATACCACCTCCGCACTGATAAAATAGTGATCGCTGGGAAAGCGCCCGTCGCGTCCATCGTCGATCACCTCCGCTCCCACGATCTCGACCTTTCCCCGGACGAATACCCAGTCCATTTTGCCGATCTTTGACTCGAACTCCGGTCCCTTGAATCCGTGGTAGGTGAAACCTGGGTCGGCCGTGCCGTGGATCGCTTCGTAGCTATCCTTCCAGCCTGCCTCTCCGAAGATCCCAATCGCCCTGTTGGTCGCGTCGCAGTTCATGTCTCCGGTGAGGAACTGGGCGTAGTCGTCCGGATACGCGGCGGCATCTTCGCAGATCACTCGCGCCTGTCCCTCGCGCGCCGGCTGGCTGACGTGGTCCAGATGGGTGTTGACCGCGCGGAACTCCTTTCCCGAAGCGATTTCCTCCAGGCGCACCCAGTTGGCCAGCCGCACGCAGGCACTTTCCCAGGAACTGGAGCCGGTGACATGGGGCGTCTCTGAAAGCCAGTACCCACCCTGTGAGATGCAGCGGAAGAGATCCCGACGATAGAAGATTCCGTTCACCGGATTCCGTCCGAGCGGCTCGTCCACCACGCCGAAACTCGCGAATTCCGGCAGCGCCGCGGATAGATCGTCGAACTGCTCGCGCCACACCTCCTGGCAGCAGATCACCTGCGGTTCGCGCGAGCGGATCACCTCCGCACAGAACTCCTTCCGAAATTTCCAGCCATCCTCTCCATCGTTCCCCCCCAGGTAGCGGATATTGCAGGTCATAATCTTCATCGGTCTCTTCTTCTCCGTAAAAAAACATAAATCCGACTCATTCGACGCTCACTATCGGTTCCGAAATTTTCCTCTATGTGGACGTCGCGAAAATCATCCTCGCCGCCTGTATTCAGATATATCTGAATACAAATCATTCTCTCCGTTCGCACCAGACGTTCTGAACACGGCTGCACTTCGTATCACCGCGCGATATCCGAAATCTTATCGATCTCCGAAAATCCCGGAGGATCCTATTCCCTCTCCACCAATCCCCGTCCCAGCACCGCCAATTGCTCCACAAACCGCTCCGGTATCAGTCCCCCTTCCCCGATCGGCACATCCCAGGTGACCACGCCTCCCTTATCGTTCACGTGCCGCGTATAGCCAATGGCGAACTCGTCCGGGAAACGCGGTTCTCCGCTCCCCCAGCTTTCCCCCAGATAGCTCAGCACGTGGTAGCGGGCGCCGTCCACCTCCGCTCCCGGACAGACCGGAAAGGCATCGGAGATCTCCCCCGCCGTGAAATCCTCGTCCGCGCTGTGACAGATCACCGGCACCAGGACACCCGGATTGAACGCCACAATGCTCTTCGGGTTGCCCGCCTTGAGCGCCGTGGCGAACGAGGCGAAATTCGGCGCCTCTTCGTGCCGGTACATCTCGTCGGCGAAGTAGCAGCCGTCGATCCACCAGCCTCGCACCTTCTCCCCCCAGCGCTGCGACCAGTCGCGCATCACTTCCTCCCATCGGCGCTGGAACGTCGCCAGGCGCTTACCCGTGCGTCCGCTGTTCCACACCGGCCAGTCTCCCTCGTAACCCCACTCCCACCCCAGCCGCTCCATCGCCACCCGGTCGGCGGCCGGCGCCCCGCTGGGCAGATAGACCAGCAGCTCGATCCCCCGCGGATGCAGCACATCGTAGAGATCGGCAACCAGATCCCGGCGGGCGCACTTGCTCGGCTGGATGCCCACGAAGCGGTCGTAGGTTGGGTTCGGTGCGCAGAAGTGGCCGGAGTTCTGGCCGATGGTGATGAAGTAATAGCGCGTCCCCGTGCTCTCCAACTGCGCCGCCAGCCCCTCAGCATCGAAGTGATCGACCTGCTCGTTCCACACCTCGGCCGGCGTCTCCGGCCCGGTGAGGTAGTGGGTAAACACGCCCCATCCGCACTCCTGAAACCATCCGGTATTGGCCCTCATTCCACTCTCCTCTTCATTTTGTTGCCCGGGAAACCACCTGGTGACTATGTTTTAAACGACAGATACGACAAAAGGAAATGCCGTGAGCCAAACCGGGCAAGAAGAAAGCCATACCTCCCCGACCTACTCCCGGGGCCTGGTGCAGCACCTCTTCGCAGCCAGGACCGAGGATGAGACCGAGCTGTTCTTCACCACCAACCCCGGCCTGGAAGACGTCGTCGCCGAGGAGTTTCACCGGCGCGTCCGGGATGCCGGCCTGGAGAGCTCCGATTTGGAGCGAAAACCATTCGGTCTGGGCGGACACGTCCTCGCCCGCTGCCCGCATCCGTTTGCCGCGCTGGAACCGATCGCCTGGCAGATGCGCTCCATCCACCACGTGCTGCATCCCCTATACGGCTTTCCCCTGCCCAGCGAAGATCCTCTGGAAAAGATCCACGCCGAGCTGCTCGGTCTGGATATCCCCGAGATGTGCACCGCTGCCAGCTTTCGAGTGACCAGCAAGCGGGTCGGCGAGCACTCCTTCACCAGCGTCGACGTGCAAAAGGTGGCCGGTGCCGCCCTGGTGGAGCACTACGCCTGTGCAGTCTCTCTGAAGAATTTCGCTCTCAACGTGCGCGTCGACGTGTACGACCAGCTCTGCCTGGTCAGCCTGCAGCTGACTGAACGCTCTTTGAGCAAGCGCTACATCCGCGTGTACCAGCCGCGCACGGCGCTCAAGACGCCCGTAGCCTACGCCATGCTGCAGTTCGCCGAACTGGAGAACGGCGGTGGCCCTCTGCTCGATCCTTTCTGCGGCTCGGGGACCATCCTTATCGAAGCGGCCCAGCTCTTCTCCGATATGGAGATCTACGGCAGCGATTTCTTTCCCGAAGCGGTCGAAGGGGCGCGCTTCAATATCGAGGATCTTGGCCTCTCCGAGCGCATCCAGATCCGGCAGGTCGATGCACGCGCCCTGGGGAAAGATTACCCCGCCGACTATTTTCGAGCGATCGTCACCAACCCCCCCTACGGCGTGCATGTAGGACGGAAGCTCCACTTTCCCACCTTCTACCGGATTTTTCTCGAACAGGCGTGGAAAGTGCTGGTCCCGGGAGGGATGCTGGCTCTGCTGGTGTGGAAACGGGGGATATTCAGCCGCGTCCTGCGCGAATTCGGTCGCTTTCGCCAGCGTCACGTGCGGGTGGTCGAGACCGGTTATTTGTTCCCGCGTATCTTTGTACTGGAAAAGTACTCGGGGAAGAAATGAAGGAGCTAGGCTTTTCCGGTATGTTGTTGAGAAACCGAACAGATGCTCCCATTCCACTATCGTCCGAATCGCCGGGAATCCACATCGCGATCCAAAAGTTGAATGGGAAAACTACCGGGCGACGTTCAGTTCTCCCATACAATCGTCTGTGCGAAACACTCTTCTCCTTGCGATCCGGTGCGGCAGATCCAGCGACCGTCCGGACCGACCACGCCCGAGGGCGCAGAGCAGGGCCATTTGTCAGGGAAACAGTTGTCCACGGTGACGATCCAGACCTGTCCGGCCTGGGCCCGCATCTGCAAATTCGCCTCGTGATAGCGCCAGGCGACCTCGGACCACTCGCCGCCGTTCCGGCCACCGTTGACCGCATGGAAGACGATCCGCGCCCCCATTCCCGCCAGCTGCTGGGTGAGATGGGTATCCGGCCCCGGGGTGCAGCCCGGATTCGCCCACAGATCGTTGCAGATCAACCCTCCCACGCGCGCTCCGGCGAATTCGAAAGTTCGCAGCGGCGACACTGCATAGTGCTCGATCTCCCCGCGCGGCGGCCCATTGAGCGACCCGCAGGTGAGTGTCTTGCTGTGAAAGCCGAGAAAGCGACCATTCTTCTCGTAGAAGCGAATCTGGTTGTAGCACCTGCCATCCTCTTCCACAAAACAGGTGCCCAGCGCCAGTCCCAGACCGGCACCGCTCGCCCGCGTCGTCACCTCCTTCAGCCCCTTTCCCGCCTCTTCCGCATCGAATTCGTGGGTGTAACCGCTGAGAGATCCCTCCGGCGTGAGCAGAATGTCCGCTCCCTCGCCACAGGCAAAATCGATGGCGCGATGGATGGCGGCGATATTCTCTCCGATATCCCCGACGACGGGGATTTGAGCCCCTGCTACGCGTATCTCCATGACAACTGCTCCTAGTCGACAAAGGAAAAAGAGATGACCATCCTCTACCTGGTCCGCCACGGTGAAGTCCACAACCCCACCGGTATCATCTACGGCCGCCTCCCCAACTTCGGCCTGAGCGACAACGGCCGTGCCCAGCTGCAGCAGGCCGCCGAACTGCTGGCTCCTCACGCTCCCTTCCAGGGCCTGTACGCCTCCCCCATGCAACGCGCCCAGGAGTCGGCCGCCATCCTGGGCGCACACTTGAATCTCGAAATTGCCACGCAGGAACAGATCATAGAGACCGGCATCGGCGCCTACCAGGGCAAGCGCTTTGAGGATCTTCCCAAACCCTACATCACCGAGGAGCCGGTCCACGAAGGAATTGAATGTGCCGCTTCGATTAGAAAGCGAATCCTGACCTGGGTTGATGAAATCTGCCAGCTCCACCCCGATGGAAAAGTGATTGCCGTCTCCCATCGGGATCCGATCATCGTCACCCTGCTTCACTGGATAAAAAAAGGCCTGGAAGACCTCCCCGATTTCGATCTTCCCCCAGGAGGCGTGCACGAAATAATCCTGGGGAAAACCGACACCCAGGTCCGCTTCCTCCAGTAATCTATAGTCCCGCATCCCCTCGCGGCACTCACCCGTTAGTCACCTGCTTGAGCTGACGAATCTGCTCCTCGCTTCCCAGAGCAATCAGTATATCCCCCTCCTGTAACGCCACCTCGGCAAGCGAGGAATTGGACGCCGGATTGATGCGTGGCTTCCCCTTGCTATCGTTGATCCCGACGACCACTGCCCGCGTCTTGCGCCCCAGATCGGCGTCGCGCAGCGTCTTGCCAATCAGCTCCGAAGCGGAGTGCAAATGGAGTTCCTCCAGGTGCAAATCCACCCCGCTGCCGTGGGTGATGACGTCGAGGAAATTGACCACGTTGGGCCGCAGCACCGTGGATGCCATGCGCCGCCCGGCGATCTCGAACGGCGAGATCACCCGGTCTGCACCCGCCAGCAGCAGTTTGCTTTCCGTTCCCTTTTCACTGGCTCGAGCGACGATTTGTAATCCCGGATTGAGCTGACGGGCAGTGAGGGTGACGAATACATTTTCCGGATCGCCGTGCAGCGCCGCGACCAGCCCTCTTGCCCGACGGATGCCGGCGAGTTCCAGAATTTCTTCGTCGGTGGCGTCTCCCTCGATGAAGGGGATTTCCAGATCGCGCGGAATATCCGCCTCCTCCGGAGCCTTTTCCACCACCACGAAGGGAACCCTGGCGTTTGTAAACTCGGTCAGGATCTCCCGTCCGACCGCACCACAGCCGCAGAGGATATAGTGATTTTCCAGTTTTTCGATCTGCTTGTGCATCCGCCGTCCTTTCATCAGATCCCTGAGCTCTCCCTGGATGAGGAAGGCCGTGATAGTGGCTACGGCAAAGCCCACGAAAGTGATGCTGAAGAAGATGTACCCGATGGTAAACCACTCCCCCGCAGGAGAGAGCTGTCCCACCTCGCGAAATCCCACCGTGCTCATAGTTATGACGCTCATGTAGAGGGCATCCTGAAAGGACCACTCCTCCAGGCGCATAAACCCGACCGTGCCGATAGCCAGCATGGTGATCAGTAAGATGATGGCCAGAATGAAGCGACGGAAGAGGTCCATATTTACCAGTTCCCCCGAGGGCTTTGGAGTGGGTGGGAGGTATCTATTTCGTTCGAAGCGTTAATAAAAGATAATCTACTGTTTCCGCCAGCACCGCAACTTTTCCGCACGCCGTCGGTCATCTTTCCTTGACACTACCGAAGAGGTTCGCTAATTCTAGTCGCTTATCCATTCACCCCATGCCGTTTCTTCTATGCTATCCATTGAATCGACGACCAACCGCTTCGACGGCGTCCTGCCAGACCCCGAAGCACTTCCCACGGACCTGCAAGAATTCGCCAACCGCCTCGTTTTTTCCCTGGACAGCTGGCGCCGGGAGGGGCTGCAGGTGGTATGGCTGGAAGTCCCGATCGCCAAATCTGAACTCATTCCGATTGCCGTAGATGCGGATTTCACCTTCCACCACAGCGGCGAAGATTACCTGATGCTCACTCTCGCCCTGCAGGAGGGCGCCTTTATTCCCGCCCACGCCACCCACTACATCGGCGCCGGCGGCGTGGTGTTGACCGAAGAGCGCGAGCTGCTGGTGGTCTCCGAAAAACAGTACCAAACGCCCGGCAAGCCGCCGCGCTTCAAACTTCCCGGGGGCGCCCTGCACCAGTCGGAACACCTGGTCGACGGCGTCATCCGCGAGATCCGCGAAGAGACCGGCGTGGAGACCGCCTTCGATGCTCTGGTCTGCTTCCGCCACTGGCACGGGTATCGTTACGGAAAGTCGGACATCTACTTCATCAGCCGCCTGCATCCCCTGAGTAGAGAGATCACCATTCAGGAAGAGGAGATCGCCGAGTGCCGCTGGATGCCGGTTGAGGATTACCTCGGCGATGAGCACGTGAGCCCCTTCAACAAACGGATAGTGCAGGCCGCCCTGGATAGCCCCGGTTTGATTCCCGTAGAGCTCGAGGGATACGGAGGACGGGAGCAGTACGAAATCTTCATGCCACCAGACGGAGAAAGGGAATCATCGTGAGCAGGCCCAATATTCTCCTGATCCTCACCGACCAGCAGCGCTGGGATGCCATGAGCTGCAGCGGCGACTGGGTGCGCACACCGCATCTGGACCGGATCGCCGCCGAGGGGATGCGTTTTGCCAACTGCGTCACCAATTCGCCGGTCTGCATTCCCGCCCGCCTGAGCCTGGCTACCGGTCTCTACCCGCACAACACCGGCGTTTGGCACAACCAGCCCAGCCAGCCCAGCCCGGAGCAGCCGACCTGGATGCAGACGGTGCGCGCTGCCGGCTATCGCACCAGCCTGTTCGGCAAGACCCATCTGCACCCCCATCACGGCGATCTGCGCCAGAAGGAAGATCTGATGCGTGCCTACGGTCTGGACGACGTCGACGAGATCGGCGGCCCCCGGGCCAGTGCCCGTCTGCTATCGCATATGACCGCCAGCTGGCGCGACAGGGGCAAATGGGAGGCGTACCAGCGGGATTTCGAGGAGCGCTTCAGCAACAAGCCGCACGTGGTCCGTCCATCCTCTCTGAGTCTGGAGGATTACGCCGACGTGTACGTCGGCCAGCGAGCCAGGGAATATCTGGAAAGCTACGACCGCGCCGAGCCCTGGTGCTGCTGGGTGAGCTTTGGCGGCCCCCACGAGCCGTGGGACGCCCCCGAGCCGTACGCCAGCATGTACGATCCATCCACTATGCCCCCTCCGGTCGCGCATTCTCCACAGGACCACCCCCGTCCACAGGGAGAGCTGGATCGACTCCTGGCGAACAGGCCGGACCTGACCCCGGATGAAGTTGCGGCCATGCGGGCCAACTACGCCGGCAATGTCAGTCTGATCGACGACCAGATCGGCCAGATCCTGGCCGCCGTCGAGGCGCGTGGGGAACTCGGCAATACCGCTATCGCCTTTAGCTCGGATCACGGCGAGCACAACGGCGACTGCGGCCTGATCTACAAGGAGACTTTTCTCAACGGAGCTGTGCGCGTCCCTTTGCTGCTGCGCACCCCGGCCACGGCTCGGGGGTCGCAGAGCGACCGGATTTGCAGTGCTCCGGTCGAGTGGTTCGACATCGGGCCGACTCTGGTCGAACTGGCCGGTGGAGAAATCGATTATCCCCAGTTTGCTCGCTCCCTCACTCCGCTGCTCGAAGATCCCACGCGTCGGCACCGCGGCGAGGCGATCTCCGAACTCAAAGGGGAGATCATGCTGCTCGACGAGCGCTGGAAGGGGGCCCTCAACGCCGAAGGGCAGGTCTATATGCTCTTCGACGTGCAGAGCGATCCCGAAGAATCGACCAATTTGGCCGGTCTGCCCGAGATGCGCGCTACTGAAGAGAAGCTGCGTCTCCGCATTCTCGAACGTCTGGTGCAGAGTCAACTCCGGGGTTCGGCATATCGCTTTGACCTGCATCAGTCCTGAGAAGACAGCTCCCGCAGTTCACAAAAAATCGGGGACGGAACCCGATCGGTCCCGTCCCCGCGCTCGTCTTGCTCGTCGACGCCCTACCGCGCCTTCAGATCCAGCTTTTCCAGCACCTCCCGGTTCACCACGTGTTCAGGTGTTTTTCCCTGAAACATGTCGACTATCGACTGGGCGGCCCACATCGACATCCGCTCCCGGGTCGCATAGGTCTTGGAGCCGGAGTGCGGCATCGCCACCACGTTCTCCAGTTTTACCAACTCCAGTGAGACCCCGACCGCCGGTTCGGATGCCTGCACATCGAGTCCGGCCCCGGCCAGATGGCCGTTCTGGAGCGCCTCGAGCAGCGCCGGCTCGTCCACCACGCCACCGCGGGCCGTGTTAACCAGGTAGCTTCCCTGCTTCATTTTCGCCAGAAACTCCGCGTTCACCATATTCTGGCTCTCCGGCGTGAGCGGCAGGTGGAAGGTGACGATGTCCGTCCGGGGCAGCAGCTCGTCCAGCGCGACCAGCTCTCCTCCCAGTTCTTGTACGCGCGCGGCGTCGGCGTACGGATCGTAGACCAGGACCTGCATCTTGAACGCCTTTGCCAGTCGTATCACCTCTCCGCCGATGTGGCCTCCGCCGATCACCCCCAGGGTCATGGCGGCCAGGTCCTCGCCGTAGGGCACGTCGTATTCTCCCCCCTTGACCGTGCGGTCCCCGAGCGCGATATGGCGCGTCAGCGCCAGGATGAGCCCGAAGGTCTCCTCGGCTACCGCGTCGGACAGGGCGCCCGGAGTGGTGGTGAGAACGATGCCCCGCTCGGTGCAGTAGGGGACGTCGACGGCATCGTAACCGACGCCGTTGCGGGCGATGATCTTCATCCTTTCGGCACTTTCCATAGTGGCGGCGTTGAGCGGCTCCATGCCGGGCAGCACTGCGTCGATGTCGACCAGCGCCGCGCGAACCGCCTCCACCTCTTTACCGAGCCGACCCGCCATGTAGACTACCTCGTAACCCGCCTCTTCCAACAGATCTCCGGCCGGCCTCCTACCCTTGAATTCGACGGGAACGCTGACCAGAACGCGATGTTTTGCCATGATTCGATTCCTTTGTCTTCAGTTTTCAGGTGCCAAAACAGGTATGCTCGAACTCGGCGAACGGCGTTTCAACGCCCAGTTCGGCGGCGATTTCCTCCAGTGCCTGTCGATGTGCCGGTCCGATCGGAATGCCGTGGAGGGCGTAATCCCGCTCTCGCTGCCACTCCAGGCCGCCGGGCAACTCGGCGCGCTCGAGACCGGGGAAGGGCTTCATCCTGCGGGCATCGCCCACGAAGCGGTCCATCTCCTCCTTGAACTCGTCGACCGGCATGAAACACTCCACGTCATAGACGGCGATGAACCCTCCCTGATTCGATTCCCACGGCGACTGCGGCGGCTGGAACTGCGCCATGTAGATGCCCGCCAGCACTGCTCCCATGACCTGGTTGATCGCCCCGATCCCAAGTTCCTTGAAATAAGTAAACGGCATACGCGCGTACAGCTCTTCGTCCCAGGGCAGCATCGAAGCGCCCATGTCCAGCACCAGGGGCGGCTGGTCGCCGGCCGGGATGGCGATGCTGATCGGCGAAGTCGCGTTGACCCGCTTGATCAGATCATCGGGAGACAACCCGTATCGGTGCGAGGAGATGGCCACGCCTATACAGTCGTGCTCCAGCGCCATGCGGGCGTATTTACTGGCAGCGCCGAAATGGAAGTGGTTGCGCGTGGTGACCGCAGCCGTGCCGAACTCCTTGGCCGTGGCTATTGCCCATTCGGCGCCGCGAAAGCAGGGGATGTGACCCATGCCGCCGTCGCCGTCCAGAACTCGCGTGGTGGGAGTCTCGCGCACCACGCGTATATTGGGGGCGGGGTTGACGCGACCGTTCAGCATCAGACGCGCGTACCCCGTCGTCTGCCAGGTGCCGTGACTGAAAACGCCGCGCAGATCGGTCTGCACCAGCAGATGGGCCATCAACTCGGCATCCTGCCGACCGGCGCCCGCTTTTTCAAAGAGCCGGGCCACCAGTCGACTCATCTCTTCCGGTGGAACCCGGATGCCGCTTTTGGGGGGGATGTTCGAACCCACGCTCTCTTCCTCTTCACAACAGGTGAAAGGGCACGCAAGCAGCTCTCAGAGACCGTCGATCTCTCCTGTGGGGCCGCCTCGTCAAGCGCAACAAGATAGGGTGCGGACAGGGCGTGTCAAGATGAACCGACAGTCCTGCCCCCAACCTGCCCTATTCCAGAGCGAGCGGAGATCAATTCGCTTCTACCAGCCCCAGATTGTCTATCCGCATCCGGGCTTCCCCGTCGTCTGTTTCCTGCCGGACTACTACCAGTGCCGAAGTCGGAATGGGTCCGGTCTGGAATTCCACTGCCAGGCGGGTCCACTGCGGGTCGCTGGATTCTGCTCGAACGAGAGACAGGCCGTCGATGACCAGTTCGAGCGTCACCCGGGCTGCGGAGATTGACTTCACCCAGGCTGAGAGCTGGAAGCGGGTGTTGGCCGGTAGCTCCACTACGGCCTGTTCGAGTGCCGCGGCGCCGGTGAGCTGCAACTCGTGGCGGCTGGTGCCGGTGGGTGCTTCCTCGGTGCCGGCCACTTTGTTCCCCCAGCCGTTGCCGTCTACGATTTCCGCTGCACCGACCGTTTGCCATCCTTCTGCAGTGCCGAATTCAAAGGCGGCGTTTATCAACCGGTTGGTATAGGTCCAGTTTGGACGTTCCCACTCCACACTTTCATCTATGGGGATGCCGCTGTTCCGGCCGGCCGGCCAGGTCGTTTGATCCCGGGGGACGGCACCCAGATCCGGGCCGCCGCCGTCCATGTCGGGGATAGGTGTGGACGCTCCCACTGTGGGGGAATCGGGGCGGAGTGCAAAATCGAGAGCGCCCGCGTCGGCGTATCCCGGATCGGGGGAGACGAGATTGCTTTCGACTGCGGCGTTGTCGGGTAGGCTGAAGGGGCCGTTCACCAGGTTGTTCAGGAAGCGGCAGCCGAACAGATCCTGGCGGTGGCTGTGGTCGAAGGAGGTGATTTCGGGCCGCCCAGTATTTGTCCGGTAGCAGCTGTTGTGGGCTATCAGATTGAAGTGACCCGGGTTGTTTACCTGGATGGGCATGTCGGGGATATTCCAGATCAGGTTCTCGTAGACGATTGCGTTGTGGCTACAATGATCGAAGTAGATCCCCTCGGCCAGGCCTTGAGCGACGCAGTCGTGCACGTGGTTGCGCCGGATCAGGGTGCCGGCGAAGTCGGTGTCGTGGCCGTAGGTGATGCCCAGGTCGTGGGTCAGCCAACCGGCGTGGGAGAGGTCGTTGTGTTCCACCAGGCTCTCCATCAGGCCGTGGACGCTGAGCAGATCGCGACCGGAGTGGTGGATGCTGTTGTGGGCGACGACGTGGCGTCTGCCGGACAGGGAAAGAGTACCTCTCCACAGGCCGCCGTAGTTACCGTGGTGGATGTGGTTGCCCAGCAGCTTGTGATGCCGTCCCTGCAGGCGTACCACGCTGCCCGAGCTGTAGCCGAAGTCGCAGCCTCTGATCACGTGGTTGGCGCCGGCGATCAGTATCCCCTCATCGCTGGCGTCGCGCAGGTAGGAGTGGGCCACATATTCGCCGCGGAGTCCTTCGAAGCGAAGGTGTCGGCTGGCGTCGTCGGTGCGCAGGCCGGCGCCGCGGAAGTGCAGGCCGTGCAGGTGGATGTGCCGCAGTCCGGAGAGATCGATGGCGGTGCGTCGGGCCCTGGCCTCGATGTCGAGGGTAGCGGGATTGCCGTCGTCGGGTGGAATGATCCAGATTCGTCCGGCGGTGCGGTCGAACCACCATTCACCGGGCTGGCTGAGGGCGGCTTTGGCGCCCATCAGCACGTACTCGCTGCCCTCGACCGGCGTGTACCAGTGGGTAGCGGCCATTTTGCAGGTGAAGCTCAGAGTGTGCGAAGCCGGGTCGAAGGCGGTGATCTCGCCGGCCCAGCAGATCCACTTGTGGCCTCCCAGGCACCAGAGCAGCGCGCCATTCCAGCTGTCGATTTCACCAGAGATCGCCGGGTCGGTGAGACTGGTTGGGGAACCGGCCGACGCGGTGGCGCGGGCCGGCTGGAACAGGTCGCCGGAATCTTTGGGCCAGCGGGCTTCGGTGAGCATGCGGCCATCGGCGAAGATCTGATTGCCATCCTCCAGATCGACCGGCATGGGGGCGCTCCAGCGGCCGTCTGCCTCGCAGCGCCAGTCGCGCAGGCTATCTCCCGCGGAGAGGATCGGCGTCTCCCCGGGGAAGGCGTGGTAGGTGATCGGCTGGCCTGGTTTTCCGGAGTTTTCCGGACGCAGCGTTTCCCGGTATACTCCGTTGCGCAGGAGGCAGCTGTCGCCCGGCTGCAGGACTGCTGCGACTCGCGCCAGCGTCTGGAAGGGGCTTTCGAGGGTGCCGGGATTGTCGTCTTTGCCGTCGGGTGAGACAAAATACTCCATACTGTTTCTCCGTTTATCTCATTTGAGCAGTAGCATTCGGCCGGTTGCGTCGAGCGTTCCGACCCGTAGGCGATAGAAATAGGTGCCACTGGCCAGATCTTCCCCTTCCACCTGCGCAGTGTGATAGCCGGCCTGGCGGAGGCCGAAATCGAGCGCGCGCACCTGCTGGCCGGCGCTGTCGTAGAGCTTGAGGGTCACCGTTGACGATATTGGCAGGGCAAAGTGTATGAGGGTCGAGGCGTTGAAGGGGTTGGGGTAGTTGCCGAAGAGGACAAAGGTCGCGGGTCGCGCTTCCCCTTCTCCTAGCACCGCCGTCCACTCGCCGTTATGCGCGCCCGGTGTGCCGATGCCGACCGAGGGGCGCCAACTGGCCGCCAGTCCGTTGTCGAACGCCGGGTCTATCAGCTCCAGGGTGGCGCCCTGACCGTCGGCCCGCTCCGGCCAGGGATCGGAATCGCCGTAGGCGACCTGGTCGACCGATTCGTCGTCGGCGTTCAGCAGGGTGATGGTCTCGCCCCCGTTGGCGAGGGCGAAGCCGAGGTCGCCGGTGTAGTTGTCGACGTCGGGAAAAGTGGCGTGAAAACGGGCGGCATCTTCGACGAGGATGAGGTAGGATCCTGCCGCGAGGCGGGTGCCCTCCGGGAATGCGAATTCTCCGCCGCCTGCATCGGTCAGACGCCAGCCCGAGAGATCGACGAAGCCGGAGGTTTTGTTGAACAGTTCGAGCCAGTCTCCCGAGTCGAAATCGACGGGCGGATTGTAGCTGATTTCGCTGATGACGATCGGACCGTCGAGCGGCTCGAAGTGGGCGGTCAGGGAGCGATCCCCTTCCAGGTCGAGTGTTAGCTCGGTCGAGGTCGCCGCTTCTCCTGTCCAACCGGTGAAGCGATAGCCAGGGGAGGCCACGGCCTGTATCTGGATGGGCACGCTCTGGAAGTAGGTGCCCGACCACGGGAAAGCGGTCGGTTCGAGATCGTTGACCTCTATGCGGCCGCCACCGGCGACGGTGACTTCCAACTGTGCCGGTCCGGGAAGCTGGAACAGGTCGATCATTTCGGCGCGCAGGTGGATGGGGCGCTTGCGGACGAAGGAGCGGGTCCAATCGATCGACCATGCGTACGCGTCCCGATCGTAGTCCACCGGTCCGCCGCTGCCGGTCCATTCGCTCCAGCGATCCAGGTCGCGGTCGAGTTCACCGGCGATGTCGGAGACGGCCGCATCTATGAGGCGCTCCATGTTTTCCGGACTTCCGGCGCTGTTGAGGAAATCGGCCAGGCGGTTGATGAAGCGGTCGCGGAACGATCTGTTCTGCAGCAGGCGTCCCAGGATGTCGTATCCCCCGGCCTCGGTGCGGGCGGCGAACTCGCTCAGGCGGTGGGCATCGACGTCCATCCACCAGTCGAAATCGTAGGCGATCCAGCGCCACTGTCCCTCCGGGGTGCGGGGGCGCCAGAAGCGGGTGTTGTTCTCGTCGCCGTGGTTGGTGTACACGTGCAGCAGCCAATTGTCGATCAGGCTGCCGACGACGATCTGCTGCCGCACCTCTGCGTATACCGAATCGGCGGCGATGTCGCTGTCGTTGAGAAAGTCGGTGAACTCCTCGTAAGCGTCGTACGAGCCTTCGACGACAATATCCCAATCGACGATCAGATCGATCTCTTCGGCTCCGTGGCGATTGGCGACGAAGTCGGCGTCCTTGCGCTCCATCAGACTGTAGATTCCCCAATACTGGCCGTTGATCAGCAGCACTACCGGGCGATAGGCCTGCATATCCACGCGCATATCGAATTCCCGGTGCGCTTTGTAGATCAACTCGTTGGCGGTGCGCGAGCGATCTTCGGCTCCTGCCCGGAGAATCAGGCCGTCGTAGTTGTCGTAGTCGTTTTCGGGGAAGAGGGGATATTCGAGGCGCCCTGGACCGAAATCTCTGCGCATCTTGATATCGATCGATTTTTTTGGCATCGCCCGGCTCCAGCCTCCGGCGACTTCGATACCAACGTCCAGGGCGAATCCGGTTTCCTCATTATCGGGGAAATACTCGATGTGGGCCGGTTTTTCCCCTTCGGTGTACCAGTTGGCGTTCCAGAACGGCCACGCATCCTCCTCTTTCACGCCCGGTCCCAGGGCGAACAGGCCGTGTTCAAAACCGAACAGATCGTCCGGATCGGCCGCCAGAGAGACCACCGGCAGGGCGTAGTCGGCGGCGATCAGGTAGGTGCGGGTGACCAGCGGTCCGGGTGTGCGTCTTTCGGCATACGCTCTGGCGCGGACGACGGTGGTCGTATCGACGGTGAAAGGCTCTGTATAGCGCGGGGAGGCGGCCGGATCGGGCACGCTGCCGTCGGTGGTGTAGTAGATCTCTGCGCCCTCTTCCGGAGGGTCGATACTCAGGCGAATGGGCTCGCCGTAATACCCGGAGGGGAGGGAGGGGATCGGCGAACCAAGCAGGGAGGGCTGGTCATTGGTTGCTCCCGGAGTGGCACGGGTGAGAAAGTTCCATTCCGGGGCACCATCTCCCAGCCTTCCATAGGAGGTATCCTCCGTCTGCTCTTCGAAGCGCACGCTGTCGATCACGGTCGTTCCGTCTCGATCGATCAGCAGTACGATCTCTCCATCACGGGCCAGCCTGAAGTCGATGTGCAGGGGACCCTGTTCCGGCTGGTGGTCGAGCCAGAGCAGGAGATGACCCCCAGGAGGGATGGTCGTCTCTTCCGGAGCACTTATTGGAAGCTGCCAGGCGGTCGGGTCGGCCTCGTCATCGGTCATGTACAGGCCACCGATGTCGACCGCTTCCTCTCCGGAATTGAACAATTCCAGCCAGTCGTCGTATTCCCCACTGGCATCGGCCAGGGTCGAATTGTTGCTGGCCATCAGTTCGTTGATGAGCAGCGCAGGGGCTGCAGGGGATGCGAAGGGTGGCAGGGCGATACACAGTGCAGCAGTGAAGGAAAGCCAGGGGCGGTGCGACATCAAAGTCACCTCGTATTTCGGTATTGAAGTCGGCCAGCAGCCCTCCGTGGAAGATTGCTGGTAGGGATTGTTCTCAATTATAACAAAAACGAGAAAAAGTGCTTTTTGCGCACGGCCGAATTTTCCGGTTGACATTCTCCCCCGGAACCCGAACCTTGTCTGTAAGGTTTGTAAAGTACACCACGGAGACAGATCGATCGGCGGCACGCTGAATTCTACAGGTCCCATGGAGATTTTATGGTAAACATCGACAGCAGTCGCTTTCTCTGCGAATTGGCCGCCGATAGCCCTATCGCTGCAGAAGTTACCCCGGGCAGCACGCTCAGTATCCACTGTCGCCACGCTCTGGATATGAAGGTCGGTCCCGGCCCGGTGCGCGCCGAGGATGCCAATCCCGGCACCGGACCGATCGGAGTGGAAGGAGCGTTTCCCGGACAGGCGCTCAAGGTTGAGATCCTGGATATCGAGCCGGAATCTCCCGGTCACGTCGCCGGTGGTTGGGAGGGGGAGATCCAGGCGACCGAGATCATCGCCGGCAAAGTCCACTTCCACGGTGCGGAAATTCCGCTCGCACCGATGATCGGTACTTTCGGAGTCGCTCCGGCGGGCGGTTCGTGGAGCACCAAGGATGCCGGTCCCTTCGGGGGGAATATGGACGTCAATGACCTGGCGCCGGGGGCGACGCTGTATCTGCCCGTGTTCCAGCCCGGAGGACGCTTTGTCCTGGGAGATGTCCACGCTGTTATGGGAGACGGGGAGATCGGTGGGCAGGGGCTCGAGGTGGCGGCTACCGTCTGTCTGCGCGTCGAGATTGAGCCGGAGCCGCTCACCGATCGGGTCTATTTGATGCGCGATGACCGGCTGGTCGTCGTCGGGTCTGCCGAGACTGTCGAGGAGGCGACGGATGATGCAGTTGCTGCGATGATCGACATCATTGCCAGTGCCGGCGCTATGTCCGCCTTCCACGCCCGCAAGTTTCTGGGGCTGGCCGCCGATACCTTCTTTGGCCAGCACTGCTGCCCGATCAAGACGGTTCGCGTCGCCCTGCCGCTGAATTATTTACCGGAGCTGCGCGCCGCCATCCACGGAGAGTGAATCATGGAGCACTTCTGGATCGAAGGAGGTCACCCGCTGAACGGCGCTATTCGTCCGGCGGGGAACAAGAATGCCGCCCTGCCGCTGCTGGCCGCTTGCTTGCTGACCGATGAAACCCTGTGTCTGGAGAATGTTCCCGGCATCGGAGACGTGCGCACCAAGATGGAACTGCTGGCGCGGATGGGCGTCGAGGTGGAGCTGGACGAAGAGAATTGCTGCACCTTGCGGGCCGAGGGGATGAAGGACAATCAGCCCGATCTGGAATTGAGTCGCCGGATTCGCACCGCGCCGCTGCTGGCCGGTCCGCTGCTGGCGCGCTACGGACACGTGACCATCGGTCTGCCTGGAGGGGATCGGATCGGGCGGCGGCGGCTGGATACCCACTTTCTCGCTCTGCGGGAGCTGGGTGCCGAACTGGAGGTGGAATCCGACCGTTTCACGCTGCGCGCCGATCGACTCCGGGGAGCGGATATCTTTCTGGACGAGATGAGCGTCACCGGCACCGAGCAGGCGGTCATGGGTGCGGTCACCGCCCGGGGGGCGACCAGTATTTCCAACGCCGCCTCAGAACCGCATATCCAGGATCTGTGCCACTGTCTGAACAGTATGGGCGGTCGCATCAAGGGGATCGGCACCAATCGCCTGGAGATCCAGGGGGTCGATAGGCTCGGTGGAGCCACTTTTACCCTGGGGCCGGATTATATGGAGGTCGGTTCGCTCATCGGGCTGGCGGCGGCGACTCGCTCCTCCCTGCGCATTTTGAAGGCCCGCCCGTACGAGCATCGGATGAGTCGGATCGTCTTCGGGCGTCTGGGGGTGCGCTGGGAGGACGATGGAGAGGACATCGTGGTGCCGGCCGATCAGGAACTGAGCGTCATCGCCGAGGCGGACGGGGCGATTCCCAAGATCGACGATATGCCCTGGCCCGGCTTTCCGCCGGATCTGATCAGCATCGCCCTGGTGGTCGCCACTCAGGCGAGCGGCACCACGCTGATCCACCAGAAGATGTACGACCGCCGTCTGGTGTTCGTCGACCGGCTGATCGAGATGGGGGCGAAGATCGTCCTCTGCGATCCGCACCGCGCCGTGGTCATCGGTCCGTCGGCGCTGCACGGGGAGCGGCTGATGTCGCCGGACATCCGGGCGGGAATGTCCCTGGTCATCGCCGCCCTGGCTGCCGATGGGGTCAGCACGATTGGCAACATCGTCCAGATCGATCGCGGATACGAGCATCTGGAGACCCGGCTGCAGGCGCTGGGGGCGCGTATCGAGCGGCGGGATAGCTGAGAAGTCGAAAGTATTCACATATCGAGAACTCATCGGAGATCTTTTGAGCCGTCGCCGTTTACGGCGGGGTTCGGCGTCACATATCGGGAGATCTTCGGAGATCAGGGATGGGGCGATAATCTGATCTGATACGGTATCGATGAATGGTAGCTCTGATGTTACCGGGGTTGCTGGAGGAAAATCGTCGAACAGCGAGGTATCCAAAAAATAAAATCAGTATGACCCGCAAGGTTTCACAAACAAAGATCCCCGCCGGAGTGCGTTCCGGCGGGGATCTTTCTTGCGGATAAGGTGACGGTCAGGCGGAAAGGATCTGCTGCAGGTCGGCCTGCGGATCGTCGCCGGTCAGGCGGAGGTCGAACTGCTCCTGTAGCACCTGCATCACGCCCGGCGAGATGAACGCCGGCGGGTTGGGTCCCAGGCGGATGCCCTTCACGCCCAGATGCAGCAGGGTCAGGAAGACGGCGCACGCCTTCTGCTCGAACCAGGAGATAACCAGCGACAGGGGCAGGTCGTTGACTTCGCACTCGAACGCTTCGGACAGGGCCAGGGCGACCTGGATCGCTCCGTACGCGTCGTTGCACTGCCCCATGTCGAGGAAGCGCGGGATGCCGCCGATCTCGCCGTACTCGTGATTGCGGATCCGGTATTTGCCGCAGCCCAGGGTGAGAATGACGGTGTCGTCGGGCGCTTGTGCGGCTATTTCGCTGAAGTAGTTGCGGCCCGGCTCGGCCCCGTCGCAGCCGCCGATCAGGAAGAAATGACGGATCTGGCCGCTCTTGACCGCTTCGACGATCTGGCCTGCCAGCCCCAGGATCGTCTGGTAGTGGAAGCCGATGGTCGAGGTGTTGCCCTCCTGCGCCGGCAGGGCGGGGCACTGCTTCGCCTTTTCGATCAGGGAGGAGAAGTCGTCGTCGGTGATCCGGGTGCCGCCCGGTACGGCGGTGAAGCGCGTGGTGAAGACCCGGTCCTGGTATTTTTCGGTGGGAATCAGTATGCAATTGGTCGTGGCCAGCACCGGCCCGGGGAATTCGGCGAACTCGCGACGCTGCTTCTGCCAGGCGTCTCCGTAGTGGCCGGCCAGGTGAGAGTATTTGCGCAGTCCCGGATAGGAGTGGGCCGGCAGCATCTCGCCGTGGGTGTAGACGTTGACACCGGTCCCTTCGGTCTGCTTGAGGAGGTTTTCCAGATCGACCATATCGTGGCCGGTAATCAGGATGCCCGGCCCTTCCTTCCAGCCCTCGAACACCTGGGTCGGCTCGGGCTGGCCGTAGCGCTCGATGTGGCCATCATTGAGCATCTGCATGACCTTAAGGTTTATGCGGCCACATTCGAGCACCAGTTCGAGGGCGGTGCCCAGGTCGAAGTTGACGTTGGTCATGGTGGAGAAGAGGGCTTCTTCGATAAAGGCGGAGACCTCTTCGTCCTGCTTGCCGAGCCGGCGGGCGTGGTTGGCGTAGGCGGCCATCCCCTTCAGGCCGTACAGCAGCGTTTCCTGCAGAGATTGAATATCTTCGTCTTTGCCGCAGACGCCGGGTGTGTTTACACAGCCTGTGCCGCGAAAAGATTGTTCGCACTGATTACAGAACATTCCCGTCCTCCCGGAATTTGGTGAAAGTAGGCGCCGACCAGAAATTTCGGCGCAGGATGTTGAGTGTCGATGATAGAAATATGCTGATGTTTGCTCAAATAAGATAAAAAGAGTTTTTTATCTTGACAAGAGATGGAAGGGATTTTTTTTGCTTTTTTCTTTCCATGAGTCCCAATCCATCGGTTTTTTTCGGATTCACCGTTCATCGCCTGCCAATGTGAACGGAATGCTCGAGATGAATGCCTCCCGTTTTTCGCTGCCTTGACACGCACCCTCTCCATCTATTTTCGTATGGTTGCCCGCTCGATAAAGAGATTTTTCACCGCGCCTCTGGACATTTCCGAGGAGTATCCAATGAACTCGAAGCCGAATATCCTGTTTATCATCACCGACCACACCAGCGCCCAAGCGCTGGCTCCGGGCAGTCAATGCCGCACGCCGAATCTGGACGGCCTGGCGGCTGAGGGGACTCGCTTTGGTCGTTACTACACCACCAATGCGATCTGCTCCCCGTCGCGAGCCTCGCTGATGACCGGTCTTTTTCCCTCCACCCACGGTATGTGGGACTGCACTCACACGCAGCGGTCGGAATGGGTCGACGTGCCGGCCGATCGCTTCACCTATTTTTCACACCATCTGGATCGGGCGGGGTATTACAACGCCTACTACGGCAAGTGGCACGTCGAGCAGAGCAACAAATTGGAGAATTTCGGCTGGCACGAATACGACTTGAAGTGCAACGGGGCGCGCGGGAATGCGATTCCGGGGAGTGAGGTGATCGTCCCCAAGGAGGGGTACCGCGACTACACGCTGGCCGCCGTCAGCGAGGGGCCGGAAACGCATCCGGCTTTCGACCGGGGGATCGAGTTTCTCCGTAACCGGGTCGACTCCGAGCAGCCGTTCTGCTGCGTCGTCTCCACCATCGAGCCGCACGATTCCTACGTGCCGCCTCGAAAGTTTTACGAGCAGTACGATCTGGATGAGATAGAGCTCAGTCATACGCTGCACGACCTGCCGGATGGGAAGCCGGAGGTGGTCCGCAGGCTGCGCTCGGTATGGGAGGGAATGGGGGAAGAGGATTGGAAGAAGGTGACCGCCTGCTACTGGGCGGTGATCTCTTTTCTCGATCACGAGGTGGGACGCATTCTCGCCACGCTGGCAGAGACGGGGTTAGATGAGAACACCGTCGTCGTCTTCACCTCGGATCATGGCGATATGATGGGCGGCCACGGGCTGGTCACCAAGGGGATCGGGACGCCGTACGAGGAGGTGTACAACGTCCCCCTCGTCGTACGCATGCCGGGGCAGAAGGGGCTGGGGGAGGATGGGGAGCATCTGCTGAGCACGGTGGATGTCGCTCCGACGTTGCTGGATCTGTGCGGGGCGGAACCGCTGCCGGAGGCGCAGGGGCGCAGCTTTCGTACGGTTTTGGAAGGGACCGCGGATGGCGAGGATTGGGAGGATGCTTACGCCGAGTTCTTCGGTCAGCGTTTTGTCTATACCCAGCGAGTCACCTGGAGCGGGGACTGGAAGTACGTCTTCAATCCGGGGGGGATCGACGAGTTGTACAATCTGGCGGAGGACCCATGCGAACGTAAGAATCTGGCGGAGGATATCGGCTATCGCGCCATTTTGATAGATATGACCAAGAAGATGTGGCGGAAGATGAAGGAGATCGGCGACGACTCTCTTTTCAACACCGACTATGCTACGCTGCGGCTGGCGCCGATCGGGCCGCATTCGATCGAAGGGGAGTGATGGTGGCTGACGGAGAAATTGGGAGACATCCGGACGTTATAGGCATCGGTCTGTGCACGGTGGATCTGCTCTTTGCGGTTCCCAGGCCGCCCACTTTTGGAGGGTTGATGCGGGCTTCCGCCTATTTGCGTCAGGGGGGCGGACCGGTAGCCACCGCGCTGGTCGCCCTCGCCCGTCTGGGGGTTGCCACCCGGTTTGTGGGAAGAGTGGGGGATGATGATGACGGAGATTTTATTCGGGGGGAATTCGAGCGGGAGGGGGTCGATAGCTCGCGGATTCAGATGGAGACGGGGACCGTGTCTCGGATAGCCCTGGTTCTGGTCGATCAGGCGACCGGAGAGCGGGGTTTCACCGCCCGTCCCGAGAACTGTCGGCCGCTGACGGCGGGAGATCTGGATCGAGAGGAAATCGCTGCGGCTCGGGTGCTCCATCTGGACGATGCGGACGAGCCGTCCATGCAGGCCGCCCGTTGGACGCGGGAGGACGGCATCTGCGTGGTTTTCGACGGTACCTGGAATCACGAAGATCTCGATGCGTTCCTGCCCTTAGTCGATGTGCCGATCGTCTCCGAGCCATTTGTGGAAGCCTGGATGCCGGGTGCGTCGTCCAGGGAGGTGGTCGATCGACTGTGGGGGTACGGACCGCGGATCGCGGTGTACACGCTGGGGGAGAAGGGGTGCGTCGCCCGCTGGGAGGAGGGGACTTTCGCCTTTCCCTGTTTCCCGATCGATGTGGTCGACACTACGGGTGCGGGGGACGCCTTCCACGGCGGTTTTATCTACGGGCTATTGCAGGAATGGAGTGTCGAGCGGATCGTGCGCTTTGCCTCTGCCGTGGCCGCCCTCAACTGTCGGCAACTCGGAGGGCGCACCGGCTTGCCCGACCGGGGTGAGGTGGATGAATTTCTGAGAAGTGCCCCCCATTTCGGGAAAGAGCCGCTTGCAGAACCCAACGGCAGCTAACTTCCATCCAGCAGCAGCATTTTGCCCGAGGCGCTATACTCTTTCGTTTTCAGGCGATACAGATAGAGGCCGGCCGCTACATCTCGACCGACTGCATCGCGGCAATCCCAGGGGATGGTGTAGGAACCGATCTTCTGATCGGTATCGACCAGCGTCCGTATATCCTGGCCGAGGGAGTTGAAGATGGATAGCCGCACGTGCCCGGCCGCACCGAGTTGGTACGGAATGTGCGTGGAAGGGTTAAAGGGATTGGGATAGTTCTGAAAGAGTTTGAAGTTTATAGGGGCGGTCGGAGATGCTTCCTCTTCGATAGGAGTCAGGGCGGCCGTGATGATCTCTATCAGTTCCATTCTGGCCTTGTGGTAATCAACATCATCGATGGGATAGCCGGCGCTGCGTTCCTCGCCGGGGAGTCCGCTGGAAAGGCTGGTGCCGGAAACTATTGGCTCGACGATCTTTTCGACGGCATCCGGGTCTTTCTCACTGGCCAGCACCAGATATTCGTGGTCGATGAAACCCTGACGCCAGTTGAAAAACCTCATCCCGCCGATCGGTCCATTGAGACCGGCGCTCCGTTTTGGGATCAGCTTATCGGTGCCCGGGAAGACGAATAGCCCGCAGCCTATACTGATTTCGCCGTACTGATTGGTAAAGTTTTTGGAATCATACAGGTAGTCGAAACCACTCGGGGCGGCCGTACACTCCCACATCCACCATAGATCGACCGGATCGGAAAAAGCTCTCCATCCCTGAATCCGGGAACCGGAGACAAAATCCTGGTACGTCTGGGGGCCGTTGTAGTGCCAGATCTCGACCCCCTGCTCCTTCATCGCCTGCCTGTCTTCCGCCGTCTTGCCTCCGTAAGCACCCAGGTACGGATTGTCACCGACCTCATGCCGCCATGTCGTCGCATAGAGAAGCGTCTCGGCGGCATATTTCGCGTCGAATGATTGGAAGAAAGGTCCGATCGCGCCGAGCCATTCTAAAAACGCGGGGATTCCACCGGCGAAAGCATGGCTGGGCTCATCCCACAAATAGAAGATCATTTTCGAATTCGGCGCGTCCTGGTCTATCTCCTTTTTGCGCTCCAACAGCCATTCGTGCCACTCCGACTCCGTCTCTTTGTTCCGGAGTCCGCCCGCCCCGTAAAAGGTCATGAAGCTGTAGGGGAATTCGATTCCTTCTCCCGGACCTCGATAGTCTGTTTCTTCAGTAAAAAGATCGTATGGCGGAGCTTTTGTGCCGATCACCAGATCGGTGTGATGGCGCCGAAAGAACTGGTACCAGTTCCTTTCCAATTCGGTCGCTTCGGCGCCACTGGCAGCCATTCTTCCGGCGTCGATTGCCGAGGCAAACATGAAGCTCGACACGGACGGTTTCCGGGGCAGTGAAAAGTCATGCACCTCCAGTTTCACCGGGACTGTCTCGACTGCTTCATCTTCGATCTCGACGATTACTTGACCCCTGTATATGCCGGCTGCCGCATCTCGCGGCACGTAAATATCTATCCATACATTCTGCACCTTGCCGGGAAATATCGAGAATGGGGCTCCGCCCCACTGCGCCTCGAAGGGAATCAGAGGCTCCGGAGTATAACGGCCGAGGGTTCCCGCAGCTTCTGCAACGGCCGGGTTTACAAACACGCCCAACTGGTCGTGCATCTCGATATAGCGGCCCAGGTACAGCTGGATGTGCTTGCCGATGTAGTTATACGGATTATTCGGTTCCCGGGCCGCTTTGTTGTCGATGGATGAAATGCCATTCTCCAGGCCTGCGAAAGTCACATCGACATCGTTGAGCCCGTCCTCTCCAGGGGCACATTCCAACATCAGCTGAAAGGCGACCGTTTCACCTCTGGCTCCGTTGAGCATCACCTCTGCGCCGTTCCAGACTGTATTGGCCTCTTTCAATGGGCTATTCAACTCATCCTGAAAAACGCGGTCGGAAACGGAGACGGCGTAGACACTGCCCAATCTGCCGTTTTTCCAGGAACCCATCGGTTGTGGGTCGTCGGGATACAGCGCTTCTTCATTTCCATCTATCAGAAGCTGGATCGCGGTGATATGCAGCACGACCGGATTGCCCACATTGATCCCCAGGCCGGTGAGTATTCCGTAATGCTCTCCTGTCGGGTAATCCCCGTAAGCGTTGGTATGCTCGAACCCCTTTGTCATATACATGGGGTCGTTTCTGTCATAGGCCTTGAAGGGGAAGTTTTCTAGCCACCAGCCGACGTCGTTGCTGTTGTACAGCAAAATATCCGTATAGTTCGGGACATCGCCGCCTGACCGAATTATCCGTAGTTTGATCTGGGCAATGTTTTTGACCTCGCTCAGATCGATATTCAGCCCATGGATTTCAAAGCGAGGATTGGCCCAGCCCTCAGTTGCCAGGCGATTGGTAACGATCTGGTCGTCTGAAACGCTGCCGTTGACGAGCATGGCTCCAGGCAGCAGCCGGCCCTGGTGGAATATGTCGATGGTGTCAACAGACGCATCGCAGTATGAGCCGGCTCCAAGGACAAAGAGTGCAAATAGGATGAAAGTTTTCCCAGGCATGCCGATACCTTCAGAAAATGGGTTTACTACGGACGCGGAATATTTCCGGAAACGGGGTGCCTGTCACAAGGGAAGGGCATTTTTTTAAGAAAAAAGTCACAAAGTAAGCCCAATTTTAGTCGGTGCTTGCATCACAGTCAAGGCAAAATGGGAATTCACTTCCAACAAAGTTGAGGAATTTATCAATGCTCTTTTTGAGAGAAAATCCGACGTTGCGGAATTTTCAGGATTACGTCAGGGAATTGGAAGATGAGAGGGGGTTCAGCGACCAACCCGTTCGCGACAAGTGTCTCCTGCTGGGAGAAGAGATCGGGGAACTGTTCAAAGCGGTGAGAAAAGCGGAAGGGATCAAGGTCGATCCAAATTCAAAATTCAGCCCGATTTCCGATGAGCTGGCTGACATCCTGATCTATTTATGTTCAATTGCGAATCGGTATGGAATCGATCTGGAAGAAGCGTTCAGAAACAAGGAAGAAGAAAACAAGAAACGCAAATGGGAAAGGGCATAGGCCGGAAAGCCAGAGCGCCAGGGACTTCCACGATCCCTGGCGCTCCTTTGGCGGTTTCTGTATTTCTCGAACCCTCAGTCTTCCCTAATCCTGCGCCACCGAACACGATCCGCCGCCCAGCACGCAGAATTTGGCGCAGTGGGGGTGGTTCAGCTTCACCGGGCCGGCAGCCTCCGCCAGAGTGTGACCCATTTCAAAGCGCTCGTCGTATGGCAGCAGGGTACAGGAGGTTACGGTGGGATGTTCCGCTCCCTTGCGTTTGACCACCATCCGGGATGATGAGCACATCACCTCGTCCGGGGACATGCCGAGGATAGACCAGCAGGCGGTGGTGATTTCGGGCACTTCGACGGTCTCGTCCATCTCGGGGAAGAGGACCAGCTGGATCGGGTCCCGGGCGTCGATCGGTGCTCCCAGTTCGGCGAACAGTCGGGAATATCCGGCGCGCAACTTCTCCTCCCCTTCCTCCCAACAGGTGCGACCGGCCGCGTTCAGATGGAAGCCGTTCTCGGCCAGCCAGCGGATTCCCTCAATCGTCGGCGCCCAGGAGCGGGGGCCACGCTCCTTTTCGTGGAGTTCGCGGGTGTAATGGTCCACGGAGACGCGCAGGGTCAGCCGGTGTCCGTAGCGCGCCTGCAGCGCCAGCAGCTGTTCCTTGCGGCGAATCATCGGGCGCATGCCGTTGGTCAACACGATCACTTCGTAACCGCGACTCAGGCAGATTTCGAGCATTTCGATCATTTGTGGATTCAGGAACGGTTCCCCACCGGTGAAGCCGATTTCTCTCGTGCCCCACTCATCGCGCTCGATTTCGTCCAGATACTCCCGCACCTCGTCGAGCGTCAAATACGCGAGTCGGTCGTTGCGCGGACTCGACTCGATATAGCAGTGCCCGCAGGTCAGGTTGCACAGGGTCCCGGTGTTGAACCACAGCGTCTCCAACTTCCTCAAGAATACGCTGGCCCGCACCTCGCCGCCGGCCGTGATGTCGGGGTCCTGGAATTTTTCAAGACTCGTTTTTTCTACCACTACCTCCGTCATACATCTCTCCTCTATAACGCTGAATCCGATAATATCCATCAATTTTGGCAGGCGGCTCAACAACTCCCCTCCGGTCCGCAGCAGGCTTCACTCGTTTCGGTGGTCAGATCGTACCCTTCCCCTTTTGTTTCGCGGGGATTGCGCAGTTGCATTCCCCCATTGCAGGGGAACGGCCTGGGGATGTCGACCGGCGACAGCGGTTCCACGTGCTCGAAATACTGTGTGTATGGTTCCCGGGAGTAAATGTCGAAGGTTTTGCGGCAGACCGCTATCCGCTGCCCGCGCGTGAAGGTGTGGCCGTCGTCGTCGGTCACCTTGCGGAACGGTCCTTTGTAGATCAGCGCCTCACCGTGATCCCAGCAGTCCCCTTCTTTCCCTTTGTATGCCACCAGCGTGACGCTGCGGAACTCGATTCCCTCGACTGTCTGCCAGGGGGTTTCATCCCGCTTGGCGATTTCGATGCCGTAGAAGCCGGCTTCGGCAAATGCCTGGACAAACTCCGCCTCCTGCATGGCGCCGGAAAGGCAGCCGCTCCACAGCTCGGAGTTTTCTTTGAGGTGTGCGGGGACCGGCTCATCGGCCACGATGTCGCTGATCGCCGCCCGCCCGCCGCTCTTTAGTACTCGATAGATCTCCTGGAACAGCTGTTTCTTCTCCCCGTCCGAGACCAGGTTGAGCACGCAGTTGCTCACCACCAGATCGACCGAGTCGCTGGCGATCATCGGCTCGTCGCGGCGCAGGGCGTCGGTGTACTCCTCCAGGGCGCGCAGGGAGTGTTCATCGGTGACCGGATGTTCGCCGAGCCAGGCGTCGAGTCGGTTGCGGTCCAGGGCCAGGTCCTGGATCTTGCCCTTGCGGAATTCGACGTTGGCGTAGCCCATCCGGGAGGCCATTTCTTCCCGGTATTTGTGCGCCAGGGCCAGCATGTCGTCGTTCATGTCCACGCCGATCACCCGTCCGTCGGGGCCGGTGACCTGAGCGGCGATGTAGCAGATTTTGCCGCCTCCGGAGCCCAGGTCCAGGACGGTGTCGCCGGGACGGACGTGCTGAGACGGGTCGCCGCAGCCGTAGTCCTTTTCTATGATCTCGTCGGGGATCATCTCCAGATAGCGCGGGTCGTAGTCTATCGGGCAGCACAGGGCCGCCTCCGGAGCCTGCGCCGCCGAGCTGTAGCGCTCGCAGACGCTGGTCTCCACGTAAGCTGTAGTCATCACTGCTCCTCTGGGTATTGTCTGAAATCGGGATGAATGTATGGTCTTTGATGGATTTTGCAACCGCTGGAAAATGGCTTCGCTTCTTCCGTTTGATGCGCACTTCCCGGGGGTAGTTTCAAAAGGCGCGCGGATTCCTTACAATTGTAAGGTCTTTGGCGATTCAGATTTTCAATCTGAATCGCTCGATGGATTCTTCCAGCAAATAGGCAGATCTTCGGGCCTCTTGCGGATTTCTAAAGCGTAGCGGAACGCAGGATAATTTTCTGAAAATCTGTAGTTATCCCGATTTTTTACGACCATCACTTCTTAGACGGAGATCGATTTCATGCAGGAAATGACCGCCAGAGAACGGGTGCTCAACGCCATAAGCCGCCAGCCGGTAGACCGCCTGCCCGTTTCGGAGAGCTTCTGGGCCGATACCAGCCGCCGCTGGATCGAGGAGGGTGACCTCCAGGAGGGGGAGGATCTGATCGTCCATTTCGATCTGGATATCCGCCGCGCCGGCGGCATCGCCAACGTCGCCGATCTGGACTTCGAGCCGGTCGTGCTCGAGGAGACCGAGGAGACGATTCTCCGCCTGGACGGCAACGGTGCCAAGCTGCGGCGCCACAAACTGCACGCCTCCACGCCGGAGCACGTCGACTTCACGGTCAAGGAGCGGAAGGGGTGGGAAGAGCATATCAAGCCGCATCTGATCGACATAGACCGGCGCCGGATTCCGTTTGAGGGGTATCGCAACGAGCGGCAGAAGGCGGCCGAGGAGGATCGGCACTTCTGCTGGTCGGGGACCGCTCCCTTCGAGCAGATGCACCCGATGTGCGGCCACGAGTACATGCTCATCGGCATGGCCGAGGATCCGGACTGGGTCAGGGATATGGTGATGACCTACGCCGAGCTGACCATCATGCACATGGAGGTACTTTTTGCCGAGGAGGGGCTGCCGGATTCCATCTGGTATTTTGAGGATATGGGCTTCAAGGAGCGGCCGTTCATGTCGCCGACCATGTATCGCGAGATCGTGCAGCCCGGCCACCAGCGACTCTTCGATTACGCCCATTCCCTGGGGAAGAAGGTGACCGTCCACTCCTGCGGCTTTGTCGAACCGCTGGTGCCGGGACTGGTCGAGGCGGGGATGGACTGTCTGCAGGCGATGGAGGTGAAGGCGGGGATGGACATGCCCCGGATCTTTGAGCAGTTCGGGGATCGGCTCGCCTTCTTCGGCAACATCGATGTGCGCGAGATCTCCAGCAACGATCGGGGACGGATCGAGGTGGAGCTGGAGAAGAAGATTCCGCCGGTGCTGAACAACGGCGGGGGATACCTGCTGCACTCGGACCATTCGATTCCGCCGACCGTGGACCACGACACCTATCAGTTCTTTTTGGAGCGGGGACGGAAGCTGGGTGAACTCACCTGGCCTGCGTCTTCCAACTGAACGCATTTTTCGGCAGAAAGAGGATTTTCGATATGTATACTCTTAAGAATGAATCTCTGGAAGTCGCCGTTCTGGATCCGCTCGCCGATCAGGAGCGGTTCGGCACGCGCTACTGCACCGGCGGATATATCTTCCAGATCACCGACTCCGATATCGGGCCGCTGCTCACCGGGCCGACCTATCCGGACAGCTTCAACACTTTCGACGGGCAGGGGATTCCGGATGCTTTTAATTTGAGCCCGTTGCGCGATCAGAAAGCGGATGATCCACTCGCCCTCATCATCGGAGTTGGTGTGTGCGATCTGAAGCAGAATCAGGTGGAAGAGTTTTGCGTGTGGGAGGTAGAGCAACGGGACGATGCGATGCGGATGCTTACCAGGCAAACTTTCCAGGGGTATGGTCTCGAATTGAAGCGGACGGTCGGGCTGTACGAGCGGACGGTGCGTTCGCAGGTGCGGCTGCGGAACAGCGGGCGGGCGCCTTTCGGACTTCGCTGGTTTCCGCATCCGTTCTTTCCTCAGCCCAAGACGGACGAGCTGTGCCGGTTCAATATCCCGGTCAGTTTTCCGGAGAGTCAGGCATACGAGTTGGCGGACAGCGGCTTCATCCGTCGCAAGGGTTGGCCCTGGACTGAGGGATATTACCAGGCGCTGAATTTCAGTGCCAACATGCCCCTGTCCATCGTCCAGAAGCATCCCCAGCTCGGCTTGCTCGCGGCGACCTGCAGCTATGTCCCCACTTTCTTTCCGATCTGGGGCAATCCGAATACCTTTTCGTGGGAGCCGTTCCTCGAGCGCCTGATCGCGCCGGGGCAGGAAATGAGCTGGTGGATCGATTACGATTTCTAAAACATTGGGCTGAATTCGGAAATTATTCGGAGGAATGAGGGAGGAAAGATGGCAGACGATCGCGTGGTATGGTTGAACGGCGAATTGATTCCATGGGGTGAGGCGACCGTGCCCTTGCTGTCGCACGGTTTTTCCAGGGCCTCGGGGATTTTCGAGGCGTTCGGTTCTCATGAGAGTCCGGATGGGCCGGTGGCATTTCGCATGGACGAGCATCTGAAGCGGCTGCGGCACAGTGCCGATATGCTGGAGATGGAGCTGGGGTTTTCGGAGGAGGAGATCGGTGCGGGAGTAGCGGAGACGGTCCGGGCGAACAATGTAGGGCGAGGGTTGATCAAGATCATGGCGTACTGGAGCGAGGAGGCGCCGATAAAGCTGGTGCTCGATGCTAAGCTGGATATCGCGATTTTTGCCATTCCAGCGGAGGCGGGACTGCCGTTAGACGACGCGACTGCCATATCCGCCTGTTTGTCCAGCTGGCGCAAGCTACATCCGGAGACCGCCCAGGTCACGGCCAAGGCGTGCGCCAACTATCTCAACGCCTATCTGGTCCGCAAGGAGGCGCAGAAACGGGGGTTCGACGTGGCCTTTTTGCTGGGGACGGATGGGTTTTTGGCGGAGGGGACCACGGAATCGGTCTTCCTGGTCAAGGATGGGGCGCTGAAGACGCCGCCTCTGGGACGGATACTGTCCAGCATTTCGCGTCTGTCGCTTCTGGAGATGGCACCGACGATCGGCATTTCCGTGGAGGAGACGCTGCTGCAGGCGGATGATCTCTTTACCGCGGACGAGATTTTCACCGCCCACACCGGGGTCAAGGTGCATCCGGTGAATCGGTTCGAAGACCGGGAACTGGAGGCGCCCGGTCCGGTGAGCACCCGGTTGATGGAACTGATGGACGACGTGCTCCACTTCCGGAACCGCCAGTTTGGCCATTTCTTCCAGTCCCTGGCGTGAGAGGGAGGCGCGGGAGAGAAGAGGTCCGATGAACAGGGAACCTGCAGAGACGGTAGCTATTTCATCCGGCGTGAAGGTCACTCTCGCGCGAGTTCGGCGTGCGGACGGGAGCGATATCGTCGTATATGCGCTGGAGGATCCGGAGCAGCGGATGGCGCGCCCCTCTATTGTTCTTCTACACGGTTCGGGAGCGGATTCGGTTTTTCCGCAGTCGGAGAGGGGGACAAGTGTCCCGCTGCTCTTTGGTGCGCTTTGTGAGATGCGCGATCGGTGGAATGTCTATCTGGTGGAGAAGCGGGGGATTCAATTCGGCCAGTGCGCCCCTCCGGGTGGAGCCGAAAACGCCGGTCGGGAGTATCTGGAGGGGGAGAGTTACGAGGGCAGGGTTGCGGATGTGTGCGCAGTCCTGGATGAGTTGGCGGCCGAACGCGCGGGGGAGGGGCTGCCGTTTGTGGTCATCGGTAGTTCGGAGGGGAGCGGTGTTGCAGCGGGGGTTGCTGCCAGGCATTGCGCGCCCACGCACATCGCTCTTTTGCCGTTTTCAGCGTGTCACGGATTGGCCGATTCTTTGACGGGGCTGCGGGACGAGTTGGCTCGGGGAGAGATCACAGCTGAGGAATTCCAGGAACAGTACGACTGGCTGGTGGAGACGTTCCGGGATGTGCTGGGGGAATCGAGGGATGCGCTCGACAGGTATCTCTGGGGGCATTCTTACCTACGGTGGAGCTCCTACTGCTCGGGGCAGGTGATGGCCGATCTGCTCAAAGTCGATATTCCCGTGTTTCTCGGCATCCCCTCGCTGGATCAATGCGAAGGGGTGGATCTGGCGGTGGAGGAATTCGTCAGATGTGGTAAGAAGAATCTCACCTATCGGAACTACATCAACTACGACCACGGTTTTTTTGAGCATGTGGGAGACCGCGTGGAATGTCGGCATGCGGAGGTGCTGGCCGATATCCTCGAATGGGTGCGGAGGAGCTGAGAATTTGTCCAGTCGGTGAATTCTCGAACTCCCCCGTTACTGCTCATAGCAACGGTTTCCGCGCCGCCAGGTAAAACGGTAAACAGCGGAGTGCGGCGCTGACGCCCAGCGGTCGGATTTGATACGGACAGCGCCGCGGATCGACCGGATCGCGCGGCAGACTTCTCTCCGGCGTTTCGCCCTCCGGGACGTCGGCGATCTGCTCGCTTTCGTTCCAGTTGCCTTCGTAGCTTGGACCGAAATCTGCGGTCAGCTGAACGCGGATGAGGCGGTCGAGGATCCGGTCCCCGGCTCGTTGATAGACATCCGCCTTCTGCTCATCCCCCCCCTCGCGCATCCAGCGAATGGCGTATCCCAGACATTTCAGCAGCTGGAAGTCGACCAGCTTGTAGTCGTGGTATCCCGGATCGTACCCGTGTCCTCCCGCGTTTCTGCCTCCATCCGGGCGCATGCGGGCGCAGACGCCGTCCCGGGCCGGCAGTAATCCGTTGGCCAGGAACCAGTCGATCTGCCGCATCGCCGAGTCGCGCCATTCCCGGCGGGGGCGGACTTCGTCGAGGGCGGCCAGGGCTTCCAGCGCCAGACTGCCGAAAAGGGCGTGCGGCCAGTCGGCGTCGGTTTCGCCACTGGCGGCTGCGGCGCGGTGGCCGCGGCCCGGGTAGTATCCCGCTTCCATCTGCTCTGCAACGATCTGTTTGCCCATCGACTCCGCGGCATCCAGCAGGGAATCCTCGTGAAGGACGTGGTAGTATTCGACCGCCTGCATCACGGCGATGGAGACCTCGCGCAGGTTGGTGTCGGCAAAGCGGATTTCCTGGAGGTGCTCGGCTGCATAGCGGGCCAGGCCTTCGACTCCCTGATATACGTCCGGATCGCCGGTGAGCAGGTAGTAATCGATCAGCGCGGTGATCCAGAAGTGGTCGGTGGCCCGGTCGGCGATCGAGCGGAAGCAGTGGCCGCCGGAGTGGGTGTGGAGGCCCCAGTACGGGTAGTGGCGCACGTCCACGTCCCACAGATGCCGGCCCATGACTTCGACCAGATCCAGGATATCGACTCGCCCCTTGCGCAGGCTGTTGACGAACAGGCCGTGGATCGGGTCCTCCTCGTTGTTGTTCCAGTAGTGCAGGCGTGGGTGCACTTTGAGCGATTTGTGGCGATAATGCGTCATGTACGGACTCATGACCATGTAGCGCAGGTCGCCGACGTCGAATTTGCCGTATACTTCGAACTGTTTCTGGTGATGGCCGATCCAGTCGATCGCCCCGTTCAAGGCGCGCTCCGACTCTGCGTTTTCTCCGGAGGTGGAGATCGCCCCGAGCACGCGCGAGTGGTCCACTTCCGAAGGGGCGACGACGGCACGCTGGAGAGAGAGCATCCGCTGTTCGATTCTCTCCTGCCAGTCGGCGCCGCTGAGTCCGGCGGTAGCGTCGAGATAGATCTCCTGCGTCTTCTGCATCCCCTTTACCGTTTCCAGGCAGCCGTGTTCCTCGCTGAAGAACGCCAGATAGGGATGGGCGATGATCGCCTGGTAGCGGTGCGATCGATGGCGGTCGGTCGGGCCGTCGCTTTCATCGTTGGGGGGCATGATCCGTTTGCTCGACAGGTGGGCGTTGGCCCGTTCCGGCCACAGGCCGATTTCCAGGGCGTCTTTTTTTATCTCGATTTCGTTGGGGTATTCCTCCACGAAATGGGCGAAGTGGAGATTGAGCTGCTCTCCGTCCGGGCCGACAATCTGTGCCCATCCCGGCGCATTGCGGCCGCTGGCGGAGCCGTGGCCCAGGTCGACATCGTCCCCGTCCCAGTCGTGGCGTCTGAGCCAGTATCGGTTCATGTCCTCCTGGAGCAGGGAGTAGCTCGAGCTTTCCAGGAGTCTCTCGGCGTATTCTCCCAGATCGATGCCGAAACGGGTCTCTACGGGGGTGAATGATAGCGGCAGTCGGAAGCGCAGGTCGCGGATGAATCGCGCCTCGGTTTCGTGGAGATCGGCGCCGTGCAGCCAGGAGAGTTGGAGCTTCACCAGGCCGGAATTTACGTAGGCTTCCACCTTGACCACGTAGTCGAGGGAGGAAAAGTAGTTGTCACGGCACAGCTTACCGGCGATTCGAATCTGGCAGCGGAGGGGGCCGGCTTCGAGGATGGTGACGCCGGCGGTCTCCATGCGGGCGCCGCGGGTGGGGATGAAACCGGGGCCGGCTTTCTGATTGGAGTAGATACTGCCGTCCGCCTCAGTGGCCACCAGACCGGCGTCCAGGCGTGGAGCGGTCAGGGGATAGCTCTGCCCATCACGACGAAACTGCAGGTCGGTGAGAATGCCCTCGGTGCGCTGGTGCACTTCTTCGCCGATGGTTTCGGGGATGCTGAAGGTGAGAGAACCGGTATCGACGTGGACTCTACCTTCTGAGGAATGCGCCAGGGGAGCGCCCGAAGCAGTCGGATCATTCGCAATCTCCAGCTCGAAATCTGTCTCTGACACTGCTTCCGGAGCGAACAGCACCAGGGCCCACTTCACGGACCCATCCGGCCAGTTCAGCAGAGGGCGAGCCTGCGTGACACAGGGATTTCCTGCGCTGGTGCGAACCTGGATTTTGCGGGCGTCGTCGCACGACCCGATGGGAAGCGGGATGGTCGCCTGTAGAGGCAGGCCGTTTTCGATTCTTTTTTCGACGGTCAGCTTCATCCTCGTTTGTCTCCATTCCATATGGGATACACCGCATCGACGGCGTGGAATTGGATTCTTTTAGCCATCCGTGGGCACGCAGAATTCGTTTTGCGCCTGGAATCCGTCGAGCTCGATCAGCGGGGTGCGGCGGAAGAGGCTGTCGGCGAATTCCTTCATTTCGTCCAGCTCCTCCCGGTGGCCCAGGAGGCGATGCATGGCCCAGCCGCTCAGTCGCTGCGCCCGTCCCTGGCAGTCCCAGAAGCAGAGACCATCCACGCCGGTCTCGTAGCAGGCGAGCGCCCGTATCCGCATCGAATCGGCGGACTGCCGGCGGGGATACAGGTCGGCGTGGACCTGCGTGGCGCTGTCCTTTGCCAGTTCGACCCAGGGAGCCAGGATGGAGCCGACATCGCTGCCGTCCGGTTGGCCTATGGACTCGATGTGTGTCACCAGGTGGTCGACCAGCCCTTCGCGGACCCAGGTTTCAAGGTCCATCGCCCGCGAACGGGGTGTGGTGAACGGTCCCAGGTCGGGGCAGTCCTGCGGCGTATAGCCGGTTGCCGGCACGACGTAGCAGGTGCCGAGCCTTCTGCCGAGTTTTGCTCCGACTTCGTCCAGCATCTGCCTGGTTTCCCGCAGCAGCGTCGTCAGAAATGAAGCTCGATGATCCAGGATGCGGTCGTCGAAGAAGTCGAGTTTGCGCATGTCGGTCCCGTGCAGCTCTTTGAACGACGCGAGGACCGGCTCTTCGTAGAGGGCGTATGGCCAGGAGCGGCAGAAGACGATGCAGACGCCGTCCGCTCCGTACTCCTCGACCCATTCGCGGAAGAGTTGCACGTATTTGCTCCTGACCTCGGGGAAGGCCTGACTCAGGTGGCGGGTGGCGTACCCCTCCGAAGTGAGACAGCGGAATTCCGGATGCTGGCTCTGGAATTCTCCGGGGCCACCGTACTGCAGGTGGTTGGGTGGCCACTGCTCCCCGCTCATGCGCATCTGCGGGTAGAGTTCGACGCCGGCCTCGTGGGCGCATTCCACGGCCGCGGCTAGCGGGTCGAAACCGTGCCTCCGTCTCCGGTCGACACTCTGGAGGCCGACGCGCATGACGCCCGGCATGCCGAACGCCCAGTCGATCTCAGAGGCGATGCGGGAGGGATAGAAGGTGGCAAAGGAGCGACCCACGCCCCACAGGGCGATGCCGAAGTCGCTGCCGGCCACCGCCTGGAATTCGTCTCTTACTTCGTCGGTCGTGGCGTAGGCCCACATGTGGTGCTGTCCGCCGTCGAAGTTTGCGATCAGACGGCGGGTGTCGGCGCGTCCGCGTTCATTTTCGGCCCGTTTTCGCTCTTCTTCCGACAGGGGGATCAGATGCACATAGGTGATATTGGCGATCGTGTCGGCCATGCTGCCCGCCGCCGGGCGATGGAAGAGAATCACTTCTCCTTCCGTCAACGCGACGCTCTTCCAGTACGCCTCGCATAGATCGGCTGGACCGGGCAGCATCTCCGGTGAGACCAGATCCTTTTCCGGACGGAAATTTTCGGTAGTCGCTCGGCTATATGCCGGATCGGAGGCGAGCTTGAGCAGCAGGCAACTGTCCGGAAAGAGTGGATGGCGGTAGGTGCCTATGAAGATGTGATACCATCCCGAGACGGGCAGCTTCAGGCATATTGGCGGTGCCTGACTGTCTGGCCCGGAGAACAACATTCGCCCTCTTCCCTGCTCTATCGAATACTCCACCGTCGCCCATTTTCCCCTGGCAAATTCTTCTCCGACTGCGCTCTTCGGCTCACACGCTCCCATATCGAGCAGGAAGATTCCCTCATTCTCTCTATCCATCATTGTGCTCCCCCTGAAAATTGCCTATCAGTTATAAATCGGTCACAAGATAACCATTCACCATCTGTATGTCAGTATAAGTCGATAGGAGCACAGAACATGAAAAAGCCACTCTTTGAACAGATCCACGCCGTGCCCATGGAAAAACGCCAGTACGGACACCGCGGCATGCCGGGCGACATCGTCGAACTGAAGGACAGTTGTTTGCAGATGGTCTACACCCACGGCGGCATCGCCTCCCGCATTTCGAGCGATCGGGGACTCACCTGGAGCGAGGAATCCATCCTCCTGTCGGATCCACCCCGACAGGGGCGGTATTGCCATCCCAGCTTTCTGCGTTTGCCCGACGGAGATCTGCTGCTCTCCTACATCTACAATGCCGGAACCACTCCTTACTTCGGGCACAACTACTACCGACGCTCGGCGGACGACGGCTCCACCTGGGGGGAGCAGTTCCTGCTCACCGCGCAGGGGGGATACGTCATCATGCACAACGACAAGCTGCGCCAGCTCTCAGACGGCCGTATCATCGCCCCGGCGGAGTACAAGAAGCACCGCCCGTCCGAGGCGGATCACAGCGACTACGCCGTCATCGTTTTTTATTCGGACACAGATGGGTATTCCTGGAAAGAGAGCGAAAACGACATCGACGTGTTGCCGCACGAGGGGCAGGAACCCCACGTCGTCGAACTGAAGGACGGTCGCCTGCTCCTCTTTTTCCGCACGTACAGCGGCTGCGTCGGTCGCTCTTATTCCGAGGATAGGGGTGAGAGTTGGTCTGCGGGGGAACTGCTCTGGGAACTGCCGATGTCGAAACGGGCGTCGGCGATTACGGTGGATCGGATTCCGTCGACCGGAGATTTGCTGCTGATTCGCTGCACCGGTGAGGGAGGTGCCGAAGGAAGGTGCCGGACTCCGCTCATCGCGGCTATATCGAAGGACGAGGGGGAAACCTGGGGCAATGAGAAGATGATCGGCGACGATCTCGAGGATGACTACGGATATCAGAGCGTGACGTTTATAGACGACATGGTGGTTTTGAGCTATCACCAGAGAGATGGTCTGCACGTGGCGCGCATTCAGATCGACTGGTTCTACGACCATTCAGATTGAAAATTTGAATGGCTCGATAGATTTTTCTGCGAATTGCTAATTTTTCGCGTTTTCTCCGGAATTTCAGAATAGATCGCTATGCAGGTTATTTTCCGGAAATCTATACAGGTGGGAGATGTTATGGCTCAGTTAGACAGAGGAGAATCGATGCTGATCGGTTGGGCGTCGCGGGATACGACTCCGCCGCGGCCGGTGATTTTGCGGGGACAGTTTCACGCGCGGATTTCGAACGCGGTGCAGGACCCGATCATCGTGACCGCCCTGGCGCTGGAGAGCGGCGGAGAGCAGTGTGTGATGGCGACCGCCGATCGGGTGGGGATACCGACGGAGTTGCTCGCGGGGGTGCGGGAGAAGATCGGGAAACTGGTGCCGGATCTGGTGCCGGAAAAGCTGTTTATCAGCGCCACGCACACGCATACGGCACCGGCGACCGAGGATGGGGATTGGGAAGATATGGGGCCGGAGGTGATGAAGTCGAGTGAGTACGCCGCGTTTTTTGTGGAGCGCACGGCTGAATGCGTGGCGGCGGCCTGGCGGAAGCGAAAACCGGGGGGGCTGGCGTGGGGGTGCGGGCAGGCGGTCGTCGGATTCAACCGGCGACAGGTGAAGCTGGGTGGGGCGTCGCAGATGTACGGAGATACGAGCACGGACGACTTTGCGAATATCGAAGGGTATGAGGATCACGGTGTGGATATGCTGTTTACTTACGACGCGGAGCAGGCGCTGACCGGCATGGTGGTGAATCTGGCCTGTCCATCGCAGGTGACCGAGTCGGCGCATTTCGTCTCTGCGGACTTCTGGCACGAGGCGAGGTGTGAGATCCGTCAGCGCCACGGGGAGGAGATCTTCGTCCTGCCTCAGTGCAGCGCGGCTGGTGATCAGTCGCCGCACATCATGTGGAAGAAGGGGGCAGAGGCGCGGATGCTCCGACTCAAGGGGTTGTGTGAGGAGGGAGAAGATGTGCGCATGGCGGAGCGGGTGGAGATCGGGCAACGAATTGCCGCCGCGGTGGACGAAGTGCTGCCTCTGGCGGGAAAGGAGATCCACACCCGGATCGATTTTCGACATCGAGTGGCAACCGTTGAGCTGCCCCGGCGGAAGATCACGGCGGAGGATGTGGCGGAGGCGCAGCAGGAGATCGACGGGTATAGCGCGCAATTGGAGGAGCTGGCGGATCGGGAGTCGGCCGATCCGGAAAGATCCCGCTGCTTCGGACGACGAAGGTGGTTTCGCGGGGTGATCGAGCGATACGAGTTGGAGAAGAGGCAGCCGACCTATCCGATGGAAATGCACGTGGTGAGATTGGGGGATGTGGTGTTTGCGACCAACTCATTCGAGCTGTATCTGGACTACGGTCTGCGGATGAAGACGCGCAGTCCGGCACTGCAGACTTTTGTGGTGCAGCTGACCGGACCGGGCACCTATTTGCCGAGCGGACGGAGCGTGGGAGGAGGCAGCTACGGGTCGGTACCGGCCAGCAACCACGTGGGACCGGAGGGAGGAGATCTGCTGGTGGAGGAGACGGTAAAGGGGATGCGCGAGCTGTTTGGGTGAAATGGGTGTGGCGGGTAGCAAAATGAATGTCCGGATGTCGCCGCGTTCTTTCAGGAGGCATCCGGACATTCATATGTGGGGCGCTATAGACGCTTCACTTCGGGTCGATGGGTCACCGGGATTTTCGCGGCTTGCGGCCCATTGTTACGCCGTTTCTCGCCCAAACCGATTCATTTTGAATTTGTCCAGGGGCGAATATCGACGGCGTGCATTCCAGCCGTCCGCGCGGCCTGGAGCCCTACGTCCCCGTCTTCAAAGACCACGCATTCGTTCGGGGGGACAGCGATCCGTTCCGCAGCGGCCAGAAACACATCCGGCTCCGGTTTGGGACGGCCGACGTCGTGCGAACTGAGCACCACATCGAACCACTCGAGAACTCCGATCGCGCTCAATGTAGCTGACGCCGAGGCCGCAGTACTCCCGGTCGCCACGGCCATTGGGAGCTGTCCATGAAAGCGTCGAGCAATATCGACTACCGCTTCCACGGGGCGCAGTTTGCTTGCTGGCAGACTGTGGAAATAGGCGTCGCGCTCAGCGCCGATGGAACCGGCATCGACGGTCAGTCCTTTTTCAGAAGCCAGGCGCTGGATGATTGTGTCTATAGGCGTGCCAGCCCACTCATAAAAGCGCGCCTCCGTCAATTCCAGGCCGTATCGGGGCAGTACCGTGGCCCAGGCGTGAAAATGCAATGGCATGGAGTCAACCAGAGTTCCGTCGCAATCGAAGATCAAACCTCGGCATCCTGCGGGCAAAGTCCAGGTCAATGTTGTTCTCCCTACTTGGTTGCTATAGTGGAAGTATGGTCAGGCCTCTCGTGACCTGGCTGCTTAACTGTCTTACGGGCGGTGCAAGAAGCGAACTGCCGGGCCTATGCCATGATCGTCGAAATCGGCGTCTTCGATGCGATTTTTGAATGGGATTTCGTTTGCCGGTCCGTAAAACAGGGCGCGCATGGGACAGGAGCGGACGCAGGTGGGATTCCAGCCTTTGGCGATCTCGTCGGCGCAGGCATCGCACTTGACGGCGCTGCCGTCGGTGCGGACGACGATTGCGTCGAAGGGACAGGCCTCGACGCACTCACCGCAGCTACTGCACTGCTCCTCGTCGATGGTGACCAGGCCGTCTTCTCCCTTGGAGATACCCTGGGATGGACAGGCTTCGATGCAGAGCGGTTTTTCGCAGTGGAAGCAGTGGATGACGCGGAAGGAGAGATCGGTTTCCGGATAGACGCCTGTTTCACGTTCTTCCAGACGGAGCAGATCCAGATCGTCGGGGAGCTCGGCGCGGTCCTTGCAGGCCACGCAACACGTCAGGCAGCCGACGCAATTGGCCAGATCGATGGCGAAGATCTTCTCGTTCATGACACCCTCCTTCTGACCTGCACCCTTTCGGAGTGAATGGCCATGCCACCCGTGGGCGACAGGCTATGGCTCGTCAGACTATTGGCGCAGCCTCCCATATCCACTCCGTCTGCTCCGGGTCGATACCAGGTGCCCTGACTGACGGCGACCAGGCCGGGCATGATCCGCTCTGTGACTCGGGCGGGAATGGCAATGGTGCCCGATGAGTTGAACACCTCTACCAGATCATTCGGGTCGATTCCCCGGGTCCGCGCATCCTGGGGATTGATCCACACGCGGTGCGGCTCCAGGCGCTGCAGCCAGGGGTTGGCATGGCCGGAGGAATTGGCTCGCAGTTTGTTGTGTGGGGTGACCAGTTGCAGGGGGTACTCGTCCGCCTTCTCCGGTTTGTTTGCGATGTAGGCGGGAATGGCCGGCAGGCCGTGTTCCTTCGCCTCCGGAGAGGTGATCTGGATGCGGCCGGAACCGGTTTTCAGGGGATGGCCGACCGGGTTATCGCGGAACTCTGCTAGATGGGGGCGAACCCCTCCCTGGGTGCGGAGAATGCCTTTGCTCCGTAACGTCTGGGTGTCGAGGTCGCTCGATTCGAGAAATTTATCCAGCCACTCTTCTTCTGTCTTGCCACCGGTGTAGGCCTCGCGGATTCCCAGGCGCTCGGCCAACTGGGTGAAAACCCAGTTGTCGGTGTGGGCTTCGCCGAGGGGGGACAGCGCCTGCTCGTTGTAGTGGAGATCTCCCCGTCCGCTCACCAGGTCGGGGCGCTCCAGATCGTGGCAGATGGGGAAGACGATATCGGCGTAGCGAGCGGTTGGGGTGAAATACTGGTCCTGTACGATGACGAAGTCGATCTGCTCCAGGGCGCGCGCGTTGGCGCGGGTGCCGGCGCTGCGGTTGATGATATTGGAGGCGACGATGTAGGCCATCTGGGGCGCGGGCTGCAGGCTGCCATCGAGGATGGACTGGGCCCAGGTCACCTTGTGCATCTTGACGACCGGGGCGAACGGGCCGGAAGTGAGAGATCCAGCGCCGATCCGGTCGCTGGTGTGCCGGCCCTGGTGTGCCAGGCCGCCGCCGCGAATGCCGACGTTGCCGCTCATGCAGGAGAGGGTGATGAGGGCGCGCTCGGTCTGTTCGCCGTAGCGGGTCCGCTGCGGCCCCCAGCCGCCCATGATCACGGCCGGTTTGATGGAGGCGTAGTCGCGGGCGAAGCTGCGAATTGTATCGGCGGATATCTCGGTTATGGGAGCCGCCCATTCGGGTGTCTTGGGAAGCTCGTCGTCGCTACCGAGAACGTAGCGGCGATACTCCTCGTAGCCGACGGTGTGGGAGGCCATGAAATCGGCGTCTACCAGTCCTTCGAATTCCCAGACGTGGGCGATGGCGGCGATGAGGGCGACGTCGGTGCCGGGTCGAATGGGGACCCACTGGTCGGCGAGGATGGCGCTGTCGGTGTAGCGGGGGTCGATGAGGGCGACGCGCGCGCCCCGGTCCCGCGCCTGCGCGATGAAGTAAGCCAGGTTGCCGCCCAGGCGGTTTTCGGCCGGGTTCATGGCCCACAGGACGATCAGGCGGGAGTCGAGCAGGGCGGCCAGGTCGATGGCGTCGTCGGTTCCTCCCAGCATCCACTGGTTGGCGATCTGGGCGCACCAGTAGCTCATGTTGCCGAAGGAGGAGGTGACGCTCGCCCAGTGCGAGAAGAAGCGATCGGAGCAGGCACCGCCGGAAAAACCCCGGCCGCCGAAGGAGCCGGCACCGGTGAGGTGGAGGATCGCCTCGGGGCCGTGCTGGTCGTGGACATCGGTCAGGCGTTTGGCGACCTCATCGAGGGCTTCATTCCAGGCGATTTTTTCGAACTGATCGGATCCCTTCGGGCCGACGCGGCGCAGCGGACTGGTGAGGCGCTCTTTGGCGTTTCGCAGCCGTTTTTGGGCGCGCCCCCGCAGACAGGGGACCAGCCGGGGCATGTCGAGGGTATCGGGTCGATTGGGAGGGGTGTCGATGCGAACGAGTTCTCCATCCCGCACGCAGGCGACCAGTTCGCAGCGGCCGCCGCAGTCCAGAGAGCAGGTGAACGGTATGCGTTTAGTGGTGCCGTCGCTGTCGGGCAAGCGCTATCCTCCTGAACAGGATCAAAAAAATGGTGACTTTAAAAAATAATTTAAAGGTATTGCGAGACTGCGGGCAAATTTGGTGCGATATCGGTAGACCGAAGAGGGAAATGTTTTTAATATCTGTATTCGGGTATGCGGGAATAAGACCATACAGGGAGGGTGCCGATGAGCGCTTCAGCGGAAAAGAGACGCCCCAATATCCTGATCGTCATGTCGGACGACCAGGGTCCGTGGGCGATGAACTGCGCCGGGACGCCGGAACTGGTCACGCCGACGCTCAACCGGCTCGCGACCGAGGGTATGCGTTTTGAGAATTTCTTTTGTGCCTCGCCTGTCTGCTCGCCGGCAAGGGCGTCGTTTTTGACCGGGCGGATTCCCTCGCAGCACGGGGTGCACGACTGGATCAAGTCGGGGAATATCGAGGTGGAGGAGGGAGTGACCTGGTGCGGAGCGGACAGACCGATCGAGTATCTGGAGGGGATGACCGCCTTTACCGACGTGCTGGCGGCCAACGGCTATCGCTGCGGGTTGTCGGGCAAGTGGCACCTGGGAGCCAGCGGCACTCCGCAGAAGAGCTATTCGCACTGGTGCGCGCACACGCTGGGGGGGGACAGCTATACCGACTATTTCATCTTCGACGACGAGCCGGAGATGACGCACCAGACGCAGTATGTCACCGATCTGTTCACCGACCGGGCGATCGACTTTTTGGATCGGCACGGCAACGACGAGGAGCCGTTCTGTCTGAGCGTGCACTACACCGCGCCGCACGCGCCGTGGAGGGAGGAGGAGCAGCCAGCGGAGATATGGAATTCGTACGGGGAGTGCGAGTTTGCGTCGCTGCCGGTTTTGCCGCCGCATCCGTGGGGCGGGTGGAATCCGACGCCGGAAGGACGCCACCAGACGATTCAGGGGTATTTCACGACGATCACGGCGATGGATGCGGGTATCGGGCGGATTCTGGACAAACTGGAGAGGCTGGGGATCGCCGACGATACGCTGGTCTTCTTCACCAGCGACAATGGCTACAGCATGGGGCACCACGGGGTGCACGGCAAGGGGAATGGGACCTTTCCGCTCAACATGTTCGAGGAGGCGGTCAAGGTGCCGTTTATCGCCTGCTGTCCCGGGCGCATTCCGGCCGGGGTGGTGAATGAGGATCTGGTCAGCCACTACGACTTTATGCCGACGATCCTGGATTATCTGGGGCTGGAGCGTCCGCAGGGGGAGAGGTTGCCGGGGCGGAGTTTTGCGGATATTCTGCGGGGGGTTGGCGACGGGGGACACGAGGAGGTGGTGATCTGCGAAGAATACGGACCGACGCGCATGATCCGCGAGCGGGAGTGGAAATACGTCCACCGGTATCCGTACGGGCCACATGAATTGTACTGTCTGGCGGAGGATCCGCGGGAGGAGCGGAATCTGGTCGACGAGCCGAAATGCGATGAGATCGCGGCGCGGCTGCGCGGCAGGCTGGACGAGTGGTTCGTGGAATACGCGCAGGGGTCGCTGGACGGGGCGCGACAGGGAGTCACCGGCAAGGGACAGATCGACGCGGTCGGGCCGGCGGGTAGGGGACGGACGGCGTTTGTGTAGGATTCGCGATTGTTTTCCAGATCGACGGCGATGCAGAGGGGATTCCGCATGGCGATGCTGGGATGTCGGACGTTTTCTCGATTTACTGAAAATTCTCACGTCCACATGCGCATCCGGCGCATTGGGACATGGAGATTGCAGTAGCAAACCAGGGGGAAGCCCCGTAGATAGGAGTGTGGGATATGAAGTTGGCACTGATGGCGGGAGATACGGTTCCCGCGGGGGAACTGCGGTCGCTGGGATTCGAGGCGGTGCAGATGTTTTTTGGCGGTGGGAGCGACGGGGATGAGAAGGATCCATCGCCCGAGGCGATCGACGAGGTGCTGAAGGCGGGGGACACGGCGTTGGCGGCGATGACGCTACACGTGGATCTGGTCGGCCCGCAGGGGAAAGTGCAGGCGGACGTGGACCGGGCGGTGCGCTGTGTGGAGAAGACGGCGGCGCTCGACGGGCGGTTCGGGGCGAATGAAAGGCCGATTTTGATCTGGCATCCGTCCGGCTATCCCGAGGATCCGCAGGTGGACGACCAGGCGGTGTTCCAGGGGCTCTGCGAGTCGCTGGATCAGATCTGCGAGGCGGCGGAGAAAAACGGGGTCAACGTGGCGGTCGAGATCACCCGCGCCGGCAGCATCGGCAGTGCCGAGAGCTTTTTGCGGATCAAGGACCAGATCGGCTCGGAGGCGCTGTGCGTGTGCATGGATGCGGCGAACTTTGCGCCCGATCGGACGCCGCTGGAGCGGGCGGTGCGAATGCTCGGACCGGACACGATCATCGGCCATGGCAAGGACTCGAGTTTTAAAGACAACGGCGAGGTGGCAGACTACGGACCCACCGGATCGGGTAAGCTGGACTATCCGACCTACATTCGCTGCCTGCAGGAATACGCCCGGGCGCCGTACTTCGTCTTTGAATACTATCGCTCGCGCGAGGATTTGCTGAAGGCCAGGGATATCGTCAAGAACTGTCTATAGCACTGTTGTATTGGACCCCGGATGTTTGCTGGCGAAGGGGTTGCCGAAGGAAGGGCCGGGACTTCCGGGCAGCCGGAATTCGCTGTGGATGAATCGCACCGAAACGATGAGATGCAATCGGGAAGCAATCAGGAGGAAGTATGGCGAGCGCATACGGTTATTCAGAAGAAGGGTTGAAGCACTACACCAGCTTCAGAGCGTCCGGGCCGATCGTCGTGGATGGGAAGCCGGATGAGGATTCGTGGGGACTGGCACCCCGGTCGCCGCGCTTCGAAGATCTGGAGCAGCTCGGGCGTCCGGCGCTTTTCGACACGCAGGCGGCGGTGCTGTGGGATGACGATTATCTGTACGTGGCGTTCTGGCTCGAGGAGCCGCACGTGTGGGCGACCTACACCGAGCGGGATTCGATGATCTGCCACGAGAACGACGTGGAGGTGTTCATCGCGGGGAAGGATGCGTATTACGAGTTTGAGATGAACGCCCTCGGGACGATTATGGAGCGGTTTTACGTGTGGCAGGACGCCTATATCGAAGCGGGGTACGCGAAGATTCCGGAGTTCGATCTGCTGGGCACGGAGCTGGTGGACACGCTGGGAGGGCCGTGGACCGGATTCCGGCATCCGCGCGGGAGGCGCTGGGCGTTTCGCGAGTGGGATATGCCGGGGTTGAAGTGGGCGGTGCACGTCGATGGGACGATCAACGACCCGGACGACATCGACCGGGGTTGGACCGCCGAGATCGCCTTTCCCTGGCAGGGATTGAAACATCTGGCCGACGGCCGCTCTCTGCCGGCCAGCGAGGGGGATGTATGGCGCATGGATTTTTCCCGCTTCCAGTGGATCGACCAGGGAGGGAGGCGCACCTGTCCGGGATGGGTGTGGAGCAGCCACGAGGCGTATGACTCGCATATTCCGGATCGCTTCACCTATATCCATTTATCCGAGCAGGTGGTCGGGACGGAAGGAGCAGAAGATCATGGCTGATGCGAATGGTGCGACGAGAGAGGTGGCCCGCTATCTGTGCCAGAAGACGGATGTGCCGCCTGTGATCGACGGGAATCTCGATGAGGAGGTTTGGAAAAGGGCGGGGCGTTCGGAGCGGTTTGGGGAGATAGCGACAGGTGGGCTGACGCTTTTCGACACGCAGGCGGCCATGCTGTGGGACGAGCGGAATCTCTACGTGGCGTTCTGGCTCGAAGAACGAGATGTGTGGAGCACGCGCAGCGAGCGGAATGGTCTCGTCTGGCAGGAGAATACGGTGGAGATTTTTATCGCCGGGGCGGGGGCGTATTACAATCTCTCCGTCAACCCGATGGGGGAGACGGAGGAGATGTTCTTCATCTGGAAGGATTCCTATGAACGGGGCGGGCGCTACGACGTGCCGGAGTTCGATCTGGCGGTGCATCGGCCGATGGTGCTGGGGGGAGACATGGGACCGCACCACCCGCGGGGGATGCGCTGGGCGTTTCTCGACTGGCGGTTTCCGGGGCTGCAGACGGCGGTGCGGGTGGATGGGAAGCTGAATGATCGGAATGAGATCGACCGGGGCTGGACGGTGGAGATTGCCTTTCCCTGGGAGGGGGTGCAGCGGCTGGCGGACGGTGCTATGCCGCCGGTGGGAGGGGACAGCTGGCGGATCGGGCTGGCGCGCAATGAGGTGATCGACCAGCGGGCCAGCCAGTGGACGACGATCTGGTCCTGGCAGCCGATGGAAGAGGGGAGCATGCACGCGCCGGAGGGGCTTCCGGTAGTGGAGTTTTCCGAATGAGAGGTGGTGTGGGAATTCCCCTCGGCGCCCATCCGCAGGTCGTAGAAAGAGTTTCGCATCGGCTCTGACGACAACGCGAAACGGAAAGGCCCAGAATGACAGGGAGATTCGCAGACAAAGTGGCGCTGGTGACCGGTGCCAGTTCGGGAATCGGCAGGGCTACGGCGCTGGCTTTCGCGCGGGAAGGGGCAAAGGTCGTGGTCGCCAACCGCGGCGTTGAAGGAGGGGAAAAGGTGGTGCGCCTGATCTCCGAGGAGGGCGGAGAGGCGATCTTCGTGCGCACCGACGTCACGCAGGCGGGCGAAGTGGAGGGAATGGTCAGTGCGGCAGTGGAGCGGTATGGACGGCTGGACTGCGCTTTCAACAATGCCGGGGGTGGGGTGCGTCGGGGCACGGTTACCGAGTGCACCGAGGAGGACTGGGATTATACGATGGACAGCTATCTCAAGAGCGTCTGGCTGTGTATGAAGCAGGAGATCCTGCAGATGCTGGAGCAGGGGGGAGGGGCGATCGTCAACAACTCCTCGGTCGACGGTTTGCGCGGCTTTCCCGAAAGTGCCTCGTACGCCGCCGCCAAGCACGGGGTCGTGGGACTGACGCGGACGGCGGCATTGCAGTACGCCCGGCAGAAGATTCGCGTCAACGCGGTCTGTCCGGGCTGGATCGAGACGCCGCCGGTTGAAAACTACGTGCGGCGCACGCCGGAGGCGCAGCAGGAGATCCTCGATCAGGAGCCGATCGGCCGTCTGGGCAAACCGGAAGAGGTGGCCGAAGCGGTGCTCTGGCTGTGTTCGGACGGGGCGTCGTTCGTATTGGGGCATCCGATGGCGGTGGACGGCGGGTATATGGCCTGATCTACGGATACTGCGACGTGCGGGTATTTTCGAGAAGTTCTGGAAGGCGCGGGATGTCGGCCTGGGGCGGAATCATCGAAAAGCGCGAAAGGAGGCGAAATCGGAAACTCTGCGAGAATCCGATTCCGCCTCCTTCGCTTTTCAGATGACAGAGGACTGCTTTTCCGTCCAGCTCAGGGGATCAGCACCACCTTCAGGGCCTCCATGTTTTCGAGCGCGGCGAAGCCCTGTTCCCATTCTTTCAGAGGGAGTTCTTGGGTTATCAGAGGATCGACGTCGATTTTCTTCTGCGCCACCATCCAGATCGTCTTTTCCCAGCTCGCATACGTGGTGGACATGTTGAAAAAGAGGGTGACGTTTTTGGTCATGGCCGCGTCCCAGTCGAGCTGCACCGGCTTCTTGCCGGTCAGACCGATGGCGCAGATGCGTCCCCATTTGCGGACCAGCTCAAAGGTCTGGGCGATGGCGGGAGGGGCACCGGAGCACTCGATCACCAGATCGGCGCCGATGCCAGCGGTCATTTCCAGGCATTTTTCTAGCGGATTGGTCTTGGAAAAATCGATCACATTGTCAAAACCGAGCTGGCGGGCGGTATCGAGACGCAGACCCTGGTCGGCCGGGGCGCCGACGATGAGAATTTCCCTGGCACCGGCGGTGCGGGCGGCCTGGGCGGCCATCAGCCCGATCGGGCCAGGGCCCAGAAGGACGATGAAGTCTCCGGCCTCGATCGCTTTGCGCTCGATGATGTCGGTCACGGTGTTGGCGGCCGGTTCGACCAGGGCGGCCTGGGAGAAGGTCATGCCGTCGGGGATGCGATGCAGGAGTTTGGTCGGGTATTTGAGATATTTGGTGAACGCGCCGTCGATGCCCCAGCCGGGGGAGCGCTTGTCGGCGCAGTTCTGGATGTAGCCCCGGCGACAGAGATAGCACTGGCCGCAGTGGAGGGTGTGGGGCTCGCCGATGACCCGGTCGCCGATCTCCCAACCGGTCACGGCGCCGCCGCGATCGGCTATGACGCCGGCGAATTCGTGGCCCATGGTCACCGGGGGCCAGTAGGGGAAGGTGTCGTGCTTGACGTGCATGTCGGTGCCGCAGATCCCCGCAGCCTTGACCTCGATGAGCACTTCGTCGTCGGCGATGACCGGTTCCGGCACGTCGCGCAGCTCCATCGCATCCTTGCCCTTCTTGGTTTTTACCAGTGCTAACATGGCCTGCTCCTGTTGTTTACTGTACCGGCGAGTGCGGACATTGCCCAAATTGACATGGCGTAAAGGTTCCGAGTATACTCTATTCTGTCAACTTGCCGATGTCAATTCGCATTGAGATTTCGACTGATAATTGAGAATCAACGCACGAGCGAGGAGAAAGGTGAGAATGAAGACACTGGGTATTGGTATCATCGGGCTACACCATCTCCATCCGGTTGACTATCTGACCCATTTTCGGGCTCTGGAACAGACCGAGGTGAGAGGAATTTTTGAAGAGGATGCGACGTTGCGCGGAGAGGTTTGCAGCAAGGCGGGTATCCAGGAGCACTCCGAGCTGGATGAGTTGCTGGGGCGGGAGGATATCGACCTGGTGGTCCTTTTTTTGCCGCACGCGGACTGCCCGAAAGCTGCGGAAAAGGCGGCGCGGGCGGGCAAACATCTGATCGTGGAGAAGCCGATGGCGGCCACGGCGGCGGGAATCCGGCAGATGATCGAGGCGACCCAAAAGGCCGGGGTCACACTCTCCGCGCCGTACTGCTGGCGCTGTCACCCGGCGGCCCGGGAGATCAAACGGCTGGTGGCGGACGGGGTTCTGGGAGAGGTGGTGGCGCTTCAGGGACGCTGCGCGGCCGGCTCGGTGGAGCGCTATCGGGCGAACGGGATTCAGCCGTGGATTCTGGACAAAGAGAAAGGGGGTGGCGGGCCGATGCACAATTTAGGGGTGCATTGGATCGACCTGTTCCGCTGGCTGCTCGAGGACGAGGTGCAGGAGGTGACCGGCATGGTGAGTCATATGCAGCACCATGTGGAGGTGGAAGACAACAGCTTTGCGCTGCTCCGTTTTGAGGGGGGAGCCACGGCCTCGCTGGATATCAGCTATTCGGTACCGAACGGGTATCCGGCCGGTCGGGATCTGTTTATCGGCATCCGCGGCACCCGTGGGGCGCTGTCGTGGATGCCCGCCTGGGGTGGGACGGCCGACGAGGTATTCGTCTGCAGCGACCGGGAGGATATGGTCGATGGTCCGGTGCGCACTTTCCAGATCGGCTCAAGCGAGGTCGGCGGGTACGGAGGGATTTCCGGGCTGGTGTATCTGCGCGAGACGGCGGCGGCGATCGCCGCAGGCCGTCCGCCCGAGATCACCGGTCTGGACGGCCTGCGGGCTCTGCAGGTGGTAGAGGCGGTGTATAAAGCGGCCGATACCGGGAGAGCGGTCGCCGTCGATTACCAGTAGTTTGCGGGGCCAATGGTCTGAGCGAATCTCCGGGAAGCTAAGAGGGGTGCCGTTTTTGCGCGATCGGTTTATTTCAGAAGCCGAAAGTCGTCCAATATTTGAGCGTTATAGAGGGGCCCGAGAATGACCGAAAGCAAGGTTGAACCGATGAAGACGGTGCTGCATTCGTGGCACGTGATGGCGGGGGCGAAGATGCACGAGTTCGGCGGTTTCGATATGCCGATTCAGTACGATTCGATTTTCGCCGAACACCTGGCCACGCGCACGGCCGCCGGCCTCTTCGATGTCAGCCACATGGGGCGGTTTTTCGTTTCAGGAGAGGGAGCAGTGCCGTTTTTACAGCACGTGCTGACGAACAACGCGCTGGCGCTGAGTGAGCCGGGGATGGCCCAGTATACTTTTATTCCGGACGAGCGGGGCGGGGCGGTGGATGACGCGTATCTGTACCGGACCCGGCAGAACGAGTACATGCTGGTGGTCAACGCGGCGAACCGGGAGAAGGACTGGGAGTGGCTGGAGGGGTTCCGGTCCCTGTTCCCCGATGCGGTGCTGGAGGATCGGAGCGAGGAACTGGCGATGATGGCGCTGCAGGGGCCGCGGGCAGAGCTGATCCTCGCGGAACTGCTGCAGGAGAGGGACTGTTCCGGCAGACTGCCGGAGCCGCGTCGCAACGCGATCTCGCTGATGCGGGGGGATGGCCGCGAGATGATCGTCGCCAGGACGGGGTACACGGGGGAACCGGTCTGTTTTGAGATCTTCCCACCGGCAAAACAGGCGGCGGCGCTGTGGGAGCGGATTCTTGAAGTCGGGCGTGCACATGGCGCGATTCCGGTAGGTCTGGGCGCGCGCGACACGCTGCGGCTGGAGGCGGGGTTGCCGCTGTACGGGCACGAATTGGGGGCAGATCCGGAGGGGAAGCCGATCCCGATCTTCGCCCTGCTGTCGCTGGCCAACAGCGCGGTAAGTTTTGCCGAGGCAAAAGGGAATTTCGTAGGTAGGGAGATCCTGCAGCGGCAGCACGCGGAGGTGCGGGAGCGAGTGCGCAAGATGGGTCGAGCCGAACTGCCGGCCGGGGAGCGGCTGGTGCCGCGCTTCGTGCGGCGGCTGGCGGTGCTGGGGAACGACCGGCAGAGTCCCGGGATCAATCCGGTGCGCAACGGCCACCGGGTGCTGCTGGAAGGAGAGGAGGTGGGCTGGGTGACCAGCGGCACCGCCGTGCCCTTCGTCCACTTTAGGGGAACGGGACTGCGCTCGGCGCCGGGGGATGAAGAGGGTCGGAGGGCGATTGCCCTCGGATACATCGACGCGGATATCGTCGCCGGCAAGAATGGTCAGATAGTAGAGGTAGACAAGGGGCGGGGTCGCGCAGTGCCGGCACTGGTGGCGACCGCCCATTTGCGGGCCACACCGCCCTACGCCCGGCCGGTGATTCACCCGGAGACCGGTCGGGGAGCGGGGGAGTCGGGGAGCGGAGGGGGCATCGAAATGCTGGCGCGGGAACTGGTGGAACGGGCGGCGGCCAACCACCGGTTCCGGCAGACCGAGGCGGTCAATCTGATCCCCTCTGAGCAGACTCCTTCGTCGTTTGTCCGATTGCTTTCGGGCCTGGATCCGACCGGTCGCTATGCGGAACACCGTCGGGTCAGGGCGTTCGGGCGGGCCGCCGGGGACGTCTTCTACTACCAGGGGACCGGGTTCATCGGCTGGGTGGAGGAGCGGCTGCAGGCGGCGCTCGGAGAGTTTCTGGGGTGCCGCGAGGTGGAGGTCAGACCGATTTCCGGGCAGATGGCCAACAAGGTGGTTTTCGGCGGGCTGGTGGACTACGTCAATCGGTTCGGCAAGGGAGAACCGGAGCGCATCGGGCCGGTGATGAACAACGATTTGGGGCGAGGGGGCCATCTGAGCGCCCAGTATATGGGTGCCCTGCGGCACTACGTGCGGCGGGATCCGGAGACGGAACGTGCGGCGGTGGTCAACTTTCCGGTGGAGGCGGAGAATCCGTACCGGACCGACGTGGAACGGAGTCTGGAACTGGTCGAGCAGCACCGGCCGCAGCTGATCATTTTCGGCAAGAGTATGGTGCTGCATCCGGAGCCGGTGGCCCGGATTGCCGAGTTGATCGCCGACTGGAAGGAACGGCCGGTGATCATGTACGACATGGCGCACGTGCTGGGACTGGTGGGACCGCATTTCCAGGAGCCGTTCGCAGAGGGTGCCGACATCGTCACCGGTTCGACCCACAAGACGTTCTTCGGACCGCAGCGGGGTATCGTGGCCAGCAATATGTCGGAGGGGACGTTCTTCCGCTCGCTGTGGGAGAAGATCGAGGGCGAGGCATTCCCGGGAGCGGTGAGTAACCACCACCTGGGGAGCCTGCTGGGGCTGCTGGGAGCGACTTACGAGATGCTGGCCTTTCAGGAGGAATACCAGCGACAGGTGATTGCTAATGCCAAAGCATTTGCCCGGGCATTGGCCGACAGCGGTCTGGCGGTGGAGGGGGATCCGGCGCTGGGGTACACCGAGACCCATCAGGTGATCCTGAGAGTGGGATCCAGACAGGGGGCAGAGGTGGCCAGAAGTCTGGAGCGAAACCAAGTGATCGCCAACTACCAGGCTCTGCCGGATGACGCCTCTTTCTCGGATGCCAGCGGCATCCGCCTGGGGGTGCAGGAGATGACGCGGTTTGGGATGCGCGAGGAGGAGTTTGGCGAATTGGCGGAGTACATGGGGGGGATTATCCTCGGGCAACGCGACTGCGCCGCGGAGATCTGCGCCTTCAGGAAGCGGTTCACCAAGATGGGCTTTTGTTTTTCAGAAGAGCATGCGGAACGGCTGATGGAGGTTTTTGCGCGGCGGTAAACTTCTCAGAAAATAATAAGACGCGCGGTCTGGATTGGGATTTCTCCCGGTCCAGACCGTTTTTTTTCGAAGGAAGCGGTCGTCGTTAACTATTTACCAGTGCTTTTAAATAAGCAGGAATCTCTGTCTCAAAGGTCATCTTTTCTTTTGTATAGGGATGTAATATTGTTATGGAAGCCGCATGAAGAGCGAGTCTCTTAATATCTTTTTTCTTTGCCCCATACATTTTGTCTCCAGCTACAGGATAACCTTTTTCTGAAAAATGGACCCGGATTTGGTTCTTCCTGCCTGTAAGCAGGTTTATTTCGAGCATACTGTAATATCTCGATTCTCTCAGAACTTTATACCCGGTTTTGGCAAGCTTACCTTTTTTAGGGTCATCAACAGAATACATTTTATGGATACGGTTTTCTGCAAGATGTGAAGTTATTACATCCTCTTTCTTTGGTAATTTTCCGTGTACTACGGCATAGTATGTTTTTTTGAATCCCTGCCATTCTCCTTGAAGATATCGCTTGGCATTTTCATTTTTAGCAAAGATGATAACACCGGAAGTATCTCTGTCCAGACGATGCACGATAAATACCCGGTTTTTTGATTTTTTGTTCCCTTTCTGCACGTACTTATTTAAGAGAAAATGAGCGGTGTTTTCCCTGACTTTTTCATTTCCTATTGTCAAAAGACCGCTGATTTTATTTACCACTAAAATATCGCGATCTTCATAGAGAATGGAGAGTCCCCTGGGTTGGTACTTTTTGGGAGGGGGTTTAAAGTTTTTTTGATCTTCCGGCATAATGTTTTTTGAAGATACTCTAGAACCAATTTTCTTTATCGACGACATTGAGTAATCCCTCCCTCCGGGCGAAGCGGCGGCAGTTTTCGATGATCAGGTCGATGCGGCGGTCCTCCAGGTAGGGGCCGGTGCCGGCGCAGTGGGGAGTCATCAGGAAGTTGGGGGCAGTCCACAGAGGATGATCGGGCGGCAGGGGTTCTTCGGAGAAGACGTCGAGGGCGGCGCCGCCGATGGTGCCGTTGCGCAGGGCATTGTCGAGGGCGGCCAGGTCGACGGTGGTGCCGCGGCCGATATTGATGAGGAAGGCACTGCTCTTCATCATGGCGAGGCGCTCGCGGTCGAACAGGTTCTGAGTCTTGGGGGTCTGGGGCGCGGTGACGATGACGAAGTCGGCGTTGCCTAGATGAGCGTCGAGTGCTTCGGGGGGATAGAGTTCGTCCACCCCTGCGGGGGGCTCCGGGCAGCGGGGATCGATGCCGACGACGCGCATGCCGAAGTGCTTGCAATGGGCGGCGGTGGCGGCGCCGATGCCGCCGGTGCCGACGATCAAGGCAGTCGCTTCGGGGAGGTAGACCGCTTTTCTGCGTTCCGGGTCGGTGGTCCAGTTCCCCTTGAACTGTTCGGGCAGCAGTCGGTGGAAGCCACGGGAGAAGGCCATGACGAAGGCCATGATGTGTTCGCCGATGTGGTCGCTGTAGATGCCGCGCATATTGGTGACGACGACCGGGCTGGTGACCAGTTCGGGGAAGTAGAAAGCGGGATTGGGACCGGCCGCCGGGCAGATCAGCCATTTCAGCTCGGTTCCGGCGGCGAGCAGTTCGGGGTCCATGGTTCCGTAGGCGGCTTCGGCTCCCCGATGCAGGGCACGGAGGGCGGCCGGACGCGTGGTGCAGACGGAGATGTCGACCTCGTGGACGGCGGCGGTGATGCGGGCTGCCCAGTCTCTGTTGCGATTGCCGGCGGGGGGGAGCATGACGAGTTTGAAGGACATGGCCGTTCCTTTTTGAGGACTCTGGAATATCTGGAGTCTGCGTGGGAAATTTCCGGATCTCTGCACAGGTTTTTTTCTTTCGTGCTTCTGAATATATCGTCCTCCGATTCCTGCGAAAAGGGGATTCCGAATTCCTTCAAGGAGAGTTGGACTCAGGGATCCGAACGGGTGAATCGATCTTCTCTGCCGATGGCGTGGCGTTTTGGTCCGTCGCGGCGCTTTGCGTATCTTCCGAAGGCAAGCGGAGAGCGAAAAGCAACGTCGGGATGTGCAACCCCCTCTCCGGATATGCGAAACGTCCGGAATCGACCTCTATCCTGCTAAAAATGGGAATAACCGAATTCAAACAGCGCTGCGATGCCTTGCTGCGTTCCCGGACGGGACGGAGAGGGATGAAGGGACTGAGCCTGGTCTTTACGATCGGGCTGGTGGTCTACCTGGCGCGCCAGCTGGGGGAGATCGGTTGGGGGGAGGTGTTCACCTCGATACCTCGCACTCCCTGGTTTTATCTTCTCTACGCCGGCTTCTACTTATGCGCACCGCTTTGCGAGAGTGTGATCTTCCGCCTGCTGTGGGACTGCCCGGCGCGGCGGAGCCTGCCCGCCCTGATCAAGAAGCGGGTGTACAGCAGATATCTGCTCGACTATTCGGGAGAGGCGTATCTGTATCTGTGGGCGCGTCGCAGCGTCGATCTACCGGATCGGTACCTGCTGCACGGCATCAAGGACAATATCATCATCTCCTCCTCGACCTCTCTGCTGATCGGCATGGTCGTGCTTCTGGGACTGCTGTACGGCGGACAGATCGCCCTGCCAGAGCGACTGCTTCAGCAGGATGCCGTGTATGTGGCGGCTGCGGCGGTGGCGGGAGGGAGCGTTGTATTGCTGGGAATCAGATTCAGGCGACGGCTGCTATCGCTTTCTCGGTCGGCGTTGGTCAGCCTGGTCGGCCTGCACGCGCTGCGCCTGGTGGGCCTCATGGTTTTGCAGGTGATGATGTGGGCGACGGCCGTTCCGTCGGCGTCGCTCAAGTCGTGGCTGTCGCTGCTCTCGATAGAGGTAGTGATCAGCCGGATTCCGTTTTTGCCCAGCCGCGATTTCGTCTTTATGGGGACCGGCCTGGAGGTGAGCGGAGGGATCGGCGTGGCTCTGCCGGCCCTGGCTGGTGTGTTGCTGACGATCAGCGTCCTGGAGAAGCTGCTGAATCTGGTTTTCTTCGCCTTCTTCTCTTTCGTCCGCCCGGATGGAGGGGAGAAGGTGGAGGTGGATCCAGCGGTACTCGATGAGGGATAGGGATCCACCTCCAAACTTTCCTGTATACGGTTACTTATCCTCTTCATCGGCGTAGGTGTGGCCGGCGAAGATCGCCCGCACTTCGGCGGCGTTTTTGGCTTTTTGCAGGGCACTCATGCGCGCCTCTTCTTCTTGCTGCAGCTGGCGGACGTTGTTGAGCACGGCGTCCAGTTTGTCGCTCGGGAATTTGACGGCGCCGTTTTCGTCCATGTGGATGATTTCGCCCGGGCTGACGTCCATGCCGCCGACGCTGACCGGGACGTTGACTGCGCGCACGGCCATGCTACCGTGTCCGGCGCAGACGCCGCTCAGCATGTACTGGAACTGCATGGGGCGGATTTCGTCGATGTCGCGCGAGGGGCCGTTGGAGATGCAGCCGACGCAGCCGATTGCCTTCATGGCCGAGGTCATGTTGCCGCCGGACAGGCCGACTTTGCCGGCGATTTCGGGCGGGAATTTCTGTTCGAGGATCAGCACGGTTGGCTTGGGGGAGGCGTCTAGGGCGTCGACTACGTCCATGAAGGTGAGGCGGTCGTAGTCGGGATCGGGCAGGCCGAAGACGCAGGTGATGGCGTAGCCGACGGTGCGGCCGAGTTCGGGGTACATGCAGCGGATGGTCTGGTCTGTGTACCAGTTTTCTGTCCAGGGGTTGTAGAGGCCCAGGCAGAGGGGGTTGTTGGGGTAGGTGGCGACTACGTTGGTGATGGAGGGGGTGTCGAAGTTTTTGAGTTCTTCGAGTTTTTGCTGATTGGTCATGAGGGGGCTCCTGGTTGTGGATGTTGATTGTGTGATGGTATTAGGTGGTTCTGGTGTATGTGGTCGGGGGACGACCCTCCGATGCGCCAATAGGGGAGCCTTCAGATGCGTCTGTGCTGCGCCACCGCTGAGTGCCCGTACGGGCACCTGATGGGGATGATGGCGGAGTGCGCTATGGCTGTGGGCGTAGGGGCTCCAGTATTGGCTCCTCTCCGGGTCATCCCCCGACCACGAGAGTCAGGAGTTGCTTTGGGATAGAGGGAGATGCATTTTTCTGGTTGGCTGAATCAATATATTTCGTCGGTGTAGGGATGACAAGGAGATAGAGGGTATGTTCGATCCGGATTTGCACTTGTTTGTGAATGAGGAAGAGATCAGCCTGAAGCAGCGCATGTATCGCATGATCCATCCGGTGCGGAGGGAGGAGTTCGATCCTGTGTTGTCGCCCAATGGAGAGGATGAGGGGACGGCGATTGGGTATGCCAGTGTGGTGCGGGATGAGGAGAATGGGGTATATCGGATGTGGTATATGTGCCATGCGGATAGTAAGTTGCGGGGGGCGGTTTCGGAGGATGGGCGGGAGTGGGAGAGGCGAGGGGGGATGGTGGTCAATGAGGAGCAGTTTGCTCTCGACAATATGGCGCTGGTAGAGCTGGGGCCGGATGTGGACGAGTGGTTTGAGGGGGCAAAACTGGTGGGATATGGTTACGGTAAAGGTTCAGGGAAGGATGGGAGCACTTCGCATGGGCTGCACATGCTGCGTTCGATGGATGGGGAGCGGGTGGAGATGCGGGTGCCGGGCATTCTTCCGGGAGTGGGGGATCGGTCGAGTCTGGTCTTCGATGAGCTGACAGGGGAATACAGTCTGATCTCGCGGCCTTCGGGGAGGACGCCCGGTTTTCGCAAGGGGGAGCTGGTTCGGGTGCGGACGGGGAATTTGTGGAAGAGTCGGGATCTGGTCGATTGGGAGAATCTTGGGGTTGTGGTGAAATACGATGAGCAGGATCGCCACGATGTGGAGATCTACGGGATACAGCCGTTTCGCTACGGGGCGGGATGGCTGGGACTGGTGGAGGTGTATTTTCGGGGGAGAGAGCGATTGGAGACGCAGCTGGCCTGGAGTGAAGACGGGATGAAGTGGGAGCGGGTGGAGCCGCGGGATCCGGTGCTGCGTATGGGAGGGGAAGGGGCGTGGGATTCTCATTGGGTGGTGTCGACCAACAATCCTCCGTTTCTGGTAGACGATAGGTTGATGATTTTTTACTCGGGAGCGGGGACCAAGCATGGGTCGAAAAATCGGCATAAGCGGGGGATTGGACTGGCTTCCTTGAGGCGGGATGGATGGGTGAGTCTGGAGGCGGGGAGGGAAGAGGGGGTGGTGGTGACGGCGCCGCTGCCGCTGGAAAAGCCGATGCAGCTGGAGCTGAATGCCAATGCTTACAGTGGATATGTCAGTGTTGAGGTGATGGCGGCCGAAGAGGGGAAGGAGAGTCAGGCGCTGGAGGGATACGAGGGGGAGGCGTCGATGGCGGAGGGAATCGACGCGGTGCGGCATCCGGTGCACTGGGGGGAGAAGCGGGTAATCGAGCCGGTGGAGTGCGGGAGGTGCTATCTGAGATTTGCGATGAAACAGGCGTCGTTTTTTTCGTATCGATGGAGCGCGGTGGAATAGGGGATTGGAGTTTCGGGAGAGAGCGGTGCAGATCAGAAAAGCCCTGCGGGTCGATTGGATTGGTCCCGCAGGGCTTTTTTTTGGTTTCTCCGCCGTTTTTCTCAGCTGTCTCTCGGAGAAAGCTGGCAAAGAGCTTTTTTTAGAAGCCCCTTTAACAGGGTCAATTTGTACGCATTCTGACTCATGGTATGGGCGCCTTCGACAGCTGTGTCGCAGGTTTGCTGAATCGACTCTGCGGAGGTCCCCCGTTCCAGCAGGATTTCTTCGACCTTTGGGAGGCGCCATGGAATGGGGGCGACGCCGCTGAGGACGACGCGGGCATGTGTTATCTGTGCGTCCTGCCGCGCCAGAACGACTGCGACGCTGACCAGGGCGAAGTCGGTGGCGCGGCGTTCGGAGGCTTTGAGGTAGAGGCCGGTGGAGCCGGAGGCCGGGGGAGGGAGATGAATCCGGGTGAGGATTTCGTTTGGAGCGAGAGCGGTTTCGCCGGTGAGATTTTCCTCCGGACCGACGAAGAAGTCGGACAGGGGCAGCTCGCGACTCCCTCCTGGGCCGATTATCTCCACCCGAGCGCCGAGGGCGATCAGAGCGGGGGCAGTGTCCGAGGGATGGACGATGAAGCAGCCGTGACCGCCGAAGATGGCGTGATAGCGGTTCCGGCCGCCGACGGCGAAGCAGCCTTCTCCCCGCTTGCGGACGCAGGGGAAGTCGGGGTGACGGTAGTACCAGCAACGGGGCCGCTGGCAGAGGTTGCCGCCGATGGTGCCGGTGTTGCGGATCTGTGGGGTGGCGGTCTGTGCGATGGCCTGGACGAGAATCGGGTAATTTTCGACGACCAACTGATTTTCGGCGACATCACTCAGGCGGGTGATCGCGCCGATGGTCAGGCCGTTGTCTGGTGTCTGGTGGATGCCGGTCAATTCGGGGATCGATTTCAGGTTGATCAGGTGGTCGGGTGTTTCGATGCCGCGGCGAGCTGTCCCCAGTAGGTCGGTGCCGCCAGCGAGAAGGCGGGGTTCTTCTCCCCGTTCCAGTGAAGTCAACGCTTCGTCCAGGGTCGTGGGAGCGGTGTAGGTGAAGGGTTTCATCTGGGCAGGACTCCGTTCTGGGCGAGGGGGGTTTCGATCAGACGCACGCCGGTGGCATCGTAGATGGCATTGGCGAGCACTGCGGGGGTGGCGACCATAGAGGGCTCGCCTACGCCTTTGATTCCGTAAGGGCCGTCGGGCGAAGGGATTTCGATCAGCACCGGACGCAGGTCGGGGGCGTCGAGAGCGGTCGGAATCTTGTATTCGAGGAGGCCGTCGTTGAGGACGGTGCCGTCGTCGAAGGTGAGGCCCTCCAGCAGGCCCCAGCCCATGCCCTGGACGATGCCCCCTTCGATCTGGCCTTCGACCAGCAGAGGGTTGAGCGCCAGGCCGACGTCCTGGAAGGAGCTGACGCGGAGGACGCGGATCTGGCCGGTGTCGGGATCGATCTCCACCTCGGCGACCTGGGTGATGAAGATGTGCGAGTCGGCCAGCCAGTCCGGGTTGGAGACCGAGCCGGTGACGGTGAGGGGGCCGCGTGACGAGTGCATGGCGGCGGCGGCCAGTTCGGCGATGGGGATGGCGATGGAGCCATCGCGGGATTTGACCTGTTCTTCTGATAGTTCAAGATCTTCGGCAGAAACAGACAGTCGATCGGCGGCGAACTGCAGTAGCTCGTCTTTCAGCTTTTGCAGGGCGTTGCGGGTGGCGATGGTGGTGCCGTAGGTGGTGCGGCTGCCACCGCTGATGGCGGAGTACGGAGAGGCATCGGTGTCGCGGGTACGGACGTGGACGCGGTCGACCGGGATGGAGAGTTCCTCGGCGACGACCTGGGCCAGGGCGGTATTGACGCCGGTCAGGTCGATGGCGCCGCTGGTCAGATTGACGCTGCCGTCCTCGTCGAGCATGAGGAGGACGCCGGAGGCGCCGATGGCATTCATCCACTTGCCCGAGGCGATGCCGATGCCCAGGCCGGGACGGCGTTCGAGGGTGGCGACGTATTCCTTTGCCTGGCGCAGGGATTCGCGCAGGCCGATGGCCGGGTAGGTCCGGCCGTCTACGCTCAGGTCGCCGGCATCCACGGCGTTTTTAAGGCGGAGGTCGATCGGGTCGATTTTCAACTGCCGGGCGATTTCGTCGATCTGGGCTTCGAAGGCGAAGGTGAGTTCGAGGGCGCCGGGCGCCCGGTACGCGCCGGGGATCAGCTTGTTGGTGTAGACCGAGTAGATGTCGTAGAGAAAGTTGGGGGTGCGGTAGAGGCCGCGCGTGCGGTCGAAGCTGCCGGACGGGGCGCCAGGGGCGGCGCCGGTGTCGTAGATGATTTCGGCCGACTCGGCTACGAGTGTGCCGTCGTTCAGGGCACCGGTTTTGACGCGGACGACGCAGGCGGGGCCGGGATGTGAATCGGCCAGCTCTTCGTGGCGGGTCATGATGATTTTGACAGGGGTGCCGGTCTGTCGGGCGAGCGTGGCGGCGATCGGCTCCATGATGAGAGCGGTCTTGCCGCCGAAGGCGCCGCCGATCTCGGGAACGACGATGCGCACGCTGCGCAGGGGCAAGCCGAGGATCTGGGACAATCCGGAGCGGGCGACGAACTGCCCCTGGACGCTGGTCCAGACGGTCAGATCGCCGGCGTTGTCGAAACGGGCGACGCAGGCGTGTGGCTCCAGGTAGGCCTGGTGGGCGGCGCCGACCTGGTAGGTCTGCTCGACGACGACCTCAGCGCGGGCGAAACCAGCTTCGACGTCGCCGCGCTCCTTGCGCTGGAAGGAGCAGACGTTGTTGTGATCGGGGTGTTTCGAAGGGTGCACTTGGGGGGCATCCGGCTCCATGGCGAGGAGCGGATCGCAGATGGAGGGAAGAGTCTCGTATTCGACCTCGATGAGGGCGACGGCTTCCCGCGCAGTGTGGCGATCGACGGCGGCCACGGCGGCGATTTTTTGACCGGGATAGAAGATCTCGGTCGAGAACAGGTCGCAGTTGTCGGGGGTCAGGACGGCGCGCACGCCGGGTAGCGCTTCGGCTTGTGAGGTGTCGATCTGGAGGATTCGGGCCCGGGCGTGTGGCGAACGGGCGACGGCGCCGTGGAGCATGCCAGGGAAGGTGATGTCGTCGGTGTATACTGCTTCGCCGGTTACGCGGGGGATGGCGTCCGGACGGGGGAGGCGCTGGCCGATGACGCGGTGCTCAGACATGGGTGGCCTCCTCCTGGCGCAGGTGGGTGTATGCGCTCAGCACGGCGTCGACGATTTTCTGATAGCCGGTGCAGCGGCAGAGGTTGCCGGAGAGGGCCTGGCGGACGTCGGGGCGGGTGGGTTCTTCGGGCAACTCCAGAGTGCGGTCGATAAACGCTTTGGCGCTCATGATCATCCCGGGGGTGCAGAAGCCGCACTGCACGGCGCCGCTGTCGACGAATGCCTGCTGGATGGCGTTCAACTGGTCGTGGGCCAGGCCTTCGATGGTGGTGACGGAGGCGCCGACGACGTCTACTGCCAGGAGCATGCAGGCGTTGACTGGTCTGCCGTCCATGAGGACGGTGCAGGTGCCGCATTCGCCCTGATCGCAGCCACGCTTGGTGCCGGTCAGACCCAGGTGGTCGCGCAGGAGGTCGAGGAGGCTGTCGCGCACGTCTACTTCGAGGTTGCGCGGCTCCTCGTTTATTGTCAATTGGACTCTCGTTTTCAAGGTTTTATGTTGGTCCTTATCGAAAATTCAGGTGGGAAAAGAGGGGGGGCGATGATCGCGGGCCCAGGTGGAGGGCTCGGGACCCATGGTCAGTTCGAGTTTGCCGCCGGCGTGGACTTCGTCGATCGAGAGATAGGCGCGGTCTAGCGGCTGGTCGTTGAGCACGGCGGATTGAACGTAGATGTTGGCGTCGAAATTTTCGGATACATCGACGGTGAAGGTTTTGTCGCCCAGGCGAATTTCGGCACAGTCGAAGATCGGACTGCCGATCAGGTAGAGCGGCTGACCGGTGACCGGGAAGAGGCCGATGGCGTTCCAGACGTACCAGGAGGAGAGGCCGCCGGAGTCGTCGTTGCCGGGGAGGCCGCCGCGGCCGGTGGTGAACATGAACTTCATGCCGGCGCGGATGATCTCGGCGGTGCGGTCGTGGCGGCCGGCGTAGATGTAGGCATAGGGAACTTCGACATCCGGCTCATTGTTGAAGCCCTCGAAGCGGTTGAGGGAGAAGCCCCACTTCATGTATTCGCCGTCGCTCGGGATTTCGGGCTGTTTGACGGGTGGCTGGCCGTAGCCGAAGAAGAGGTCGAGGTCGGCGACGAACGCTTCTTCATTCGGGTAGAGGGCGATGCGGGCGGCCATGTCGTGCAGGAGGCGGAAGGAGTAGTTCCAGGCGCCCCCTTCATAGTAGTGGGATTCGCCGAGTCTGCCGGTGGCCGGGTCGTAGGCGTTGCGCCACTGGCGGGCGAGGGCGGAGAGTTCGTCGTGAGCCTGCTGTTCACCCAGATGTTCGGCCAGGCGGGCGGTGGCGGCGCAGGCGTCGGCCAGGTCGAGGTTGTGGGTGAAGGGGTGAGCGAGGCCGTCTTTGGTGAAGTCGCGATTGCGCTCCTTGCGGATGTCGGCGAGCATGAGGCGCAGGGCGCGACTCCAGTCGATGTTGTCGAGACGGCGGTTGAAGGCGTCGGTGATGAAGTGGAGGCCGAGGGCGCGGGCCTGGTTCTCGAAGCGGAAGAAATTGGTGCTCAGGCCGATGCCGACGGGAAATTCCCCCAGATGTTCTGCCAGATTGAGCTGAGCGTTGGCCGCGTCGATGCCGCGTTCGGGATAGACCGAGAGGATCAGGGGGAGGAGGGTTTTGTACTGATCCCACATGGTGGCGAAGTCGACGAAGAAGGGGGCGTTGTCGGCCCATAGGGGGCTTTCGCCGGTGCAGTCGGATGGTTTGATCAGGCTGTGGTAAAGGGCGGAGTAGAAGATCTGCTGTTGCGCTTCGGTGCCGCCGCGGATGATGATGCGTTCGAGATAGTCGTTCCAGGTGGAGTGCAGTTCCTCGGCGACGGCGTCGAAGGAGCGACCCTCGATCTCCTGCAGGTTAGCCTGGGCCTGTTCGGCGCTGCGCAGGGAGAAACCGAGGCGGAGGTGGATCGGTTCGTCGGTTTTGGTGTCGACGGTGAAGACGGCGCCGAACGAACGTAGTGTGTCCGACTGGATATCTTCGAGGATTAATTCGGAACGGTCGAGTTCAGTGTCGCCGTGGAAGAGATGACATGTCTTCGGAGCGAAATCGGCTTCCAGGTGGACGTAGACGGGGATGCCTTCCATGAGGATGCAGCCCTGGACGGCGGTGGGTGAGAGTTTGTAGACCTCGCCTCTCGTGGGGATGGTTTTTCGATCGTCGAAGTCGAGACCGCCGGTGGAGAAGTCGACGACCAGGCGGGCGATGTCGGATTCGGGAAGGGTGTAGCGGTGGAAGGCGGTCTTGGGGGAGACGGTCAGCTCCGCACGGATGCCGGTGTTTTCCAGACGGGTGGAGTAGTAGCCGGGATGGGCGGTTTCCTCTTCCAGTTTCCAGCGCGTGCCGAGCTGGGACAGGTCGCCGAGCAGGGGGGTGACTCTGAAGTAGTTGTAGTAGAAGCCGATGGCGCCGGTGCCGCTGTGGTGGAAGTGGGTGAAACCGGAGGCGGTGTACTCATCGAAATGGCGCGGCGGGCGGGCGTGGGAATTGGGCTCGTTGAGTCCGTAACCGGTCACGTAGGCGCCGGAGTAGGGGCAGGCGGAGACCATGCCGAAGGGGGAGCAGGCGCCGGGATGGGTGTTGCCGGTCTGCGCCTTGATGAAGAACCAGGATGCGGCGATCCCTTCGGGGGTGGGCAGATCTATCTCGCCGTTGCCCAGGAAGGGATCGACGTGGCGGGTCAGGTTCATGTGAATCCTCTCGTTGACACCTCTCCGGAAGCGAATTCCGGGAGAGGTTTGGAGCGGGTTTTCCGCTCAGTTCGATCAACTGCCCATGCGGCTGGCTATGAGCAGGGCCATCTCCAGCGCCTGTTCGTAGTTCAGGCGCGGGTCGACCTGGCTGCGGTAGGCCTGGGCCAGGTCTTCCGAGGAGAGGCCGCGGGCGCCGCCCATGCATTCGGTGACGTTGTCGCCGGTGAGTTCAAAGTGGACGCCGCCCAGCCAGGAGCCGGCCCGGCGGTGGAGCGAGAAGGCGAGGTCGAGTTCGCCCAGGATGTTGTCGAACTTGCGGGTTTTGAAGCCGTTGTCGGTAGTTTCGGTGTTGCCGTGCATGGGATCGCAGCACCAGAGGATGGTCTTGCCGGCGCGCTGCACCGCTTCGATGAGAGGGGGCAGGCAGCGCTCTATCTGCTCGACGCCGAAGCGATGGATGAGAGTGAGGCGACCGGGCTCGTCATGCGGGTCGAGCCGATCGATCAACTGCAGAAGCTCGGCAGGCTGCATGGTCGGCCCGATTTTGAGTCCGATCGGATTGGCGATGCCGCGGAAGTACTCCACGTGGGCGCCGTCGAGGGTGCGGGTGCGGTCACCGATCCAGGGAAGATGGGTGCTCAGATTGTACCAGCCGGTGCGGCGCGGCACCTTGCGAGTCTGCGCCTGTTCATACCAGAGGTGGAGCCCTTCGTGGCTGGTGAAGAAATCGGCCTGGTTGAGTTCGCTTATGGGGCCGCCGATGATGGTCTCGACGAATTCGATCGATTCGAGGATCTTTTGCACCGTTCCCTGATACTGGTGCTCCAGCTGCGAGTGGGAGGCGAAGGCGAGGTCCCACTGCTGGGGATGGTGGAGGTCGGCAAAACCGCCGGTGCCCAGGGCGCGGATGAAGTTGAGGGTGAGGGCCGCCTTGCCGTAGCCGCGCATCAGACGTTCGGGATCCGGAATTCTCGACTCCGGAGTGAATGCCGGATCGTTGATCAGATCGCCCCGATAGCTAGGCAGGGTGACGCCGTCGCGGGTCTCATCGTCGGAGGAGCGCGGTTTGGCGTACTGGCCGCCGAAACGACCGACGCGGACGACCTGGTGCTTGCAGCCGTGGATGAGGATGAGGCCCATCTGCAAGAGGATTTTGAGCTTGTTGACGATGATGTCGGAGTTGCACGATGCGAAGCGCTCATTGCAATCCCCTCCCTGGAGGAGAAAGCGCTCGCCGCGCGCTGCCTCGCCCAGCTGCTGCTTGAGGTTTTCCACCTCCCAGCTGGTCACCAGCGGGGGGAGATGGGAAAGGCGGTCGAGCGCCGCGCGCAGAGCCTGGGGATCGGGATAGGCGGGCTGCTGTGCCGCTTCTTTTGTTTGCCAGCTCTCGGGATGCCAGTTGTCTGTCATGGTGGGAAGTGTGTAAAGTTAAAATGGAGCTGCCGTCGATAGAGAGGGGCGGTAGCGGAATATACAGGGAAAAGATTGGATCAGAGATCGATCGAGTCAAATGGGAGGGACGGCAGATCGGCTATAAAAGGCGGAGAGCGGTCTGTGATGTGGTGCAGATTCGGCAAAAGAGGAGGTTGTAGAACGGGCGTAGAGCTGGCGGATTCACTGTCACCCGGAAGGAGAGAAAGGTCGAGGGATCGGTCAGTCGTCCAGAGGGGATTGGGCGGAGTCTCTCTCGGTTTCAGAAAGCAGACCAGAAAAGGTGTAGATCAGGCCTCCCTGATCGGTCACCTGCAGCTGACCGGCGCCCTGCGTGCACAACTCCTCCAGGAGCTTTTGGGCGTCGTTGACGGTCAGGCTGGTTTCCATGGCCACTTCCTCCGGGGTCACCTTTCCCCCTCTGGCAGCGGCGATGCGCAGCACCATCTTCTCCTGTCCTTCGAGTTGACGGCGATTGGCGATCTTGATCAGATAGCCGCCGAACAGTCCGGTGCCGGTGAGCAGCGCTATGAGCCCGATGATTACGCCGCGATCGTCATCTCCACCTATCAGCATACTGATGTAGACGAGGAGGAAGGTGAGGCTGAAGATGATGATGAAGTAGCCGATGACTTTCAGAAGGATGCGCATGGGTGACCCTTTCGACGAATGCGGACAGCAAGAGGGGATACCGGATCCGGGGTATCCCCTCTTCTTTTTTTATTAAACCGGGGCTGCTTCGAGTTGCTTGAGACGCCGGGATATCCAGGTGTAGGCGATGATGGAGGTGAGCATGGAGGCGATGACCATGGCGGTCCACACGGAGGTGAGTCCGAAGTCGAGCAGATAGACGAAGATGGAGGCTAAGCCGCCGCTGATGACCACTACGCGCATGGAGGTGAGCAGCAGTCCGGGCATCCCTTCGTCCAACCCCTGGAAGACCCGGCCGCTGATCATGCCGATAGTGACGAAGGGAAAGCCGAAGACGATGATGCGGATGTAGTCGACTGCCATGTCGATGATCGGTTGTTCCGAGGTGAAGATGGTGAAGACATGCGGGGCAGAAAAATAGAAGATCAGGCCGAGAGAAAGGGCGATCACCTCCCCGCGCGAGATGGCGTAGTGCAGGGTTTTACGCACCAGGTCGATGCGCTGCGCTCCGTAGAACATGCCGGCCAGGGTCACCATGCTGGAGGAGAGCGCCATAGTCGGCAGGAAGAAGATGGAGTCCAGGCGTCCGCCCACGCCCAGAGCGGCTACCGCGTCGCTGCCGAAGGTGGAGATGATACGGTTGAAAAACATGCCACCCATCGACATGACGACCATGGCGGTGGAGGCGGGGATGCCGATTTTGAGGATGCGGCCGATGATGGCCCCCGAATAGGCGAAGTCGGAGAGCTTCAGCTCCAGGTAGGTGCCGCGGCGGATGAAGAAGAAGTAGGCAAAGGCCAGAAAGACGGCAAACTGGCTGATGATGGTGGCCCATGCTGCTCCGGCGATGCCCAGGCCGGCCGAGAAGATGAGGATGGGATCGAGGATCAAATTCAGTACAGTGCCGCTCGCCAGGAAGTAGATGGGGGTGCGCGTATCCCCTTCGCCGGTCATAATGGAGCGGAACTGGACGTTGAGGATGGTGAAGATGAAACCGAGGGCGATGATCTGGAAATACTGGATCGCCAACTCCTGGATTTCTACAGAGGCGCCCAGCATGGAGAATATTTCGCGCTTGAAGATGAGGCCGATGATCGGTATGAGTACGCCCAGGACCAGACCGATCAAAAGGGCGTGTTCGGCGGTGTTGTCGGCATCTCGTTTATTTTTGGCGCCGAGAAACTGGGCGATGACGCTGGTGGCACCGGCGCCCAGGCCGAAGGTGATGCCGATGGAGAAGAAGACCAGCGGCATGTTGAAGGAGAGTGCCGCAATAGCGTCGCCGCTCAGCCAGCCGATGAAGATCATATCGACGATGCTGTAGATGGTCTGGACGGCCATGCCGAACATAACCGGCAGGGCCAGCTTCCACACGGCTTTGCGGGGGTTGGCGATAAACTCCTCGACTCTGTTCTTCTTTTCCTCTTTATCGGTTGGTGAAGACACTGCTCTCCTTATGGGGTTCAGTCGGTCGATCGATCGTGGAATTCAGCGTGCGCTGTGAAGCGATTCTTTGAAGGAAGTAGATCCGTATAGCGTCGGCAATGGACCGGGAAAAGTCAACACGCATCGACTCTGGATGGATGTAAGCTCGATATTTCTCGTTCGGAGTCGACGCAGGCGGAATTTACGAGGATTTCTTGCGAAGATGCTAACGGAGCATTCCCGGAAGTTCGTTCCAGTGGTGTATTTCAGCGTCGGGCACCGACTCTGGATTGCCTCTGTGGAGAGGGTTGTACCACACCGACTGGAGACCGGCGGCTCGGGCGCCGGCGACGTCTTTGTCGGGCATGTCACCGATGTACCAGACATCGGCAGGGGCGAGATTCAGCTTGCCGATGGCAGTCAGCATGAGCAGGGGATTGGGTTTGCGCAGGCCGTAGTCGGCGCTGGACATGACGAACTCGAAGAAGCGGTCCAGACCGTGATGCGCCAGCTCCCAGGTGAGGACTTCGCCGCTGAAGGTGGAGTTGCTGACGATGCCGAGGGGGATGTCGAGTGCGCGAAGTTCAACCAGGAGATTTTCGATGCCGGGTTCGGGCTGCATGCGCATGGATGCCTTCCAGAACTCCAGCTCGACTTCGGCTGTGGACTGTTCGAAGGAGATGCCCAGGCGCTCGTACAGGAGACGCTGGAAGTGCCGACCGTGGAACTCGAGCGTGGAATTCTCGCGCCGGGGGGTGATGTCGGCATCCAGTTCTCGCGCCAGATTTTCGGCCTCCTGAACGGGAACAGCACGGGGATTACGGGCGATTTCCATGAGGCGGGTCGTGCCGGCGAGGGTGTCGAATACTTCCTGTCCGAGGAGGGTGCCGCCCAGATCGAAGAGGATGGCTCGGGGGCTGCGCATCCGGTTATTCCTGGTTTGTGGGAATGGAATGCGTTTCGGTGGCGGCGCGCAGGGCGTCGATCAGTCCGGGTTTGATCGTCTGGTTCTGCTCGTAGGTCCACCGGCCGAAGTGGATCTCTTCCCGGCGCCCGTCTTTGAGATCGATCTCCAGGTCGAGCATTTTGATGTGGATTGCGGAGACGGCGTTCCAGGGCAGATCCTTTTTTTTAAAAACGCCCAATACAAAGTGGATGCCGTCTGCATCGAGGGTTATGATGTAGCGGTTCATGGCGTTGAGGAAGACGGCGGAGATGAGCAGTAAGACGAGGCCGAGGATCAGGATGATGGTGCCGTAGATGTAGTCGTGGCGCTGAAAGGCCAGGCTGCTGTTGATCAAATGGACGACGCTCATACCGATATACAGGTAGCGCTGAGCGGGGACCGTTTCTCCGGAGAGATCAAACGTCTGTTTTTCCATATCAGTCTCCGTTTGCAGGCATGGAGATATGCAGCTTTGGACGTTTCAGAAACTGATGAAAAGCCCCTGGGACTTGGTAATGTGGATAGTGCCGCAGCGCTCTATTTTCGCCGCGACCTGTTCGGCGAGGGTGGCGAGCTGGTCGTCATTCAGACGATCGGTGGAGGCGACGTAGGCAACGAACGGTTCCGCTTCGGTGACTTTGAGATCTTCTTCGTAGCGGTCCATCTCCACTTCGGCGAAGCTGCGGGAGAGCTGTTCCGCGCCGTTTTCGAGGGCGAAGCCCCTTGTCGAAGGAGGGTCTTTTCCCAGGCAATCGGGAGCGATTTTCTTCATCCATTCGAAAAGCTCCCGCAGGTGTGGTTCTCCGTTTGTCGCCGCGTAGAAATATCCTCCGGGCTTCAAAACGCGGCGGACTTCGGCGATTCCCTTTTCCCGGTCGGGAACGTGGTAGAGCATGTGGTTGGCGACCACGGCGTCGAAGCTATCGTCGGGGAACGAGATTGACTGAATATCTATCTGTTCGAAGGCGAACGGATGTTCGTTTCCGGACAAATACTGACGGGCTTCCTGGACCATGCCGGGGGAAAAGTCCGAGAGGGTGATATTCCATTCGACCGGAATGCGATCCAGGTTGTTGCGCCAGAGGAGGGCGGGGCCGCATCCCAGTTCGAGGATGCGGCCGTCGGCGGGAAGGTCGAAGTGATCGAAGACCCAGCGTGGCCAGGGATACTCGTTGGTGCCGAAGCGGGCGTGGAGAGCGGCACGGGCGTGGAAGTTGTCGGCATCTTTGTACTGTTTGTCCAGCATGTAGCGCTGGTCGGACATCCAATTCATCTGGGTTGTCCCTATTGAGGTCGGCATTTTCAATAAAACGGCTTGCTGTAGAAAATAACAGATAAATCGGCGTTTCTCAATGTCTCTCTGGCTACTTTGGGTTCAATGAGAGAATCAGCAGTAAAGGTCGCGGCGCTGGCCTGTGAACCAGGGATTTTTCTTTCTGGATTCAGACACTTTCTCCGGTTCGACATCGGCGTAGATAATGCCCTCTTCGTTCCAGATTTCGGCGAGGAGAGAGCCGTCTGCGTCGGTTATGTTGCTGCCGCCGGGGCAGTCATAGCCCAGTTCGTTGGGGCCACAGCAGCAAGAGCTGGCGATGATCATGGAATTGGCAGAGGCCAGGTTTTTGACCTCGTCGTGTCCGCGGCTGCCCCGATTGTTCATCCAGAAAAGCATGGAGCAGTCCAGGTTGGCGTAGGAACGGGTCATTTCGGGGAAGTCGCCGTCGTAGCAGATCATGACGCCGCTCTTGAACCCCTTCACGTCGAAGGTGACCAGTTGCTCTCCGGGGCGGTAGAAGCTCGGCTCGTGGCGCAGTCCCTCCGCCGCCCACCAGAGGTGAGTTTTGTGGTAGTTGGCGACCAGGCCGTCTGCGGAGACGAGCGGGGCGGAGATGTAGAGATGATCTCCTTCGCGCTCGGTGAGGCCGTAGAGGATCAGGCAGTCGGTGCCGCGCAGCAGGTTCTGGAAGGCGCGAGTGGTCGGCCCATCTACCTTCTCGGCCAGTTCGGCGAGGTTGTCGACGTAGCCGACGAGCAGTTCTTCGTGGAAGAGGAGGATGTCGGCGCCCCCTGCCAGCCCCTTTGCGGCGAATTCGAGTGCCTTCTGACGATTCGCTTCGACGGCGCCGGGGGTGCTCTGCTGCTGGATCACGGCGATGCGGACGGGCATGGGGGCGTTCCTTTCTTCGCTTTTTGTTTCAGATTGCGGACTGCAGTTCTTCCCACTGTTTGCGACCCAATTCTTCGACGCGGCTGTCGTCCCACTTTTCGAGGGGGCTGTAGCTCGGGTGGCCCGGTTTGTCCTGGCAGGGGTTGTGGCGGGTGTTGTAGCAGCAGATCAGGGCCCAGCGCGGGTCGTCGCTCTCGTTTTGGTCGGAGCTGTGCAGCAGGTTGGCGTGGAAGAAGAGGGCAGTGCCGGGTTCCATTTCGCAGTAGACGTGATCGAGGTGCTGCTGAGCCAGGGCGACGCGCTCGGGGTCGGCGCCGGTCTGGGTGCCGTAGGTGCCGTGCTCGATGCGGCCGAGTTTGTGTGAACCGCGCAGCACCTGCAGACAGCCGTTGCCGCGGTGAGCCCGATCGACGGCGATCATGCAGCTGGCCATGTCGGGGAAGAGGCAGCCGTTGTTGTACCAGTAGCCGTAGTCCTGATGCCACTCCCAGGCGCCGCCGATTTTCGGCTCCTTCTCCATCATCTTATAGTGGTAGAGGTAGACTTCGTCTTCCAGGACCTTTTCCATGGTGTCGACGATGCGGCGACCGTGGCAGAAGCCATTGTAGATATCCTCGCGATCGGTTTCGGAGGTGAGCCACAGTCTGCTCTCGCCGCCCAGGGTATCCCTGGAGGCGTGGACCTGGGCGGCCTTCTCCTTGTCGGCTCTGGCGATTTTTTCAGCCAGGGCGATCTCCTCCTGGCCGAACATGTTTTCGATCATCAGGAAGCCGTCTTCCCGAAACTGCGCGATTTGCTCCTGAGAAACGGTGAAATAGCTCATGACATCACTCCGTAAGGCATAAAATGAGAATAGATAGATTCAGGGCGTTTTTTACAATACAATTCCGCGCCCTGTTTCTCAAGGGAGGGATGCCGTGTTTTTTTTACGTCAATGGAGATCAAGCTTCGGGATACCAGCCGGTCAGAAATTCTCGGAGTGTGCCCTCGTACACCGCTTCGGCCAGATGCTCGATGCCCTTCTGGCTACCCCAGGAGTAGGTGATGATCACCTGGCCTTCGAATTCGCAGAAGTCGATGTCGGAGTTGTTGATATTGACGGCTTCGGCGATGCGCTGGCGCTCGGCGTCGGTGAGTCGGGAATTGGCGATCCGGCGGTCGTCGTCGTCTGCTTTGAGGACTGGATCGTACGGACTGGGCTCCCAGTCGATCAGATCGCGTGAGCGGACGACGCGCTGTTCGTAGCCTTCGTGCGCCTCCAGGTAGAAGTCGTAGAAGTAGCCGTCCAGATAGCGGAGGCAGTGGGGGGCGGTGTAGCGGTCTTTGGAGTAGGTGCATTCGAGAGGAGTGAGCTCCCAGTTTTTGAGGTCGGTGGAGGTGGCGAAGCGGGCGGTGAAGCGCTGGCCGGCGATTTCGGGCGGTTTGCCGACTTCGAACATGAGGACGTAGTTGTCGTCGGTTTTGCACAGAGAGGTGTTGAACATGCCGTAGCCGGGGAGGGTGAGGGCGTTCCAGGATTCCCAGGTTTTCAGGTCTTTGGAGGCGAAGATGTCGATGATTTCGCCATCCCAGGTATCGACGGTGGTGACGTAGGCGGTGTCGTTTTCGACGTAGGCACAGCCCATGTGGTAGCCGTGGCCGAAGGCGGGGGTGGATTCGCCGGTGTCGTGATCGATGAAGCGGTAGTAGGATTCGCCGGTGTCGTTGTAGGCGTAGCCGGGGCGGACGTATTCGAAGCGGTAGAGGCGGTTTTTGAAGACGATCGGGTTGGTTTCGACCAGGTCGCAGTCGACGGTGCCGAGTTTTTTGATTTGCGGTTTCATATGATGGGTCCTGTGGGTTATGGTTGGAGAGTTGGCAGGTAATATAGGGGAAAAGATGGAGGAGGGGGAAATGTAGACTTGATGGAAGAAGGCGAATGCCGTATTGATGGGAGGGAAGGGTGTGGGAGCTTGAGAAATGGTGAGATGGATACGGGCTAAGAAGGGGAAATTTCAAAGAAAAAGGGGAAAGATATGAGAGTCGCTCTGGCTCAGATGTACTGTGAGTGGGGGAATGTGAAGGACAATTTGCGGCGGTCGCGGCAGCATATGCGGACGGCAAAGAGGGAGGGGGCGGATCTGGTGGTTTTTCCGGAGACTTCGGTGCACGGGCTGTGGAAGGATTATCTGGTGCGGCTGGCGGCGGAGTCGATGGAGGGGGAGATC